>Ga0194132_10010176_pt1 | contig 12594 bp, 11 predicted proteins | sample TA2KigOf80mmetaG_FD_148612 | JGI IMG/M metagenome (GOLD analysis project Ga0194132, IMG submission 148612) | Freshwater microbial communities from Lake Tanganyika, Tanzania - TA2015054 Kigoma Offshore 80m | ecosystem: Environmental > Aquatic > Freshwater > Lake | place: Tanzania: Lake... | reverse complement strand
CGGCTGGCGGTTGCAGGCGATCATCACGGGGGGCGGGCGCAATGGCCACGGATCGGGCTCCGCGACGTCGCAGCCTCAGGCCATGGCCGCATTAACCTGGAATCCGCCCGTGGACTGCGCACAGTCGATGCCGGTCACCTCGGCGCCGCCAAGAATCGCCGATGGGAACATGGCGAATGCTCATGTCTTGCCCCCCGTGGGAGGGGGCGCCGACGCATCCCCGAAGAAATAATGCGCGAGCAGCGCCGGGTCGCGCAGCGCCGCGGGCGGGGCGACGTGTACCACTCTTCCGTGAACCAGGATGGCCACGCGATCGGCCACGGTGAGGGCGAACTCGACGTTCTGCTCCACCATCACGATGCCAATGCCCGATTCGCGGTTAAGGCGCCGGATCTCCTCGCCGATGCGCTTGACCACGATCGGCGCCAGGCCGATGGAGGGCTCGTCCATCATCAGCATACGCGGTTCCGACATCAGCCCGCGGATGATGGCGACGATCTGCTGCTGGCCGCCTGACAGCAACGAGGACTGGGTGGAGAGGCGCTGTCCCACCTCTGGAAAAAACTCCGCCCAGCGCGCGATCTTGTTGACGGTTTTCGCCTGCGCGTTGCGCTCACCCTTGTGCGTGTAGGCGCCCAGTTCCAGGTTCTCGCGCACCGACATGGAGCCGAACAGACGCCGGCCCTGCGGTACCAGCGTGACGCCGGCGCGGACCACCTCGCGCGGGCTGTGGCCGGTGAGGTCGGCGCCTTCGATGCGCACGCGTCCCGACGACGGCTCGCAGAGGCCCGACACGGAATTGAGGACCGTGCTCTTGCCGGCACCGTTGGGTCCGATCAGCACCAGAACTTCGCTGCGCGCCGCTTCAAGCGTGACACCACGCAGCGCGTGCACGTGGCCGAAGCGCACTTCGAGGTCGTCAATCTCGAGCAAGGGTCTCGACTCCGAAGTAGGCGGCACGCACGTCGTCGCGTTTGAGGATCTCTTCGCTCGCGCCCTCGGCGAGGATCTGGCCGTTAGCGAACACCACCACGCGGTCGCACAGGGGCAGCAGCAGGCTCATCTCGTGCTCGACGATGACACCGCCGATGCCGTCATGCTTGAGCCGGCGCAGCATGGTCGTGACCAGTGCGGCGGCAATGCGGTTGAGGCCCGCGAAGGGCTCGTCGAGCAGCACGATGCGTGGCTTCAGCACCAGCCCCAGCGCCATGCCGAGCAGGCGGCACTGGCCCCAGGACAGGTCGCCCGCCTGCTGGTCGAGCGTGCGCAGCGGCAACCCGACGTAGTCGAGCGCTGGGGCCACGGCGGCGTCGCTGAGGTCGCGCATGCCACGCTGGATCAGCGCCAGCTGCGCGTTCTCGCGCACCGACGTGCCGGGAAACACCATCTTCTCCTGGAAGGTGCGCACCAGCCCCAGGCGCGCGCGCCGGTGCGCGGCCACGCCGGTGATGTCCGCGCCCTGCCAGAACACCCGGCCCGCAGTGGGTCGCATGAAGCCGGTGACGACGTTGAAGAAGGTGGTCTTGCCAGAGCCATTGGGGCCGATGATGCCGACGATTTCGCCGGGATCGACACGGAAGTCCACCGGTCCCAGCGCGCGCACACCGTCGAAGTGCTTGGACAGTGCCTGCGTTGAGAGCAGAGCACTCATGCCGTTTTCTTGCGCGCGCGCAGCCGCGCCATGGCCCGCCCCGGTAGGCTCATCAGGCCGCCCGGCGCTAGCAGGATCATGATCACCAGGATGACGCCGAATGCAATCTGGCTGCGCACCGGCGACAGGCCGAGGAATTCAGGCACGAATACGTACACCACCGATCCGATGATGGGGCCTAGAAGAAAGGTCTTGCCGCCTAGCAGCACCACCAGCAGGAAGATGATAGACAGGTGCGAGGTAAACGACTCGGGGGCGATCGACTTCACGAAGTACATGTACAGGTGACCGGCGAGACCCGCCACCGCGCCTGCGAGCGCGAAGGCAATGAGGCGATGCAGAGCAACGTTGACGCCGAGCGAGCGCGACAGGTCCTCGTTCTCGCGCATGCCGCGCAGGAGGATGCCCCAGCGGCTGCGGATGAGCGCGAGCAGGATGAGGAAGACGACGACGGCAAACCCGACCACCACCAAGTAGTAGTCGGTGCGGCCTCCGATGCGCAGACCGAACAGCGTCTGCGCTCCGGGCAGTGCGGTGATGCCGTTGACGCCGCCAGTGATCGATTCGAGGCGCATCTCGATGACGGTGATGACCTCGCCCACGGCGAAGGTGAGGATGACGAAGTAATGGCCGCTGGTGCGCAAGCTGGGCAGCGCGATCAGCGCGCCGGCGACCAGGCTGAGGCCGATGCTCCACGGAAACGCGGTCACGAAATCGAGTCCGAAGTGCTTTGCGCCCACGGCGGCGGCGTAGGCGCCGATGCCGAACACCGAGGAGTGCGCGAGCGTGAGTTGGCCGCTCTGGCCCCAGAGAAAGCCCAAACCCGCGGCAGCGATGGAGTAGATGACCGCTCCCGTGGCCAGGCTCATCACCTGCCCGCTGAGCTGTGCCTGCGGCAGCAGCAGCGCGAACCCGCCCAGCGCGATGACCCCGAGATAGGGCGCGATCCGCGACAGCACGCGCGCTCCGCCGGAGGTGGCGGTGCTCACAGCTTGGCGCCTTCCGAACCGCCAGCGAGGCCGGTCGGCCGCCAGAGCAGGATGAGCACCACGGCACCGAACACATAGGCATCGGTCCACCCGGGCCCGACGTAGCCGGCGGCCAGGCTTTCGGCCACGCCCAGTCCGATGCCCGCCAGTGCCGCACCCTGGATGTTGCCCAGGCCGCCGATCAGCGCTACGGCGAAGCCACGCAGCACGTAGATGGCGCCGACGAAGGGCGTGATCAGACCCAGGGTCAGCACCATCCAGCCGGCGATGCCGGCCAGCGCCGAGCCGATGACGAAGGTGGTCATGATGATGGTGCGCACCGGGATGCCCATCAGCGCGGCCGCGCCGGGGTCATCCGACACCGCGCGCAGCGACTTGCCGAAGGTGGTCTTCATCAGCACGAGGTAACAGAGGGCCAGCACGGCGACGACGATGGCGAAGTTAACTACTGCCTGTTTGCGCAGCAGCACGCCGGCAACGTCCCACGAGCCTTCCAGTGGCGGCTGCGAGTACTGCGGGTTGGGCGACCAGATCTCCACCGCGGTGCCCTGCAGGATGAGGATCAGCCCGAGCGAGACGATGAAGCCGGTGAGGGGCTCGCGCAGGGTGAAGCGGAACACCGCGCGTTCGGTGACGAGGCCGATCAGCGCCAGCGCCGGCACCGCCACGGCCAGCCCCAGCCAGAACTCGCCGCTCCAGTTCCAGACCGAGAGGGCGATGAATGCTCCCAGCATCACCAGTTCGCCGACGGCGAAATGGATGATGCGGGACAGTCCGTATACCAGTGTGATCCCCGCCGCGATCAGGGCGTACACGGCACCCATGCTGATGCCGTTGAACGCATGCTGCAGAAATACCGTGACCTGCTCGTTCAAACCAATTCTCCCGCCATGCGGAGTTGCTCATGCGCGGGAGGCGGGGCCCCCCGGCTCCGGCCAGCCGCCCCGGAGTCTCAGCCGGGGCGGTACACGTGCCTACTTGCAGGGACTGGGGACGGGCTTGGCTGAGACCTTTCCATTGCGCACCGAGACCAGCGTGCCGTCGTACTGCGACGCGCGCGGGTTGGTGGCGAAGCAGATTTTTCCGGCGACGCCGTCATAGGTCATCGAGCCGAACACCGCGGCGATCTTCGCCGTATCGTCAACGGTTCCGGCCTTGGTCATGGCCGCCGCCATCATGTGCACGAAGTCATAGGTGAAGAAGCTGAAGGTGACGTTGTAGCCCAGATCGATCCCCGTGTTGCGCAGCCGCTCGGCGTAGGCCTTCACCTTGGGCGTGGAGGGGTAGTCGAGGTCGGGCGTGGACTGCGCCGACACATACGGCACCGGCACCGGCTTGCCCATGGCGAGCTTCAATGCCGCAGCCGCTCCGGTCTGGCGCCCAGAGAAGCCCTTCGGGATGGCTTGCAGTTCCACCGCCGCGCGCAGCACGTTGGGCGCCGAGTTCTGCGGATGCAGGAAGTGGATGGAATCCACCTTGGCCGCCTTGGCGCGGCTCACGAAGCTGCTGAAGTCCGCCGTGGCGTAGGGAAAGAGGATGGTTGTCACCTCGATGCCGGCTGCCTTGGCCTCGGCGAGGAACGGCCCCATGTTGCCCTTGGTGGTGTCATCATCGGCGGAAAAATACGCCACCTTCTTCGCCCCGAGTTCCTTGACCGCGGCGATCTCAGTCCTGGCGAGCGCGTTCAGCGGATTCTGCGTGCCGAACAGCAGCGGCTTCTTCGGGTCGTTCAGATAGCCCAGCGACTGCCAGCTGCCGGCGGCCGAGAGGTGGATGACCTTGGCGGGTACGGTCATTTCCTGCGCCTGATTGGCCAGCACCGACACGGTGGGGCCGAAAATTATCTTGATTTTCTCGTCCTCGATCAGCTTGGTCATGCCGGCCACGACACCCGGGCCCTCGCTGCGGTTGTCCACTTCGACCGGCTGGAGGGTGTAGGTGGTATCGCCCACCTTGAAGCCGCCCTTGTCGTTGATTTCGTGGATGGCGAGGCGAATGGCCACGGACGGTGGCGTACCCACGGCGACGAACTTGCCGCTCAGGGTCTCGTTGATGCCGATCTTGACCACACCCTTCTTGCCCTGCGCCCATACCGCCGTGCTGCCTGCGGCAAGCGCTGCGGCCACGGCTGCGTGCAGGATGATCTGGTTCGTCTTCATGCGTTCCTCCTCCAAGAGTGTGTGACAGCCAATATCCGGCAGTGCTGGTTACTACCGCGAAATTCTGTTCGAATGCTCTGGCTTGCCTTGCGTACACGGGATGCTACTTCGTTTTCGCGCGATCCGAAAGGGTGCCAATGTCGGGAAAATGCTTTCAATCGCGAAGCATATTTTCCGACGGCGCCGGCGCTTGGCGGGAACGATCCCGTATGGCACTTCCGGCGTCCCATCTCCGGCGCGGTTTCCTCCGCGGTGTGCCCGTCACCCGCTGCCAAAGGAGGCTCGAATGCCGGAAATCCGGTTCGATCAACAATACCTGATGGACCACGCCGGGATCCACAGCCTGCACGTGCGCTATTTCCAGGGCCTGGACAGTGGCAATCGCGCCCAGGTGGTCGACTGCTTCACCCCGGACGTGCAGGCGATCTGCCACAGCCGGCCGCCGGCGTGCGGAATCGACGTGCTGATGGCCGATTCGCTCGATCCGTTCTTCACGCGCCTGGCCACGCAGCATACGAAGATCGCCACTCATTTCATGGGCAATTTCAAGATCGACCGGCTAGAGGGCGATGTCGCCGACACCGAGGTGTATGCCATTGCCTTCGGCGTGCGTGCGCTGTCACCGCACGACGAGGTGGCGATGATGAGCCTGCGCTACATGGACCGGCTGCGCCGCACGCCGCAGGGATGGAAGATCTGCATGCGCGTGCAGTCCATGGACTGGAGCTGCCAGCTGCCGGTGACAACCACCATGACCATGGCGCAGCGCGTCATGGGGCTGCTGGCGGGCGGTCCCGGCTGAGGAACGCCCGCGCTACGGCGGGGAGGTGACGACGCCGTCCAGACGATCGGCCGCGGTTGCCGCGGGGTCGCGCTCTGCCGGATTTCCGTAGCCACCGCCGCCCGCCGATTTCATTTCGATGATGTCGCCGGGCTCGACCTTCACGCCCTTGACCTGGCTGGCGCCCGGGCCGCCGATCAGTCCGTCGCGGTTGCGGATGGCAATCTCGGTGAGCGCGGCGGGTTGTCCGCCGACCACACCGAAGGGTGCGAACCGGGCGCGATCGCCGAGGAAGGCCACCGTCATCGGCACCAGCGGCTTGAAGCGGAACACCGACCCGGGACCGCCGCGCCAGCGGCCGGCGCCCGCGGAGTCGGGGCGGATCTCCAGCGCATCCCAGCGCAAGGGGAAATCGTGTTCCGAGGCCTCCAGCTTGGGGAACTGCGCGAGGCCGATGGGCAGCGGGCCGTGCACCAGTCCGTCCGCCCCCTTGCTGCCGCCGTAGCCGCCGCACATCGGAAACACGCTGGCGAAGAAGGCGCCGTTCTCGGCGTGGCCGGAGAAGGTCAGCGTGCCGCCTGTGCCGTAGGAGCCGCCGCAGGCGACATCCGGCAATGCCTTGGCCAGCGCGATGAACAGTGCATCGGCGACGCGCTGCGCGCTCTCCGAGAATCCGCCGACGGCAAAGGGCCAGGGGGCGTTGAGGAAGGAGCCTGGCGGGCAGGTGAAGGAGAACGGCCGGAAGCAGCCGCCATTGATGGGCACTTCGGGGAAGCAATGCTTGAACGCCAGGAACACCGCGGTCTCGGTGGTGGGCCAGGCAAGGTTCAGCGGGCCGCGGTAGGTGGGCGATGACCCGGTGAAGTCGATGGCGACCGAGCCATTGCTGAAGGTCAAAGCGGCCTCGATGACCAGCTCATCGGTCTGCGAGACCTCGATGGCGTCGCGCCCGCGGTAGGTGCCGTCGGGCACGCGCAGCAGGTAGTTGCGCATCTGCTCCTCGGAGCGATCGGCAAGTTCGCTGATGGCCGCGAGCAGCTGGTCGATGCCGCGCTCGGAAACGAGCGCATCGAGGCGCCGCGCGCCGATGTCGAGCGCGTTTAGCTGGGCGCGGACGTCGCCTTCCTGCGCTTCTGGCAGGCGCGTGTTCTGCACGATCAGCCGCATGACGTCGGCGCGCACGGCGCCGTCACGGCAGAGGAAGGTGGGCGGTATCTGCAGCCCTTCCTGGAAGATGTCGCTCGCACCGGGGTCGAAGCCGGCGGCACTGGCGCCGCCCATGTCGACATAGTGGCCGGTGGACACCAGCAGCAGCGTGAGCCTGCCGTCGCGGTAGTACGGCCGCAACAGCTTCACGTCCTGCAAGTGGGTGCCGCCGAGATAGGGGTCGTTCATGATGACGACGTCGCCCTCGCGCAGTTCGGGACCGACCTTGCGCATGATGGAGCGCGCCGCCGACTGCATCGCGGACACGAATACCGGCAGCCCGGTCTTGCCCTGCGACACCACCTCGAGGCGTCGCGGGTCGATGATGGCATTGGCGCGGTCGGACATCTCCGATACCACGGGCGAGAACGCCGCCTTGGTATGCACGACGTCCATCTCGTCGGTGATCTGCTGCAGCCGGCCGCGGATGATGGCGATGTCGAGGGGATTCATCTCTAGTGTCCTTCCTCGCAAATAGCTCGCGAAACCAGGCCAGTTCGCGCCCATGCATCATTGCGCTCATGGCCGGGTGCCCAACCCTGCCTCTTCGCGCGCCTAGCCTGTTCGCGAACGCGGCCAGGTTTCATTGGCGGCCGCACATATTATGTCAGGCGGTGTGACGCATCTACGAGGAAGAACACTATGCCTCCTTCGTGATCATGATCGAGCCGGCACTGCTGTCGGTGGCCCGGTATCCGGGTTCGATGAGCATGGTGGTGTCGCGTTGCACGATGATGGCCGGGCCGGCAACGGACTCGCCTGCCGCCATGGAGCGGCGGTCGAGCACGCGCGTGTCCATGTCACGGCCGAGGAAGCGTGCCCTGATGGTGTGCGCCTGGATGGCCGGCGGTGTCTTGCGCAGCGCAGCGGCGCAGGTGGCGAGGTCCAGCCCCTTGGTGCGCGCGATCACCGAAGAGCACACGCTGACCAGCATGACCGGCCGGTCGAGCGCCATGCCGTTCTTCTGCCTGTACGCCTCGGTGTAGAGCGCGGCGATGTCGGCGCCGGCAAGCTTGTCCGCGGCGATCTCCACGCTGACAGTGTGGCGCTGCCCCGAGTAGAACAGCAACAGCGTCAGGTCGTGCGCATCCACGTGCTCGATGCCCTGCAGTTTCAGCAGCTGCTCACCCTCTTCGCGGTGCGCCTTGATGACGCGGTCGAGTTCGTCGCGGCCCACCTCGGCGAGCAGGCGGCGCACCGGCTGCACGAAGTCATGGCGCACGTCGGCCATGATGGTGCCGAGCGCCGAGGTGAGCCCGGGAAACACGGGGACGGCGGCAACCGACATGCCGAGCTTGCGCATCAGGGCGCAGGCGTGCAGCGGGCCGGCACCGCCGAAGGGCACCAGCCCGAAGTCGCGCACATCCAGCCCGCGCTCGACGGTGGCGAGCCGCATCGTGCCGGCCATGTTCTCGTTGACCACCTCGAGAATGGCCTCGGCGGCCGCTTCAACGGACATGTCCAGCGGATCGGCGACGCTCTTCTTCACGGCGCGGAACGCCGCGTCCGGGTCGACGCGCTCGATGCGGTTGGCCGCGAGCGATGCTGCGGGTACATGGCCCAGCACGAAGTGCGCGTCGGTGACCGTGGCTTCGGTGCCGCCCCAGCCGTAGCAGGCGGGCCCAGGTCGCGCGCCGGCGCTACGCGGGCCGACGCGCAGGATGCCCGCACCGTCGATCGAGGCGATGCTGCCGCCGCCCGCGCCGATGGAGTCCATCTCGATCATCGGCACCTGCAGCGGCATGCGGTAGCCGATCGAATTGTCGATCGACTGGCGCACCTTGCCGTTGACGATCACGCAGACGTCGGCCGAGGTGCCTCCCATGTCGAAGGACACCACCTTGTCGAGTCCCGCGGCGTTGCCGACGGCCGTCGCCGCGCCGACGCCGGCCGCCGGGCCCGACAGGATGGTGGTTGTCGGGTAGCGCTGGGCGATGCGGTGACTTGCCGCGCCGCCATTGGACTGCACCACCATGTAGTCGTGCCGGAAACCGCGCTCGCGCAGGCCGGTATCGAGGCGCTGGAAATAGCGCGTGATGATGGGGCCGACGTAGGCCGCGATGACGGCGGTGGATGAGCGCTCGAATTCGCCGAGTTCCGGATAGATCGCCGTCGAGCGCGCAATGTAGAGTTTCGGCAGGGCCACGCGAATGGCCGCCTCGACGCGCTTCTCGTGCGAATCGTCGGCATAGGAGTGCATGAGCGAGATGGCGACGGCTTCGACGTCGAGGGCGCGCAGCTCCCCGATCATCGTCTGCAGGCCGGCATTGGTGAGCGGCTCGACTTCCTCGCCCCGGGCGCCGATGCGGCCGCCGACCTCGAGCCGGCGGTGGCGCGGCACGAGGGGCGTGAAGCCGCCGGCAAGTCCGTAGGCATTGGGCCGGTCGCGGCGTCCGAGTTCGACCACGTCTCGGAAGCCGCGCGTGGCGATCAGCGCACCCTTTACGCCCTTGCGCTCGATGATGGCGTTGGTGGCCGTCGTGGTGCCGTGGCAGACCTGGTCGAGCGTGCCGAAGGCCATGCCCAGTTCCTCGATGCCGCCGACCACGGCGCGTGACTGGTTGTCGAGCGTGGTCGGCAGCTTGGCGATGCGGACTTCGCCGGACGCGGCGTCGAAGCCGATGCAGTCGGTAAAGGTGCCACCGACATCAACGCCGACAACGCTCAGCGGTCTGTCTCGATTCATCCGGGTTCCTCCGTGATCCGGCCGCGTGCGCGTTGCCGGAGACCCTATTGCCTGCATGTGCCCGTGATGCGCTGCCCGAGCGGGCCCGGATGCGGCGCCCGTTTCGGCATTACTGCAGACACCGGTGCCGCACCGCAACGAGCGCAATCCCCGCCGGACAGTAGCATCGGCCCGGAACCGATGTCAAAGCAGGAGAACGGCCGTTCAATGGCACGGCGGATTGCACGGTTTCATGCCGTGATCTCCGCATGCACAAGCGTCCATCATGCATATCGGATGAAGGCATGGTGCAATGGCCTGCTTCCCGCGCCGAAACCCGCAGCGCAGGCGCCGTGCGCTTTTGCCGGCTGGCGAAGTGAAGTAATATTGCGGCTCACGCAAGCAGCAAACCCGGGGGTTCAGGTCGGGCGGCGAGCCGGGAGATCAGCAGCATTCCGCAGCGTCCAACAGTTGCCGACCGGGGCGGTTCGCCCCTGTTCACCAGCAGATGTCGCCAGGCGGCGAAGCAGCGTGGGTGATCCGGCTGCCGCCCCATATCAGGTCATTCTCAGGAGGAAGCCATGTCCGGCAAGGAAGTCACCCAGCACACCTGGCCGTTCCGGTCGCTCCTGTTTACGCCGGGGCACAAGCCGGACTGGATTCGCAAGGCGACACGCTACGATCCCGACGCAGTCATCCTTGACCTTGAAGACGCCGTGCCGCCGGACCTGAAGGCCAGCGCGCGGCCCGCGGTGAAGGAAGGCATCACCTATCTCAAGTCGGCGGGCATCGGCGCTTTCGTGCGCATCAATCCCTTCGACAAGGGCGGCGCAGACGATGTGGTCGAGATCATGACCCCGGGGCTGACCGCCATCTGCCTGCCCAAGCTTGCCAACCAGGGCCAGATCCGCGAACTGAGCGAGATCCTCGCCTATGCCGAGGGCAAGGCCGGCATACCGCGCGGCACCGTGGACATCGTGGCAATCCCGGAAACGGCCGAAGGACTTTGCGACATCCGCCTGCTGGCCAGCGCCAGCCCGCGCGTGAAGTCGGTCATGTCGGCCATCATCGACCGCGTCAGCGACGACGTGGTATTCACTGGGGACACGGCCGTTGCCGCCGGGTTCATCCCGACCAAGGAGGGCCTCGAGCAGGTCTATCTCACTTCCAAGATGTGCATGGAGTCGCGGGCCGGCGGCGCCATGTATCCGATGGCCACCATCATCGGCACCAAGATCGGTGACGACGATGCCACGCGCAAGATCGCCGCGCGCATCAAGGCCACCGGGTTTACCGGCTGTGCCTGCATCCACCCCAGCCACGTGGCGATTGCGAACGAATACTTCCGTCCGTCTGTCAAAGAGGTGGTTTTTGCCGCCGGCGTGCTCAATGCCATGAAGGACGCCCAGGCCAAGGGGCTGTGGGCGGTGAATTTCAAGGGCATCATGATCGACCAGGCCAACGTGGAAATCGCGCAGCGCACCATTGCCGAGGCGCGGCGCCACGGCATGACCACGCCGGAACTCAGATAGGGACGCTTCATGAGCGCAAGTTTGCCGTTCAGTGGATTGCGGGTGCTCGAACTGGGCACGGTTCTATCGGGTCCGTTCGCGGGCTCGATGCTGGCCGACCTCGGTGCCGAGGTGATCAAGATCGAGACCCCCGGCAAGGGCGACGTGCAGCGCTTTGGCGGGCACAAGAAGAATGGGGTGGCGCCATGGTGGTCGGTGGCCAGCCGCGACAAGCATTGCATCACTCTCAACCTCAAGCATCCCGAGGGCAAGGCCATTTTCGAGAAGCTCATCCGCAGGGCCGACGTGCTGGTGGAGAACTACCGGCCGGGCGCGCTGGAGAAGCTGGGCTTCGGTTGGGACGCGGTCAACGTCATGAATCCCAAGCTCGTCGTGCTGAGCATCAGCGGCTACGGCCGCACTGGGCCGTCGGCCGGGCGCCCGGGTTTCGGCAAGATCGCCGAAGGCCTGTCGGGCGTCGTGACCATGACCGGCCAGCCGGAGGTGCGGCCGCTGTTCATCGGCTTCTCACTGGCGGACACCTGTTCCGGCCTGTTCGGCGTGCTCGGCGTCGCGATGGCCCTGTATGACCGCGACATCAACGGCGGGCGCGGCCACCGCGTGGACATGGGGCTCTACGAACCGCTGTTCCGCATGCTCGACTGCCAGCTGGCGATCTACGCCAAGCTCGGAAAACCGCCGGTGCGCACCGGGTCGAATGATGCCTACGGCTGGGGACTGGACAAATCGCGCCCTCCGTTCTTCTGCGTGCAGGCCGGCAACGGCGAGTGGTTCCTGACCAGCGTGCCGAGTGCGGCGGCGGCGCGCGAGCTGGCGGCGGGGCAGCCGGGAGACAGCGACCAGCAGCGCTTCGCCGCCTGGGCGAAGACGCTGGCGCCCATGGCGCTGCGCGAAGCGTTGTCCAGGGCGGGGGGCGATATCGTGCCGGTGCTCGATGGCCTGAGCCTCGCGAGGAACGACTACATGCGCGCCCGCGGCGATGTGATCGACACCACGGATGCGAAGGCCGGCGACCTGACGGTGCCGGGCTGGATTGCGCCCGCGCCGGCAGACGGGGAGGTGCGGCGCACGTTCAACGACGCGGCGCTGGGCGAGCGCTCGGCGTTCATCCTCGAGCGCGACCTGGGCTATGGCAGCGCGGACATCGACAGGCTCAAGAGCGAAGGGGTTATCTGACATGGGCACTGCCAACAACGCGAGCAACCGGAGTGGCGTTCCGCAGGCCACGGGAACGCCACAGGCATTGGCCGGCGTGACCGTGCTGGAAATCGCCAGCGCGCCCGGCGCCTGTTTCACTGCCAGTCTGCTGGCCGACTTCAACGCCAGAGTTTGGGTGTGCGAGAGCCTGCCCAAGGGTTCGGCCATGCGCGCGCTCGAGCCGCGCGAGTGGTGGTCGATCGCCGCGCGCAACAAGAAGTCGGTCGCGGTGGACCCGGCGGCTCCGGGTGCCGACGAGGTCATCAAGTCTCTGCTGTCGCTCGCGCACGTGATCGTGACTGACGTGGCGCCCGCCGAGCGCGACAAGCATCCCTGGCTGCGCGTCGTCGACAGCCTGTCGCGCAAGCCGCTGCTGGTCGATGTCGTCCCCACCGGGGCGGACCGGCCCGATGC
>Ga0194132_10010174_pt1 | contig 12595 bp, 10 predicted proteins | sample TA2KigOf80mmetaG_FD_148612 | JGI IMG/M metagenome (GOLD analysis project Ga0194132, IMG submission 148612) | Freshwater microbial communities from Lake Tanganyika, Tanzania - TA2015054 Kigoma Offshore 80m | ecosystem: Environmental > Aquatic > Freshwater > Lake | place: Tanzania: Lake... | reverse complement strand
GGAGGCCCCCACCGCGACATGGTTCAGGCCATCCAGCATCGTCGCCACGGTGGCAATCAGCAGTTCCTCGGGCCGGCAGGCGGGCGCGTTCATTCGGCCACCTTCGCGCGCGGTAGCATCTCGCCGAGCCAGGTGCGGAAGCCCTCGTCCGTGCGCGCCATCTCGATGTAGCGGCGCAGCGCCGCGTCGTCGGGACCGTAGAGACGGCGCAGGCCCAGTGGCTTCATGCCGTGGCGCGCCTCGGCGATGGCGGACACGTACAGCGCCGGAATGGTGCCGGCGGCGGTCGCGTCGTCGTCGAGGAGGTCGCCGTTGACGATCTCCTCCACCGTCACCAGCGTCTGCCGCGCGGCGTGTGCCATCAGCATCAGTTCGCGGCGCACGCCGATCCACACATTGCCGGCGCGGTCGGCCCTGGCCGCATGGAACAGCGCAATGTCCGGCCGGATGGCACGGATCATCAGGATGGGGTCGTCGGCGGCAAACGGGTTGGCGCCCAGTTTCCAGTCGTCGCGCCCGACCGCGAGGTCGGAGCCGATGATGCCGCGCAGCGGCAGGAAGGGCAGGCCCTTCTCGGCCGCCTGCAGGCCGGCATGGATGGCGGGGCAGGTGCCGTCGACCATGCGGATCGCACCGGCCTTCATGGCGGCGGTGAAGCGCGGCGCCGGGCCGTACTCGCCGATGGTCACGGCCGCTGCCTCGATGGTCGCGACGCAGCCGCCGCCGACCAGCCAGTCGCCCTGGAAGCCGGTCGACGGCACACCGACGAGGTGCAGGCCGCGCACGCCGCGTGCGATCAGCGCCAGCGTCGCCGCCAGGGCCACGCCGCTGTAGTCCGGCGGCACGGCGACGACGGCGCCGTCCGGCACGCGGGCGGCGAGGGCGTCGAGGTCGAGCAGTTCCGCGGTCATGTCCGGCCGTTCCTGGTCGCGCCCGTCACCACACCACAAACGCCGGCCTTTGGGAACGTCGCTACTGCGCCGCCGCGGCCGATCCCTGCGACGCCAGGGCCTTGTTCACGGCTGGAATGACGTCGGCGCCGAAGCGGTCGATCGAGCGCATGATCTCGGCGTGGCGCATGCCGCCCATCGACATGATGAAGCCGAAGTGATGCGGCCCGGTCGCCTCGATCTCGGCGAGGATCTTGTCGACCACCTCGGCCGGGCTGCCGATCGGGTTGCGCCGGGCGATCTCCTCGGGGCTGGCCTCGCCCTGGAACGGCTCCTCGGGCAGGAAAGCGCTGTCGAGCGAGGTCTGGCCCTTACGCAGGAAGCGCGACATGCGGAGCTGGTACTGGGCGTTGTCGGCGAAGCGCAGCGCCTCGCCGCGGTCATCGGTGACGTAGCCGAAGCGCAGCACGCCGTAGTGCATGGCGGCCGGCTGGCGGCCTGCCTCCTGCCACGCCCTGGCGAAATGCCCGCGCACGTCGGCCAGCACCTTGATCGGCATGCCGAAGCCGGAGGAGAACAGCGGATAGCCGTGGCGCGCGGCGATGGCGCAGGAATCGGGGCTGTTGCCGGCCAGCCAGATAGCGGGGCCCTCCTTGCGAAAGGCCGGCACGGACAGCTCGGTGCGCGGCAGGGTGAAGTGCCTGCCGTTGTACTCGGCGACGCCGTCGGCGAAGGCGCGGTCGAGGATGTCGAGCATATCGTCGGTGCGCTCGCGCGCGTGCTCGAGGTCGACGCCGAAGCGCGCCAGCTCGTGTGCCTGGTAGCCCGAGCCGACACCCAGTACGAGGCGGCCCTCGCAGAGCTGGTCGGTGTAGGCGACCTCGCCGACGAAGCGCGCCGGCTCGTAGAGGCAGCCGAGCACGACGCCGCTGCCGAGCCGGATGCGGCTGGTCGTCGCCGCGCAGTGGGCGATCATCAGCAGCGGCGACGGCGTCAGCGAGTAGTTGGAATAGTGGTGCTCGGCGAACCACGAGATGCCGAAGCCGGCCTGCTCGGCCTGCCGCGTCTGGCGCGCGGATTCGTGGATGAGGGCGCCGGGGTCCTGGTCGCGGCCGCGGCGGTTGACCAGATTGAAGATGCCGAAATCCATCGCAGTCCTCCGGGCCGCAGCCCTCAGGGTATGACGCGCAGGTCGCGGATGCGCTGGAGCTGGCGCGTCATCGTCTTCTCGGTATCCTGCCAGCGGTTCCAGCCGGCGCGGCGTGCCGCGCCCATGTGCGCCATCTGGTCATATTCGGCGCCGAGCGCGAAATCGAGGTAGTTGAAGTTGGCCAGTTCGGACAGCTTCAGCGGGCGCAGGCCGTGGCGGGCGACGATCTCGTCCCATACCGGGCCCTTGTCGGCCATCATCTTGCCGATCCGCAACGTGCGCAGCGGGCCGACCTCCATGCCGAAGAATTCCGCCAGCGTCGGCCAAACGTTCGACCAGCGCAGGATGTCGCCGTTGGTCATGTTGAAGGCCTGGTCGGCGGCCTTGGGGTCGGTCGCCGCCCACTCCATCGCCTCGGCCAGCAGGTCGACGTCGATCATGTTGTAGATGGCGGTGAAGTTGCCGGGCTTGCCGGGGAAGGACAAAGGCAGGCCGAGATGCTTCGAGATCACCGCGTAGCAGGCGATGGCGTTCATCAGGTTGAGGGCGCCGCCGACGGCGAAGCCCCAGACGCCGTGCGGGCGCAGCGCCGACCAGGTCCATGCCTTGCTGGCGCGGCGTGCCACCAGCCAGTCCTGCTGGGCGTGATAGAAGTTCGGCCCCATCGGCCGCTGGTCGTCCTCGCGCGTCGGCGTCGGGAACGGGCCGATCGAACTGCCGTACCACTTGTTGCCCAGCATGAGCTGGACGTGGGCGAGGTTCTTCGCCGCCGGCTCCAGCCCGTCCATCAGGTGGGCCAGCATACCGACATTGGTTTCGGATTCGCCCTGACGGGTCGGGTGCGGCGAGTAGGCACAGTAGAACACATGCGTCACGTCGCCGAGCGCGCCGAGCTTGGCGCGGCTGTCGGCGGGGTCGAGCAGGTCGACGCTGACCAGCCGCGCGCGCGTCGGAAAGTCGAGCTTGCGACGCCCCAGCGCGACGATGTCCCAGGACGGGTCGCGCTCCAGCCGCTCGAGCAGGCAGCGCCCGGTGATGCCCAGCGCGCCTGGAATGAGGGCGGTGCGGCGCGCGCTCATGGGATGACCCTCCGCTGGCGCAGGCGCGCGATCTGGTCGGTCAGCGTAAGCTGCGTGTCCAAGAAGTCGTAGAAGCTGGCGGCGCGCAGCGTGTTGAGGTCGGAAAGCTGGTCGAAGTCGTTGGCCAGCACGTAGTCGATCCAGTCCCACTGCACGAGGTCGGCGATGGTGTGCGGCACGAGGCCGTGCCGCTTCACGATCGTCGCCCAGACGTGCTCCTTGTCGGCCATCATTTCCGCCAGGCGCATCTGCCGGTGCGGCCCCGTCGGCATGTCGAAGAAGCGGGCGAGCACCGGCCAAAGGCGGTTCCAGCGCGTGTAATCGCCGTTGGTGATGTTGAACGGCCGGTCGGCCGCCGCCTCGGCCGTCGCCGCCCACAGCATGGCCGCGCCGAGCATCGTCGTGTCGGTCATCTGCATGGCGCGGTCGTAGAGTCCGGGCTTGCCCGGCCAGGCCAGCGGCAGGCCGAGTTCGCGTGAGACCAGCGCGAACACGGTGAGGCCCGTCATCAGGTTCATCACGCTGCCGAGCGACGGCCCCCAGATGAGGTGCGGCCGCAGGGCCGACCAGGTCCAGCGCCTGCCGACACGGCGGGCGGCGAGCCAGTCCTGCTGGTCGTAGTAGAAGTTCGGCGGCATGTGGCGCGGGTCGTCCTCGCGCGCCGGGTTGCGGTAGGGCCCGAGATGCACGCCGTACCATTTCGCGCCCTGCATGATCTGCACATGCGCGAGGCCGGGCGCGGCGTCCTCCAGCGTCGTCACGAGGTTCTTCAGCATGGCGAGGTTCGGCCCGACCTCGGCGGCCGGCGAGTCATGCGGCACATAGGCGTTGTAGAAGACATGGGTGACGCCCGAGAGTCCGGCGAGCTTCGCGCGGCAGTCGGCCACATCCAGCAGGTCGACGGCGACGGTGCGCGCCCGCGTGGGGAAATCGGGTGCGCGCCGCGTCAGCGCGACGATGTCCCAGCTGCTTTCGCCCTCGAGGCGCTCGACGATCGCCCGCCCGGCGATGCCGAGGGCGCCGGCGACCAGCGCGGTCCTGCGCGCCATGCGTGGCCTCTCCCTGTGTGCTGGCGGCGCGGAGCCTAGTCGTCCCCGGCCCACCGAGACAAGCCGCGCCGGCGGGACGTATTCCGATCAGCGAAATACTTGCGCGGCGGATCCGTTCGACGGCCTGGCATCACGCCGCGTGTGGCTGGATATCGGCCTCGATCTTCCGGCCCTGGGCGGCGCGCGCGACGGACAGGTCGTAGGCCGCCTGCAGGTTCATCCAGAACTCCGGCCCGGTGCCGAAATAGCGGCCGAGACGCAGGGCGGTGTCGGCCGTGACCGCACGCGGATTGCGCTCGCGCATGATCGCGCCGATGCGCGTCGTCGGCACGCGCAGGGCGATCGCCAGCGCGTTTGCCGACAGGCCGAGGGGACGCAGGAACTCTTCGCGCAGGATTTCGCCGGGATGGGTGCGGATGCGGGGCATGGTGTCGGTTCCGTGTCGTCAGCGGTGGTAATCGACGATCTCGACCTCGTGGGCATCGTCGTCGCGCCAGACGAAGCAAAGACGCCACTGGTCATTGATACGAATGCTGTGCTGGCCGTCGCGGTCGCTACGCAGTCGTTCCAGACGGTTGCCGGCGGCGCGCGCAACGCCGCCATATGGATGGCCGCATCGAGCATGTCGAGCTTTCGCCGCGCTGCGCGTTCGATGGCCCGCCAGCGGGTAGGTGTTTCACCGTCGAACACTTTTCGCGTGTCGGCGTCGCGAAAGCTACGGATCATACGTCATACGTATAACGTGCAGCGTATTATCGTTCAAGCGGTTTCGGCGAATGCCCACGCTTGCGCCCGGAACGCGGTCATGCGGCAATAGCCGGACGGGGCCGCGCAGACGGCAGCCGGGGGAGGTTCCGCATGTCGTCGCACGCGCCGTCGCCGCCCGAGATCGCCGTCCTCGGTCGCCCGAACAGCTATATCGGCCGCTCGGTGCCGCGGCCGAACGCGAAACGGCTGGTCGCCGGGCGCGGCAAGTTCGTCGACGACGTGCGCCTGCCGCGCATGGTCCATCTGGCCTTCCTGCGCTCGCCCTACGCGCATGCCCGCATCCGCTCGATCGACGCCTCCATTGCCAGGACGATGCCCGGCGTCGTCGCGGTGATCACGGCGCGCGAGCTGGCCGGGGTCATGGAGCCCTGGGTCGGCGTGCTGACCCATATGAAGGGCCTCAAGTCGGCGCCGCAGTACCCGCTGGCGCCGGAGCGCGCGACCTGGCAGGGTGAGGCGGTCGCTGCCGTCGCCGCCGCCACGCGGGCCGAGGCCGAGGATGCCGCCGCGACGATCGTCGTCGACTGGGAGGAACTGCCGGCCGTCACCGACCCGGAGACGGCGCTCGACCCGGCGACGCCCGTCATCCACCCGGAACTCGGCGACAACCTCGCCTTCGAGAACCGCCACGACATCGGCGACGTCGACGACGCCTTCCGCCGCGCCGCCGTGGTGGTCGAGCAAACCTTCCATTTCGCCCGCCACACCGGCACTACGCTGGAGCCGCGCGCCATCGTCGCCGACTGGAATCCGGACGAGGGCAAGCTCACGGTCTACATGTCGAACCAGGCGCCGCAGATGATGCAGGGCATCATGGCGAAGCACCTCGCCATTCCCGAGGCGTCGGTGCGCATCATCTGCAACGACGTCGGCGGCGGCTTCGGCCTCAAGGTCCACACCTATGCCGACGAGATGGCGGCGGCGGCTATCGCCCGCGTGCTGGCGCGGCCGGTCAAGTTCGTCGCCGACCGGGTGGAGTCCTTCGCCACCGACATCCATGCCCGCGCGCATCGCGTGAAAGGCCGCATGGGGCTCGGCGCGCAGGGCGAGCTGATGGCGATCGAGATCGACGATCTCACCGGTATCGGCCCCTACTCGGTCTACCCGCGCACCAGCGCCATGGAGGCGACGCAGGTGCTCAACTTCACCGGCGGCCCCTACCGCTTCGCCAACTACCGCGCGCGCGTGCGTGCCGTGTTTCAGAACAAGACGCCGATGTGCCAGTACCGCGCCGTCGGCCACCCCATCGCCTTCACCGTGACCGACGGGCTGCTGGAGGAGGGCGCGCGCCGCCTCGGCCTCGATCCCGTCGAGGTGCGGCGGAAGAACCTGTTTCCCGACGACGCCTACCCGGCGCGCGGCGTCACCGGCATCCTCTTCGAGGGCCTGTCGCACCACAAGTCGCTCGACAAGCTGGTCGATATCTCGGCGCTGGCGAAGTTGCGCGCCGAGCGCGACTCATTGCGGGCGAAGGGCGTCCATCGCGGCATCGGCATGTGCGCGATGATCGAGCTGACTAATCCCGGCCCTGCCGCCTACGGCATCGGCGGTGCCCGCATCTCCTCGCAGGACGGCTCGGTGGCGCGTCTCGACGCCTCGGGCCGCCTGGTCATCCAGACCAGCGCGACCGAGCAGGGGCAAGGCGCCGAGGCGGTGATCGCCCAGGTCGCGGCCTCGGCCTTCGGTGTCCATATCGACGACGTGCGCGTGGCGACGGGCGACACCGACGTGGTGCCGACGGGCGGTGGTACCTGGGGTTCGCGCGCCACCGGCATCGCCGGCGAAGCGACGCTGCGCGCCTGCGTGCAGCTCCGTCGCAACGTGCTGGAGATCGCCGGCGGCCTACTGCAGGCCGCGCCCGAGACGCTCGACATCCGCGACGGCCGCATCGTCGACGAGGCGACCGGCACCGAGCGCATGCCCATCGGCGAAATCTCGCGTATCGCCTTCTTCCGGCCGGATACGCTGCCGGAGGGCTACCAAATGCACCTCATCGCCTCGGCCAACTGGGTGCCGCGCAAGTATCCCGTCGCCTTCACCAACGCCATGCACGCCTGCCACGTCGAGGTCGACACGGAGACCGGCGAAGTGCGCGTACTCGGCCACTGGGTGGTCGAGGACTGCGGCACGCCGGTCAATCCCCAACTCGTCGAGGAGCAGGTGCGCGGCGGCGTGGTTCAGGGCCTTGGCGGCGCCCTGCTGGAGGAGTGCCGCTACGATGTGGCCGGCAACCTGCTCAACGCCAACATGGCCGACTACCTCGTGCCGATGGCGGTGGAGATGCCCGACATCGGCGTCGGCCACTGCATCACGCCGACCAAGGAATCGGCGCTCGGCGCCAAGGGCGCCGGCGAGGCCGGCACGGGCGGTGCGCCCGCCGCGCTGCTCAACGCCGTCAACGATGCGCTGGCGCCGCTCGGCGTCCGCATCACCGTCATGCCGGTGACGCCGGACTCCGTCCTGCGCGCACTGGTACGCTGCTAGCAAGCCGGGGCGGACAGCCAAGCGTGCCGCCGTCCCGCCGCTGCGCCGGAGGATGCGCAGGAAGATTTGCAGCAGACGCAAAAAATATCAGCGGAAGCTGGCGGCCGGCCGGGCGGCCGCGCCAGTTTGCGCCGCGCATCACCGGAGGCCGATTTCCCGACCGCCGATGCCCGGCGCGAGAGACGACAGGGGAGGACAGTCCGTGAAGCTCATTCCGGCGAAGCCGCTCGAGAAGAATATCACGATCGAGAAGATCCTCGAGATGCGCGAGAAGGTGAAGAACTGGGGCAAGTGGGGCCCGGACGACCAGATCGGCACGATGAACTACGTGACCGAGAAGGAAATCCTCGCCGCGCGCGACTGCGTGACGAAGGGCAAGGTCTTCGCCCTCGGCATTTCGGTAGACGCCAACGGCCCGCAGCGCGGTTCGGAAGGGCGCTTCAATCCGATCCATCTCATGCTGGCGACCGGCACCGATGCCGTCGCCGGCACCCAGGACGTTCGCCCCGCCGCCGACACGCTGGCCACGCAGCTCATGCCGCGCTACGCCGACGACGCCATCATCATGCCGCTGCAGAGCGGCACGCAGTGGGATGGCCTCGGTCACTGCTTCGCGCACGACAAGATGTGGAACGGCTACGACGCCCGCCTCGTGGACGTGAATGGCGCGCACAAGAACGGCATCGAGCACATGAAGGACCGCATGGTCGGCCGCGGCGTGCTGCTCGACATCCCGCGCTGGCTCGGCGGCGACGCGCTGGAGGAGGGCTACGGCATCTCCAACGCCGAGCTCGACGCCTGCGCCAAGGCACAGGGCGTGGAAATCCGCCGCGGCGACTTCGTCATCGTGCGCACCGGCCACATGGAGTGGTGCTGGTCGCAGGGCGGCTGGGGCACCTATGCGGGCGGTCCCGCCCCGGGCCTGCGCTTCGAAAGCGCCGAGTGGGTCCACAAGAAGGAAATCGCGGCGATCTGCACCGACACATGGGGCGCCGAGGTGCGGCCGAACGAGTCGGTCGAGGCCTTCCAGCCCTGGCACTGGGTGGTGATCCCGATGATCGGCATCACCATGGGCGAGATCTTCAACCTCAAGGAGCTCGCCGAGGACTGCGCCAAGGACAAGGTCTACGAATTCTTGTTCGTCGCCCCGCCGCTGCAGATCACCGGCGCTGTCGGCTGCCCGATCAATCCACAGGCCATCAAGTAGCGTCGGCCGTCGTCACAAACCATCGCGCGCCGGCTGCGGCCCGGCAGCGCCCCGTCATCGGAGGACACGCATGAAGATCATTCCAGCCAAGCCCCTCGAGAAGAACATCACCATCAAGGACATCGAGGCGATGCGCGAGAAGGTGAAGAACTGGGGCAAGTGGGGCCCGGACGACCAGATCGGCACGATGAACTACATCGGTCCGAAGGAGATCCTCGCGGCGCGCGACTGCATCCGCAAGGGCGCGGTGTTCGGCCTCGGCCTGCCGTTCGACGCCAATGGCCCGCAGTTCGGCGACATCGGCCGCTTCAACCCGATCCACCTGATGCTGGCGACCGGCACCGACGCCGTCGCCGGCGTGCAGGACCATCGACGCGGTGCCACACAGCTGCCGACGCAGTTGTCGTGCCGCTACGCCGACGACATCGTCATCATGCCCTTGCAGTGCGGCACCCAGTGGGACGCGCTGTGCCACAACATCGCCGTCGACAAGATCTGGAACGGCTACGACGCGCGTCTCGTCGACGCCACCGGCGCCAAGAAGAACGGCATCGATAACATGCGCCAGAAGATGGTCGGCCGCGGCGTGCTGCTCGACATTCCGCGCTGGCTCGGCGGCGACGTGCTGGCCGACGGCTACGGCATTTCCTGCGACGAGCTCGACCAGTGCGCCAAGGACCAGGGCGTGGAAATCCGCCGCGGCGACTTCGTCATCGTGCGCACCGGCCACATGGAGCGCTGCCTCGCCGAGAAGACCTGGAAGGGCTACGCGGCGGGCGATTCGCCGGGCATCCGCTTCGAGACCGCCGAGTGGTGCTGGAAGCGCGAGATCGCGGCGATCTGCACCGACACCTGGGGCTGCGAGGTGCGTCCCAACGAGTCGATCGAGGCCTTCCAGCCATGGCACTGGGTGGTGATCCCGATGATCGGCATCACCATGGGCGAGATCTTCTACGTCAAGGAACTGGCCGAGGACTGCGCGAAGGACGGGGTCTACGACTTCCTCTTCGCCGGCCCGCCGCTGCCGATTACCGGCGGCGCCGGCTCGCCGATCAACCCGCAGGCGGTGAAGTAGGCTTGCCTCCGCGCTGTCCCTCCTCAACCCGGCCCTCTCCTCCCACGGGAGGAGAGGGCGCGCGAATCCTTCTCCGCCCTGTGGGGGGAGAGGGTGGCGAGCGCAAGCGAGCCGGGTGAGGTGGGCCAGCCGGGAGCCGGCAGCCATGCCCGGTTGCCGGTTGTGGGCCGCGGCCCAAAGGTCTAAGGCAGCACGGCCGTCGCGCTCGCAATGCGGCGGCCGCAAGCATTCGATGGGGAGAGAACGATGGCGAAGATGACCGGCGCGCGCGTCCTGGCCGAGATGCTCAAGGGCTACGGCGTCACCCATTTCTTCATGGTGCCGGCGATCCTGCGCAGGACCATGATGGAAATGGAGAAGCGAACCGGCATCGTCTCGATCCAGACCCATGGCGAGGCCTCGGCGGCCTACATGGCCGACGGCTATGCCCGCGCCTCGGGCAAGGTCGGCGTCTGCGGCGCCCAGATCATCGGCGCCATGAACCTCGCCGCCGGTCTGCGCGACGCCTGGCTGGCGAGGGTGCCGGTCCTCGCGCTGACCGGCGGCCGCGACCCGCGCTGGACCTTCCGCGGCAACTACCAGGAGGTCGACGATGTCCCTTCCTTCGAGAAGGTGACGAAGTTCAACGCCACCATCGACGACGTCTCGCGCATCCCCGACCTGCTGCGTACCGCCTTCCGCGTCGCCGTCTCGGGCACACCGGGCCCGGTGCATCTCCAGATCCGCGGCAACGAAGGCCAGATGGAGCTGGAAGAGGCCGACATGGAACCGCTGGTCGATGCCATGTTCGCCGCCGTGCCGCCGCTGCGCCCGGAGCCCGCCGAGGACCAGCTACGCAAGGCGCTGGCGCTGCTGGAAGCGGCCGAGCGGCCGGTCATCGTCGCCGGCGGCGGCATTCGCCATTCGCAGGCCGGCCGCGACCTCGTGGCGCTGGCCGAGCGGCTGCAGATTCCCGTTGCCACCTCGCTCAACGGCAAGGACTCGATCCCGGGCAACCACCCGCTGTCGGTCGGCGTCGTCGGCACCTATTCGCGCGAGAGCGCCAACCGCACCGTGGCGGCGGCCGATCTCGTGTTCTTCGCCGGCACGTCCACCGGCGGCATGGTGACGCATTTCTGGGCCGTGCCGAAGCCGGGGGTGAAGGCCATCCAGCTCGACATCAACGGCGAGGAACTCGGCCGCAACTATCCGCTGGCGGCGGCCGTGCTGGGCGACGCCAGGGTGGCGCTGTCGCGCATGGCGGCGATGACCAACGGCGCGTCGGCCAGCCGCCGCAAGGCGTGGGTCGCGCAGGCCCAGGCCTTCGTCGCCGAGTGGCGCGGCAAGTACAGGCCGCTGCTCGAATCCGACGCGCAGCCGATGCGGCCGGAGCGCATCTGCCACGAGCTGTCGAAGAACCTGCCGTCCGACGCCATCGTGCTCGTCGACACCGGCCATTCGGGCATGTGGATGGGCGGCATGTACGATCTCTCGTCGCCCGACCAGAGCTACATGCGCTCGGCCGGCCATCTCGGCTGGTCGTTCTCCGCCGGCCTCGGCGCCAAGTGCGCGGCGCCGGACCGTCCGGTCGTCGTGTTCAACGGCGACAGCGCCTTCTGGTACCACTTGAGCGAGATCGAGACGGCGGTGCGCATGGGCATCAACTCGGTCACGGTGGTCAACAACAACGCCGGCGGCAACCAGTCCAAGCGCGGCTTCGACCGCGCATGGGACGGCGCGCAGACCGATTACGCGCGCTCGCTGTGGACCTTCCGCGACACCAACTTCGCCGAGATCGCCGAGAAGATGGGCGCGGTCGGCCTGCGCGTCGAGAAGCCGTCCGACTTCGCGCCGGCGCTGGAAAAGGCGATCGCCATGAAGCGCCCGGTCGTCATCGACGCCGTCAGCGACATCGAGGCGATGGCGCCGCTGGCCGTGACGGGCTGACGTCGTTGGGTAGCGATGAGAGACCGGTCGCCTACGACCGCGAGATCGCGCTGTCGGCGCCCGAGGGCACGACGGAGATCATCGTCGCCATCGCCCCGGCCGACGGCCGCGTGATGCTCTACGGCTGGACCGCCGACGACGCCCTGCAGCCCGTCCAGGTCGATGGCAGTGCCGCGCGGATCAGCCTGCCCTTCGCGCGCCCGCAGGTGTTTCTCCGGCACCTGTCGGACATCCGGGGAATCCGGGTGAGGACGCTCGGCTTCCGCCGCAAATCCTGAGCGCGCATAGCGGCCTACCGTGCCGGCTGCGGCCCGGCGCCGGGCGTCGGCGGGGCGGCGAGGTTGCCGATGCCGGCGCGCTGGCGCACTTCGGGATCGTTGAACATGATGAACTTGCCGCGCCACGCCTTCGCGTCGGGGCTGGCGAGCCAGGCAATGATGCTGGCCGGCGCCTCAACCGGCTGCAGGTTCGCGCGCGGCACGAAGGACAGCTCGTTGATCTGCTCGGCGCGCATGCGCACATGCATGTGCGTGTTGACCATACCCGGCGCAAAGGCGTAGCAGTCGATGCCGGTATCGCGCAGCTCGAGGTCGAGGCACTGGTGGAACATCAGCGCGCCCGCCTTGGAGGTGCAGTAGGGGCTGATGCCGTTGCGGGCGCTGGTCGCCGCACCGGTGCTCATGACGACGATGGTGCCGCTGTTGCGCGCGAGCATCGCTGGCAGGGCGGCGCGCACGACGTTGTAGATGCCGGTCAGGTTAATGTCGATGTGGCGCGCCCATTCCGCCGGGTCGCTGTCGGCGATGCGGGCGACCGGGTCGATGGCGGCGGCGTTGGCGACGACGATGTCGGCCGGGCCGAAGGCGCGCTCGGTCGCCGCTACCATGGCGGCGCAGGCGGCGTAGTCGGTCACCTCGCAGGCCACGGCCTCGGCCTTGCCGCCGGCGGCGCGGACCGCCGCCACCGT
>Ga0194132_10010173_pt1 | contig 12595 bp, 13 predicted proteins | sample TA2KigOf80mmetaG_FD_148612 | JGI IMG/M metagenome (GOLD analysis project Ga0194132, IMG submission 148612) | Freshwater microbial communities from Lake Tanganyika, Tanzania - TA2015054 Kigoma Offshore 80m | ecosystem: Environmental > Aquatic > Freshwater > Lake | place: Tanzania: Lake... | reverse complement strand
CAGCAACGCATAACGAGAGTCTAACCAATTGATTCAATTGAATATTTTTTTAGGCACGTTTGCAACGCAACACCTTTTCTGAAATAATGCGCGGTCTTTCACGTTAGGGTGCGTCATGGCACAAGCCGCCCGTCTAATCAAAAAATATCCCAACCGCCGTCTCTACGACACCGAGACCAGCGCCTACATCACTTTGGGTGATGTGAAAAAGCTCGTGCTTGAAAACACCGAGTTCAAGGTCGAAGACGCCAAGACCAAGGAAGATCTGACGCGCAGCATCTTGCTGCAGATAATCCTCGAAGAAGAAACCGCCGGCGCACCGATGTTTTCCAGCGACATGCTGGCGCAGATCATTCGCTTTTACGGCCACGCCATGCAAGGCATGATGGGCAGCTTTCTGGAAAAAAATGTCCACACCTTCATGGACATCCAAAAGCGCATGCAGGAGCAATCGAGCCACCTGTATGGCGCCAACCCCATGCTAAACGCCGAAGCCTGGAACGAGTTCGTCAAAATGCAAGGCCCGGCGATTCAAGGCCTGATGGGCCGCTATCTCGAACAAAGCGCCAACGCGTTCGTTGAAATGCAAAAGCAAATGCAAAACCAAACACGCAACATGTTCGGCGGCTTTCCGTTCGGTGGGTTTGGCGCGACACCGGGCAAAGACGGCGATAACAAAAATTAGGTCTTAGTCCCAGCATGCCGGCGAAAAAAGTCGGATTCGTTTCGCTCGGCTGCCCCAAGGCGCTGGTCGATTCCGAGCGCATCTTGACGCAACTGCGCGCCGAGGGTTATGCCATTTCGCCCTCGTATAACGACGCCGATTTGGTGGTGGTCAACACCTGCGGCTTTATCGATTCGGCCGTCGAGGAGTCGCTCGAGGCCATCGGCGAAGCGCTCGCCGAAAACGGCAAGGTGATCGTCACCGGCTGCCTCGGCGCCAAGGGCAGCATCGTCAAGGACACGCACCCCAAAGTACTGGCGGTCACCGGCCCGCACGCCACCGACGAAGTGATGCAAGCGGTGCACAAACACCTGCCGCACACGCACAACCCGCATGTCGATTTGATTCCCCCTGTGCGTGATATTGGCATAAAACTCACACCCAAGCATTACGCGTATCTCAAAATCGCCGAAGGTTGCAATCACCGCTGCACCTTTTGCATCATTCCCTCGATGCGAGGCGATCTGGTGAGCCGCCCCATCGGCGATGTCATGCAAGAGGCGGAAAATCTGGTCAAAGCCGGTGTCAAGGAGTTGCTGGTGATTTCGCAAGACACCAGCGCCTATGGTGTTGATGTCAAATACCGCACCGGCTTCTGGGGCGGGCGGCCGCTTAAAACGCGCATGACAGAACTTGCGCGAGCGCTGGGGGCGTTGGGCGTGTGGGTACGCTTGCATTATGTTTATCCTTATCCGCATGTGGATGAAGTGATTCCCCTGATGGCCGAGGGCAAAATCCTGCCCTATCTCGATGTGCCGTTTCAGCACGCGAGCCCACGGATTTTGAAGCTGATGAAGCGCCCCGCGAATACTGAAAACACGCTCGCGCGCATTAAGGCCTGGCGCGCAATGTGCCCGGCGCTCACCATCCGCAGCACGTTTATCGTCGGTTTTCCGGGAGAGACCGAAAGCGAATTTCAAGCGCTGCTTGATTTTCTGGAGCAAGCGCAATTGGATCGAGTCGGCTGCTTTGCGTATTCACCAGTCGAAGGCGCGGCCGCCAATGCACTGCCCGACCCCCTGCCCGACGACGTGCGCGAGGAACGCCGCGCGCGCTTCATGCAAACTCAGGAAAAAATTTCCAGGGCGCGGCTGAAACAAAAAGTCGGTCAAACAATGACGGTGCTCGTCGATAGTGTTGAAGGCGGCAAAGCCATCGCGCGCTCCAGCGCCGATGCGCCGGAAATCGACGGCACGGTAATCATCGCCAAACCCGGCGCGGTTAAGCCCGGCGACTTCGTCCAGGTCACCATCAGCCGCGCCGGCGCGCATGATTTGCATGCAAGGCAAATAAAAATATTCAATCCAATCAAATACTTATGATAAACCGCCTGCGGCACTGGGCAAAAGCGCTCAAAGCGCAAACAGTGACGCTATGGTTTTGTTATCGCGATCCGCAAACGCCTTTGATGGCAAAGCTGCTGGCGATCGCAGTGGTTGCTTACGCGTTTAGTCCGATCGATTTCATCCCCGATTTCATCCCGGTGCTGGGGTTTCTTGACGATGCCCTGCTGCTGCCGGTCGGCATTTGGCTGGCGCTGAAATTCATCCCCAAACCGGTGTACGACAAATGCCGCGGCAAGGCCGATCAATGGCTCGCCGAAAACAACGCCAGACCCACCAACTGGCTGGCGGCAGCGATTATTGTGCTGTTGTGGGTTGCGCTTGCCTGGTTGTGTTGGAAGTGGTTTTTTGCCTGAGCGCACATGCCAAAACGAGGATAAGTGCGCTCATGCTTCGACACGCTTGCCATGCATTGTGTTGCGCGCGTCGAAACTTTGATGCCGATGACATCGTTATAATGCGGCGATCATGGCCAACAAACCAAGACGCCCGCAATTCAAACGGCCAGCGCTAACCGCTTCGGCGTGGCGGGAGTGGATGATGATTTTGCTGCCGCTCATCCTCATCCTCGGCGGTTTGATTTTTGTGGCGACACGTTTTCTCGCCCCGCCGCCGCCCAAAAACATCACCATCACCACCGGCGGCGAAGGCGGCGCTTATCACCAGTTCGCGCGGCGATATCAAGCCGCGCTCAAACAACACGGCATACACCTCGAGATCAAAACCTCCGCCGGCTCCCTGCAAAATCTTGAACGCTTGCGCGGCACCACGCCGCAGGCCAGCGTCGCTTTCGTGCAAGGCGGCACCACCCAGCCCGAGGATTCCAACAATCTGCTCTCGCTGGGGCGGCTGTTTTACGAACCGCTGTGGGTGTTTCATCGGTTAAAGGACGACATCGAACGCCTGGCCCCCTTGCAGGGCAAAACCATCGCCGTGGGCGCAAGCGGCAGCGGCACGCGCATACTGGCGCTGCAACTGCTGGAAGCGGCCGATGTCAGCGCCGCCAATTCCACCCTGGTCGAGGCCCCCGGCGCGAGTGCCGCCGCGGCGCTGCTCAAGGGCGAAGTCGATGCCGCCTTCTTTGTCGCCGCGCCCGATGCCGAAATCGTGCAAAAACTGCTGCGCAGCGACGGCGTGCGCCTGATGAATTTCTCACAAGCCGAAGGCTACGCGCGGCGCTTTCCGTGGCTTGCGCGCATCGTGCTGCACAAGGGGGTGATCGATTTCGGGCAGCATATTCCCGCGCGCGACGTCGAACTGGTGGCGGCGGTGGCGCTGCTCGCGGTACGCGACGACGTGCACCCCGCGCTGCAATTCGCGCTGGCACAGGCCGCCGCCGACGCCCACCGCGGGCCGGGCATTTTTAATGCCGAGCGGCATTTTCCTCAAGTGCAAAGCAGCGAGCTGCCGATGAGCGATATCGCCGAACGCTTTCACAAAAATGGCCCGCCCTTGCTGCAACGTTATTTGCCATTTTGGCTGGCGGTGTGGCTGGACCGGCTGCTGGTGCTGCTGATTCCGCTGATCGCGATCCTGGTGCCGTTGTTCAAGTTTTTGCCGGCGATCTACGACTGGAAAGTACGGCGGCCGATCTGGAAATGGTACGACGCGCTGCATAAACTCGAAACCGCCATGGCCGATCACCCTGAAAACCATCAACAGCACGTGGCGGAAATCCAGCGCATCGACGAGGGCGTGTCAGCCATGCCGATGCCGCTCACCTATTCCGATCCGCACTACCAACTGCGCGCGTACGTCGAGTACGTACAGCGGCGGTTGGAGGGTTATGAAGGCGCAACCGAGTGAACCGTAACCGGTGAACAGTGAACCGTAACAACCCGCAGCGGTCCATTCACTGTTCACTAAAAAAGCCTTCCACCTCGGCCAATTCCCGCGTGCGTTTCATCGGCGGCAGGCTGCGCCAAATGCGCTTGCCGTAAGGCTTATCCACCAGGCGCGGGTCGCAAATCATCAGCACGCCGCGATCGGTTTCGTCGCGTATCAAACGCCCGGCGCCTTGCTTTAACGTAATCACCGCCTGCGGCACCTGGTATTCCATAAAGGCGCTGCGGCCCTCGCGGTTCATTTTGGCGATGCGCGCGGCAAGCACCGGGTCGTCGGGCGGTGAAAACGGCAGCCGGTCGATCACCACCACCGACAGCGCATCGCCGCGCACATCCACACCCTCCCAGAAACTCTGGCTCGCCACCAGCACGGCGTTGCCGAGCTCGCGAAAACGTTCCAGCAACTCGGTGCGCGAGCCTTCGCCTTGCAGCAACACGGGATAATCGAGGCCGCGCGTCTTGAACTCATCACGTAACAATTCACACGCCTCGCGCATCGCGCGCAAACTGGTGAACAGCAAAAACGCCCTGCCCCGGCTCGCCATCAGCACCGGCAGCGCGGCTTTGACCACTGCGGCGGTGTACTCACGCGTGTTGGGGTTGGGTAAGCTTTTCGGCACATAGAGCAGCGCTTGATGTTCGAAATCGAAGGGGCTGGGCCAAGTGGCGGTGTTGGCATCCTCCAAACCGAGCTCGCCGCAGTAATGCTTGAAATCGCCGTTGACCGACAGTGTGGCCGAGGTGAACACCCAGGCGCGCGAAGTCTCACTCACCTGCTTGCGAAAAATCTCCGCGATCGATAACGGCGTGGCATGCAACTGCAAAGAATGCCCGAAAATTTCCAGCCAGCGCACATAGTTGTCGTCTTGCCCCGCTTTTTCGTTATTTCGCCAGCACTCGACGCGGTGCTTCAGATCGCGTGCGCGTTCGCTGCAGTTCTTTAACCCCTCGCTGCGCGCGGCTTGCGATTCGAGCAGCGACGCGGTCAACGACAGCCGTTCGCACAGCGTGTTTAACGCATCATCGAAATCCTCGCGCTCGTGAATGGCACCTGCCGCCAGACGGCCGCTATCCTCCGGGCGCGATAAGCGCAAATCACGCGCCGCTTTTTCCAGCACCATCGCCGCATCGGGCAGATCGGCAAAGTCGCGCGCGGCGGCGAGCGCCTCCACCCGCGTATCGCGCGCGAGTTCCAGCAACTGCGAGGTCGACACTGACTCGCCGAAAAACAAGCTCGCGGTTTCCGGCAACTGATGCGCCTCGTCGAAGATCACCGTGTTGCACGCGGGCAGCAACTCCGAAACGCCCTCGTCGCGCAGCGCTACGTCGGCAAAAAACAAATGGTGATTTACCACCACCACGTCGGCTTCCATCGCCTGCTTACGCGCGCGCATGACAAAACATTTGTCGTGATGCTCGCAGTTGGAGCCCAGGCAGTTGTCGCGCGTGGAGGTCACCTGCGGCCACACACTCGCCGTTTCCGGCACCTCGGCCAAATCCGCCTTATCGCCGCTTTGCGTTTGCCGCGCGAAGCTCGCGATCACTTGCAGGTAACGCGTGTCTTCGCGCGTGGCAAAGCGCCCATCGCTTTGCGCGCGCGCGAGGTGATAGTGGCACACGTAATTCGCGCGCCCCTTCAACAACGCCACCGACACCGGCGCGCGCAACGCCTGACGCACGGTGGGGATATCGCGATCGAACAACTGATCCTGCAACGTCTTGGTGCCGGTGGAGATAATCACCTTGCCGCCGGACAAAAAAGCCGGCACCAGATACGCAAACGTCTTGCCCGTGCCGGTGCCGGCCTCGGCGATTATAAGCTTCTGATTTTTAATGGTTTTTTGTATGGCCTCGGCCATCTCGACTTGGCCGGCGCGGGCGCGGAAGTGGGGCACGATGGCGGCTAGCGCGCCCTGCGCGGCGAAAACGGTTTGGAGTTCGGACACGGCGCGAGTTTAGCGCGGCAAGGCATGACTGACCACAACGACGCTGACTTACAGCGGGGGCCGCCTTGAGAATTGTGCTTTCCCTTGTTCAAACACGATGCCGGGCATGGCTGGGCAGGGGCTCGCATGGCCCTCGCACGGCTGTGCACGCGAAATTTGCCAAGGTCGCACAATGACACGTCTTCCACCCAGCGCATTGACTCGCCACCCGCCACCGCGCCGCCCCATGCGCGTGCAATTTCGCCAGCACCTGTGCCACAATTGCCTGATGCAATGGGCGAAGAATAGAAATCCCCTATAGCAAGTATCGTGCAAGCGGTTTAGTCCAACAAGGTTTATCTGTCGCGGAGGTGCTCGTGGTTCACATCAGCTTGGCGGCGCGACAGATAAACGCTATTCGTTAGGCCACACGGTAGCCCCCTTCCCTTTCGCCGAGACTCTGTGTAGACTGCCACACACATTCGGAGGTGGCACATGGCAACCAATCTTTCCCTCGATCCAGAGCTACTGGACCGCGCATTCGAGCTCAGCGGCGAACGCACTAAGAAGGCGGCTGTCACTCGCGCGCTGCAGGAGTTCATTGCTCGACGAAGACAGCGCAGAGTCGCAGATTTGCTGGGAACGCTGCAGTGGGATGAGTCGTTTGACTACAAGGCCGAGCGCAAGCGCCCGTGAGCCTGCTCGTCGACACGAGTGTCTGGTCGCTCGGGCTGCGGCGTGACGCCGAGTCACCACTACCGCAGGTTCAGGCCCTGCGACAAGCACTTCTTGGAGACGAAATCGTCGTTACTACGGGCTTGGTTCTTCAAGAGCTTCTTCAGGGCTTCACCGGCCCGCGCGGTCATGCGCAGATCGTAGAGGCCTTTGTAGCCTTGCCCATGATCCATCCAGATCGCAACGACCACATCGCCGCCGCTGAACTGCGCAATATGTGCCGTCGCGGCGGCGTTCAACTGAGCACTATCGATGCACTGCTTGCTCAGCTATGCGTGCGCCACAAGCTCACCCTTCTCACCACGGACAATGACTTCACCCACGCGGCTAGGCACTGCAAGCTGTCGGTATGGAAGTAACGTCGAAGTCTGCGTGCGTGTGGCCAACCCGTCGGTCGAGGCGACCCGCAACGGCATGGGTGTTGATTGTCCGTTCCGGAGCCCCGTGCCGCCGCGGGCGCCTCACCTCCAACGTTGGGCGTCATAGAACGATTCATGCTTGCTGACCTCAGAGCAATAAAGTTTGACTCGTTCGCCGTTGATCGTGATGGCAACCTCGCTCTCTTTGCTACTGCTGGCGAGGGTTTTTTTCCAGCGTCAGTTGCGAAACACCACATGCATCACTTCGCCCATACCGAATGAACGTGAACGCAGTGTCCGAAGCAACGTGACCGCTGATTCCGGTCGAACGCGACCGATTTTTGGACACTGCCGGAATCGTCGGTCACGATCAGGATGCCCAAGGCAGGTCGATCGGTTGGCCATCCGGAAAAAACACCGCTACCGGTGAAACCGATAACACGCCAACGAGTTCGAGCGGCCCGTCACCGATATTGATGATCTGGTGCGGGACGTTACGCGGTATCGCCAGCGTCGTGTCCTGGCCGAATCGTTGCACCTTCCCCTCGATGTGTAGTTCACCGTTTCCGCTCTGGATCAGCACCACCTCCTCACAGTCATGGCGGTGTGGCGGGGTCGCGCTACCGGGGGCGATGCTTTGCTTCCATATTGAGAGATGCTTCAGGCCATTTTGCGAGCCAGCCAAGGTCACGTGTTCGATGCCGGGCAATGCCGCGCGGGGGAGTTCCGAGTTTTGGATCACATACATGTTTGTCTCCTTCAAGGGGTTGGGCTGGACCTGTGTCGGACTTCGGCGCTGTTCTCCGAATCCGATGGCACCCATTCTGGCCGCGAATGATTGACGTGTGAACGGCATTAGCTGTCATAATATTGAGGAATATATTTCACTAATCGAGTGGGGGCACATTTGATGGCCAGTCTTGACCTGATCGTCTCGTTTGCCGCGGCCGCACGCCATGCAGGATTCGCGCGCGCGGCACGTGAGCTTGGTCTGTCCCCTTCAGCGGTCGCCAAGAACATCGCCAGCCTAGAGGCGCAATTGGGCATGCGCCTGTTTCATCGCACTACGCGGCAGGTAATCTTGTCGCAAGACGGCGAGGATCTCTACGCACGCTGCAAGCGCATTCTGGAGGAGGTGGAATCGCTCGAGACAGCCGCGGCGGACGCGCGCACCGGGCCACGCGGCACGCTGCGTATCGATATGCCCGTCACGTATGGCCGCCAGGTCGTCTTGCCGGTACTGACAAGACTGATGGGACGCTACCCGGAGTTGAAGATCGATGCGCGTTTTTCCGATCAGGTCGTCGACATAGTCAAGGAGGGGCTCGACGCGGCGGTACGCATTGGTCCGCTTGCCGATTCGAATCTCGTTGGGCGCATGTTCGATCAGCAAGCCATTTGGACTTGCGCGAGTCCTTCCTACCTCGCGCGGCACGGCAAGCCCGAGTCGCCAGACGCCCTGTCTGCGCACACGTGCCTGTTGTTTCGCCTTCCCTCGAGCGGCCGGGATCGGCCGTGGCAGTTTCGAGTCGACCAGCGCGACGCCTCGTTAATGCCAGATAGCGGCATGCGGCTAGGCGATGGTGAAGCGCTTGTGCAGGCTGCGGCGGCTGGACTGGGCCTCATACAAGCGCCAAAGTACATGGCAGAGCATGAGGTAAAACGCGGAAAGCTCGTACAGATACTGCAGCGATACAGACCGGCCCCGCTGCCCATTTCACTGGTGTATCCGAGCTATCGCCACATCCCGTTCCGGGTGCGTGCACTTGCCGACGCGCTCGCCGAGCGATCAAATCCCGCATAACTGCAGATAGAACACACAGGCCGCCGGCGGATCGCTGGCTTTCGCTGTCGTGATGGCCCGCCGCGAAGTTCAGATGGAGCGGCCACGACGCGAACACGAACCTTGCGTTTCTCAGCATTTCGGGTGCACCCGGCTTAAGTGCCATAAATAGCGAAAAACTTCAGCAGCCCTTGAAAAAGCGAACCGTTTTCTGTGAAAAGACGATTGCCCGACGCCGCGTGACGTCCCGATGAATTTGGCGGATACTGCACGCGCAGCCAGCCGATGGTCCACCAGCGAGGAGAAAGCTTATGCAAGCGCATCGTTGTCCGGTTCGGTATTTGGTGCTTTGTGCGGCACTGTGGCCGGCGGCGGCCGCCGCTCAGAGCGGGCCGTTTCCCATAAAGCCGCTGCGCGTGATCGTGCCGTTCCCGCCGGGCGGCAGCGTGGACTTTAACGCGCGCGCCATCAGCGACCGTTTCGCGGAGCATCTTGGCCAGCCGATCGTGGTGGATAACCGCGGCGGCGCCTCGGGCACCATCGGCAGCACCGCCGCGGCGCGCAGCGCCCCCGACGGTTACACGCTGGTGTTGCAGAGCGTGCCGTTCGTGACCGCGGTCGTTTTGTACAAGAACGCGGGCTACGATCCGCTTCAGGATTTCGCGCCGATCTCGCTCATGTCCAATGTGCCGATGGCGCTCACGGTGCATCCGTCGCTGCCGGTGCGCACGGTGGGCGAGCTGATCGCGTTGGCACGCGCGCGCCCCGGCGAGATCAATTACGCCGGCTCGGGCGTCGGCAGCAACTCGCACATCACCGGTGAGCTGTTTAACATGCTGGCGAAAACATCCCTCGTGCCGATCCAATACAAGGGCGGCGGGCCCGCGCTGGCGGCGGTGGTGTCCGGCGAGGTCCAGGTGGGCTTTTCCAACATTCCGCAAAGCGCGCTGATGGTCGCCGCCAAGCGGCTGCGGCCGATTGGGGTGAGCAGTTTGAAGCCTTCACCCGCGCTGCCGGGCGTGCCGCCGGTGGCGGAGGCGGGCTTGCCGGGCTTTGAGTTTTCAGCCTGGCATGGGCTGCTCGCGCCGCGGGGTACGCCGCCGGCGATCGTCGATCTGCTTAACCGCAAGCTCATCGACACCATAGCCGATCCGGTGGTGGTGGCGCGCTTTCAGAAGGGCGATCTCGAGCCCGTCACCACCACGCCGGGCGCCTACACCGAGTTTCTGCGTAAAGAACTGGAGAAGTGGCGCCAGGTGATACGCGATCGCAATATACGCGCGGAGTAGCCGGCTCGATTGCAAGCCACGGGCTGATGAATCTTTTTGTCATTCGTGACGGAGCAACATCGTTCGCCTTGAGTTTGCCGAAGGGCAGCAGGGCTTCGATGCTTCGACTGGCTGAGCATCAGCGCGAACGGTGCAATGATTTTTAAGTGGATGGATAAGCATCACAACCACGCTTCAGAGAATTATCATGCGATTCACTCCTTGTGTTTTGTCTGCCGTGCTCGGCTTGGGATTGTTGCCCGAGTGGGTTAATGCCGCCGACCCCGCCGATCGCTACCCCAGCCGGCCGATACGTATCGTGGTCGGCACCACGCCCGGCGCGACACCGGACGTGCTGGCGCGCCTGATCGGCACCAAAATCAGCGACAACTGGGGCCAGTCGGTGGTGATCGAAAACCGCATGCCCGCCGCCATCGGCTACAACGCAGTGGCGAAATCGACGCCGGATGGTTACACCTTGTTGCTGGCCGCGCCGAGCCTGGCCATTCAGACCGTGGTGACGCCGCACCTGCCCTACCACGCGCTGAAGGATTTTGTGGGCGTCAGCGAGATCGGTTTTTCCAACGTGGTAGTGGTGGTCGGGCCCGGCTTGGGGGTTAAGTCGTTAAAGGAGCTCGTCGAGTACGCCAAGGCGCGGCCGGGCAAAATCTTTAACGCAACCGGCGTGGTCGGCGGCGCTGATCATTTGACCGCCGAGCGCTTTAAATATTTTGCCGGCATCAAGGCCTCGCACGTGAGCTTCAAGGGCAGCGTCGAAGCCCTGATCGAAGCCTCGGCCGGGCGTGCGCACTTTAGTTCGACCGGGTTGGCGGCAGCGATGCCGCTGATTCAGGCCGGAAAGTTGATCCCGTTGGTGCAATACGTGCCGATACTGCCCGATGTGCCCATCGCCGCCGACGTGGTGCCGGGCTGGAGGCCGATGGGCGCACAATCCGTCGTCGTGCGCACCGGCACGCCGATGGCGATCCGGCAAAAGTTAAGCCGGGAAGTGCGTCGCATTCTGGCGCTATCCGATATTCGCGAGCGGCTCGGTGCGGTGGCGTTTTACATCACGCCCTCGACGCCGGAAGAGCACGACAAAAAAATACGCGAGGACATCGCGGCATTCGCGGCGATCGTGAAGCAGATCGGATTGCAGGTAAACTGATCGGGCCGCCCGCCGCAAAACACGACTGCCATCGCACCGGGGCTGGCAGAATTTCGTAAGTATTTGATTTTATTGCATTTTTTAAAAGACATATGCCGCGCACTTTGATTAGCTCCGGCTCCAGCTTCGAACGCGACATCGGCTATTCACGCGCGCTGGTGCAAGGCGATTGGGTGTTTGTCTCCGGCACCACCGGCTTTGATTACGCGACCATGACGATCGTCCAGGACATCGAAGCGCAAACCGAGCAGTGCTTTAAAAATATCGAAGCCGCGTTGCGGCAAGCGGGCGCGAAGTTCAGCGACGTGGTGCGCGTGATCTACTTACTGCCTAACGCGGCGGATTTCCCCAAGACGTGGCCGATCTTGAAAAAATACTTCGGCGAGGTGCGCCCCGCTTCCACCATGATGAGCGTTGGGCTTGCCGACCCGCGCATGAAAATCGAGATTGAAGTCACCGCGCTCAAGGGCGCTGTGTGAAGTTCCCGAACGCGCCACGGCCCCGATAGCCCGCTGCGCTGCGTGCGCGGCAAATCAGGCTTAGTCGTGCGCATCGTTGCGCAAAAAATCCGCCGCCACACGCTCGACGGCGGATTTTATGTTTGCCGCATGCCCCGCGCACCGAAGCGACGTTTATTCATCGGCTTCAGGCAAAATTTAAGTCTTTGATTTAATTACACTTTTAATGCTTCGGCATTTTTGCTTCATCCGCCACTTTAGCCCACTTCACGATATCGCTTTTGATGATCCCCGGCAGGTCGGCAAAGGCACGCACTTCGGGTTCGGCGCCTTCGGCGGCGAAACGCTTGGCCGCTTCGGGTGATTTAAGGATCGCGGCAATTTCCGCGTTGAGCTTGGCGAGGATCGGCCTGGGGGTGCCACCGGTCGCGGCCCAGCCCCACCAAATCGCCGCGTCATAACCGGGCAGCCCGGCTTCGGCCACGGTGGGCACATCGGGCAAAATCGGCAGCCGCTGCGGGTTGCTCAACGCGAGCGCCCGCAATTTGCCCCCGCGGATATGCGGCAGCGCGGTCACCACCGTTGGCGTGCCCATGTGCACATGGCCACCCAGGATATCGGTGATCGCCGGGCCGCCGCCTTTATACAGCGCGATACTCGCTTCGATGCCCGCGTGGCTGCGGAACATTGCCGATACAAAGTGATTAAAACCGCCCGCCGAGGCGATGGTCAGAAAATTCGGCTTGGCTTTGCCCACCGCGATCAGCAGTAGTGTCCGGACGTTGAGTGCCCGAAACGTGCTAATTGGTTGATTGTAAATAAATAACAGATGATTTTTTCTGGTCTCGATTTGAACAGCGTTTTCTCGATTTGCGATCCTGCGAGCAACTCACTCGCAGGAGATATCGATGAACCTGGGCAAACTCGTGTTCGCGCAACTCACGCAGCACATTCCGTTGACGACGTTTCGTCGTTGCGTGGCGCGCTA
>Ga0194132_10010172_pt1 | contig 12597 bp, 12 predicted proteins | sample TA2KigOf80mmetaG_FD_148612 | JGI IMG/M metagenome (GOLD analysis project Ga0194132, IMG submission 148612) | Freshwater microbial communities from Lake Tanganyika, Tanzania - TA2015054 Kigoma Offshore 80m | ecosystem: Environmental > Aquatic > Freshwater > Lake | place: Tanzania: Lake... | reverse complement strand
TCTGCGTAACAGCAGCAGCATGGCCGTGGCGCCGTGTGATGTGCGCGGCAAGGTGCTCGGCGATTGGAAAGCGGGTACGGCTGCCGTGTTGAGCAATCCTGCCGACATCGTGCGTGCCCACGCAGCACTGCGGCGCAAGTATGGCTGGCTGATGTGGCTCTTTGATGTGGGCTCGCGCCTCGGCGGCAAGTTCAACAAGCGCGCCTATGTTTCTTTTCATGTTGTTTCTGCGGTTAGCCCTGAATGAGTGCGACCGTTCTCTTCGCTATTCTCTTTACTGTTCTCTTCACTCCTCTCTTCGCAAGGACTTGTGTCCGCCGCCGGCCGGATGACCGCGATGCCTGAGCGGCTCGGTATCGGTATCGATTTCGGTACCACCAATTCGGTTGCGGCCATTTTCGACGGCGAAGTGGTCACGCTGGTGCATCTCGAAACACGTGATCCGGTCATGCCGTCGGCAACCTACATCGATTCAGCCTTGCAGACGGATACGGGTAAACGGGCTATTGAGCGTTATATCGCCGACAACACCAGCCGTACCGTCGAACTGATTCCCGAGATCATCTCGGAATCCAGCCAGTTCGTTGAACACCACGATGAGGAAAATCCGGCGCCGGTTGAAACCGTCACCCAGCAGTTCTACGGCCAACCGCTCACCGACAGCGGCCTGCCAGGCCGGCTCTTTCGTGGGACCAAGCGCCTCCTCGGTGATGAACGGGTGCGACGTTTGTTGGTGTTTGATCATCCATTCCGCCTCGTCGCACTGATCACCCCCATTCTGCTGCGCATCCGCAAATCGATCGAAGAAAAAACCGGGGTGATCGCGTCGGCGCATCTGGGCCATCCAGTGAACTTTGAAGGGCGCGACAAATTCCGCAACCAGCTCGCGCTCTCCCGACTGTCGGAAGCCTATCGTTATGCGGGCGTCCACAAACAGAGTTTTTATCCTGAGCCGATCGCGGCGGCGGCGAGTTACCTGCAAACGGGAAACATCAGTGGCGAAACGCTGCTCACGGTCGACTTTGGTGGTGGCACGCTGGATCTCTGCGTGCTCCGTCGGCAAGGTACCGACTTTGATGTGATGTCGACCCACGGAATTGCACTGGGTGGGGACCATATCGATCAGCGCATGTTCCGGGAGTTACTGTTCCCCCTGCTCGGAAAGGGCGAGATGTGGCGGCGACGGGGCATGGATCGGGAGATCGAGACTCGCTTCCCGTTTGAAGACTACGAGGATCTGCTGGTGAACTGGGCGGTAACCTATACGCTGAACCAGAACCGCTACACGACACCGGTGATGGACTACATCACCCAGGGCGGACCGGCCGTACCGAAGTTCAAACGCCTGAAGGAAATCGTCAAACAGAACGCGAGTTACCTCGTCTTCCAGAAACTCAAGGATCTGAAAGCCGCGTTGTCGGAATCAGAGGCTGCGGTCCTCGATATCCCTGAGCTCGATATCGAACTTGAGCTCAGCCGCAGCCAGTTTGAATCGATGATCACCGATCAGCTCAAGCAGGTTGAGCAGGTGGTGGATGAAACAGTAAACATGGCGGGGCTGCGTTACAACGATATCGATGTGGTGTTGCGCACTGGGGGTTCCAGTCTCATTCCGGCAGTAACCCGTATCCTCGAAGCGCGGTTCCCTGGAAGGGTCGACCTGCATGATCCGTTCACCAGTGTTGCGGCGGGGCTTGCGATCGCGAACTTTCGCGGACTGACGTTCACGCACTGACATCGGTTGCTGGTGGCGCCCGCATCAGATTTCCGGCGGACCCACCCAGGTCGGATCAAGAGTCGTGAAGAACGACTTCAGGATGCGGTAGGTCAAACCCCACACGAAGTGCCCGCCGGCAAGGCGGTAGCCATTAAAAACCGTCATGTTGCCGAGCACCGGTCGCTTTTCGGTATCGTGCAGTTCGTTGCGCGCCATACGAGACAGAGGCGCCCATACAACATCCGCCACTTCATGGTTTGGCGTGAATCGTGGATCCCCATCGATTTCGAAGATGTGCGGCGCGATCAGCATATCGAGCACGCGCCCACGTGGTTGAGCTCGCTCGTGGTTCAGTGCGCCGAGCCAGCGGGCTGAACCGAGATCAAGACCGGTTTCTTCGAGGGTCTCGCGCATTGCGGCTTCTTTAAGGCCCGCATCATCCGGATCGCGATGTCCGCCCGGAAAAGCCATATGTCCGGACCAGGGATCCCCAGCCTTGATGGCCCGCTGGATGAAGAGCGCCTGCGGGTGTCCCTGATGCTCCCGCAAGACGATGGCGACGGCTGCTTGCCGCGTCGCTTCGCCTGGAACAATGAACGTCGGTTTGTGGCTGCTGAGACGTTCCCGGATGTCGGCAAGTTCGAACAAACGCTTGAATTCCTGTTAACCAGTTCCGAGCATGATATCAGTGGTAGTAGTCTGATTCGTCTGGCCGGTTCTGACTGCCAGAGCACTGTTGTAGATTGTCGATTGGCAGGCAGCAAAAAACTGTGCGCCAAACGCATTCCAACATCGAGAGGGAGCAGCCCGATGTCGCATTCCGAGGATCTAAGAAGGGAAAGTGATCGATGCTGACCCCAACCAGTCTTCTGAAGGTGGTTCTGTCCATTGTGCTCGTTGCCGCAGTCGCTGCGTGTGGTGGCGGCGGAGGAGGGAGCAGTTCTCCGCCTCCCATTGCGACGCCTCCACCACCGCCTCCCGCCACTGGATTCGACGCGGGCCAGTTCCAGCCGTCATCACAGTTCAAGAACCTGTGTGCGGCGCCACGTGCCGGTACCTCCGATCGTGCCGGTACTACAGGCGATGAAAACAACTGGCTGCGCTCCTGGAGCAACGAGCTCTATCTCTGGTACGACGAGATCCGTGACCAGAACCCAGGCAACTTCACCACGCCGGCCTACTTTGATGTTCTGAAAACCGAACAGCTGTCCGGTTCAGGCCGACCCAAAGACCGGTTTCATTTCACCTACACCACGGAAGAATGGAACCGGCTGTCCAACTCGGGTATCGCTGCGGGTTATGGCGCCAAGCTGGTCGTTGTTTCTGGCAGCCCGCCTAGGGAAATCGTTGTGGCCTATGTCACGCAGGGTACAGCCGCCGCGACGGCGGGTCTCGTTCGCGGCACTCGCATCATCTCCGTGGACGGTGTCGATGTAGCCAGCGGCAGCGATACGACGACCCTGAACAATGGTCTCTTCCCGAGCGCCGCCGGTCAGCCGCATCGATTTCAGGTGCGTGATCCGGGAACGAACACCATGCGTGATATCAGCATGATCTCCGCCGAAGTCACCATGGATCCGGTGGATATCGTCAGTACCATAACCAACAACGGCGAACAGGTAGGCTATATCCACTTCAATGATCACAACCGTCCGTCAGAAGCGAAGCTCGTTAATGCGTTCAGAACTCTGCGTGATCAGAGGGTGAACGACCTGGTACTCGATCTCCGTTACAACGGTGGCGGATTCCTCGACATCGCCAATGAAACCGCGTTCATGATCGCCGGCGTGGCGGCGCAAGGCCGGATCTTTGAAGAGCTCCGCTTCAACCGCAAACACACGGTCACCAACCCAGTGACGAGGGAACGACTAGAACCGGATCGTTTTCATGAAACGACTCAGGGCTTTTCTGTCTCGTCGGGTCAGGCGCTGCCGACACTTGATCTCCGGCGCGTTTTTGTGCTGACAACCGCACGCACGTGCTCTGCCAGTGAGTCGATCATCAACGGGCTGCGTGGCATCGGCATCGAAGTTGTGCAAATCGGTGGCAATACCTGCGGTAAACCCTATGGCTTCTATCCCACGGACAACTGCGGGACGACGTATTTTTCGATCCAGTTCCAGGGCGTCAATGCGACGGGATTCGGTGATTTCACCGATGGGTTCGGCCGAAACAGTGGTGCAGTGACGCTGCCGGGCTGCAGTGCTTCGGATGATTTCTCAAGACCACTGGGTGATCCCACCGAGCGTTTGCTCAATGCGGCGCTGGTTTATCAGGACACCGGCGTTTGTCCGGTCGGCTTGCAAGCTGCGGAAGATGACGAGCAGGGTATTGCCTTCCGGCGTGATGATGTTCCGGATGGTCTTGAACTGGTGGAGCCATTCTTCCCCGGTGCAATACACTGACGGCTTCGCCAATTCCGGAGCCGGCCATTTCAGAAGTCACCCGTTCCAGTGCTCACCACTGTTTTGTCTGTGGTGAGTACAACCCCATCGGGCTGCATGTGCACTTCCGTCTGGTGGACGAGGTGTGTCTCGCCGAGTTCACGCCAGATGAACGGCATATGGGCTATCCCCGAGTCACCCACGGCGGCATCATCTTTTCGCTGCTGGACGACGTGATGGCGAACTGGTGGTTCCTCAAAGGTACCAACTGCTTTACCGCCAAAGCCGAAGTGCGCTATCGGGAGCAGCTGGCGATCCACACCCCCGTACGTCTCGAAGGGCGTTGCGTAAAACAAAAAGGCCGGCTGGCCATCATTGAAGGGCGCGTGGTGCGGATCGCGGATGAGGTGACCGTTGCGGAAAGCACCGGTCACCTCATGGCGTGGGAAAAGAGCTGAGTCAGGCCAAGGCAGTCTCTGGCGTGCTCATGCAGGCGCGTACTGGCTCAAGCGGGATAGTGTCGTCCCAGCCACTCCAGTATTGCCGCGTTGGTTTCAAGCGGTCGTTCCTGCTGGATCCAGTGGCCACACGGAAAGGTGACGGTTTCGAGATCAGCGACCACGTCGCCTAATGTGTCTGACTTTCGCACCATGTCGTATTCGCCGTAGATCATCAGCGCCGGCTGGGAAACTCTCTCCGGGACGCGCCCCAGAATTTCCCAGTTACGGGCGAAGTTGCGATACCAGTTGATACCAGGCGTGAAGGTATTGCGTTCAAAACCCTGCACGAAAACGTCGAGGTCCGCGTCGCTCATCAACGGATCTCCTGGCATGTCGGTGCGGTTGGCGATGCTGATCATCGGCATTCCGGGTTCGATTTTCGGCGCGGGATGTCGCCATTGATTGGTGCGATAGAGGTTGCGCAGGAACTGCCGCGTGTTCTTCCCGAAAGCCGCATCCGCAACCCCAAGCTGGCGGTTGAAATGCACGATGTAAAAGTCGTCGCCCAGCGCCTTTTCCCAGAATGTCACCCAGTCGATGTGATAACGCTGCAGGTAAGGCACGCTGAGATTGATCACCGCCTCGACCCTGTCTGGATGGAGAACGCTCATCGCCCAGACCACGATCGCACCCCAGTCGTGACCAACAAAGGCCGCCTTTTCATGGCCGTAGTGATCGAGCAGCCCGATCAGATCGCCGCAGAGGTGTTCGATGTCGTAGTCGGTGACCTCTTTCGGTGCGGTGCTCTGACCATAACCACGCTGGTTCGGCACGATGCAGTGATAACCCGCCTTGGCGAGGGGTTCGATCTGATGTCGCCATGAGTAGGCGTGCTCCGGCCATCCATGACAGAGCACAACAGGGCGTCCTGTGCCTTGCGAAAAAACTTCGAGCTCAACGCCGTTGGTCGGGATCAGCGCGGGGGAAGGGAAACGCATGGTGGATTCCGGGTTGAATGATGTTCCGGATGATACGTGACTTACACGTCTCTGCGGTGCGCTCGCACAGCCACATCGACGTGCTCATGGATAGTGGGTTTCCGGTTTCCACTTCTGAAGAACCAACCCAGGGAGAAACACATGCGAGAACTTGATACCGCCGAGATGCGCCAGACGGCAGGCGGCCAACTGCTGCTGACCGGATGGGCGCCGTGGCCGCAACTGCAGGCAGAAAGAGAGGCGAGCCAACCGCAGGTCGCGCCGAACCAGATGTACGCAGCTGATCGCCGGCACATGTACGACTTCGCGCGTCACGTTGACGTACCGAGGCCGTACCTTTTCGGTCACTGAAGTTCTGATCGGCGTCAGAAGCCTGAGCTGACAGCTTCGTAGGCAATCAACGGCCTGTACGCCCGGCAGCCTTGCCCTCACAATCCCGAGGACATTCAACGGTTCACGGAGAGAGGGCAATGCCGGCAATCGATCGTGACAAGCTCACGCACTACATCAAACTGGTCGGCGGATCCGTAGCCGCAGGATTCAACTGTGCCATCAGTGCGGTGGGGGATCGGCTTGGCCTCTACAAGGTACTGGTTGAACACGGTCCACTGAACAGCGATGAGATGGCGGATAAAACCAGCCTCTCGGAACGCTGGTTGCGTGAGTGGTTGCGGCATCAGCGGGCGGTGGGCCATATCGACTGGGACAGCGCAGCTGACAGGTTTTCCATTTGTCCGGAAGCGGCGATGGTGCTCGCCAATCCGCAAAGTCCGGCGTTTCTGGCTGGCGGCTTTGATGCGGTGTTGGCGGCAGCACCCGCTGTACCCAAGGTTGCTGAGGCGTTTCGCACCGGCACAGGCATGTCCTATGACGATCACGGCGCCGGTTGCGCCTGTGGAATCGAACGACTCTCCGCGTACAGCAAGAAGACCGCTCTGGTGAAGGACGTGTTGCCGCTGATCGGTGGCCTCGGTGAATCACTTGCGAAAGGCGCGCGTGTGGCTGATGTGGGTTGTGGTGGTGCGCTTTCCACTCTCGCCATGGCTCGGGCGTTTCCGGCATCCGAGTTTGTCGGTTACGAAATCTCCGAACATGCGCTGGCACGGGCGCGAGCCAATCTTGCGGAAAGCGGGCTCAAGAACGTACGTTTCGCCAATGCGGCAGAAGAGCCGTTGCCCGGAAAAGCAACCTACGATTTCGTTACGACGTTTGATGTCATTCACGACACGCCTTATCCGGATCAGCTGATCAGCGCCATCCGGGCTTCGCTCAAGCCTGACGGCCTCTGGCTTTGTGAAGACATCCGCAGCTATCCGACGTTCCAGGAAAATCTTGAAAAGCAGCCCCTCTCGGCGATGTTGTACGGCTTTTCCATTCTCGTGTGCATGTCGTCCGGGCTATCGGCTCCCGGAGGCGCCGGTCTCGGCACACTTGGCTTTTCCGAACCTGTGGCGAGAGCCATGACCGCAGCCGGCGGATTCACGCGGTTTGAACGCCTCGACTACGACAACCCGTTCAACAGCTATTATCTGGTGCGACCCTGATCTCGGCCGTTGAAATGGCGGGGTGTGCCCTGAAGATGGGGCGCGACTCGAGGAGATGAACGTGCGGGAGAACGATACGCACAGTCTCGGTGTGGGTTATGTGCTCTGGATATTCGGATTCCTCGGCTCACACCGCTTCTACTTCGGCAGGCCGCTCAGTGGCACGATTTACTTCTTTACGCTCGGACTCCTGCTGATCGGCTGGATCATCGATCTCTTCCTCATGTCGAAGCTCGAGGCAGAAGCGGAGCGTCGTTATGTTTCAGGAGAAAAGAACTACACTCTCGCCTGGGTTTTCCTGGTCTTTCTTGGAATATTCGGCGTCCACCGCTTTTATCTGGGCAGGATCTGGACGGGGCTTTTGTATCTCCTGACCGTCGGACTCTTCGGCATCGGCATCCTGTACGACTTCTGGATGCTTAACGCGCGGATCAGCGAAAAGAACCAGGAACTGTCATTGGCAAGCAGAAGTGCTGGATCAAGAGGTGCGGCATGAACACATCCCATCTGGACCGGAGCAGTGCGCTGACTCCCACGCGTCGACAGCTCCTGCTCGGAGCGGGAGTGGCTGCAGCCGCTGCAGCCGGTTCACGTTGGTTGGTACCCGAAGTGCAGGCGATGCCGCATCGGCAGCTGGTCAGCGAATTCCGGCGGAGCTTGTCGCGAGACCAGATCGAGGCGATATTCCTGCCTTTCGATCACCCGTCCCGGCAGATCGTCAACACGATCGCGATCCGCAAATCGCCGCACATCGGCACGCTCCTCAACGCGGAGCAGATACCTTACGCGTGGCGCCTCTGGTCAACGATGCAATCCGAAGCGGGCAAGCCACGTTTCATCGAGCCGCTCAAGGCCGAAGCGGGAGGGCTCGATGGCTGTGTGCTGAGCATCTATGGTGATCCGGATGATGGTCCCTGCCAGTCGGTCATCAGCGGCGGCCATCTTGACCTGCGGGCTGGCGACCAGCTTCATGGTGGCTTCGGAGACGGCGTCGCCTGGGGACACCAGATCGGCAATCATCAGTTGCGGGTGCCGGGCAATGTCTGGGCGCACCACAGCGATGCCCTCAATCGACTGGTGGCGCTTCTTGAACCTGAGCAGCTGAGCCGGGCCATTTGCGGCAATCCTCCCAACGAGCTGCTTCTGCAGGTGCAGTCCGCCGGCGGGCAGTTCGAAGGCTTGGCCGTGCGTGCCATGAGTGAGGCTCAGCAGACGGTATTCTGTGAGTTGATCACCACGGTGATCGCCTCGTTTACACCTGAGCACGCGAAGACAGCGATGGATGATATCACCGCGAACGGCAGCTTTGAGGATCTGCATGTTGCGTTGTACCGGGACTTTGGGTTCTATGGCGACGGGCTGAAGTTCAGCGATCAGCCGGAACGTGATGGTCAGCTACCTTACTTCCAGGTCTGGCGGATTGAAGGTCCCGGGATGATCCTGCACTTTCAGGGTTGGCCCCACGTGCATGCGTACCTGCGTCTTTCACGTGAGCCGCGTCGGCAGCACGTGGGCGAAGCGCTGGGGGAAGTCACCGCGCTGGTTGAAGGTGAACGGGTACGAACGTTCATGGAAACGGCCATGCAGCAGCCGTTTGCCGCTGAGGGTGGATTCATGCCGGGGCTCCTGCCGGCCCGTTTCGTTCCGGGACCTGTAACCACTGGCACGCTTTACAGCTTCGATCCGTTCGCGAACCAGGTGGTGATCGCGCATGTCCGGGGTGATCAGCTGAGGGGAACACTGCAGGAGCGTTTCGGCGGAACAGATCCGTCAGGGACGTATCGGCTGGCGACCATCGACTACGCGCTTGAGGAATACGCTGATGAATTTGGAACCATCGAGCGTGTTGAAAACACTGGGATGTTGCTGCGCGATGTGTTGATCGATCATGCGAGGTCGGGTGCGCTCCGTCAGCTCAGCGCTTGAGTCTTTTCAGGTTGCTGACTGAATCGTATTGATAGCGAACGCCGCGAACAGACAGGCGAAAATAGCGATCACCGCTGCCAGTACCTTGCCTGCATGACCGCGCCATCCGGAACGCTGCGATGCATACCACCACAACCACACCGGGGTGCCCACCAACGCGAGCGGAAAGTTCAGGCCAAACCCGTAACCGCCGATGAAAAAGCGTTGCGCGGAATCAAAGGTCAACAACATCACACCGCCTGCAAACGCCACCATCAGATCGCGCTGCAGGCCCTCAAGGCGGGTGAGGCGTGTTTCGGCGAGCGGGATCCACCATGCGACAAATGCGACCGGTCCAACGAGCCCAACTCCGAGCCCCAGAGTGATCAGCGGCGAGCGCGATGCCAGGCGGGTCAACACCAATATGAGCAGTGCGGCCGCCGCAATCAGCGCAATGAGAAGTGTTGCATGACCGACATCGCCAGCAGCAAGCCACGTGAGTGCTCGGCCGGCGCCGGGTTCCACCTTCACCTGTGACGCAAGGAAAATCCCTGCACCTGCCAGTGCCAGTCCCGCGATGATCACCGCAAATCCCTCATGAGGTAGCCAATGGGTCAACAGGAACGCGAGTGCTGCGGCGATAACCAGACCAAACACTGCGCCGGAGTCGCCGAAAATCACAAAACCGGCGACACATCCCCCAAGCGCCGCGGTGGAAACCACAAGCCACAGGAATGGCGATGTGAACCGGTAGGGTAGGTGTGCACCCGCGAGTGCGATCAAAGCGCCACCACAGAATGCGAGTAACCACCGCGGCAGATTGGCATCCGTGGAATACGGGGCGACCTCTCCCGCAGACAGCCGGAACTGCAGGCTCATTGCGAAGAACAGGATCAGCAGGCCAGCCAGGATAGCGCCCGCGGTGCGAAGCGTTTGGCGGGTTGAGAGCATCATCGGTGTTATCCCCGGGATTCCTGCCGAGCTTATCGCTGGGCAAGCCGCTGGTACACTGCGGCTCCTTCGATTCTCAAGCAAGGACTGGCCGTGGCAACCGATGCGTCCACATCCCACAAATCACCGCCCGGATTTGGCTTCGACACACTGTCTGTGCATGCCGGCCAGGCGCCGGATCCCGCCACCGGCGCCCGCGCCACGCCGATCTACCAGAGTGCATCGTTCGTGTTTACGGATACCGATCAGGCGGTCGGACTCTTCAACATTGAACGGGCTGGGCACGTCTATTCACGTCTCTCCAATCCAACCAATGCCGTGCTCGAAGAACGGATTGCGGCGCTGGACGGTGGTGTGGGCGCGATCGCCGCGGCGAGCGGACAGGCAGCGATGCATCTCGCCATCGCCACGCTGTGCAGTGCCGGCGACCATATTGTTGCCTCGCGTTCGATCTATGGCGGAACACACAACCTTCTCGAGTACACCCTGCCACGGTTTGGTATCGAAACCACGTTCGTAGATCCGCGGGATGTTGATGCCTTTGTCAGTGCCATTCGCCCCAGAACGCGCTTGGTGTTTGGCGAGATCCTCGGCAATCCCGGTCTCGAAGTGCTCGATATCCCGCGCCTGGCTGAAGCGGTACATCGCAAAGGTGTGCCGCTGCTGGTGGATGCCACTTTCGCAACACCGTTTCTGTTCAAACCGCTGGATCATGGCGCAGATCTGGTGGTGCACTCTGCGACCAAGTTTCTCAGCGGTCATGGCGTGGTGATTGGCGGATTGTTAGTGGACGGTGGCACGTTTGACTGGGAACAGAATGACCGCTCTCCGACGCTTACCCGCCCGTATGCGGGTTTTCACGATCTGGTGTTTGCGGAAGAGTTCGGTCCGTCAGCGCTGCTCATGCGTGCTCGCAAGGAAGGCATGCGCGACTTCGGCGCCTGCATGGCTCCCATGACGGCCTTCCAGATTCTGCAGGGCATCGAAACGCTGCCGCTGCGCATGGCCCGACATGTCGACAATGCGATGGCAGTAGCGGCGTTTCTGCAAAAGAGTGCGGTGGTTGAGTCGGTCAACTATCCGGGTCTCGCTTCACATCCCGATCACGCCCTCGCTTCCCGACTGCTGCCGCGTGGTGCTGGTGCTGTACTCAGTTTCGAAATTCGCGGTGGGCGTGAGGCGGGTCGCATGTTCATCGAGCGGCTCGAACTCTTCAGTCACCTCGTCAATGTGGGTGATGCGAAGTCCCTCGTCATTCATCCGGCGAGTACCACCCATCACCGCATGGATGCGCAGGCGCTGAAGGCCGCAGGCATCGGTGAAGGGCTCATCCGGCTCAGCATTGGTCTTGAAGATCCCTGGGATCTCATGGAAGACCTTGGCAGAGCGCTGCGCGCAGTAGAACGAGCAGGAGGAAAGTGAAATGCGTGTGTCTGTCGACGGCGCTGAAGTTTACGTTGGACAGGGCAGCGGACACGGCACTGGCACGGCGATTCTGCTGCTGCACGGTGCCGGGATGGATCACACCGTGTGGACGTTACCGGCGCGGCATTTCGCGAGGCACGGGTTTCAGGTGATTGCGCCGGACCTGCCGGGGCATGGTCGATCCGCAGGCGCGGCGCTGGATTCCGTGCCTGCACTTGCAGCGTGGGGATGGCGGCTGCTCGATCAGCTTGGAATCCGCAACGCGATCGTGTTCGGCCACAGCATGGGTTCGCTCATCGCGAGCGCCATGGCAGCGTCGGCCCCGGAGCGGATGCGCGCACTCGGCCTTCTTGGTACGTCAGAACCGATGCGAGTGTCCGATCCTTTGTTGAACGCAGCCGCAGACAACCATCCCGCGGCGTTCGATATGGCCAATACCTGGAGCCACAGTGCCCGCGGGCGTCTCGGCGGCAATCCCCAGCCCGGTATGTGGATTCTCGCCGCCGGCCGACGGCTGCTCGATCGCAATCGGCCGGGGGTTTACGCCGCCGACCTCAATGCCTGCAATCGTTTTGATCCGGCCACGCTGACGCCGCCGCTGTCTTGCCCTGTTCTGGTGATCGCAGGTGAAGCCGATCAGATGACACCGATAAAAGCCGGGCTCGCAGTGGCCGGGCGGCATACCCAATGCAACGTAGTCCGGTTATCAGGCTGCGGGCATTCCATGCTCGGCGAAAAGCCGAATGAGGTGCTGGAGGCGATGCGTGGACTGGTCGGCAGGGTAGGCTCCCCCGGGTAGGTCATCCCGCAGAAGATGTCGCGCTGATACGACTAAACGGTGGTAAACGCTTGCTTGAACCTCCGGATATTCCTTCGCAAGAACTGATCGAAGCGGTACAGGACACGTATTCGATCCATGTGGCCTCAATCCGGTTTCTACCGGTAGGGCTGGACCCGAGATCCTCAGTGTTTCGCGTCCGGTTTAAATCTGGGGCGGATGCGCTTCTGAAGATCAAAGAGGGGGGCTTTGCTCCGGCCGCATTGCGCCTGCCGCATTGGCTCCATGCCGGCGGCAGAGAGGAGTTTGTCGCGCCGCTTTCCGGAAAGGGAGGGTCTCTCAAATTCAATGTAGGCACCAGCGTCGAGGCAGCGCTGTACCCTTGGGTGGAAGGACCCCGTGCACTCAATGGAGGGCGGGATCGTTCCCAGTCGTACCGGCTTGGTGAGCTCTTG
>Ga0194132_10010171_pt1 | contig 12597 bp, 9 predicted proteins | sample TA2KigOf80mmetaG_FD_148612 | JGI IMG/M metagenome (GOLD analysis project Ga0194132, IMG submission 148612) | Freshwater microbial communities from Lake Tanganyika, Tanzania - TA2015054 Kigoma Offshore 80m | ecosystem: Environmental > Aquatic > Freshwater > Lake | place: Tanzania: Lake Tanganyika... | reverse complement strand
TCGCGCGTGAGCCGGGGGCGGCGCGCCTCGACGACAGTGGCATCGACGATCTGCCCACCCATCGCCAGATAGCCCTTCTCCCGTAGCGCCGCATCGAACCGGGCGAACAGCCGGTCGAAGGCACCAGTCCGAACGAGTTGCTCGCGGTAGAGCCAAATCGTCTTGGCATCCGGCACGGCATCGTGCAGCGCCAGCCCGACAAAGCGCATGAACGACAGCCGATCCCGGATCTGATACTCGGCCTGATCGTCGGACAGCGTGTACAGCGTCTGCACAACCAGCACCTTGAACATCAACACCGCGTCGTATGGCGGCCTCCCGCCCTTGGAGCGGTCCGTGCGCGGCACCGCCGCCTCGAGATCAGGGCGGAACAGCTCGAAGTCCACCACCTTCGCCAGCCGCTCCAGCGGGTCCCCCGCCGCCGACAGCCACGCCAGCCGCTCGTCCGTGTCGAAGAAACCAGCCTGTCCCGCCATCCCCGCCTCCGGCCATCGCCAGAGGTCAGAGAATCAACCCGCGACCCTCAACGCCAGAGGTTTTTCGAGGTGTCCATTTGTCCATTCTGCAAATCTCGTTGGTGATCTATGGCGTAAGGGGCGCCACTTTATCATATGCTTATAATGACAATATTTTCATCCTGATCTGCGTCGGAATCATCTGCCGGCAGATTGTGCTGGACCGCGTGCCGGCTGCGGTGGTGTCGAGCCGGCCGCGGCTGTCGCGCCGGCGCGGGGACTGGCAGGTCGCGGCCGAGGCGCCACTCGGCAATCCGACCGAGATCCAGCCTTCCGACGCCCCGCCGCGGGCCTGAGCGGACGGCGCTATGCCGGGCCCACGCGGCAGGCGCAGAACTTGACTTCCGGGATCTTGCCGTAGGGGTCGAGTGCGGCATTGGTCAGCAGGTTGGCGGCCGCCTCGGCGAAGCAGAACGGGATGAAGACCAGCCCCGCCTGCACCTGGCCGTCGGCGCGCGCGGCCAGCTCGATGCGACCGCGCCGGCTCTCCACCACGATGCGTCCGCCAGGGGGAACGCCCAGCCGGTCGAGGTCGGATGGCGCCAGATGTGCCACCGCCGCCGGCTCCAGGCTGTCCAGGACGCCCGCCCGCCGGGTCATCTGTCCGGTATGCCAGTGTTCCAGCAGCCGGCCGGTGGTCAACACCATCGGATAGTCGGCGTCCGGCAGCTCGTCCGGCGCCACGAGTTCGCAGGGCACGAACCGGCCACGGCCCGAACGGGTGGGGAAGCCGTCGGCGAAGATCACCGGCTGGCCGGGATCGCTCTCCGACAGGCAGGGATAGGTCACCGCGTCCTCGCGCGACAGCCGCTGCCAGGACAGGCCGCGATGCGAGGGCATGACCTGGCGCATCTCGGCAAACACGTCCGACGGGCCACCATAGGTCCAGTCGAGGCCGAGCCGGCGGGCCAGTTGCTGCACGATCCAAAGATCCTGGCGAGCGTCGCCGGGCAGCGGCAGCGCCCGGCGGCCCATCTGCACCTGGCGATTGGTGTTGGTGACCGTGCCGTCCTTCTCCGGCCAAGCCGAGGCCGGCAGGATCACGTCGGCAAAGGCGGCGGTCTCGGTGAGGAAGATGTCCTGCACCACCAGGTGCTCGAGCTTGGCGAGCGCGGCGCGCGCATGCGCGACATTGGGGTCCGACATCGCCGGGTTCTCGCCCATGACGTAGAGGCCGCGGATCGTCCCGGCGTGGATCGCCTCGGTGATCTCCACCACCGTCAAGCCGCGCTCGGGATCCAGCCGGGCGCCCCACGCGGCCTCGAACCGGCGCCGCGCCTCGGGCGCGGTCACCGGCTGGTAGTCGGGCAGGAACATCGGGATGAGCCCGGCATCGGAGGCGCCCTGCACGTTGTTCTGGCCGCGCAAGGGGTGCAGGCCGGTGCCGGGGCGGCCGACCTGGCCACAGAGCAGCGCCAGCGCGATCAGGCAGCGCGAATTGTCGGTGCCGTGGATGTGCTGCGAGATGCCCATGCCCCAGAAGATCATGGCGGCACGGGCGGTGGCGAAGGCGCGAGCAACCTCGCGAATGGTCGCCGCCGGCACGCCGCAACGCGCCGCCATCGCCTCTGGCGGGAACTTCGCCACTTGTGCCCGCAGGGCGGCGAAATTCTCGGTATGCGCGGCGACGTACTGCCGGTCGGCCAGGTCCTCGGCGATGATCGTGTGCATCATGGCGTTGAGCAGCGCCACGTCGCTGGCGGGCTTGGCTTGCAGCATCCAGGTGGCGTGCCGGCTCAGGGCCTGGCCGCGCGGATCGACCACGATCAGGCGCGTGCCGCGGTCCACGGCGTTCTTGAAGAACGTGGCGGCGACCGGATGGTTGACCGTGGGATTGGCACCGATCACCAAGATCACCTCGGCATTGAGCGCTTCGGTGAAGGGCGCGGTGACGGCGCCGGACCCGATGCCCTCCATCAGCGCGGCGACCGACGAGGCATGGCAGAGCCGCGTGCAATGATCGACGTTGTTGCTGCCGAACCCGGTACGCACCAGCTTCTGGAAGAGATAGGCCTCCTCGTTCGAGCCCTTGGCCGAACCGAAGCCAGCCAGCGCCCGGCCGCCATGGGCATCGCGGATGCCCGCCAAGCCCCGGGCGGCGCGGTCCAGCGCCTCTTGCCAGGTGGCGGGGCGGAAATGCGTCAGCGGGTTTGCGGGATCGATATCGACGTCGGACTTGGCGACGCCCGCCTTGCGGATCAGCGGCCGGGTCAGCCGGTGCGGGTGGCCGACATAGTCGAAGCCGAAGCGGCCCTTGACGCAGAGCCGGCCGCGGTTGGCCGGGCCGTCGCGACTTTCGACAAACAGGATGCGGTCATCCTTGATGTTGAAGGTGAGCTGGCAGCCGACGCCGCAATAGGGACAGACCGAATTGACCTGCCGGTCGGCACGCTCCGTGGCGGTCTTGCCCCTGGGCAGCAGCGCGCCGGTGGGGCAGGCCTGCACGCATTCGCCGCACGCCACGCAACTACTGCCGCCCATCGGATCGGCGAAGTCGAAGACGATGCTGGCATGCGCCCCGCGCCCGGCCATGCCGATCACGTCGTTGCCCTGCACCTCGCGGCAGGCGCGCACGCACAGTCCGCAATGGATGCAGGCATCCAGGTTCACCGCCATCGCCGGATGGCTGAGATCGGGCTGCGGTCTGTCCGCGCGGGCCGGCAGGCGACTGTCGGCCAGCCCCAGCCGCTCGCTCCAGCGCCAGAAATCGGCGCCGGGATCGTGCGCCTCGGCGCGTGCCGGCTGGTCGGCCAGCAGCAACTCGAACACCATGCGGCGGGCCGTGTCGGCGCGCGCGTTGTCGGTCGTCACCTGCATGCCCGCCGTGACCTTGCGGATGCAGCTTGCGGCCAACACGCGCTCGCCGGCGATCTCCACCATGCAAGCACGGCAATTGCCGTCGGCGCGATAATCGGGCCAGTCCTTGTGGCAGAGGTGGGGAATGGCGATGCCGGCGCGGCTGGCGGCCTGCCAGATACTCTCGCCCGCTTCGGCTTCCGCCGGCCGGCCGTTTAAGGTGAAGGCGATGCGCTCGGCCATGCCTCAGCTCCGCTTGGCCACGTCGGCGGGAAAATAACGCAGCGCCGTCAGCAACGCATTTGGCGCCGCCTGGCCCAGGCCGCAGATCGAGGCCTGCGTCATGCAGTGCGACAATTCGCTCAACAGCGGCTGGTCCCAGCGTTGCTGGCGCATCAGCGCGACGGCCTTCTCGGTGCCGACCCGGCAAGGCGTGCATTGTCCGCAGCTCTCGTCGGCGAAAAAACGCATCAGGTTGAGCGCGGCGGCGCAGGCATCGTCCGCCTCGGAAAGCACGATGATCGCGGCCGAGCCGATCAAACAGCCATGCGGCTCCAGCGTGCCGAAGTCGAGCGGCAGGTCGGCCATGCTGGCCGGCAGCATGCCGCCCGAGGCGCCGCCCGGCAGATAGCCCTTGAAGATGTGGCCTTCGGCCATGCCGCCGCAATGCTCGGCGATCAGCTCGGCGGCGCTGATTCCGGCCGGTGCCAACTTCACGCCCGGCTCGCGCACCCGACCCGATACCGAGAACGCGCGCAGACCGTTTCGGCCGCGCCGGCCCTGCTGGTTGAACCAGGCAGGCCCGCGCTCGACCAGTTCGCGCACCCAGTAGAGCGTCTCGACGTTGTTGATCAGCGTCGGCCGCCCGAACAGGCCGACCTCGGCCGGATAGGGTGGCTTGTTCCGGGGCAGGCCACGCTTGCCTTCCAGGCTTTCCAACATCGCCGACTCCTCGCCGCAGATATAGGCGCCCGCGCCGCGGCGCACATGCACCGCCGGCAGCGCCAGCCCGAGCGTCGACAGTTTGGCAAGCTCGCGTTGCAGGATGACGCGCACATCCGGGTACTCGTCGCGCAGATAGATGTAGGCGTCGGCCGCCTCGATCGCGAAGGCGGCGATCAGCATGCCATCCAGGAACCGATGCGGGTCGCGCAACAGGAAGTGGCGGTCCTTGAACGTGCCGGGCTCGCTTTCGTCGGCGTTGACCGCGAGCAGGCGGACGCCAGGCTGTTGGCGCACCAAGCGCCATTTGCGCGCGGTCGGAAAGCCGGCGCCGCCCAGGCCCCGCAAGCCGGCTTGTTCCAGCGCGGCCAGGATCTCCTCGACCGAACGCCGGCCGGAATGGAGCTCGGCGCAGAGCTGGTAGCCGCCGCTCGCGCGGTAGGCGGCGAAGTCCGTGTAGGCGGGGATCGCCGGCTGATCGGGCAGACGCAGGGCGGCTTCGATCCGCGCCACCGTCGCGCCAGTGACAAAGCGATGACCGATCCGCGCCACCGGCGCCTGGTCGCAGCGTCCCAGGCAAGCGGCGAAGGCCACGCGCGCGCCGCCCGGCGGCGCGGCGCGCAACGCCTCCGCAAGCCGTTCCGTGCCCGCCAGCGCGCAGCTCAGGCTTTCGCACAGCTTGATGGTGACGGGCGGCGGCGGTGCATCGTCCGGCGCCACTTCGAAATTGTGATAGAAGGTCGCCACCTCGTAAATCTCGGCAAGAGCGAGACGCAGTTCGCTGGCCAGCGCCACGAGATGGCGGTGCGCCAGATGGCCATGGGCGTCCTGCAGGCGATGCAGGTACTCGATCAGCAGATCGCCGCGGCGCGGGCTGTCACCCAGAAGTGCCTTGACTTCGGCCAAGGCGGTAGGCGCCACTTGCCGGCCCTTGGGGTGGCCGAGCGCGCGGCCATCGCCCCGGCCCGGATGCCGGGGAGTGCCCGTCCTGCCGTCGCCACGCCTGCCGCCGCCTTCGCTTGCCATGTCGCTACCGCCGCGCCTCACCAGGTTGGCAGCCTTCACCGAATCGTGGGATGAGGCAAGCCGACAGGCGCGCGGTGGCAAGACGGCGGGAAGGATGCGCGATGGATGACCTGATGCTGGCGCAACTCCTTTGCTCGCGGCTCTGCCACGATCTGGTGGGGCCGGTCGGCGCGATCGGTAATGGCGTCGAGATGTTGCAGGAAGAGGACGACGCCGAGATGCGCGTCCAGGCGCTTTCGTTGGTCGGTCATTCCGCCGAGCAGGCGAGCCGCCGGTTGCGCTTCTATCGCTTGGCCTTCGGCGCCGCCCAGGCCAGCGCCGACTTGGCGCTGGCCGAGGCCGAGACACTGGCGCGGGAGTTTCTGGAGGGCGGCAGGGTGACGCTGCTATGGCAGGCGTCGCCCGACGCCCGGCTGCCGCGCGATGACGGCAAGCTGCTGCTCAATCTCGTGCTGACAGGGGCCGAGGCACTGCCGCGTGGCGGCACGCTGCGCGTGGCGGCCGATGGCGCCGGCATGAGCATCGAGGCCGACGGCGCGGGCGCCAGGCTGGCGGAGGAGGCGACGCGCGCCCTGTGCCAGGACGGTGGGGAGACCGAGCTTTCCGCCAAGGTTGCCCCCGCGCGGCTCGCCCGCCGACTGGCCCAGACACTGGGCGGCGAGATCGTCGCCGAAGTCGGCGATAACCGCCTGCGGCTGCGGTTTCGCATGGCCGGCTAGGCAGCCGCGGCAGCCTGCGCTAACCCCGCCTTAACTGGCTTCCTTCAGCCTGCGCTTGGTGCCGCGCCTGTCCTCTGGGGAAGGGCGGCGCGGCGAGCGGGGCATGCCATGGACGACTTGCTGAGCGAGTTTCTCACCGAGACCAACGAGAGCTTGGCGACACTTGACGTCGAGCTCGTCAAGCTGGAGCAGGATCCCAACCAGCCGGGGCTGATCAACAGCATCTTCCGCCTGGTGCACACCATCAAGGGAACCTGCGGTTTCCTCGGCTTGCCGCGGCTGGAAAAAGTGGCGCGCTCCGGCGAGAACGTGCTGGGCAAGATCCGCGACGGCGCCATCGCGGTGACGCCGGAGGCGGTGTCGCTGATCCTGCGCGCGCTCGACCGCATCAAGGAACTGCTGGGCGTGCTGGCGGCAACCGAACACGAGCCCGAAGGCAGCGACGCCGAACTGATCGCCGAACTGGATGCGATGGCCGCCAGCAGCGCCCGGCCGGCGGCAAGTGTGCCCGGCCCGACGCCGGCCCCGGTGCCGGTCGATGCCAGCGCGACCGCAGGCCCGACCGCCAGCGTCGATCCGGGGCTTGGCCGCGAACTGAAGCCGGGCGAGGTTTCGCTCGAGGAGTTGGAGCGGGTGTTCCAGGCAACCGCGGGTCCGCTCGCCGCGGCGGTTGAACCCGCGCCTGCCGCCGGCAAGGCTGCGGCCGAGCCCGCGGCCGCGACAACGCCGGCCGGCGCCAACCGGCCGACGGCGACACCTGAAAGCGCGCAGCCGGAAGTCGGCAACCAGAACATCCGGGTCAGCGTGGACCTGCTGGAGACGCTGATGACCATGGTCAGCGAGCTGGCGCTGACGCGCAATCAGCTCATGCAGATCGTGCGCGAACACACCGACAGCGAATTCAAGGTGCCGCTGCAACGCCTGTCGCATGTCACGACCGAGCTGCAGGAAGGGGTGATGAAGACCCGCATGCAGCCGATCGGCAACGCCTGGGCCAAGCTGCCGCGCATCATCCGCGATCTTGGCCGCGACCTTGGCAAGAAGATCGACCTGCAGATGCTGGGCGCCGACACCGAGCTCGACCGGCAGGTGCTCGAACTGATCAAGGACCCGCTGACGCACATGGTGCGCAACTCCGCCGATCATGGGCTGGAAACCACGGCCGAGCGCATTGCCGCAGGCAAGCCGGAAGTGGGCCGCGTGGTGCTGAACGCCTATCACGAGGGCGGTCACATCATCATCGAGATCAAGGACGATAGCTGCGGCATCAACGTTGCCCGGGTGCGCCAGAAGATCGTCGAAAGCGGCCTTGCCGGCGCCGCCGAGGTCGAGACGCTGTCGGACCAGCAGGTCTGCATGTACATATTCAAGCCCGGCCTGTCGACCGCGCAGAAGGTGACCAACGTGTCCGGCCGCGGCGTCGGCATGGACGTGGTGCGCACCAACATCGAGGAAATCGGCGGCACCATCGACATGAAGTCGGTGCAGGGGGCCGGCACCGCGTTTACCATCAAGATCCCGCTGAAGCTGGCCATCGTCTCGGCGCTGATCGTCGAATGCCGGGGCGAGCGCTTCGCCGTGCCGCAGATCAGTGTGATCGAACTGGTGCGCGCCTCGCGCGAGGCCGAGCATCGCATTGAAACCATCAACCGCACGCCGGTGCTGCGGCTGCGCGATCGCTTGCTGCCGCTGGTCTACTTGAGCGAATGCCTGAAGCTCGTGCCGGAGGGCGAGAGCGCCAGGGCGGCGGCCGAAGAGGTCTATGTCGTCGTCGCGCAAGTCGGCAGTTACCGCTTCGGCATCGTGGTCGACCGGGTGTTCGACACCGAGGAAATCGTGGTCAAGCCGGTGGCGCCGATCCTGCGCGGCATCAGCCTGTTCTCCGGCAACACCATCCTGGGCGACGGCAGCGTGATCATGATCCTGGACCCCAATGGCATCGCGGCGGCCTCGACCGGGGCCGAGACGCAGGGCGGCCAGGAGGAGCAGGCGGCGCAGAGCGCGGCCAAGCGGGGCAGCCAACAGGCGGCCCTGCTGCTGTTCCAGGCTGGTGGGACACAGCCCAAGGCGGTGCCGCTGTCCCTGGTCGCGCGGCTGGAGGAAGTCGAGGTCGGCGCCGTCGAACAGTCCAATGGCTGCCTGCTGGTGCAGTATCGCGGCCGGCTGATGCCGTTGATCACGCTCGATAGCAGCTATGGCCTAAAGAGCGAAGGCCGGCAGCCGATCCTGGTGTTCGCCGATGGCGACCGCAACCTGGGCTTGCTGGTCGACCAGATCGTCGACATCGTCGGGGACGAGCTCAACGTGCAGATCGGCACCGAACGGCCGGGATTCCTCGGCAGCGCGGTGATCGCCGGCAAGGCGACCGAGATCATCGATGTCGGCAAGTTCCTGAACCAGGGCTTCGCCGACTGGTTCGGCCGCAACGTCGCCTTCGGCGAGAAGGAGACGGGCCAGCGGCTGCTGCTGGTCGACGACAGCTCGTTCTTCCACAACCTGCTGAAGCCGTTGCTGGAAGTGGCGGGCTACAAGGTGACGACGGCGGAGAACGCCGATGCCGCCCTGCATCTGCGCGAGGAGGGCGAGGCCTTCGACATCATCATCTCCGACATCGAGATGCCGGGCATGAGCGGCTTCGAGTTCGTCAGCGCGGTGCGGCAGGAAGGGCCGTGGCAGCGCACCCCGGTCGTCGCCCTGTCCTCGCATGCCACGCCGAAGGACTTCGAACGCGGCCGGCAGGCGGGCTTCGATGACTATGTGCCGAAGCTCGACCGCGACGCCCTGCTGGCGACGCTCAACAACACGCTCGAGCGCAGCAAGGAGGCCGCGTGATGAGCAACATGGCGCAGAACACTAGCCAGCAGCTCGCCTCGGGCGAGACCCGCGAATACGTCACCGCGCAGATCGCCGGCCAGCATTTCGGCGTGCCGGTGCTGGCGGTGCAGGACGTGCTGGGGCCGCAGCGGCTGGCCAGCATCCCGCTGGCGCCGCCCGAGGTGGCGGGCGCGCTCAACCTGCGTGGCCGGATCGTCACCGCCTTCGACGTGCGCCGGCGGCTGGGCCTGCCGCCGGCCGACCGGGCGAAATCGATGAGCGTGGTGGTCGAGCACCACGGCGAGCCCTACAGCCTGTTGATCGACGAGGTGGGCGAAGTGCTGAGCGTGCCGGCCGACCGGATCGAGCGCAACCCGCCGACGCTGGATGCGCATTGGCGTGAGGTGGCGGTCGGCATCTATCGCCTGGATGGCCGGCTGCTGGTGATGCTGGATGTCGACAAGCTGCTGGATTTCGCCGTGGCCTGACGGTGCCTCGCGCGCCGCAAGGGGCGTAACGCATGCCGTCCTGTCTGATCGTGGACGATTCCAAGGTGATCCGCATGGTGGCGCGGCGCATCCTGGAGGAACTGCGCTTCAGCACGCGCGAGGCCGGTGACGGTCAGCAGGCGCTGGATGCCTGCGCCAAGGAAATGCCGGACGCCGTCCTGCTCGACTGGAACATGCCGGTCATGGACGGCCTGGAATTCCTGAAACAGCTACGCGCCAGGGGCGACCAGCAGCCGGTCGTGGTGTTCTGCACCACGGAGAACGACATGGCGCATATCCATGCCGCGATCAGCGCAGGGGCCAACGAGTACATCATGAAACCGTTTGACCGCGAGATCCTGGAAAGCAAGTTCCAGCAAGTCGGCCTGATCTGATGAAAGAGGGAATCGCGCGCTCCGCGGCACGGGAAAAGGCCGGCGCGGGCGGCCGGATCCGCGTGATGCTGGCCGACGACTCGGTCGTCGTGCGCGGCCTGGTCACGCGCTGGCTGGCGGAAGAGGCCGATCTGGAACTGGTGGCGGCGGTCAGCGACGGCGCCTTGGCGCTGAAGCGCATCGCCGAGCTGAAGCCGGACGTCCTGCTGCTCGATGTCGAGATGCCGAACATGGACGGCATGACCGCACTGCCGAAACTGCTGGCCGCAGTACCGGGCCTGAAAGTGGTGATGGCTTCCACCCCGACCTTGCAGAACGCCGAGATCAGCCTGAAGGCCATGGAACTGGGCGCCGCCGACTGCCTGGCCAAGCCCAGTTCGGGGCGCAGCCTGGAAGCCGCGCAAGACTACCGCAGCGAGCTGGTGGCCAAGGTCCGCGCCTTGGGGCAAGGCCGGCGGCGCCGGCAGGAAGGGTTCCGCCCGGGCACCGCGGCCGCGCCGGCGCCGCGCGCCGGCGGGCTTTATGGCCGCGCCCCGGTGACGCTGCGCCGGCCATCCTTGCTGACGCCCAAGGTGGTGGCGATCGGCTGTTCCACCGGCGGGCCGCAGGCCCTGTTCGAGATCTTCCGCGAGCTCGGCAGCCGCATCCGCCTGCCGATCCTGATCACCCAGCACATGCCGGCCAAGTTCACCACCATCCTGGCCGAACACCTGTCGCGCATCGGCGGCGTCAAGGCGGCGGAGGCCAGGGACGGCGAGCCGTTGCTGGCCGAGCGGGTCTATGTCGCGCCCGGCGAATTCCACATGATCGTGGAAGGCGCCGGCATGCAGGCCAAGCTGCGGCTGACGCAGACCCCGCCGGAGAATTTCTGCCGGCAGGCGGTCGATCCCATGTTCCGCAGCCTGGCCAAGGCATTCGGCGGGCAGGTGCTGGCCGCGGTGCTGACCGGGATGGGCCAGGACGGCCTGGTCGGCGGCCGCGCGGTGGTGGAGGCGGGCGGCACCCTGATCGCGCAGGACGAGGCCTCCAGCATCGTCTGGGGCATGCCGGGGGCGGTGGCCACCGCCGGCCTTTGCGCCCAGGTCCTGCCGCTCGGCGAGATCGCCAGGGCCATTCTGGCGGCGGCCGCGGGGGCGGTGCGATGAAGCCGGCCGATTTCGAGTTCCTGCAGACCATGCTGCGGCAGCGCTCCGGCCTGGTGCTGACCCCGGACAAGACCCACCTGCTGGAAAGCCGGCTGACCCCGGTGGCGCGCCGCCACGGGCTGGAGCGGCTGGACGACCTGGTGGAGCGGCTGCGCGCGGCGCGCACCGAGGAGCTGGCCCGCGAGGTGACGGAAGCGATGACGACCAACGAGTCGTCCTTCTTCCGCGACAGCAAGCCGTTCGACAGCTTCCGCAAGGAAATTCTGCCGGCCCTGCTGGCGGCGCGCGCGCAGCGCAAGCAATTGCGCATCTGGTGCGCCGCCGCCTCGACCGGTCAAGAGCCCTACACGCTGGCCATGATCCTCAAGGAGGAACAGGCCAAGCTGGCCGGCTGGCGCACCGAGATCGTCGCCACCGACCTCAGCACCGAAGTATTGGAAAAGGCCAAGGCCGGCATCTATTCGCAGTTCGAGGTGCAGCGCGGCCTGCCGGTGCAGATGCTGGTCAAGTATTTCACGCAGACCGGCGAGATGTGGCAGATCGCGGCGCCGCTGCGCGCCATGGTGAGCTACCGCGCCTTCAACCTGCTGGGCGATCCGGGGTTGCTGGGACGCTTCGATGTGGTGTTCTGCCGCAACGTGCTGATCTATTTCGACCAGCCGACCAAGGCGCAGGTGCTGCACCGCATCGGCAAGCAACTGGCGCCGGACGGCTATCTTGTGCTGGGCGTGGCCGAGACCGTGCTGGGGGTGACGGAAGCCTTCAAGCCGGTGGCCGGCCAGCGCGGCTTCTATGGGCCGGCCAAGGCCGCCGCGGCCTGAGCCGCCACAGCGCCAACCAGCCGAGCGCCAACAGCGCAAGCCCGGGCGGCTCCGGCACCGCTTGGCCCGACCGGGCCGCAGTGCAACACCGACCGGCCGCGCACCCGCGCCCGGCCCCGCCGTGACCAGGCGAGCGGATGGACGCCGAAACGCCGAAGGGCCGCGAAGCGGCCCTTCCCTTGGCTCTGCGATGCCCGCCGCTCAGGCGGCGCGATCGGCTTCGGCGGTCTGCTCGGGCGGGTCGCGCAGCACGTAGCCGCGGCCCCACACCGTTTCGATATAGTTCTGCCCGCCGGTCGCCGAGGCCAGCTTCTTGCGCAGCTTGCAGATGAACACGTCGATGATCTTCAGTTCCGGCTCGTCGATGCCGCCATAGAGGTGGTTGAGGAACATCTCCTTGGTCAGCGTGGTGCCCTTGCGCAAGGAGAGCAGTTCCAGCATGGCGTATTCCTTGCCGGTCAAGTGCAGGCGCTGGCCATCGACCTCGACCGACTTGGCGTCCAGGTTGACCGCCAGGCGGCCGGTCTTGATGACCGACTGAGAATGCCCCTTGGAGCGGCGCACCACCGCCTGGATGCGCGCCACCGCGATCTTGGTGTTATCGTACAGGATCGACCGCGGCACCTTGCCGAAGAAGTCGAACGCCGCCACGTGACCGGCGCAGAACGACTCCGTCGTCTCCGCCGGATAGGCCTGCACGAAGCCGGCATCACTGTGCGGCAGGTCCATCGCGAAGAAGTGGATCTTCCGTTCCACCCCGCCGATCACAGCCAGCGCCTCGCCGAAGTCGGCCTGAGCATGACCGGGATCGTGCCGCAGCGGCACGAACATCTCGCGCTGCCGCTGACGCTGCAGCAGCACGTAGTCCTTCACAATCGTCAGCCCGCCGCCATACCCGTGCTCGGCGCGCAGCCGCTCGAAGATCCCCTTCGAGCT
>Ga0194132_10010170_pt1 | contig 12599 bp, 7 predicted proteins | sample TA2KigOf80mmetaG_FD_148612 | JGI IMG/M metagenome (GOLD analysis project Ga0194132, IMG submission 148612) | Freshwater microbial communities from Lake Tanganyika, Tanzania - TA2015054 Kigoma Offshore 80m | ecosystem: Environmental > Aquatic > Freshwater > Lake | place: Tanzania: Lake Tanganyika... | reverse complement strand
CTTGTCGAACTCGTCGGCCGAGAGCCCCGTGAACATGCGGAACAACAACGGCTTCCGACGCAATTTCTCGTAATTCGTCATAACCCTATGAATAGGCCATCGATCGCTATTGCGCAACGAGTCTATTCGTCATAACCCTATGAATAGGCCATCGATCGCTATTGCGCAACGAGTCTATTCTCCAGGTACTCAATCCACATAGATAAACTCATTCGACGCTAGGATCGCCTGGGCGTACTGTTCCAGCCGGGTCAGTTGGTCGCCGGCTTCGGCCGGAATGGCAAGGAAGTCGGCGGCTAACTTCAGTTCCTTCTCAGTGGGATTCCGTCCAAACGCCAGGCGATGAGCCGCCGCGACGCGTTCCCGGTCGGTCTTGAACGCCTTGAGCCGCGCGGCGAAGGCCTTGGCGTGATTCACGAAGAACTCTGAATTCAACACGACGAGTTGCTGCTGCGGCACGGTCGTAACGTTGCGTTTCTCGGCGCTCACGTTGGCGTTGGGAAAGTCGAACGTGCCGAGCAGACCGTCGAGCTGCCGCCGACTCACCTTGCCGTAGACCGTTCGTCGAACATTTTTCGCATCGGCCAGATCAGCCGATGGCCCGCCCACGGTCCGGTCGAGCTTGCCCGTGACGGCCAGCAGACTGTCGCGCCACGGTTCGATCTCCAGTCGACGGCGATTGGCACGCCAAAGGTAAGCATTGTCACCATCCTTCGCCTCGTTGGCGGCATGAGCGGCGCTGGCCTGTTGATACGTTGCGGATTTCATGATCTCGCGATGCAGCCACTTGAGCGACCAGCCGTGTTCCATGAACTGCACGGCTAGCCAATCGAGCAGTTCCGGATGCGTCGGTCGGTCGCCGAGTACCCCGAAGTTACTGGGCGTATTCACCAACCCCCGGCCGAAGTGCCAGCCCCAAACGGGGTTGACGATGACGCGCGCCGTCAACGGATTGTCCTTCGATGCGATGGCATGGGCCAAGTCGAGCCGCGTGAACTTCGTCGGCGTCGGCGCATCAGGCGCCGAAAGCACCTGCAAGAACCGTGGCGGTGCCGGCGCACCAAGTGTCGCCGGGTTGCCGCGTAGGTAGACGTTCATGCCCGCACCTTGGCCGCTGAGCGTTTGCACTGTGGCGTACCTGGGCGGGATCGCCTTTTGCAACTCCGCCGCCTTCTTCGCCATTTCCTTGTGGATTTCGGCGTCCTCCTTCGACAGCCGCTTCGAGTCCCCCTTGTTCGTGAAGGGAGCATTGGCGTCTTGACTCAGGATCAGACGCACGAGAGTCGCATCCGGCGACAGCTTGCCTTTGGTCGGGGGCGGTTCGGCTTTCGTCTTGGCGAGCGCCGCCACGACCGCTTCCTGAAACTCGGCCGCCAACCGCGGCGCGTCCTGCGGCGAGGCTTTCCGCCAGGCCTTGAGCGTTTCGGGCACGTTCTTCGTGTTGTTCGGTTCAAAGAACGCGACCCATTGCTGTAGGTACTGTCGATCGATCCCCGCGTCCGCTGCCGCCTTCTCGATCTTCGGCTGATCGTCTTTCTTTTGGCTCTGCACACCCGCTTCGAGCAGCCCCCGCGATGCCGCCAGATACTTCGTGATGTGCGGCGCCTGTTTCTCGCTGACGATGGTCAACTTCTCGACGAGCCACTTGTTCACCGCTCCGATTTCCGTTCGCCAGAGCTTGTCCGCGGTGTCGTAAGCCTTCACTTCCTCCGGTGTCGCCAGGATGACATCCTTCCCACCCACGCGGCGGAAAATGCCCGCCAGCGAATAGTAGTCCAGCGTTGGAATCGGATCGAACTTGTGATCGTGGCAGCGGGCACAACTTGCCGTCAGGCCAAGCAGGCCGCGCGTCAGCGTGTCGATGCGGTCGTCCAATTCGTCGGCTTCTTTGAGCGGATTCTTGTTTGCGCCGTTGTCCAGCGATAAGCCCAGAGTAAACAGCCCCGCGCCGGCCGCTCGCGTGACGATATCCCCCTCCGACTCCGGAACCAGGTCGCCGGCGATTTGCAGTCGAATGAACTGGTCGAACGTCATGTCGTTGTTGAAGGCGGCGATAACCCAATCGCGGTAGCGGAAACCGTTGAGCATCGTTACCCCGTTAATCGATTGATCTTCTCCGTAACGAGCCACGTCGAGCCAGTGCCGGCCCCAGCGTTCGCCGTAATGAGGTGATTTCAGGAGCTTATCGACCAGCTTGGCGACAGCGTCCGGGGATGGGTCCGCGACGAAGGCATCCAATTCATCCGGTTCCGGTGGCAAGCCGATCAGGTCGAACGTGATGCGGCGACCCAGAGCACGGCGATCCGCCGGAGCCGCCGGAGTCAGGCCTTTTTCGGCGAGTTTGGCCCGAACGAACGCGTCGATCGGCTGATTCGCCCCCGCCACTTTGGGCACGTCGGGCAGTTTGGGTTTTTGAAACGCCCAGTGCTGCCGACCTTTCACGAGATCGACACCGGACGCCGGGCCTTTCGAGTCGCCACGGCGCGGGTCGGGGGCGCCCATCTTGATCCAGGTCGCGAAATCTTCGACGATCGCTTTCGGGAGTTTCCCCTTCGGCGGCATTGTGCTGGCGTCTTTCTCCCCGAGCAGCGCGTGCATCAGCAGGCTTTTTTCTGGATCGCGCGGGACCACAATCGGCCCCGAATCGCCGCCTTTCCGCACGCCGTCTGCTGAGTCGAGAAACAGACCTGCCTTGAGCTTCTTGGACTTCTGCGCCTCTGCCGAATGGCACTTATAGCAATGCTCCGCCAGCACGGGACGGATCTTGGTCTCGAAGAACTCGATCCCTCGGGCGTCCAGTTTCTCCTGCGCATGGATCGCTGGTTTCCCCAGAACAAGTAGGATCCACGCCGCCACGAGGGCAAACTTCACTGGGTTCATGCGGCTCACGGCTTTGTCCACACAGTTTGGGAGCAAGTTCATGGTTTCTCCCCCTTGGTCGGTCCCCGGCGCAGGCGGAACGGATCACTCTTGACGACTTCGAAGATCAGCCTCTGGAATCGGTAATTGTCTTCCGCCACGGCCGCCACGATGGTGTCCACCGTCGGCCCGTCGTGATCCCCCAGGCCGCGGCCCAGTGCGTAGGTGAGCATTTTCTCCGTCAGGCATTTTGTGAACTGATCCTTCTTCCCCAACAGAACCTTCCGCAGGCCATCGGTGCCCTGGAACTTCTGGCCGTTGGATAGTTCAGCGGCGTCATCGACCGGAGCCTTGCCGTCCTTGTCGCGGTACTGGCCCAACACGTCGAACCGCTCCAGGGCGAAGCCGAGCGGGTCGATCTTCGCGTGGCAGGCGGCGCACCCGGGCTTGCTCCGGTGCAGTTCGAGCCGCCCGCGCACGGTCACCGGCTCCTTCACCGTTCCGGCCGCCGCCTGCTCCAGCGCCGGTACGTCCGCCGGTGGGGGGGGCGTCGGGGACGCCAGGACGTTCTCCAGGATCCATGTGCCGCGCTTGACCGGCGACGTGCGGTCCGGGTTGCTGGTCATTGTCAGGACGCTGGCGTGCGTCAGGACCCCGGCGCGGGGGCCGTCCGCAGGCAGCTCGAAGCGCACGAACGTGTGAGCGGGGACCGGGGCCGCCGTCCGCTTGTCGCGGCCGAACTGCGCCAGGCCGTAGTGCCGGGCCAGCCGCTCGTTGAGAAAGGTGTACCGGCCGTCGAGGAAGTCGGTGACCGGGCGGTCCTTGCGGAGCACCTCCTCGCAGAAGAGCAGCGTCTCGCGGGCCATCGACTCGCGCAGGCGAACGTCGAGCTGCGGGCCGCGGGTGACGCGAGCCAGGTCACGGATGTCCAGCCACTGCGGCGCGAAGTTCTCGACGAGTGCGTCCGACCGGTCGTCGGCCAGCATCCGGGTCACCTGGGCGTCCAGGTTCTTCGACAGCTCGCCCTTCGCGGCCAGGGCGAGCAACGCCTCGTCGGGCATGCTGCTCCAGAGGAAGTACGACAGCCGACTGGCGAGCTGGTATTCCGAGATCGGGTGCGATCCCTTCTCTTGCGGCCGGTCATCCAGTTCGACGCGGAAAAGGAAGTTCGGCGACACGAGGATCGCCTGAAGGCTGGTCCCGATGGCTGCTTCGAAGTTCTGCCCGGCCTCAAGCGAGCGGTCGTAGAGCTTCAGGTATCGGTCTACCTCCTCGGCTGTGGCGGGGCGGCGGAATGCCCGGTCGGCGAAGCGGGTGAGGATCTCGCGGGCCTGCTCGCGCCGCGGTGCCTTCGGGTCGCACGCCAGGATGCGCCGGCGGCCCTCTGGCGTGTCGTCGGTCGGCCCGACGAGGTCGATGGCGTGGAGTTCCAGACCGGGGAGTTTCTCCTTATTCTGCCCATCCACGCTGGGCGGGTACATCGACCGTTTCTCTTCCAGTTCGCGTGCCGGATTGAGGAACCGCAAACTGATCGAGTGCTTGCCTTTCTTCAGCGCAAGGGGGATCTCGAACTTGGTGTACGCGCCTTTCTCGGGGAAGACGAACGTCACACGCTTCACCTCCTTGCCGCCGACGCTCACCGCCACTTCCGGAGCGGGGTCGCCCTTTCCGAGGGGCTTGCCCTCCAGACGTATCAAGTAATCGCCGTCAGCCGCGATGCGAAAGGTCGCCGCGACTGGATCGGAGGTGAACACAGCCAGACGGTACGGCACCTTGCTCCCACTCACCATGAACTGTGCGAACCCGACGCGCTCGGCTGGTTTGGCGGGCTTGCCGGCCAGGGCACGGGTGACCACTACCTCGGCAGCGTCGAGGTAGCGTTCCATCAGTAGTGGCGAGAGGGACAGGGCATCGCCCTGGTTGTCGAAGCCGTGACTGGGCTCGTCGACGGGGAAGTTGTCGGCCGGCTCGAACTCGATCTGGCAGAGGTCGCGGACGGTGTTGTTGTACTCGGCCCGGTTGAGCCGGCGGATCGTCACCCGTCCGGGGTCGCGGGGCTTGCCCGCGTCGGCCCGGCGGAAGGCGCCGCGGACCGCCTCGGCGAACGCCTCCCGCTCGTCGGCGGTCGGTTGTGGGGCACCCTTCGGCGGCATCTCGCCGTCACGCACGGCCCGCACCGCGTTCGACCAGACCTTGCGGGTCGCGACTACGGCCGCCTCGTCCCGGAAACCGCTCAGGTCGAGGTCGCCCCGCTTCTTCTCGGCACCGTGGCACGACAGGCAGTACTTCTGCACGAACGCGGCACCGGGAACCGGCGCGGGCTTCTCTCCGGGCGGATCCGCGGCCCGGACCGACATCGGGGCCAGCGCAACAAGGGCGACGAAAAGCAGCCTCAGGGGTTTCACTTCTTCGCCTCCGTCACTCGCCGCAGGATCCACATGTTGCGGGCACCGTCGGAACCGAAGTGGGTCGGAGGTTGGCGAAGTTCCGGGTTCTTCAAAGCCTCTCCCTTCTCAGCTTCGGGGTAGACGATCATAAGCAGGTCATCGCCGCAAAACGTGTACAGGCTGGGCGAACGCCCCTGAAACTCGATGCCGGACTTGAAATCGAAGTCAATGCGGCCGCGCGTCTCTTGCGGCGGCAGAAGCTTCCAGGTGCCTTCCCCGCCGGCCGACTTCGCGTCCGCTTTATACGACCCTCGCTTCAAGAAATCGGTCGCGGTGAAGACGACGTTGCCCTGCGGGCGGGTGCGGGCACAATTCGCGTCGTCGAGTTCGCCGAGCACGGCCCAGGTACCGACGAAGCGTTTCGCGTCGGCCACGGGGTCGGGCTTCTCAGCCGGGGGCAACGGCTTGCGCTGGCAGATGAAGATGACATCCGACGGAGCGGCGCCGCTATACGTGCCATTGCGGTTGCCCTTGTACTCCGCGACCTCGACGAGCAGGAGCAGCACGTCGTTGTCCGGCGTGATCTGCCAGCGGGCCGCGAGTTTCGCGTCTGGCTTCGGGCACAGGCTGCCGGTCACGATGCTGGTCAACTCGTTGGGGTCGGCCTGCTTCTTCGTCGGGTCGGCTGCGGCGCGGGCACACTTCGCACTCACGAGCGGCGTGTCGGCCTTCTCCGGGTCGTGCCACACCACGCCGTCGGCCGCGACCGCGACCCGCGAGCCGACCCGCTTCCCCTGGGCAATGTTCTTGTTGTTCTGGTGCGCGGCGAGCACGTACCAGTCGCCCCGCGCCTCCTTCGTGAAGGCGGGGGCAGGCTCGGCAGCGGGCGGGGCCGTGGTCGGGACGACGGCCACCAGCGTCATCGCAAGTGAGAACATGGAACGCTCCGTATCGGGCGGGTGAATCATGCGGTGAGTTCGTCCAGCGTGCGGCGGCTCTCGCCGAAGCCCTTCGCCTCGACGCCCATCCGTTCGGCGATCGTGCGGAGCAGGTCGGACACGCACGCCGGGTTCTTGCCGAAGTCTTTGTTCACGGGTGGCGCCTTGCCCTCGACGGCGATCACCGGCGCCTGGTTGTTGAACGCGAGATGCCGGCCCTGCACGAACCCCAGCCCCTCGCCGCCCGCGAGCAGGAGCGGCAGGTTGTCACTGCGGTGGAACGCGGGCCACGACATCCCGCGGCCAAAGAAGACGGCCGTGTTGCGGAGAAGGTCCGCTCCGCCCTCCTTCGCCGCGCTGAGTCGTTCGAGGAACCGGGCCAGCCGCTCGTGCCACCATGTGTCGTACGCACTCAGCACTCCGAACGCCTTCGGCTCGGCGGCCTCGACCTTATCGTTCGTGTTGTGCCCCTGCCCGTGCCAGTCCCCGCCGAGCGACTTCAGGGGACCGCCGCCCTCCGAGCGGGTCGAAGTGAACGTGACCACCCGCGTGCTGTCCGTTTGCAACGCGAGGTAGATCAGCTCGAACATCGTGTCCACGTAGTCGTCCTGCTGGTCGCCCTTGTAGGGGTCGGCGTTCAACGTCAGCCGCTTCTCGTCCGCGGCGGCCTTCGGCGTCTCCTTGAACGCGAGGTCGGCCTTCACCCGCTTCTCGACGGCGCGGACCGATTCGAGGTACTCGTCCAGCTTCCGCTCGTCGCCCTTGCCGAGTTTGCCGCGAAGGTCGGCGGCCTGTTCGGAGACGAGGTCGAGCACGCTCGCACGGTGCTTCAACCGGCCGTGGGGATCCGCCCCGACCAGCTCGTCGAAGATGTTCTTCAGGTCGAAATCGGCCAGCACCGGCTCGCCCTGCCGGTTGAAGGAACTGGTCATCCGCCCGCCGTCGGCACCGACCACGAGGCTCGGCCACCGCGTCTGCTTGCCGACGGCCTCGGCGATGTGCTGGTCGATGGAGATGGTGTTCGGCCGGACGGCGGTATGCTTGCTGGCCACCTCGCCCTTGACGTTCCCGGTCAGCAGGTACGCCCACTCCTCGTGCCCGCCCTTCACCTTGAAGTGCTGAAGCCCCGAAAGGACGGTGAGCCGGTCGCGAACCGTGGCAAGCGGCTTAAGGGTCGGCGTGAGTTCGTAGTCCTTGCCGGTCTTGGCCGGGTGGAACTGCCACATGTTCACCCCGTTGGGGACGAACACGAACACGGCCCGCTTCGGGGGTTTTGCGGCCGGAGCCGCGCCCGCAAACGCTTCGAGCCACGGCAGCGCAAGGCACACGCCGGAGGCACGCAGGAAGTTCCGTCGGGAAACCGGGATCGGGGTCATGGCAACTCCTGTTTCGATCTCACTTGTTTCGGAACGGTTCGGAGAGCACCATCGCAAGAAGCAGGGCACGCGCCCCGCCGCCGTCTTTCGCCGCGGTGGTTCGGATGGTCTTCAGGTGGACCTCATCGCCGTGGTCGAGGCTGCGGCCGAGGACGTAGGTGTAGAGCCGCTGCGAGAACGCGACCGCGAACCGGCTTTCCAGTTCTCCCTGTGCCATCAACTTGCGGAACTCGCTGAAGTTGGCGAAGGTGGCCTTGTCCGGCAGCGTGCCGCTCGAATCGAAGGCAACGAGCTTGCCCTGCTTGTCGCGTTTCGGTTGCCCGTACATGTCGAATCCGTCCCACACGAAGCCGAGCGGGTCGATGCGCTGGTGGCAGACGGCACAGGTGGCGATCGTGCGGTGTTTGTCGAGGTGCTGCCGGGCGGTGAGCGCCCGCAGGCTCTTGTCTTCGGCCAGTTGCACGTCGAGGGGCTTGATGTCCACGTTCCCCGGCGGGGACGGGATGTCGATGCCGAGGAATCGCTCGACGAGGTACACCCCTCGTTTGATCTCCCCACGTTCCTGGGCGTGCGTGGCCGCGGCGACGCACCCGGCTTGCGTGAGCAACCCGCCCCGCCGGTTTTCTGGAGCCGCGACCCGTCGCCAGCCCGCTCCCGTGGGAAGCGCGACTCCGTAGTACCGCGCGAGCCGGTCGTTCACCACGACGTGATCCGCGGCAACGAGCGAATTCACCGGGCGGTCGTTCCGGAGGGCGTCGAGCAGGACGTGGGCCGGTTCGGCGGCGAGGTCGCGGCGGATCGCCTTGTCGTACCACGCCAGTTCGCTCGGGTCGTCGATGGTGCGGGCGGGCCGCGTGACCGGCGGCGCGAGGTGATCGATCACGTCGAGGTCGAGCCACTGCCGGGTGAACTCACGCGTAAACCCGAAGGCTCGCTCGTCTGCCAGTAGGCGACGGAGTTGCTTCGTCAGTTCCGCGTCCGTCAGGATCGAGCCGTCGGCGGCGCAGGCGAGGAGTTCCGCGTCCGGGGTGGTGTTCCACGCGAGGTACGACAGGCGCGACGCCAGCTCCCACGCGGACAGCGGCCGCCGCTCCGCGCCCCGCGTCTCGATCAGGTAGAGCACCTGCGGCGACACGAGCGCGGCCGCCACGGCGGTCTTGTAGCCGTCGAGGAACCCGCGGCCGGCGGCCCGCTGGTCGCGGTACAGTTTGACGAACGCCTCCAACTCGCGGTCCGCGACCGGCCGCCGGAACGCCCGCGAAAGGAACGCCCGCAGGGCGCGTTTCGCGCGCGCCTCGTCGTCCTCGCCGTCGCGCGGCGCGAGCAGCACCACCTCGCTCTTCGGCGGCCACGTCGGCGCGGCAGCCAGTTCGAGGCTGAACGATTCCAGCAGCAGACGGTTTCGCTTGAGGTACGTGTCCCGCTTCTTCTGGTCGTAGTTTTCCGGCGTCGGTGTCGGTCCGAGTGGCGCCGCGGCGTTGTCGATCTGCACGAGCAACTGCTTCTGACGGCGGAACGATTTCCAGTCGCCGTCGGCCAGCAGCACCGGCACTTCGAGGACGTACTCCTTCACGGCGGTGGCCGTCACGGTCACCGCGGCCAGCGGGTACACGAGGTCGCCCGGCTCACCGTATGACCCGCCGATGCTGAGACGCAACACCGGCGGGCTGTTGTCGTGTTCCATCACCGCAGCTGCACGAACACGCACACGGAGCACACCCCCATCGGGGACGAACGGCAGGGTCAGCATGATCACGTTGCGTCTGCCAGTGGTGAGCGGGTTCGGCTCCAACATCAACCCCTTGGCAGGGTCGAGGTGATCGATGGCCAGCGGTTGATTGTGGAGGTGCTGAAAGCCGAGCTTCGCGGGTTGGCTCCCCTTTTCATGGGCGGGGACGACCACATTGCCGATGGCCGGGCCGCGCTGGCCCTTGCGGTTCGCTTCCGGAATAGCCAGGAACGCCCGGTGCTTCTCGGCGACGAGGGAGCGCAGGTCCACGTCGTACCGGAATGGCTTGACCGTGCCCTCCGCGGGCAGAGCGACGGCGAGCAGGTCTTCGGCGAGGTCGAGGCTCCGGCGGAGCAGCAGCGCCTGCGTGACCTGGGAGTTGCTGTCGTTGCTGAAGGTGTTGGCGACGGCGTCGCTCGGCAGTCGGGTGCCGAGGTCGCCGGTGGCGTGCGGGAACGACAGGCCGAGCAAGTCGTGAAGGGTGGCGACGTACTCGCGGTTGGTGAGCCGCCGCAGGGCACGCCGGCCGACCCCGCCGCGGGTGACGACGGCGGCCCGAGCCGCCGCGTCCTCGATCCAGGTCATGGTGGCAAGCAACTCATCGGCGGTGGGCCGGGGCTTGCCCTCCGGCGGCATCTCACCCTGCGCGAGCATCCGCCGCGCCAGGAGCCACTTCTCGGACACCTTCGGGTCGGTCAGATCCGGGGCCGGGCCGTCGAAACGCACCCCACCCTTCGGCTTCTCGGCCCCGTGGCAGGCGACGCAGTGTTTGACGAGCAGCGGTTTCACCGCTCGGTCATAGTCGGCCCTGTCGTCGGCCCGCGACGGCGCACCAACCGTGAGGATCACGATGGCCGCGGCAATAATGCTGCGGGTCATGGTTTCACCTTGCCGCTCTCGCCGCCGGCCAGGGCCGATGCGGCCGTGCGGAGGTCGAGTCCGCCCCTCTGGTGGATGCCGCCGTGGCACGGGAGGCAGTGCGAACTGAGGATCGGCAGGACGTCACGCTCGAACGTGGCGGCCGCGGCCGGCTCGGCACCGGCGGACGCCGTGGGCGCGAGGAGCGTGGGGAGCAGGCGTCGCATGGGGAGGGCTTCCGCGGGCGGGTCCGATACCGAACCCCGCCCACCGAAGTGAGCAGACAGGGTGCAGAGAAGACACACACTGGCCGCAGACCCGCAGACCGATTCACCGGTCCCGCCCGGCGAGGTGCTTCTCGAACCACGCGGCCATGCGGTCGCGCATCTCCGGCAGGTACTCGTGGGCGGTGTTCTCGTACACCACGCTGCGGAAGTGGTCCGGCTTGCCGTGGAGCTTGTAGACCTGCCCGAGCTTCTTCTCCAGTACCTCGATCCCGGTCAGCGGCAGGCCGAAGTCGCGGTCCCCGGAGAGCATCAGCAGCGGCCGCGGGGCGATCAGCGCGTACACCGCCTCGGTGTCGAAGTGCCGGAGCAGGCCCGGCACGAAGTAGTACATGCCGTGCAGCCGTACTCCGTTGTGCGCGATCAACTCGGCGTACCGCGTGAACCCGGCGACCCCGACCCCGGCGGCGACGCGGTCGTCGACCGCCGCCAGCCACCACGTCCCGGTCCCGCCCATGCTCATCCCGGTCACCCCGATCCGCTTCGGGTCGACCTCCGGGCGGGTGACGAGGGAGTCGATGAGGCACTGCTGGTCGCGGATCATCATCCCCCACAGCGACCGCCCGAACCACAGGTTGAGCTTCACCCACGCCCCCTCGTCGGCACCGGGCAGTTGCTTCTCCCCGACCTTCTTGCCGGAGCGGTCGCCGCAAAAGTACGAGTCGATGGCCGCGACCGCGAACCCCTTCTTGACCAGGAGCGGGCCGACGCACTGCGGGTTCTGCTCGTCAGTGCAGATCGTCTCCTTGCTGCCCCCGTGGCCGTGCAGCCCGATCACCACCGGCAACGGCCCCTTCTTCCCCTTGGGGATCAGCAGCATCCCGGTGACGACGGAATCGACCCCGTTGTCGAACTCGAACCGCTCCAGCGTGTAGGCGCCCTTGTCCTCGGTGGCCGTCACCTTGACCGCGAGAGTCTTCGGCCGCGGCGGAAGTTCGCCCAGGCACTTCAGCACGGTGCCGCGGGTCTTCGCCCGGTCCGCCGACTGCCACCGCTTGAGGTCGTCGGGAAGTTTCCAGTCTGGCGGCTTGAGCCGCCGGAGTTCTTCCGGTACCCCGGCCCACGGCTCGCCGAGCGGCTTGCCGCCCTTCGACTTCGCGGGCGTGCCCCGCTCTTGGGCCGGAGTCACCGGGGCGCCCACGACCAGTAGGCTGAGCGCCGCCAGAGTTGTGGCAAGACGGATCATCGGGTATCGGGGTTGGTCGGAACGGGGACGTTGGTTTCTCCTCATTGGAACAAAACCCCTCCAGGCCCGACCCCCAGACAGCTTGGAAAGACCGGAGCCACGCTCGGGGTTCGGGGCGTGACACGATAGCGGTCGCGCGCCGGGCACGGGCATCGGCGCCGATGCCACACACAAGACTCCCCCTAACTCGCCCCCCAAGATGGTTCCCGGACGCCCGCGGTCTGGCAGTCCGGGTCTGCGGGGTTCTATTAGGAGGCGCTCGCCCACGAGCGTCCCCACCCCGCCCGCTCGCCCTTTCACCAGCCCGGACCCGTCCGCCGATGCACACCCCTCGCGCCGCGCGGCTGACCGCCGCGGTCTGCACGCTCGCCCTGCTCCTTTCCGGCCGCGCGACGGCGGAGGATTGGCCACAGTTCCGCGGCCCGACCGGCGGCGGGGTGTCCGCGGAGAAGGATCTGCCGCTGACCTGGGGTGGGCCGAAGAACGAGAACGTCGTCTGGACCGCGGACCTGCTCGGCGAGGGGATCGCCAGCCCGGTCGTCTGGAAAGACCGACTGTTCGTGGTGAACGTCTCCCGCAAGGAGGACGACAAGAAGGCGGATCGGAAGCAGCCGGAGCAGTACGTGGCCTGTTACGACACGGCGAACGGGAAGCTCCTGTGGAACACGGTCGTTCCGCACGGCCCGTGGAAGCGGTCGCACACCGGGCGGCCCGGCGGCGGGTGGGCCAGTTGTACCCCGTCCGTTGACGGCGAGCGGGTCTACGCCCTGTTCGGCTCGTCGGTGCTGGTGGCCCTCGACCACGACGGCAAGACCGTCTGGCGCGCGGAGCTGACACCCCACGACTACGACGTCGAGATGGCCACCAGCCCGGTCCTGTTCGAGAAGTTCGTGATCGTGTTCTGCGCCCCTATTTCCCAGATGACCTTCGACTTTCGGCATGGCATGTGCGCCGGAACCCTGGGATTCCCAGCGTTTCTGCC
>Ga0194132_10010168_pt1 | contig 12600 bp, 10 predicted proteins | sample TA2KigOf80mmetaG_FD_148612 | JGI IMG/M metagenome (GOLD analysis project Ga0194132, IMG submission 148612) | Freshwater microbial communities from Lake Tanganyika, Tanzania - TA2015054 Kigoma Offshore 80m | ecosystem: Environmental > Aquatic > Freshwater > Lake | place: Tanzania: Lake... | reverse complement strand
CCGGCTGATCGACCGGGGCTGGAATCCGGTCAAGGTGCGCAAGGGGTTTATTTATGCGGGATTCTTGACGGCGTCGACCGAGATCATCGGTGCGCTGTCGGAATCGCAGAGTGTCGCGTTGTTCTTCGCGATCTTCTCACTCAGCGGACTGGGGCTGGTGACGGCGAACTATTGGGCGTTGACGCAGACGCTGTTGCCGAACGCGGCAGTGGGGAAGATCGTGGGGGTCCAGAATTTCGCCGCCAATGTCCCTGGGGTGGTGGCGTCGTATCTGACGGGCTGGCTGCTGCACACCACCGGGCGCTATGACGCGCCGATGTGGGCGATTTGGGTGTTTTTGATCACGGGGATTCTGGCTTATGCTGTACTTGTGAGGGAGAAGTACGTACCGAAGCATGAGGTCCAATAGCGGCATCCGAGGCGGCAGACCGGACTGGGACCGGTTTCGCTCCATGACCGGTGAACAGATCAGAAGTGCAATCGAAAAAGATCCGGACGCGCCGTCGACGGATGCCGGGTTTTGGAAAAACGCCAAGCTGGTCCTGCCGCGCGCCAAACAGACAGTCACCATCCGGCTTGATGGATGCTCATCGTGAAAAGCGCCGGGGCCTCCCATAGAATAGAGGGATGCCACAAGCCAAGCGAATCCTGCTAGAGAATGTGCGCGTCCGCGTCACGGAAGTCACCTACGAACCCGGACAGCCCCGCGCCCGCTATATCCGTCCGACCGATCAGATCATCGTTTTCGCCGACGACTGCGAGTATGAGCGCATCGATTCGAAGACGAACGAGAAGACAACGCGGAAGCGCAAGAGTGGAGAAGTCATCTGGCACGACCGGTCCGAAGACGCGCCGGTGTTGATCAACAAAGGCTCGAAGCCGTACCGGACGCTCGTCATTGAACTGAAGGATCCGCGCTGATGGAGTGGCGGTTCGAAACGGCCGCTGTCATTGGCACGGGAATGATGGGGCCGGGCATCGCGCTGACACTGGCGCTGGGCGGAGTGCGCGCCACGATCCTCAGCCGGCAGGAAGGGTCCGCGCTGCAGGGACTGGCCAAGGCGAAGGCGCAGCTTGAACTGCTCGCATCGAATGGGTTGGCCCCAGGGGATCGCGCCGAAACCGCCGGGCAGCTTCTTTCGGCGTCGTCCGATTTTGACGGAGTGGTGGCGCAGTCGGACCTGGTGATTGAGTCGGCGCCCGAGAACATGGAATTCAAGCAGCGCATGTTCGCGCACATGGATTCGATCGGCAAGCCAACGGCCGCGCTGTGCTCGAACACGTCCGGACTGAGCATCACGGCGATCGCCTCGGCGTGCACGAAACATCCGGAGCGCGTGGTGACCACGCACTTCTGGAATCCGCCGCACCTGATGCCGCTGGTCGAGATCGTGAAGGGCGAGCAGACCGGTCCCACGCTGGCCGCCGCACTCCAGGATCTGTTCACGCTCTGCGGCAAAACCGCTGTGATCGTCAAGCGCGACACTCCTGGGCAGTTGGGCAACCGGCTGCAGATGGCGCTGGTCCGCGAGGCGATCCACATCGTGCAGGAAGGGATCGCGGACGTGGAGGACGTGGATAACGTGGCGCGTAGCGGGTTCGGGCTCCGCCTGCCGGTGTACGGGATCTTCGAGCACCAGGACATGGTCGGGCTGGACATGGCGTCGGCCGTGGTGGACTACGTGTCCAGGGACTTGTGCTCCCAACCGGGCGCGCCGGAGTTGATGCGGTCGAAGGTCGCCGCGGGCAATCTGGGCGTAAAATCAGGACAGGGATTCTACGATTGGTCCGTGAAAAGCGCCGACGCGGTCAAGGCCCGCCGCGACGCGTTCGTGCTGGACTTCCTGAAGCGCTGGAGGGCCTGAGTTCCGGAGGGTCCTCATGAAGCTCAACTGCTGCTGCTCCACGATCAGCCGCGCCAGGAACAACCGGACCCTGCAGACTGGCCTCAGGTTTGAATCCTAGAGAGCCCGCGGCTCAGCCACTGCCGATCGGCTGGAGCAGCGCCGTGTTCGCGCTCGTGGTCTCGATCCTGTGGGGCGGCAACATCGTGTCGCTCAAGATCGCGCTGGCGACCGTGCCCCCGTTCTGGTGCGCATTCTGGAGGATGGTACTGGGGGTCGCGGTGCTGTGGATCTGGGCGCGGAGCCGCGGAGTAGCGCTGTGGCCGGCGTCATCGGAGTGGCGCGGTTTGTCTGGCCTCGGGATGCTGTTCTCGGTCCAGATCGCGTTGATGAACGCGGGAGCCCTCATGACGTCTCCGGCATTCGGGGAGGTGATCATCAATTCGCACGCCATCTTTGCGAACATCGCCGCGCATCTGACGTCGGACCACGAGAGGATCAACGGGCGGCGGGCGGTTGGGCTGGCGCTCGCTTTCGCCGGATTGTGCGTGGTCTCGCTGAGCCGGCCGGACGAGTCGCTGGCGCCGCGTCCGATGGAGGGGAACCTGGTGATGGTGCTCTCGTCGGTCCTGTTGGGGGTGCGGCAGGTGTACACGCGGTCGCTCGTGCAGTGGATCCACCCGGCGCGTACGGTGGTCTGGATGCTCACGTGGTCGATTCCCGCGTTCGCGATCGGAGCCCTGGTGACAGGGGAGCCGCTGTTGATTCAACCGCTGACGTGGAAGCCGGTGGCCGCGATCGCCTACCAGGGATTCGTCGTCGCCGGGATCTGTTTCGTAGGATGGGCGTGGCTGTTGCGGAAGCACGCTGCCGGACAGATTTCGATGTTCTCGTTCGTGGTGCCGTTCGCCGGGATCACGTTCAGTATGGTGTTGTTGGGTGAGCCGCTGCGCACCGGACTGATCATGGGCGCGTGCCTGGCGGTGTCCGGCCTGGTTTTGGTGACGCTGGCGCGCGGCACGCCGAAATAGCAGAGGTGTGCTAGCCTGCGATTCATGTTGAATCGCCGCGAACTCCTCCGCTCGACCGTAGCGCTGCCGCTGGCCGCGCAGACGGTTGGCCGCGGGCTCAATGTCCTGCTGATCGCCGTCGACGACCTGAACAACCGGATCGGCTGCTATGGCGATCCGCTGGTGAAGACGCCGAACCTTGACCGGCTGGCCAAGCGGGGCGTGCGCTTCGACCGGTCCTATTGCAACTATCCACTGTGCAACCCCAGCCGGACCTCGCTGTTGAGCGGACGGCGTCCCGAGACCACGCAGATCTTCGACAACGGCACACCGCCACGGACCACGCTTGGCGATGTTCAATTTCTGCCCGAGTACTTCAAGGCGCACGGATACTTCACCGCGCGGGTGGGCAAGATCGCGCACGGGAGGTTCGAGCACTTCGTCAAATGGGACGTGTCGGAGTCGCGCGCGGGAGTCGAGTTGAGTGGGCCGGGAACGCCGGATCGCAAACAGGCCGGGCAAGGCAATGAGGGCGGCGCGAAGCTCTCCTGGCGGGCCGTCAGTGGAGACGACGCAAGCCAGCCTGATGGCGCCACCGCGCGCCGGATCTCGCAACTGCTCGAACAGAGCGCTGCGAAGGGGCAGAACTTCTTCATCGGATGCGGATTCCACAAGCCTCACCTGCCGTGGGTCGCGCCGGCGAAGTACTTCGACATGTATTCGCTCGATCAGATCCAGTTGCCGAAGACCCCGGCCAACGACCACGACGACATCCCGCCCGTGGCGCTGACTTCCACCAAGGGCGATGCGCAGATGGACGAAACCGAGCGCAAGAAAGCGGTGCTTGCCTACCACGCGGCAACCAGTTTCATGGACGCGCAGCTCGGGGTCGTGCTCGACACCATGGACCGGCTCAAGCTGTGGGACAACACGGTGGTGCTGCTGTTCGGCGATCACGGCTGGCACCTGAACGATCATCACCAGTTGTGGCGCAAGATGACGGTGTTTGAGGAAGCGGCACGCGCGCCGATGATCGTGGCGGCGCCGGGAGCGCGCCAGGGCGTGAGCAGTCCGAGGTTGGTCGAGTACATCGACATCTACCCGTCGCTGGTGTCACTCGCCGGACTTCCGGCCGCGCCCGGCGTTCAGGGGTCGAGCTTCGCTCCACTGCTCAAGGATCCGATGCGGCCATGGAAGCGCGCCGCCTACACGGTGGTCAAGCACGGGAAGGTGTTCGGGTACTCGGTCCGCACCGGCCGCTACCGGTATACCGAGTGGGACGGCGGCAAGCAGGGCTCCGAGTTCTACGACCACGAAACTGACCGCAACGAGTGGACGAATCTGGCCGCGCCGGGTGCGAAGTTGGACAACAAACAGAACGCGGTGCTCGAGGAGATGCAGACGCTGCTGCGGACGGGGCACAAGTCCAACGTTCCGCCAGTTTAACTTTTCACTAAAGAGTACTTTACAAATACAGCCATCCAGGCTACACTGGAGCCATGTTCCATGTCGCGATCATTATGGATGGCAACGGGCGGTGGGCGTCGCAGCGGTCACTTCCACGGTTGGCGGGGCACAGGGAAGGAGCGGAGGCGTTGCGGCGAACGGTGCAGGCGGCACCCGGGTTGGGTGTCACCGATCTCACCGTCTATGCGTTCTCCTCGGACAACTGGTCGCGGCCAGTGTCCGAGGTCAACGGGCTGATGCGGCTGCTTGCGCGCTTTCTGCCGGCCGAGACCTCGCGATGCCTGGAGAACGGGGTCCGCGTGTCGGCTATCGGGCGTCGCGACCGGCTCCCGGGTCCGGTGCTACGGGCTTTGGATGCGATCGAGTTTCAAACACGCGCACAGCAGCGGCTTCATCTTCGCGTGGCGCTCGACTATTCCTCGCGCGACCGGATCCGGGCGGGTGATCTTGCGCCCGACGTCGACCTGATGATCCGCACCGCGGGCGAGCAGCGCCTGAGCGATTTTCTGTTGTGGGAGGCGGCCTACGCGGAGTTCCACTTCACCCAACGGCTGTGGCCCGACTTCCAAGGTGCGGATCTGGCGGCGGCCGTGGCGGACTTCAACCGCCGCCAGCGCCGATTTGGGGGTTTGCCTGCCGGATACTGCGGAATTCATGCATAATATCCTCTATGCACTACGAGGCCGCCGAGCGGCGGCTGCTGCGGCGCCTCTCCACGCCGGAAAAGATTCAGGAGTTTCTTGACCGCGAAGTGGCCTACAACAAGGAGCCGGACGGGATCACGTGCCGCTCGCCGCGCCGGGTGATGCGGGACCGCGTCGGCCATTGCGTGGAAGGAGCGCTGCTGGCCGCCGCGGCGCTCGAGTTCCACGGGCATCCGCCCCTGATTGTCGACCTGGAGGCGGTGCGTGACGACGATCACGTTCTGGCTGTGTTCCGCGTGGATGGCCTGTGGGGCGCGGTGGCGAAGTCCAACTATTCGGGGCTGCGCTACCGCACACCGGTCTACCGGACGATCCGCGAGTTGGTGATGTCGTATTTCGAGCATTACTATAATCCTGGCGGCGAAAAGACGTTGCGGGGATTCTCGCGGCCCGTCGGGCTGGGCCGGTTCGAGAAAATCCGGTGGCGGACCTCGGAGGACGACGTTTGGGACATCCCGACCTACCTGGTCGACGTCCCCCACCAGGCGGTGATCCCGGACCGCCAGGCACGCAAGAAAATGAGAATGGACAAACGGCTATACGACGCTGGAATGGTGGGGATGCTGAAATAGCTGATCGATTCGCCCGGTGTTTCCCGTTAACTCCAACGAGGAAACACCAACATGCGAAACATTCTTACCATTGGACTGATTGCGGCCGGCGCACTCGCGCAACGGCCTGACTCCCTTCCCGCGCTCCGGCTCTATCCGCGAGCGGTGAATCCGGGAACCACGGCCGAGGTCACCTTTTCGATATTCGTTCCGGACGCCGGGCGGGTCCCGGTGGTGCTGGAGAGCCGGGCGACGGGCCACCTGTCGATGAACGATGACGGGACCGGTGCGGACGCTGTGGCAGGCGACGCCGTGTTCACGGTTCGCGCGGCAGTGGGCAGCGCGGGACTTCAAGTGGGTGGCTGCCACGAGTTCGCGGTACGGACGGGCGCGCGGACATCGGCCCCCGAACGGATCTGCGTGACGGGATTCCGGGTAGGTCCGGCAGCGCCGGACGACGCTGATGGAATCGTGACCCGGACCGGGGACATCTATCTTCCCGGAGAGGTGCTGGTCCGGTTCAGGGCCGGATTGACTGAACGGGAGATGGCGGCTGTGGCGGCGATGGCCGGAGGCCAGATCGTAGGGACGCTCCAGGCGATGAAGTTGCACCAGTTGCGCCTGCCGCATGTGGGAACCGAGGACGAGGTCGAAGACCGGCTCCGGCGGGTCCGCAGGTTGCCCGGCGTTGACCAGGCGGTCGCGGGCACGATGATGAAGCTGCACAGCTTCACGCCGAACGATCCGCGATTCGTCAATCAGTACGGTCCGCGTCACATCCGCGCGCCCGAGACATGGACGATCAGCCGGGGCGGACCGCTGGTGGCCGTGATCGACACCGGGATCGCGAGTGCGCATGAGGATCTCGACGCGCAGATCGCGCCGGGTGGCGTGGACTAGTGGACTGGCAAGAACACGCCCGAGGATGATCACGGGCATGGCACGCATGTCGCGGGGATCATTGCCGCTGAGACGCACAACGCGACCGGCGTGGCGGGGACGGCGTGGCATAGCAAGGTCCTGGTGGAGCGGGTGTTCAAGATGGAGCCGGGCAAGAAGGAACCCAAGGGATCGAGTTCATTCAACGTCGAGGCCATTGACCACGCGGCGGCGCAGGGAGCCCGCATCATCAATATGAGCCTCGGCGGATATTCCGATAGCCTCAAGAACGCGGTATGCCCGGCGGTGGCGAATGCTGCCGCGCAGGGACTTGTGGTGGTCGCCTCAGCGGGGAATGACGGGCACAAGGGGCTGTCGTATCCAGCGTCGTGCCCCGGCGTTATTTCCGTGGCTGCGACGGGTGCCGACGGATTGCCCACCGACTTTACCAACCATGGGGACCGCATCGACGTGGCTGCGCCGGGCGAAGGAATCTGGTCCACCGCGCTGGTGGGAACCGGCAACGGGCTGATCGACTGCAGAATCTGTAGTTCCAGCGGCTACGCGAGAGCGTCGGGAACTTCGATGGCCTCGCCGTTTGTTGCCGCCGTGGCCGCGCAGATGCTTGGGCGGTTTCCGGATCTGACTCCCGCACAGGTGAAGACGCGCCTCAAAGCTTCCGCGAAGAGGATCGACCATTACAAGAATGTCGGCGCGGGTCTGGTGGACGCGATGGGCGCGGTGATGGATGCGAGCTTCGAGGACCTCACGCTGGGCGCCTGGACCCGCACGGGTACGGTTGCGACGGTCGGCAGCCCTGTCCCGCATGGCGACCGCGCGCTGTTCCTGTCAACGAACGACGTTCCTGGCGGGACGTCCCAAGTGACTCAAAAGCTGACGTTCAAGATGAGCCTGGGGACGATCATTGCGCGGATCCGGTTCGCGGTGGTGACCGATCTGGCTGGGCCAAGTTCGCGCCACCGGTATGAGATCCGGGTCCGGTCGGCCGACGGCAAGGACCACGTCCTTGCAGCGGGGCGTGTGTCGGATCTACCGAAGTCCCCATTCGATGGGGGCGGCAAGTGGTCGGGTTGGAAGAACGTGGAAGTCGAGTTCAACGCTCCGGCGGGCGATGGTGAGCTGCGGCTGATGATCACCGACACCGCGGATCCGGGTGCGAACTCGGTCCTGCTGGCGGACGATTTCCGGTTCGCCAAACCGTTCGGCGTGGTTCTTCCGTGATCGAATTGGGCACTGCAATCCGTTGAACCTGATGGAGACCCAAATGAAACAAATGAAACATACCCCGATTCTCTTCGTACTGATGGCAGCCGCCGCGGTCGCGCAACGGCCGGATCCGTTGACACTGCAGGGACCCGAACGCATTCGGGTCAAGGCCGGGCAGGTGGAAACCGTGAGCTTCCTGGTGTTCAACCCGGGCCCGGGAGACGCGAATGTCGACTTCGACGTGAACCTGACGGGCCCGCCTAATTCAGCGGCGGCAACGGTGCTGCTTCCGGCGGTGCAGAAGCTGGCTGAGGGCGCCTTCGCGGCCATTCCGGTGGAGATCCGTGGAAGCCGGGCGGGCGAGTATCAACTGAAGGCGGCGGCCAGGTCGCGCGAGATTCCGCGGCCAGCGCAACTGACCGTGCCGGTGGAAGTGGAAGACGGGCCGAGGATCTATAAGATGACGGTGAGCCCTGCGGCGATCCGGGTGGGCGAGTCCGCCATGGTCCAGTTTGGGTTGGTGCTCACGGGCGAGGATCTGCCGCATACGGTGCCGGTCGAGGGCCCGGGCCGTATGATGTTCCAGTTGAACGACGATGGCCGTGGGCCGGACAACGAGGCGGGCGATGGAATCTACCGGGGAGAGGTCGAGGTATCGGCGCGCGGCATGAGTCCGGGCCAGTGCCTGGAGTACCGGGGAATTGTTGGTATGGAGCGGACGCGGGTGGCGCGGCTGTGCGCAACGGCGCTGCCGGTCGGAATCGCGGATCGGAGCGCGGAAACGGTGTTCGAGCCGGCGGGACAGGGTCCGGTGCTGCGGGACGAGATCGCAGTGATCTTCAAAGAGGGCACACCAGAGTCCGTGCGGATCGCGGTGGCGGCGTCAGTGGGCGGAACGATCGTGGGAACGATCCCGCGGATCCAAGGTGCGCAGGTCCGGCTGCAGCCCGCGCCGCGGACCTACGAGGATCTGTTGGCCAAGGTCCGAATGCTCGCGGGCCGTCCGGGAGTGAAGGAAGCGGACGTGCATGGAACCGCCGAGACGCAGGGAATGGCGCTCAACGACACCGATATCGGAAAGCAATGGCACTTGACAAAAGTCCGCGCCGACCAGGCTTGGCTGGTGTCGCGGGGCAAGGGTCAGCTCATCGGCATTGTGGACACCGGGGTCCGGTACCTGCATGACGATCTGGTGGGGCGTGTGGTCAAAGGGTACGACTACCGGAGCAATGATCCGGATCCATTCGATGAGCACGGGCACGGCACACTCGTCGCCGGGATCGCGGCAGCGCATGGGAACAACGGGACAGGTGTTGCGGGAGTGGCGTGGGAGGGCAGGGTCTTTGCGCCGCGGGTGCTCGCCACGAAAAACAACCGCAACGGGAACGTCGCGGCAGGCATGATCCAAGCCATGGACAGCGGAGCCCGTATCGTCAACGCGAGCCTCAGCAGCGACAAGAAGCTGTGGGTCTGCTCGGCGGCGGAAGATCTCGCGGAGTCCGGATACGTCCTGGTGGCGGCGGCTGGCAACTACAACTCCTCGGAAAGGGTCTATCCGGCTGGATGCGGGAGTGGCGTAGTGGCGGTGGGCAACCTGACAAGCAGTGACAAACGAAACGGCTCGAGCAATTTCGGAGCCTGGGTGGGCTTGGCGGCGCCGGGCACCAGCATCCACTCCACGTTGCCCGTGGGCCAGCCCTGCACCTTGTGCGGAGGCCCCTACGGTGTGGGCAGCGGGACATCAGCGGCGGCCCCCGTGGTGGCTGGCACGATGGCGCTGATGGTGGCGCGTGACTCAAAGGTCCACCGTACGGAGCTGATCGACCGGTTGTACCGGACCACTGCGCCGCTGCCGGACGACACGAAGGGCTTCTTTGCCAACGGACGGGTGGATGCGTTCGAGGCGGTGTTCAATGGGAGTTTCGAGTCCGGGCTGGACTGGTGGAAGAAGACCGGGATGGCGGTTTCATTCACGGGTCTTGGAACCAAGATCAAGCCGGTGGACCGGAAGTCGATGGCGGTGATGATGGTCAGTCCGATCATCGGCAAGACGGCTTCGATCCGGACGGAGTTCGCTTATCCACAGGCGAAGAGTCCGGGAATCACCGTCGAGGCGCGGGTAGCGCTGGTGGCACCGGTGTTGAATCCAGGCGCGAAGCTGACCATGGTGATCAAGCGGGACGGAGGGGTCTTTACTTACGCGCTTGCCGATGCGGAGGACTTGCTTCAGCCGTCCAGCGTGAAAGGGATGAACTGGAATGGGTGGAAGTACGTCAGCGTCTATATTCCGACGTGTGACAAGGTCGAGATCTCGTTCCATCTGACTGACGGGGGAAGCGGGAATTGGGCGTTCGCGGTGATTGACCAAGTGGAGTTGTTCTGAGAGATAATGGGGCGCGGGATCTGTCGTGACACGCGCATGGATCGTTGCCGCGGCAATGGGACTGGCCCAGGCACAGTCGAGCGTCCCGGCGTCGCTGCGTGCCTATCTGGATCTCACTGGGTCTCAGACGGAGGCGATCCAGGCCAACAACGACGCGTTCAACCGGATGCTTAACGAGGCGCGGGCGCAGGTCCACGCGTTGGGCGCGCAGCGGGAGACAGCGTTGGCTGTCACGCCGCCGGATCTGGCTGGCGCGGGTGAAATCCGGGTGCGGGAGATCGGCATTGAGCGGGCCGTTGAGAACGCGCAAAGGGCACTCCGGGGGAAGAACTGGGCTCTGCTGACGCCGGTTCAAGTCTCGCGGTCGGAGCACTTGACGAGGTCGCTCGACAACGAGGCGGTGATCACCGATGCCGTGAGGATGCGGTTGACCGCCGGGGCCGAGGACTTTCCGCCTGGGTGCGGGAGGCGTGGCAGCGGAGTGGCAGCTTACCTGCTATTGACCGGCCAGCAGTGGGCGACCCTCTGCGCAAGTCTGGACGAGCTGGCGGCCAATCACCGGTTGGGGGCTCTCCGGACTCAGCAACTGGAGCTGCTGGGGGCGTCCGCGGTGGGTCCGGCCGCGGTCGGGCGGATCCATGCGGAAATCGAGGGTGTCCGCAGGGAATTGCGAGCGCTGGACGATCAAGCGCTGCGCAGGCATCGCGGGCTGCTCGCGATGGAGCAGAGGATCCGGATGAGCTTGTTGGACGCGTGGTCGCAGGCGTCCGAGGCGGCAGTGGCGGCCGAATGCGTGGGGCTGATCGACCGCCGGCCCGGCTCCGCGCCGCGGGCCTGCGGCGGGCTGGTGGAACCCCGCGGAACCGGGCAGGACTCACCATCAGGCGTTCCACCGGGTCTTGCCGCAGCGATGGGATTCAGTGCGGCCCAGCGCGCTGCGATGGCACGCAACGACGAAGCCTACAACCAGGCCGCGGACCGGCTGAGCGCGGAGTGGCACGCGCGGAATGAGGCGGTGCGGCGAAGCACGGGCCGCAGTCCGGTGGATCCGGTGGAGCTGGGGGAGGCGCATGAGGCACTGCGGCAGTGGGAGGAGAAGCGGGACTCGGCTGTCCGAGTGTGGCGTACGGCGAACCGGGCGGTGCTGACGGAGATCCAGACGCGGACCGCCGCCGAAATCGAGGAGTCGCGAGGGTCCGAGGGCTTGGTTCAAGATGCATGGGCCTTGAATCTGCTGGCTGAGCCGCCGGGCTCTCGTCGATTCCGTTTCGTGGGAAGAGTGATTCCGGTGGCTCGCCCGGGAGAATTCCCCGAATTTGACTTATGGACGAGCGAGTGCGATTCAACGGGGTTTCCGCCATCGTTGCGTGCCTTCCTGTCGCTGGGACCGGTGCAGACTGCCAAATTGTGCGATGTGGACCGGACATTGAGCGCGGTTCTGCGCCGGCTGTCGGTTATTGGGGACGGGTTCAGAAACAGGCTGGCCGCGGAGGAGCGCGCAGAAGCGCGGCCACTGGTCCTGGGCGCACTGCTGGCCGACATCAGCGCCGTGGACCGGGACATGGCGGCCGCGCGGGAAGCCGCGATCCGGGGCGCGGCGGAAGCCGTGACACCGGCACAGTGGCCGACGCTTGAGCGCCTCCGGGTTTTGTCTCGCAGACTCGATCTATTCGCGGGGACCGTGTGCGAGGGCCTTATTGATCCCGGGCCGTCGGCTCTGCCCATTTTCCGGGTCCTTCCAGCAATCGCCTCCGCCGTGCCTGTCCGGTACGCGCGGTGTGGCGGATACTAAAGCGCGGGATTAAACTTATAATGCTCGTTATGAAGGCTGCGTTGTGGCTGGCGGTACTTGTCCCTGGGCTGGCGTTTCCGGATTCGCATGAGCGGGTCACACTGGCCGGCTATTTGGAACTTAGCGACGACCAGACTGCCGCGCTCAACAAGAGCGTGTCCGATTGGGACGCGTTCGCCAACGGCCGGAGTGGGGAGGGCTGCAGGCTCGACACAGCGGCCAATGCGGAGCTGGAGCGCAATCCCCCGAACGCCATCGCGCTCGGGGAGACTCATGCCGCGGCCGAGACGTTCTTGCGGCAGATTCGCGATGAGCGGGCCAGATTCGCCGCACGGAATCTGCGCGTGCTCACTCCCCAGCAGGTGTCCCGGTTGGACCGCTTGGAGGAGGCGCGCTTCCTTTCGTCGATCAGTGGCGAGGGGGTTTGTTTGGGAGTTTTCCCCGATCCTGTGGGCGGGCGTTACTGCGGCGTCGAAATGCCGTCCGCGCTACGCTACTGGCTCGAGCTGACACCCGGGCAGGTGGCGGCCATTGCCGACCTGCTTGCGGCCGGAAGCCGGCAGAGGAAAGCGTCTGGGGAACCCCACTATCGTTTTCGCAGCGCGGGGCGCGATCCTGGAAGCATGCGAGAGCGAGGCAACAGCGGACGCAGAAAGGGCGCTGAGGCTGCACGAGGAATTCGGTTGAGCAGTTGCTCTATTTCAAGCGTGAACGGAAGCGGTCTCGACCGGCTTCCAGTTGTG
>Ga0194132_10010165_pt1 | contig 12603 bp, 10 predicted proteins | sample TA2KigOf80mmetaG_FD_148612 | JGI IMG/M metagenome (GOLD analysis project Ga0194132, IMG submission 148612) | Freshwater microbial communities from Lake Tanganyika, Tanzania - TA2015054 Kigoma Offshore 80m | ecosystem: Environmental > Aquatic > Freshwater > Lake | place: Tanzania: Lake... | reverse complement strand
AGGTCGAACGTTTGCTCAACACAAGACCTCGGAAATCTCTCGGCTTCCGTTCACCGCAAGAGGTTTTCGACTCCCTCGCTGGCTCCTAAATCTCTATGCACTAGCGAGTTGAATCCGCGGACGAATTCGCTGGCATTGACCACGCCGGTGACGTTATCGCGCCAAGCCTTCGGCGCCAGGAACTGCCCCGTCACGACATAGGGCATGATCTGGTAGAAGCGCTCCTGCAGGGAGTCCATCGCCGCCTTGCGGTCGGCCGGCGTCGCTGCAGCGAAGAACCGCGCCTTCCGCGCCTCCAGCTCCTGGTCGCAGGGCGCCGGAACGAAGGTCGTGGTGTTGCAGGGCGCGCGGAGCTGGGTCGCGGTCAGCGGGCTGCCGACGACGCGGGCAGGCGCCCAGGTCGGGTGCAGGTGCCAGCCGGGCGAGCCCGGGCCGGGCTTGTCGCCGCGGGCCGAGCGGGTGACGACCGCGCTCCAGTCATTCGCCTGCAGGTCGACATTGAAGCCGGCATCCCGCATCAGCTGGGCCATGACCACCGCCATCTGGTGCAGGATGTGCTGGTCGGTCGGGTCCAGGAGCACGATCGGCTCGCGGTTGTAGCCGGCCTTGGCGAGCAGCTCCTTGGCCTTGGCGACATCGGCCTTGGCGAAGGCGGCGGCGCCGGCGGAGCTCTCGTTCGGCGAGCCGCAGGCCATGATCGACTGGCAGGGCTTCTCATAGGCGCGGTCGCCGATGGTCGCGGTCAGGAACTGCGCTTGGTCGACGACATGGGCGAGGGCCTGGCGGATCTCGGGCTTGTCGAACGGCTCGGCCTTGGCGTTCAGCATGAAGAAGCCCTGGCTTCCCATCTGGTCCATGACCTGGACCTTCACGCCCGGCGCCCGCTTGAGCAGCGGCAGCAGGTCGACGGCAGGGATCTCGACGACGTCGACCTCGCCGCGGATCAGCGCCTGGACCTGGGTGTTCGGGTCCGGGATATAGATCCATTCGACGCGGTCGAGCTTGGCGGTCTTGCCGCCCCAGAACCCGTCCGGAGCCTCGGGGCGCGGTTTGTAGTTGGTGTTCTTCTTGTAGACCGCCTTGGAGCCCGGGACCCACTCCTCCGAGACGAAGGTGAAGGGGCCGGAGCCGATCACTTCCTTGAACTGGATCTGCTGGAACGGATCCGCCGCGGCGTCTTCGGCACGCAGCACGAAGGTCGGCTGGATCGCATCCGACAGCGTCTCCAGCACCAGGCCGAAGCGCTCCTTGAAGGTAATCTCGAAGGTCGCGTCGTCCTTTACCGTGATCGCGGCCATGCGGGCGCGCATCGTCGTGCCGCTCGCCTTGCGCTTGGACCAGCGCTCGAGCGAAGCGGCGGCGTCCTTGGCGGTGATCGGCGTGCCGTTGGAGAAGGTCATGCCCGGACGCATCTTGAAGGTCCAGGTGAGCCCGTCGGCGCTGGCCGTCCAGGACTCGACCGCCTGCGGCTTCGGCTCGTTCTTGGAATCGTAGGAGAAGAGCGGCTCGTAGACGAGGTAGCCGTGGTTGCGGGTGATCGCCGCGGTCGTCCAGGCGGTATCCAGAATGCGGAGATCGGCCTGGGGCACGAATTTGAGCGTGGTCTGGGCGGCGGCGGGCGCTGCCAAGGCGATGGCGAGCGCGGCCGTCGCGAGCAATGTCTTCTTCATGCGGTCCTCCCTTGTCCTGCTGACTGGTAGATGCGGTCGATGAGCTCGCCGGCGCGAGCGCAATCCTCGACGTCGGCCGCCGGCGGCTTTCCTTGCTTGAGGCGCGTGAGCACGTCCTCGGTCAACGAATGATAGCCCGGCAGAGGCACGTCCGTCGCTTCGAGCGTGCCGTCGGCGAGGCGCACTTCCAGCCGGCCCCGGGTCTCCCGGAGATAGGCGCCGGTCGCGGCGATGCGCCACTCCATGTCGCCGCCGCCGGCAGCGTAGGAGTATCCGGCCTCGAGCGAGATGACGGCGCCGCTCTCGGCGGCCACCACCGCCGTCGCGAATTCTTCCACCGGCAGCTTGTAGGCGTGGTGCGTGACCGAGGCGCCGCGCACGGTCGGCACCTTGCCGCCGGAAAGCACCACGGCCGCATCGGCACCGTGGAATCCCAGGTTGCGCATCGCGCCGCCGCCCGAGATCGACGGCTCCAGCATCCAGCCGACAGCCCAGTCGCGATAGCGGCCGGGCGGGCCATTCACCGTGCGGAAATGCGCATGCATCAGCGTGCCGAACTGGCCCGCCCGCTGCAGCGCCTCGACGCGCTTCCAGATCGCGAGGCTGCGGTTGGCGAGCGCGGACGCGGCGAAGACCTTCGTCTTCTTCGCGGCCTCGGCGACGGCGCGGGCCTCGACGCCGGTCCGGCCCATCGGCTTCTCGATCAGGAAGGGCAGGCGCCGGTCGAGCACCGGTCGAAGCTCGTCCATGGCACGGTCGTGGCGCGGCAGCACGAAGACGAGATCGGGCTTCACGCGGTCGAGCAAAGCCGCGCTGTCGGTCTCGAAGGGAAGCCTCACCTTCTCGGCCGCGGCGCGGCCGGCCTCGGCATCCAGATCGGATGTCCCGAGAACCGAGGCCCCGAGCTTGGCGAGCGCGTCGGCATACATCTGCGCATGCCAGTGCCCGACGCCGACGATCACGGTGCGCATGCGGAATTCCTCGACGACATGCCTGGCGCTTGGCAGCGCCGGATTTTGCGCCATACTATCGGTCTCTCCGAATTTCGTAAAGGAAACCAAGGCGATGAAGCTCGTCCGTTACGGCGCCAAGGGCGCCGAGAAGCCCGGTCTCGTCGATGCCGACGGCAAGCTTCGCGATCTCTCGGCCCATGTGCCCGACATCGCCGGCGACGTGCTGACGTCCCAGGGCCTGGCGCGGATCAAGGCGATCGACCCGAAGAGCCTGCCGCTGGTCTCCGGCAATCCGCGCCTCGGCGCGCCGGTCGGCCGCATCGGCAAGTTCATATGCATCGGCGCCAACTACCGCGACCACATCGCCGAGAGCACGAACCCGATCCCGATCCCGAGCGAGCCGATCGTCTTCAACAAGTGGGACACCTCGGTGGGCGGGCCTAACGACACGATCACGATCCCGAAGGGCTCGCAGAAGACCGACTGGGAGGCCGAGCTCGCGATCGTCATCGGCAAGACGGCAAGCCATGTCGACAAGGCGAATGCGCTCGACTACGTCGCCGGCTACACGATCTGCAACGACGTCTCCGAGCGCGAGTGGCAGCACAAGCGCATGGGGCAATGGCAGAAGGGCAAGGCCTGCGACGGCTTCGGTCCGCTCGGACCCTGGCTCGTGACCACCGACGAGATCAACGATCCGCAGACCCTGCCGATCTGGCTCGAGGTCAATGGCAAGCGCTATCAGAACGGCAATACCAAGGACATGATCTTCGACTGCGCCTTCCTGATCAGCTACCTCAGCACCTTCTTCACGCTGACGCCCGGCGACGTGATCGCGACCGGAACGCCGGCGGGAGTCGGTGGCGGCGTCAAGCCGAACCCGGTGTTCCTGAAGCCCGGCGACGTCGTCACGCTCGGCATCGGCGGGCTCGGCAAGCAGGTGCAGGAGTTCGTGGCGTTCAAGGGATAGAGCGCTGCGCATGACCGAGATGCTGACTGCCGGGGTCATCGGCCTCGGCAAGGCGGGCTCGCGCTTCGACGAGGAGCCGGGCCGCGTTGCGCCCTGGAGCCATACCGGCGCCTATCTCGCGCTTTCCGACCGCTTTCGAATCGTCGGCGCGGCCGACCCTGACCCGGCCAATGCCGAGCGTTATCGCCAGCGCTGCCCCGATGTGGCGGTCCATCCGGATGCGGACTCGCTTCTCGCGGAGATCAAGCCGGACGTGGTCAGCATCTGCACGCCGGCGGGGCGCCACCGCGCCGATCTCGAAGCGGCCCTGGCCTGCCCGTCGGTCAAGGCCGTCTGGTGCGAGAAGCCGCTCGCCACATCCTTCGGCGATGCCCAGGCGATGGTGACGGCAGCGCAGCGGCGCGGCGTGCCGATGGTCGTGACCTATAACAGGCGCTGGCTGCCGCTGTGGCGCCGCGTGCGCGAACTGATCCACAACGGCACGATCGGCGATCTCGTCTGTCTGCGTATCGCCGCGCCGAACCGGCTCTACTCGATCGGCAGCCATGCCCTCGACCTGATGCGGTTCCTTGTCGGCGACCCGCAAGCGATCACCTCGCTCGCGCTGCCGCGGTTCGAGGAGACGGGCGAGCCGGCGGTGGCGGCGATGTTCACCTATCCCTCCGGCGCCTACGGCATCCTGCAGGTGACTGGCTTCCGCGCTCAGTTGGTGATCGAGGCGGAGGCGATCGGCCGCCGCGGCCGGCTCACCGTCCGAGAGGACTCCAGCCGGCTCACCATCGAGCGCTTCGGGAAGCACCCCGAATACGAGGGCTATGAGCGCCTGGTGGCGGCCGGAGAAGGCCGCTACGCCTCGCTGGCGCAGGTCTCGGTCTTCGTCGCCGCGGCCGCGGAACTGGCGGAGCTGGCTCGGGATCCCAAGGCCCCCTGCAGCTCCGACGGGGCCAGCGCGCTGGCGACCCAGGCTTTGATTCAGGCGGTCGCGGCCACGGCGGGCTACGGCTGAGCCCTTGCGGGTGGTGCTTCAGTTCGGTATATATCCGTGCGATATATGAACGTCAGATATATATCGGATCGAAAAGACCATGGATGTACGTACCTTTTGCCTTGGCGTGCTCAGCCTCGGCGATGCCACCGGCTACGAGATCAAGAAGCAGGCCGAGGACGGGCCTTTCAGCCACTTCTATAAGGCCGGCTTCGGATCGATCTATCCGGCGCTGGCACGCCTCGCTGCCGACGGGCTGATCGTCGGTCGCGACGAGACCCAGGCGGGCAAGCCCGACAAACGCATCTATGCCGTGACGCCTGCCGGGCGTGCGGCGCTGGCGGATGCGCTCACCGATCATGCGACCGGCATCGCCGTCCCCGACGATATCCGCTCCGAGTTCCTGTTCCTGATGTTCTTCGCGCATCTGATGCCGCCGCATCGCGTGGCGCGCCAGATCGACGCGCATATCGCGCTATACCGCGAATGCCTCGACCATATCGAGGAGCGCGCCAAGGACCCAGCGGCCGGGCAGCTGCCGGGACATGTCTTCGTGCGCGGCGTCGGCCTCGCCGTCTATCGCGCCTTCCACGACTACCTCCGCGACAACCGTGACGCGTTCCTGGCCGAGCTTGTCGCTCGCCGCCAGAACGCAGCCGAGTAAGGACGTCCCCATGCGTATGTCCCCCTGGTGGTTCTCTCTCGCCGTCGTCGTCGGTGTCGCCGCCTGGATGGCGAGCGGCATGCTCGGTCAACACGAAGGATCGGCCGGCGCCGCGCCGGCGCCGGCTGCCGCACCTCTGACCAAGGTCAGGGTGATCGAGCTCGCGGCCGAGACGAAGCCGATCGAGATCGTCGTGCAGGGCCGCACCGCCGCCGCGCGCAAGGTCGAGATCAAGGCCGAGACCATCGGCAAGGTGCTCGAGATCGGCGCCGACCGCGGCGCCCGCGTGAAGAAAGGCCAGATCATCGTCCGGCTCGCGACCGACGACCGACAGGCGCGGCTGGAAGAGGCGCAGGCGCTGGTCCGTCAGCGCCACCTCGACTTCGAGGGTGGCAAGCAGCTTGCCGAGAAGGGCTACCGGCCCGAGCTCAAGCTCGCCGAGGCACGCGCCGCACTCGAATCGGCGAAGGCAATGCTTGCCCGCATCGAGCTCGACGTGCAGCGCACCCAGATACGCGCGCCCTTCGACGGCGTGCTCGAGTTGCGGCCGGTCGAGGTCGGGGACTATGTGCGCGAAGGCAACTCGATCGCGACCGTGGTCGACCTGACCTCCGCCGTCGTGATGGCGCAGATCTCCGAGCGTGAGGTCGGACAGATCCGCGTCGGCCAGACCGGCTCGGCGCGGCTGGTCACCGGCGGGTCGGTCGAGGGCGTGATCCGCTATGTGAGCGCCGTCAGCGACCCGGCGACACGCACCTTCCGTGTCGAGCTGGAGACATCGAACCCCGATGGCCGAATCGTCGAGGGCGTGACCGCGGAGCTTCGGCTGCCGGTGGCGCAGACCTTCGCGCATGCGCTGCCGCCCTCGGTGCTTACGCTCGACGATCGTGGCCGCATCGGCGTGAAGCTGGTGGTCGAGGGCGACATGGTCGCCTTCGTCCCCGCGCAGGTGATCGCCGGTGATGCCGAGCGAGTCTGGCTCGGCGGGCTGCCGAAGACGGCGCGCGTGATCGCGGTCGGCCAGGAGTTCGTCAAGGACGGCGAGCGGGTCGCCCCGCAGCCCTTCCTTGTCAACGGGAGCAAGTCGTGAACCGCCTGATCGAACTTGCGCTGATCAACAAGCGGACGACGATCGCCGCCCTTGTCCTGATCCTGATCGCCGGGCTCATCACCTTCCGGGACATCCCGAAGGAGAGTGATCCCGACGTGAAGATCCCGATCATCTATGTGGCGCTGACGCTCGACGGCATCTCGCCGGAGGACGCCGAGCGTCTGCTTGTCCGCCCGTTCGAGACGCAACTCCGCTCGATCGAGGGCATCAAGGAGATGCGGTCTTCCGCCTATGAAGGCGGCGCCAACGTCGTCATGGAGTTCGAGGCGGGCTTCAACTCGACCAAGGCGATGGCTGATGTCCGCCGCAAGACCGATCTCGCCAAGCCGGATCTGCCGCCGACGGCGAAGGAACCGATCATCAACGAGGTCGCAATCAGCGAGTTCCCGGTGCTGGTCGTGACGCTCTCGGGGTCTGCGCCGGAACGCACGCTGATCAAGCTCGCGCGCGACCTGAAGGAGCGGATCGAGGCGAACCCAGCCGTGCTGCGCGCCGAGGTCGCCGGCAATCGCGACGAGACCGTCGAGGTCGTGATCGACCCGATGCGGATGGAGAGCTACGGCCTCGACGCCGTGCAGATCATCAGCGCGCTGACCCGGTCGAACCGGCTGGTCCCGGCCGGCTCGCTCGATGTCGGCCATGGCCGCTTCGCGATCAAGGTGCCTGGCGTTTTCGAGACCATCCCCGACATCCTCAACATGCCGGTCAAGGTGAAGGGCGACGCCGTCGTCCGCATCGTGGACATCGCCGAGGTCCGCCGCGGCTTCAAGGATCGCGAGTCGGTCGCGCGCATGAACGGCCAGCCGGCCGTCGCGATCGAGGTCTCCAAGCGCGTCGGCCAGAACATCATCCACACGATCGAGGGCGTGAAGGCGATCGTCGAGGCCGAGCGCCAGCATTGGCCGGAGGCGGTGACCGTCACCTACTCGAACGACCAGTCGACCAATATCAAGGTGATGTTGGCCGATCTCACCAACGTCGCCGTCTCCGGCGTCATCCTAGTGATGGTGGTGGTCGTCGGCGTGCTCGGCATCCGCTCGGGTCTATTGGTCGGCATCGCCATTCCCGGATCCTTCCTGCTCGGCATCCTGGTCCTGGCGCTGATGGGATACACCGTCAACATCGTCGTGCTGTTCGGCCTGATCCTCGCGGTCGGCATGCTGGTCGATGACGCCATCGTGCTCAACGAATACGCCGACAAGCTGATGGCGGAGGGCTACGAGCGCGAGGCGGCCTATCTCGCCGCCGCCAAGCGCATGGCGCCGCCGATCATCGGCTCGACCCTGACCAAGATCGTCGTCTTCATGCCGCTGCTGTTCTGGCCCGGTGTCGTCGGTCAGTTCATGAAGTACCTGCCGGTGACCGTGATCGCGCTGCTCACGGCGTCGCTGATCATGGCGCTCCTGTTTATCCCGGCGCTGGCCTCGGTTGTCGGCCGGCGTGCCGCCGCGACAGGCGGCGGCCACCACCACGACGTCGACACCGCCGTCAAGGTCGAGGAGCTGAAGGGTACGACGGGCCTCTATGTGCGCGTGCTTTCGAAGGCGCTGGATCACCCGGGCAAGGTGCTGCTGCTGGCGATCGCGCTTCTGGTCGGCGTGCAGATGCTCTACGCGGCGAAGGGTCGCGGCGTCGAGTTCTTCCCGAAGATCGAGGCCGAGCGCTCCCGCGTGCTCGTGCATGCCCGCGGCAATCTCTCTCTCCAGGAAAAGGTCGCGCTGGCGATCGAGGTCGAGGAGCGGATCCTGCCGATCGGGGAGTTCCGGTCGGTGTACACGCAGATCGGCGCTCGCGGCCAGGGCGGCCAGGAAGTGGCCGAGGACGTCGTTGCAGTCATCACGCTCGAATACAAGGATTGGGGCACGCGCCGTTCGGCCAAGGCGATCACCGAAGAGGTGGTCAAGCGCACGGCCGATCTCGCTGGCATCTGGGTCGAGCCCGCGGAAGAGCGCAAGGGCCCGGCTGCCGGCAAGCCGATCCAGATCGAGTTCTCGTCGCGCGAGCCCGCGCTGCTGCCGGCCGAGGTCGCCAAGGTGAAGGCGCATCTCGAGACCATGACCGGCCTCGCCAATGTCGAGGATTCGCGCCCCGTGCCGGGCATCGAGTGGCGGGTCGCGGTCGACCGCGCGCAGGCGTCCAAGTTCGGCGTCGATACGAGCCTCGTCGGCAGCTACATCCAGCTCGTCACGCGTGGGCTCAAGCTCACTGACTACCGGCCGAACGATGCCGACAAGCAGGTCGATATCGTGGTGCGCTATCCCGAAAGCGATCGCTCGGTCGGGCAGCTCGACGAGATCCGCATCCAGACCGAGGCTGGGCTGGTGCCGATCGGCAACTTCGTCTCGCGCTCCGCCGCGCCGCTGACCACCAAGGTCAGCCGCATCGACGGCCGCCGCGTGATGCATGTGAAGTCCGACATCGCCCCGGGTGTGCTCGCCGACGACAAGGTCCGCGAGATTCGCGCCTGGATGGAGACGGCCGGCATCAGCCCGGCGGTCGCCGTCCGCTTCAAGGGCGAGGACAAGGAGCAGAAGCAGGCGGCATCGTTCCTCTCGCGTGCCTTTCTCGCTGCGCTCTTCCTGATCGCGGTGATCCTGCTGGCCCAGTTCAACAGCTTCTACTCGACGCTACTGATCCTCTCGGCGGTGATCATGTCGACCATCGGCGTGTTCCTGGGCTTGCTCGCGACCGGCCAGGCCTTCGGCATCGTCATGGGTGGCATCGGCGTGATCGCGCTCGCCGGCATCATCGTCAACAACAACATCATCCTGATCGACACCTTCGACCGGCTGAAGGGCAAGGTGCCGACCGTCCGGGAAGCGCTGATCCGCACTGGTGCACAGCGCCTGCGCCCCGTTGTGCTGACGGCGATGACCGCCGTGCTGGGCCTGCTGCCGCTGATGTTCCAGATAAACCTGGATATCCCGGCCCGGCACATCTCGGTCGGTGCGCCCTCCACGCAGTGGTGGACGCAGATCGCGACCGCGATCGTCTTCGGCCTCACCTTCGCCACCGTGCTGACGCTGATCGTCACGCCGGCAGCGCTGATGTGGAAGGCGAATCTCGGCGCCTGGGTCCGGCGCAAGCGCGGCAAGGAGCCGGTGCTCGCGCCGGTCGCGGTCGAGACGCCGAAGCTGAAGGCGGCGGAGTAGCGCTTCAGCCGAAGGCGGATCGGGCGGCAAGCACACGGCTCGCCGTCGTGATCCAGCACATCGCGCCGAAGATCCAGGCGAGTAGCGGGAAGCTCGCGGGGAAAAGGCACATCAGTGTGAAGCAGAGGATCGTCTCGAACCCCTCGGTCAATCCGCCGAGGTAATAAAAGGCCTTCCGCCCGCGGATCTCCGTGCTGATGCCGCGCTTCGCCGCGAGAACGGCATAGGCGAGGAACGAGGCGCCTGTGCCCATGAAGCTTATGACGAGGAAAAGGGCAGGAAGCGCATTCGCCGGATCGGCAAGCGCGAAGCCCAGCGGCACGGCGGCGTAGAAGACGAAGTCGCAAACGATGTCGAGGAAGCCGCCGAAATCGGTCGGTGCGGAGGCGCGGGCAACGGCGCCGTCGATGCCGTCGAGCAGGCGGCTCGCGAGGATGAGCAGCAGCGCACAAGCGTAAAAGCCGGCCGCCAGCGCCGGCACGGCGCCAAGGCCGATCGCGAATCCGAGTAGCGTCACGTGATTGGCGCTGACACCGCCCGCAGCCAGTGGCCGGCCCAGCCGGTCCAGCATCGGGTCGATCAGCGGCCTCAGGCGGGCGTCGAGCATCTTACGTCGCGGGCGGCGGCGCCCCGTCCGCAGGAGCCTCGCCGGCGATCCGACGTGCCTCGGCGGTAGGCCGGTGGAAGGAGCGGTAACTCAGCGGGAACAGCGCGAGATAGGCGATGCCGACCGCGATTAGCGTGAGCCAGGGCGCGCTGAACAATGCCGCGGCGAAGAGCCCGGCGCCGACCAGGGTCGGCAGCACATAGGCGTGCGGCACCTTCACCTTCTTGAAGGCGAAGGTCGGGAACTTGCTCACCATCAGGAGGCCGATGACAACCATCCAGATGCTGGTCAGCGGCGCCTCGCGGAAAGGGCCGTCGGTCCATTCGAAGGAGATCATCATCGGCAGCAAGGCGAGAATGCCGCCGGCCGGCGAGGGCACGCCGACGAAGTAGTTGTAGGCGAAGGCGGGCTTGTCCGGGTCCTCGAGCGCGGTGTTGAAGCGTGCGAGCCGGAGCGCCGTGCAGACCGCGAGGAACAGCGAGCAGGTCCAGCCGATGCTGCCGAGCTCATGCGACGACCAAGTGTAGATCACCACCGCCGGCGCCGCGCCGAAGCTGAGGAAGTCGGCGAGCGAGTCGAGCTCGGCGCCGAACTTGCTGCCGCCGCCAAGCAGGCGCGCGAGCCGTCCGTCGAGCCCGTCGAGCACGCCGGCGACGATGATCGCGGCGACGGCGGGCTGCCACTGCTCGAGCAGCGCGAAGCGGATGGCGGTGAGCCCGCTGCACAGCGCCAGCACCGTCAGCACGTTCGGCAGAAGGTGATTGAGCGAGAGACCTTTGAGGCGTGGCGAGCGCCGGCGGAGGATCACTGCACCTCTCCCCGTCGCGGTCCCTCCGTCGACTGGAGATCCGCCATCACCGTCTCGCCCCCCAGCATGCGCTGGCCGATCGCGACCATCGGCGCGATGCCCTTCGGCAGGAAGACGTCCGTCCGGCTGCCGAATCGGATCAGGCCGAAGCGCTCGCCGGTACGGAGCGTCTGGCCTTCGCGCGCATGGCAGACGATGCGGCGCGCCACCAATCCAGCGATCTGCACGACGCCGATCTTTCGCCCATCGGCAATCTTGAGCGTCAGTCCGTTTCGCTCGTTGTCAGTGCTTGCCTTGTCGAGCGAGGCGTTGAGGAACTTGCCGGCGTGATAGGCGACGCGCTCGACCGTGCCGGCGATCGGGCTCCGGTTGATGTGGACGTCGAAGACATTGAGGAAGACGCTGACGCGCGTCAGCGGCTCCGCGCCGAGCTCGAGCTCAGGCGGCGGAACGGCTTCGGTGATGTGGCTGATGACACCGTCGGCCGGACTGACGAGGAGCCCTTCACGCGTCGGGACCACGCGCGGGGGATCGCGGAAAAAGTAGGCGACCCACCCGGCAAGCGCGATGCCGATCGCGCCGGTCCAGGGTCCGAGATACAGAAGCACGAGCGCGAGCACGACGCCGCCGGCAACGAACGGGCGGCCCTCGGGGGCGATCGGGACGAGCACGGACCTCAACAAACAAGCCTCCGCTTGAGCGCGGTAATCGCCTCACGACTCGTGATTTAGCTGTGCCGATAAGGATTTGGAACCGAAATCGGTTCCTAGTTCGTCCGTGTCGGAACCTGGAAGACCTGGCCCGGATAGATCAGATCGGGGTCGCGAATCTGCTCGGCATTGGCCGTGTAGATCAAGGTATAGAGCACGCCGCCGCCATAGGCTTGGCGGGCAATGCGCCAGAGGCTGTGCCCGGGCTGAACCACGACCTTGCCGCCCGCCAGGATCTCCGGAGTCACCTGGGCGCGCTGAAACGGCAGCTCGACGCGGGCGATGACCCGGCCGCTTGAGCCCAGGAGATCGGCGCGCAGCGTGTAGTTGCCGGCGGCGACCTCGTCCTCGGGCGTCATGTTCCACTGACCGCCGCCGGCCTTGGATTCGCCGACGATCCGGTTGTTGAGATAGACGCGGACCTCGCCGTCGGTCGTCGCCTTGCCCGAGAAGATGACGCGGCCGGTCTTGTCGTAGTCGATGACGTCGACGGTGACTTGGCCCTGCGGCGCTTGCACCGGAGCCGGCGCCGGGGCCGGCCGCGCCGTCGGCGGCGCCTGCAGCACGGTCGAGGGACCGCTGGCGCCGGCGCTCGGCACCGAGAGCGCGAGGCTCTGGCTCGGTTGCGTCGCCGCCTGTCCGGCGATATCCCGCTGTCGCTCCGGGACGACAAGGACGACCTCGCGTTCGGAAACGACGGTCGTGCCGTTCCCGACCTGCGCGTCAAGTGTCAGCGTGCGGCCGCCGGGCGTCAGCGGCGATGACGGCAGCAACACCCATTCGCCGCGATTGTCGGCAGTCACGGTGCCGATCGTCTTGTCGCCGTCCTTGACGGTGACGCTGGCCCCCGGCGCGGCACGGCCGGCGATGACCGCTTTGCCGTCCGGTGACACGCGGACGACGTCGAAAGAAGGAGGCGTCGGGCGCGGCGCCGGTGGCGGCGCGGGCGGCGCCACGGCTACTTGCGGTGTCG
>Ga0194132_10010164_pt1 | contig 12604 bp, 15 predicted proteins | sample TA2KigOf80mmetaG_FD_148612 | JGI IMG/M metagenome (GOLD analysis project Ga0194132, IMG submission 148612) | Freshwater microbial communities from Lake Tanganyika, Tanzania - TA2015054 Kigoma Offshore 80m | ecosystem: Environmental > Aquatic > Freshwater > Lake | place: Tanzania: Lake... | reverse complement strand
AGAAGAATCCGAATGCGCCCGAGGTGCCGTCTGCGGTCAGATTGTTCTCGATATCGCTATAGAGCACCCACGCGGTCAACGTACCCGAATTGAATTCAGCCTCGTACTTGGCCGAGACTTCGATCGAGGTCTGATCGTTGTCGGGGTCGATGTTCGGTTCAAAGGTGAATTGGTGCTTGTTGACGTCCTCGTTGAACAGGGCTGCGTTCGGCAGTCCCGACAGTGTGAAGCCCGGCAATGCGAATGCGGCATTGAACGAGATCGACGCGGCATTCACCTCGCCGTAACGCGCTTTGGCGTCAAAGTTGCTGTCGTCGCCTTCCCAATAGAGACGGCCGTTGATGTTGTAGCCCTCGTAGTCGTCGACAATCTTGCGGTTGTTGAGGAACACGTTGCGGAAGAATCCGTCGGTCGTGCGGTAGTCGGCGCTGAGTTTGGCGTAGAGCTTATCGGTCACTGGGCCGGTCAGATAACCGGCGGCCGTATAGGTTTTGTCCTGTTCGAACGTGGCCTTAGCCTTCCCCTGAAACGTATCGCTCGGCTTCATCGTCGAGACGATGATGGCGCCGGCCGCGGCGTTACGGCCGTAAAGCGCGCCCTGCGGGCCCTTCAGGATTTCGATCTGTTGCAGGTCGGCGTATTCGCGATTGAACGCGGCCGGGTTGGTCATCAGCACGCCGTCGATGATCAGCGCGAAACTGTTTTCGGCGTCACGGGCGCCGTTGATGCCGCGGATATTGACCTGAGTGTCGCCGATTTCGGCGGTGTCGACCAGCGTAACGCCCGGCGTCATGGCGATGAAGTCATGGGCGCGGGCGACGCCGGCCTTTTGCAGCGTGTCGGTGGTCAGCGCCGTGATCGACGCCGGCACGTCGGTTATCGATTCCGCGCGCTGGCGGGCGGTGACGATGATTTCCTCGATCGCCATTTGCTGGGCGCTCGCGCTTGCCGCCACCAAGGTGCTGACGGTGGTCAGCAGAACCGTCTTCAATCCACGAGTCATCGTTGTCTCCTTCGTTCCGACTCAGCCGACATTTCCCTGATAGGCGGCCGGCCTGCCCCTGATTGACGCCAGAATAGCCTGGCTCCTACCTTCCCGGAAGACGAGCAACCCGGCATCCGACGTGACCGTGATCCATGGAACTCCAGCTTGAGGCGGCGGTCGAAAGCGACCCGCAGATCGCCGGTTTCCAGTTCACCCGTCACCAGCTCCATACCCGGCTACTCCGATCACCTACAACGCATTGATTCTTATATCAGAATCCGCTTTTCTCGTCACCAAATGGCGCGGTCATCCAGGAAATGCGGGCTTAGATATTTGGCCCGATTTCAGGGTGCCTACCCAAGGGGGCGGTTTAAGAAACCCGCTACCCAAAGTTTCCCCAATTATGTCGGCCCGAATATCGGACTTTCCACCGGGGCAGCCAAGCCCTTGTTAAGCTTGGAAAAATATTCTGGCCGAGCTGTGGTTGGGGGCCACACCCAAAGAAACAGCGGCAAATCACCTTTTGTTGTATCGCCCGCGTAGCTCTTGGATGCGCGCGTACATATCGTGGGCGTTTCCGCCAATGGAGTCGAGGATCTCGGGGTGCGAGGTGCGGGCCGCTGTGGCCCAACCGGTGCGCTGCTCGGCCGTCAATTTATGCATCGTCAATCCCTTGGCGTTGGCGATTTCACGCGCGGCGAGGTCTTTGAAGAATATCCTGCTCTCAGCTGTGGTCGGCATGGCATTGCGGATCGCGTCTCGCGCGACGTCGTCAAGCCCTTCGAACCATTTCCGCTCGACGCAGACGAAAGTGCCGGTGAACTGCTGATCGGTGATGGTGTAGTACGGCGCTTCTTCCATCAAGCCGGTGCCGACATAGGCGATGGCGACCGAGGTGCCGCCTTGGATCATGTTGGTCTGCAGCGCGGCGATCACGTCCGGCGTCGGCAGCGAGATGACGTCGGCGCCGACGGCGGTGAGAAACGACTTGGTGCCGATGTCGAAGGTGGTGCGGATCGGCCGCCCTTAATGTCGGCGACATCGACGATCGGGCTTTTGGCGTAGATATGCGACGGCCCAAGCTCGATCCAATGCAGCGCGATCATGCCATGTTCGGCCAGCAAGTCGGTGAGGGTGCCGCGCAGATAGGTGTCGAAGATATAAACGAATTCCTCGTGGCTGTCGGCGAGGAAGGGGACAGAGATCAGGCCCATCTCGGACACCACGGTGGCGAGCGGGGCGTTGCCGAGCGATGCAACATTAACACGGCCGCGGCGGAGCGAGGCCATCACCTGTTCCTCGCTGCCGGCTTCGCCGTAAATCAAGCGCTTGGTGGTGAGGCGATCCTGGCTTAAAGGCGCGATTTTGTCGGCGAAGCCTTCGATCAGGACCGACGCCGGTGCGCCGGGCACGACATAAGCCGCGACGATCGCCTCTTTCGGTTGGGCCCAGGCCGGAGGGGCCCACACCAGCCCGAAAACGAGGGCAAGGGCGCAGATCATCTATCGAGCTTCCGCGTAGGCGCGGCGGCCTCTTTGGATAGCGTCGTATAGCGCCTGCGTTTGGCCGCCGATTTGCGCGATCAGTTTCTCGACCACCCCGGTTGCGGCTTTGCGCCACGCGGTGTGCTGTTCGGGCGTGAGAGGATACGCGGTGAAACCGAATTCCTTTTGCCGCACCAGCGCGTCATCGGAGATGGCGCGAAGAGCACGCCGGATCTCGAGGTTCGGCGCAAAAGCGCCGGTGACGATGCCGCTCTGGTTCGGCGGTAATTGATCGAGCCAGGTCTTGTTGGCGACCAGCAGATTGCCGATCTGAGTGAATTCCAATTGGGTGAAGTGCGGCGCCTCCGGGGTTAGTCCAGTCTGGGCATAGGCGATGGTCGGCGTCAGGCCGCCATCGAGCATCCCAGTCTGCAATGCCGGGACCGTATCGGTGTTCGGCAGATAGATGACGTCGGCGCCGACTGCCTCCATGAACAGCTTGGCGGCGAGATCCTGCGACACCCGAATACGCACACCCTTGATGGCGTCCGGCGTCAGGATCGGTTTTTTGGCGTAAAGGTTTTGCAGCCCGAGGGCGATCCAACGTAGCGCCACCAAGCCCTTGCCGGCGGCCAGCGCATTGGCCTCGGGGATGATGGTGTTATCGAGCACGGCGTCGAATTCGTCCTGCGAGTCGAACAGGTACGGCGCACTCAGCAGGCCAAGCTCGGGGATGATACCCGACAGCACCAGCGTCGACAGCGAGGCAACGTGAATCCTCCCGCGCCGGATCGCGGTCATGACCTGCTCCTCGGGTCCGGCCTCGCCATGGATTAGCATGTTGGGTGCCAGCGCGCCGCTTGACTCGGCCGTGAGGCGTTTGGCGTAGTCCTTGAACAACCTGTCGGCCGGCGTGCCCGGGATCACATAGGCGCCGACCGCCACTTCGCGCGGGTTTTGGGCGCGGGCGGCTGTTGCCGCCATCAAGCTCGTGATCGCAGTTCGCCGCTTCATCGCCGCCTCACCCAAACCGGAGGCAGCGACTATAACATCAGAACAGCGTCAATTGGTCGCCGGCTTTTGTAGGTACACGAAACTGGGTGTGGTCGAGGTGGTACGTGCGTTCGTTGAGGCCAAGCTGCTTGCAGGCCAGCACGAAGCGGCTTTTCACTACATCCGCGATGGGGCCTGTGCCACGCATGCGGGCGCCCCATTCGGGGTCGTAGTCGCGGCCACCCCGCATGGCGCGGATCAACGTCATCACCCGCTGGGCGCGGTTGGGCGCCGCCTCGGCCAGCCACTCCTGAAACAGTTCGCGCACTTCCAGCGGCAGGCGCAGCATGATGTAGTCGGCCTCCGTGGCGCCAGCGGCGTGTGCCGCTTCGAGAATACTCTCGATCTCGTGATCGTTGAGGCCCGGGATCACGGGGCCGATCATTACCGCGGAAGGAATTCCGGCATCGGCGAGCTTCTTGATGGCCTCAATGCGCCGCGCCGGGGTCGAAGCGCGCGGCTCCATGGCGCGCGCAAGCTTGGCATCCAGCGTTGTGACCGACAGCGCTGCCTTGGCGATGTTTCGCGCCGCCATTGGCGCCAGGATGTCGATGTCGCGCGCGATCAACGCCGACTTCGTGACGATGCCGACCGGGTGATTGAATTTCGCAAGCACCTCGATCACAGACCGCGTCAGCTTCAGCGAGCGCTCAAGCGGCTGGTAGGGATCGGTGTTGGTGCCCATTGCCATGGTGCGGCAGGTGTAGCCGGGTGCGCTGAGCGCCTTTTCCAGCAGTGTCGCCGCTTCGGGCTTGATGAAAATCTTGCTCTCGAAGTCGAGCCCGGGTGATAGGCCAAGCCACGCGTGGGTCGGGCGCGCGAAGCAGTAGCTGCACCCGTGCTCGCACCCCCGATAAGGGTTAATTGAACGGTCGAACGGGATGTCGGGGGACTGATTGCGAGCAATGATGGTGCGCGACGTGTCCTTCAATACCGTAGTGCGAATGGGAGGCGGCGGTAGGTCAAGATTGTCCCAGCCATCGTCGAGCGCCTCGGTGCGGAAACGCTCATACCGTCCACTGGCATTGGTAATCGCCGCCCGCCCGCGGCGGGCCTCCGGATGCACCACCGCCGTGCCGGCAATGGGCCCGCTGAGGTATTGGCTCTTAACGATTTGCGTTGCTACCTGCATTTGGACTTGATACGACACCAAATAGAACAAAACAAGAACATTTGCTGGTGAGCAGCGGAGATGGCAACAACCATTGATTTCCCCGACGGCAAACATCGCTGCAAATGGTGCGCAGGCGTGCCCGAGTTTCTGCCCTACCACGACACCGAGTAGGGCTTTCCGGTCGGTGACGACCGGCGACTGTTCGAGAAGATCTGCCTCGAGGGATTTCAGTCGGGGTTGAGCTGGCGCACCATTCTCAATAAGCGCGACAACTTTCGCACCGCGTTTGCGAATTTCGATTTCAACAAAGTCGCGCGCTTTGGCGCAAGGGATGTGACGCGATTGTTGAAGGACGCCGGCATTGTCCGACATCGTGGCAAAATCGAAGCCGTGATCAACAACGCCAAGCGGGCGCGCGAGATGGTCGTGGCCGAGGGCTCGCTCGCGGCCTTCTTCTGGCGTTACGAGGCGGCGGCATCGCCGGAAAAAATCGTCGCGACCTCGCCGGAGTCGGTCGCGCTGTCGAAAGAACTGAAGAAGCGCGGCTGGCGATTCGTCGGCCCGACCACGGTCTACGCGTTCATGCAGGCCGTGGGCCCGGTCAACGACCATATGGACGGCTGCGTCATCCGCGACAAAGTTCGTCGTGCCCGAAAAGCGTTTCGTACGCCGTCCTCGGCCCCGGCCGTGCTAGGCTGACGCGCGCATCCACAACACGGGAGGAACGGATATGACCACCAACTTTTTCGCGACCCTGGCCCTTGCTGCGACGTGGGCAACCTGTGCTGCGGCTCAGTCCGCGACCACCAACATCATTCGCGACCCGACCGGCAGCTACACCCATCGCACGGTCGAAATTCCGGCTGGATCGCGTATCGTTTTCATCAGCGGCCAAACAGCCACCGACGACAAAGGCGTCACGCCGCCCGACGCCGAAACACAGGCCGACGTCACTTATGCCAAGCTGGTCAAGTCGCTGGAGGACGCCGGCATGACGGTCAAGGATTTGGTCAAGACCAACGTCTACCTGGTCAACCCGTCCGACATCGGCGCCGTAATCAAGGCCGGCGCCAAGTACAACCCGGGCGGCAAGCAGGCCGGCACGCTGGTGTACGTAAAGGCGCTGGCACGCCCCGAAGTGTTGGTCGAAATTGAGGGTGTTGCGGCGCGCAAAGAGTAGTTCGCGCGAAAATAAAACCCCAGGTGCCGGGGGACAGCACCTGGGGTCGCAACGGTCGCAGCAGCTTGTCTCGGGGTGGGGGAGAGCTGCCGATAAGGACCGCTGTAAATTAGCCGCGTCGAGCAGGCCGGCCAGTGTGTCGATTGATTTCACGCTGGGCGACCAGCGAATTGTCGGCGGCGACGATGTCGACGACGTACGTATCGGCATTCTTTTCCTTGATCTCGCCAACCTTGAGGTTCGGGTTGCCCATCAGGATCAGACCCGCCTCGGCAAGTTTTCGGGCTTGGTCCATGCTCAGTTCAAGGTCTCGGTCGAGGCCCATGTCGCCGATCAGACCGAGCCCGCCTCTCAAGCCAGGTCCACCCATCATTGGGCCACGGCGTTCGTCGCGCCGGTCGGCTGCCTGTTCCATGCGTTCGACGGCGCGATCGCACATAGACCCGGCACCCACCGGCAGCCCGGTCTTGGTCGAGAATTCGTGGCTCGATACCTTGGCACCGGTCTTGGTGACGATGTCGATCGTCACCACATCGCCTTTGGCCCCAGCTTTGCCGACCTTGAGGTTGTCATCGCCCGATTGGGCGAGACGGCCCTCGATGATGTCCTTGATTTGCGCGGCGCTGAGATCGCGATCCATCTTGGCCAGGCGCTCTTTCATCGCATCGCAGCGCTCTTTGACGCGTTCTGCCATGCGATCGCTGCTCATGAACCGTCCACCGCGCGGGCCGAACTCGGCCGCATTGACCGTGCCTGCCAACAGCGCGGCGGCGAGCGAGGCGATGATGGTGCGTCCGGCGAGGGAGGAGGTCATGGCGGGGGGGGCTCCGTGCGAAGGGTTGCTGGTCGGCTTAGGCGATGGTGGCGAGGCTGTGGATCATGGTCGCCATCACCAGCCAGCCGAGGGTGAGTTTGGTGGCCTGTTCGCAGATGAAGGTCTTGCTCATGGATATCTCCTGTCGAGTGATGATTAGACGATGGTCGAGACGGTGGTGGCCAGCACCAGGATGGACACCGCGAAGGTCGCAATTCGGTCGAAAGTCTTGCTCATAGTCGGTTCTCCCTCTGAGTTCTGCCCGGACTGTCCGGGCTCATGGGGCAGATTTATGCTCCCCGGATGTAACGCCGGGATGCCGGGAATCCGTGAAAAGTGTAACCAGGTGTGTCGGGCGGTCGACGTGTTACAAACGGTTGCGGGAAACCGTGGAACCCCTTGGCCCGCGGTATTAACTTGGCGTCATGTCAACCGCGACCGAAGCCCAAAAGCCTCACATCCTGGTGGTCGATGACGACCAGGAAATCCGCAGCCTGCTGAGCAAATTCCTCGGCAAGCACGACTTTCGCGTGACCATCGCCAAGGACGGCCGCGACATGCGCGAGCATTGGAACGATTGGAAGATCGATCTGATCGTCCTTGATTTAATGATGCCGGGTGAGGATGGCCTGTCGCTGTGCCGCTGGGTGAGGGGCGGGTCCGACGTGCCGATCATCATGTTGACGGCCATGGGCGAGGACGTCGATCGCATCATCGGCCTTGAAGTTGGCGCCGACGACTACATCGCCAAGCCGTTCAATCCACGCGAGCTGTTGGCGCGCATCAAGGCCGTTTTGCGGCGTTCGGCATCGGCCGCGGTTCCGGTCGGCGCGGGCAAAGAGGAAACCGTCAGGTTCGGCGAGTTCGTGCTCGACATCGGGACACGCACGTTAAAAAAGGCGGGCGCCGATATTCCGCTCACGACCGGCGAGTACGATCTCCTGGTCGCGTTCATCGAACACCCAAAGCGCGTGCTCAATCGCGATCAATTGCTCGATATGGCGCGCGGCCGCGCGGCGATTCCGTTTGATCGGGCGATTGACGTGCAGGTTGGTCGACTACGTAAAAAGATCGAACCCGACATCAAGAATCCGGCCGTCATCAAGACCGTGCGCGGCGGCGGATACATGTTCACGGCCGACGTGACGCGGAGCGGCGGTGCATCCCATGGCTGAGAGCACCATCGACACGCGCGTTTCGGCGACATCGCTGCGGCAGGGTGGTCGACTCAAGGCGCTGCTCAAGCGGTTCACGCCCGACAACATCGGCACGTGGATCATCCTCGTGCTGATGTCGGTCGTCATGTTCGTCAACGGCGCGTCGTTGGTGTTCTTCGTCGTCTTCCGCGATAACGCCGAGCTGGCGTCCGCCGCGGGCCAGGCCGCCGACCAGCTGATTACCGTGAAGCGCATGCTTGACCGCGCACAGCCCGAGGATCGGCCGCTGCTCATCCGGCGACTGAATTCGCCGGCGATGGGCATGGTTCTGACCCGGCGTCCACTGGTTGCCGAGTCTGACGACCAATTGCCATCGCGAGTCGTCGCGCGGCGCCTGGCACGGGAGTTTCCGGCCACAACCGAAATCCGGGTCGACAGCAGATTCGAAACCCATGGCGTCGACGGCGAAGCATTTCCGACGCCCGAGGAAATTCAGCGCCACATGTCGGGTGACGACGAAGCCGCGGCGATCGCCGAATCTGTTCCGCCCAATCATCCACCATCCGCAATGCCGCAGGTGCGGACGATGCCGGATCAGAGCGGGCCCGGCGTGCGCGGATCGTGGCGCCGTTGGTTCCGCGACGACCATAACCCCGATGCAGGTCTCGTTGACGCCATCGTTCGGGTTTCGGTGAGGGTTTCTGATTCGTTGTGGCTCAACGCACGGGTCGGTCTCGTGGCCGAAGGCGCCGATGAGCGCACGCGCGGGATATTGACTCAGGTTATCGTGACGCTGTTCGTCGCCATGCTTGCTCTTTGGGGCTTGCGCCGTGCGACAAGGCCTCTGACACTGTTCGTCGGCGCTGCCGAGCGCCTTGGCGTCGACGTCAATGCCGAGCCGATGTCCGAAAGCGGCCCCGCCGAAGTGCGCCGCGCCGCGCGCGCTTTCAATACCATGCAGACGCGGATCAAGCGTTTCATCCAGGATCGTACCCAGATGCTGGCGGCGATCAGCCACGATCTGCGCACGCCGATTACCCGCATGAAACTCAGGGCCGAGTTCGTCGAAGACGACGAGCAGCGCGCCAAGATGCTGCGGGATCTGGACGATATGGAGGCGATGATCGCCACCACATTGTCGTTTGCCCGCGACGATGCGGCCAACGAACCGGCGCGTTCGGTCGATGTCGCGGAGACACTTGCGACCATCGCATCCGATTTGGCGCACGCCGGCGGCGACACGAGTTATTCGGGCCCGCCGCATCTTCTCGTCATGGCCCGGCCGATGGCGCTCAAGCGGGCGCTGACCAATCTCGCCGACAACGCCATCAAGTACGGCAAGTGCGCGCGAATCGCCTTGCGCACGATCGGCGCCGAGATCGAAATCACCGTCGATGACGACGGACCCGGCATTCCGGAGGCGGAGAAGGAAAGGGTCTTCTCGCCGTTCTATCGCCTTGAAAGCTCGCGCTCGCGCGAGACCGGCGGCACGGGTCTTGGCCTGACCATCACGCGCAATGCCATTCTGTCGATGGGCGGTCTGGTCGAGCTGATCAACCGCCCGGGCGGCGGTTTGCGGGCCCGCGTCACGTTGCCGGTGGCGACGGCGTAATCAGAATTTCGAAATGCCGCCAAAGATCAGGGAACTTGTTCAAGAACTTGAAAACGCTGGTTTTCTGGATCGAGGTGGAAAAGGCAGCCATCGCAATTTTGTTCATCCAAAAGTCAAACAACCGATTACAATATCGGGCGCGCTCGGTGAGGATGCGAAGCACTATCAGATTCGTGCCGTAAAACGAGCGGTCGAGGAGGCCAAGAAATGACTGATGGCGCAAGATACGCGAAGATCGTGGCTTGGTCTGATGAAGACGGTTGCTTTGTTGGAAGCTCCCCTGGGCTGATTCTTGGCGGTTGCCATGGCCCCGACGAGAAAGCAGTTTTCGCCGAGCTTTGCGAGATCGTCGAAGAAACCATCGCGATCTATCGCAATGAAGGTAAGCCACTACCACCCGCGACGTCGGGCCGCGACTTGGCAAATTTGATTCAAGCAGCGTAGTCGAGGCAAAGCGAAGCGAAGCGTTACCCGCCCTTGCCACCCCGCGCCGCCGACCAGGCCGCCGGGTTCTTGAGAAACGCTTTCACGCCGGCGATGGCGGCGGGTGTGAAATACCCGCCGGCTTCTGCGGCGTCGATCACATCAGCCCAGGTGCAGAGGTAGTGCAGTTTCAATCCTTCGGCGGCGAGGGTTTCGATCGCGCCGGGGAAAGCTCCATAGAAGAACACGACAAAGCAGTGGTCGCACTTGCAGCCAGCATCGCGCAACGCCTTGACGAACAGCAGCTTCGAGCCGCCGTCGCTGGCGAGGTCTTCGACCAGCACCACGCGCTGGCCGTCCTGCACGTCGCCTTCGATCTGGGCGTTGCGGCCGAATCCTTTCGGTTTCTTGCGCACGTATTGCATCGGCAGCATCAGCGCGTCCGCAATCCAGGCCGCGTAGGGAATGCCGGCGGTCTCGCCGCCCGCGACGGCGTCGATATTCTCGTGGCCGATGCTTTCCTCAATCTCGACTCGGGCGAGTTCGGTCACCTTGCGGCGCGCGCGCGGAAACGAGATCAGCTTGCGGCAGTCAATGTAAACCGGGCTCGCCCAGCCGGCAGTCAGCTTGTAGGACTCCTCGGGCCGGAAATTGACTGCTTTGATCTCGAGCAGGATGTTGGCCACCGTCCGTCCGGCGGCCTGCTGGCGGGCGCTGCGCGCGGGCAGGTTCATGCGTGATGTTCCCCTGAAATCCACCTCAAACAAGCGCTTGTTTAGCGGCCCTCGGCTTGCGAAACAATGTCAGACAACATGCGCGTCAAGAACCCCATCATCTGGGCTTTGGTCGACCACCGTCCGGGAACGGCTGCCCAGGCACTTGGCGTTGCCACGGAGTTGGGGCTGGCGTTCCATGAAAAAGAGCTCCGCTACGGCTCGCTTGCCGCTCTGCCGAATATCCTCAAGGGCGCGACCCTGACCGGAATCAGCGACGACAGTCGCGCTCGCCTTACACCGCCTTGGCCCGATCTCGTCATCACCGCCGGGCGCCGCGCTGCGCCGGTGGCGCGCTGGATCAAGCAACAGTCAGGAGGCGTTGCGAAGATTGCACAGATCATGAACCCGGGCCGTGCTGGAGCGTCCGAGTTTGACCTGATCGCCATTCCAAATCACGATTGCAAGGTCCCGGGCGGAGACGCTGCGAATGTAGTCCGCTTCACCGGCGCGCCACATCTCGTGAACCGTGATGCGTGTCGGCGCGCGAGCGAAACGTGGACCTCGAAACTTGCGCATCTGCCGAAGCCTTGGGTCGCCCTGCTGGTTGGGGGGGCCACCAACAAGCGGCCGTTCCCGGTCGCGCTGGCCCGCGAGCTTGCCAGACGCGCGGTTGCTGGAGCGGGGCGAGGGTCGGTCCTGTGCACCACATCACGCCGCACTGGCGCCGAGGCCAGCCAGATCCTGGCGAAGGATATCGGCGATCGGGGGCTTGTCTTTCAATGGGGCGATGCAGGGGAAAACCCGTACCGCGCGTTTCTCGGTTTGGCAGACGCCATCATCGTCACCGGCGATTCCGTATCGATGTGCTCCGAGGCCTGCGCCATGGGCACGCCAGTCTACATTTTCGCGCCGGATGGCATGGTCTCGGCCAAGCACGCGCGCCTTCACGCAGAGCTTTTTGCGCTCACCCTGGCCCGGCCCTTTGCCGATAGGGTCGAGACATGGTCTCATCCGCCGCTCAACGCTGCGGCCGATATCGCCCGCGCCATCGAAGAAATACTGTGACATATGCCACGCTTGGCCGCCAACATCTCATTGCTCTTCACCGAGGTTCCGTTCCTCGATCGCTTTGCCGCCGCCGCGGCCTGCGGCTTCAAAGGCGTCGAAATTCTTTTTCCGTATGACCATCCGCCCGAAGTGATTGCCGACAAGGCGTCGATGGCGGGCGTTAAAGTGGTGCTTTTCAACACGCCGCCCGGCGATTACGCCGCGGGCGAGCGCGGCTTCGGCGCCTTGCCGGGCCGCGAAGCGGATTTCCGCCAAGGCCTCGACGAGGCGCGCCGCTACCTCGACTGGATCGAGACACGCCAGCTTCATGTGCTCGCCGGGCGCATCGCCCGCGATGCCGCCGGCGCCGAGGACACCTATTTGCGCAATCTGGAATATGCCGGCGACCTCATGGCCAAGGATGGCGTGACGGTGCTGATCGAGCCGATCAACCTCGAAGGCTATTTCGTCAAGCGGCCGTCGGACGCGCTCCAGCTCCTGCGCCGGCTCGGGCACGCGAACGTGAAACTTCAGTACGACATGTTCCATGCTCAGAACCAGGAAGGGGCATTGATCGATTTCACCGAAACCAATGCCGATATCATCGCCCATATCCAGATTGCCGGCGTGCCCGGCCGCCACGAACCCGATCAGCGCGGCGAGGTGAACTGGCGTGGCGTCTTCGATCTGCTCGATTCGCACGGGTTTTCGGGCTGGGTTGGGGCCGAGTACAACCCGCGAAACGGTACGATTCCGGGCTTGGGATGGGCCCAGGAATGGGGTATCCGTGCCCCAAAGTAGGGGGCAAAAATGATCACACTTTACGGCAAGGCGGCGTCGCGGGCTTCGCGTAATTTGTGGGCGCTCGAGGAACTGGGCGTTTCCTACAATCACGTGCCTTACGACTATGCGACCGGCGAGACGAAGAACCCGCAGTACCTCGCCATCAATCCGGCGGCCAAGATTCCGGCGCTGACGGATGGCGACGTGGTGATGACCGAATCCCTCGGCATGAATCT
>Ga0194132_10010163_pt1 | contig 12604 bp, 11 predicted proteins | sample TA2KigOf80mmetaG_FD_148612 | JGI IMG/M metagenome (GOLD analysis project Ga0194132, IMG submission 148612) | Freshwater microbial communities from Lake Tanganyika, Tanzania - TA2015054 Kigoma Offshore 80m | ecosystem: Environmental > Aquatic > Freshwater > Lake | place: Tanzania: Lake... | reverse complement strand
GTAGGAAAAACGACAAAAATTTGCCACGCGCTAGACACGGGGGGGGCGCGCGATGTTAAACTGTGAGGCATTGCGAGCCTGGAGCGTCTCCCGGCTCAACCCATCTGGGAAATGTCGGCCCATAGAAATATTCCTCCCGCCCCAGCAAAAAAGTCGCTTCAAAGTTGGGGGGGAGATAGTTGCGATACTCGATCACCACGCTGGCGGTCACCTTCCAGATCAGCAAGGTGGCCAGAACGGTGAGCACGTGCATCAACACGATGGAACCACTTGTCCGCATGAGTCCATCGTATCAGGAAAACGGGCGTGAGCCCCCTACTTCCGCGGATGCCGCTGGAAGAACTCCCACATCAGGTCGTTGGCCGAAATGTCCTGTGTCGAGGGACCGAGCCATTTCAGCTTCGGCTGTTTGCCGGGCCAGGTGTGGCCGCCGCCGTGAATCGTGTACAGAACGACCTCGGCTCCCTCCCGGCCCCCTGTGTAGGTCTTCCTGGTCACGTGCATTCCGTCCTGGGTTGTGTCCGGCAGCGCCTCTTCGCGCCGCACTTTTTCACAGCCGTTGGCTGCTACCCAGGCGCCGATAGTGTGATCGACGCTGTAGAAATGGGTCCGCGTGATGCTGCTTCGGCCCTGGCCACCCCCATAGGGAGCAAATGCATCCTCCGTCCCGTGAAAATGGACCACCGGGACGGGCATCTCCGGGTTGCATTTTTCGTTCCCCATTGGCCCCGCCACCGGGGCGATGGCCGCAATCCGCGGCGCTAACTGATCCGCGATCAGTTAGCTCATCAGTGCCCCGTTCGACATGCCGGTGGCGTACACCCGCTTGGCATCGACATTGGCCACCGTGGCCAGATCGTCCAACAGCGCGGCAACGAATCCGACGTCATCAATCTTATGCCGTTGCGCATAGCCGCAGCAATTGCCCGCGTTCCAAGTGAGCATGTCGGGCAAGCGGCCGGATCCGGACGGATAGACAACCATGAAGCCCGCCTCGTCTGCTTTGTCGCTCAAGCCCGAGAATTTTTCCATCTGCTCCGCATTGCTGCCGCCGCCGTGAAACGCCAGCACCACCGCCGTCGGCCGCTTGCCGTCGTAGTCCGGCGGGACGTGCACCAGGTATTCCCGTTTTTGTTCACCCACGGAAAGGGTCCGTGTGGAGTTGCCCGGCGTGAGAGGCGGGATCGCAAGTGTCATGAATACAGCCATCAAGTGAAGAGCCTGGATCATGTTGGAATTCTCCGCCATGGACTCAACAAAACAAGTCTCCCCACCTTTGCCGGTCTGTTAGTGGCGGCAAGCGCCCGGCCGGTTACACCCATGTTGCGCGCCGGTGGACATGGTTATTATGGGTGGCGCCCTTCAGGAAGCCCATGAACCACACGTTGGCGCAAATCATGACCGATGCCGAGCTGGCCTCGCTGCGGGGCCGCTACGGCGATTTTCCGGTACAGACCGTCCGGATCGAAATGGGACCCGAGTCGCTGGCCACCTACCGCGCGCAGCTGCAGCGCCGCCGCGGCGAGATCTTGTTGGTGCTTGCCCGCCCAAGCGGAGATGTCCTGATCCACACCAAGCGGATCTATCCGCCGGGGGTCTATCGCCTTCCCACTGGAGGCATCGACTGGAACGAGCCGGTGCCGGACGCCTGGCATCGGGAACTGTGGGAAGAAACCCAACTCAAAAGCAGCGGCGAACGGCTCCTGGGTGTGGTCGGATACGAGTTTGTCGGCCGGACGCCTCAGGGGGATGCCAGCGTCCCGTTCGTGTCGTTTGTGTTCGAGGAACTGAACGTTCGCGGCGAGCCGATCCCCTTGGACGCAAGCGAGCAGATCAGTGATTTTCAGTGGCTGCCGCGCGCGGAACTGCGGCGCGTTGCCGCCGAGCTAGGGGCCTTGGACCGGATCGACCGGGAAACGGGCGACTGGGGCCGCTTCCGCGCCGTGGCCCACCAATTCGTGCTGGAGCAGAACCGTTAGGCCGCCGCGAAGCCCGCTGTGAAAACCTGACGAACGTGCCAAAGCGAGCCGTCAGCAAGGAACGCCTCGGAATGCCTCGCTTATGCTGCGGGTTGCCGTTTTAAACAAAGTCTGAGCAAAACTGCCGACGGCAACCTGAGTCGGCTGTCGGCCATAAACCGGCGTCCCCAGCAAGGGGCACCCCAAGCGCTGGCCGGGGGGGAGGGACGGTGATACATTAGAGGTAAGAGAGGGGAAATGAGGCGCTGTGATATTAAGGCACGGTGATGGGGACGCGGACATTCAACGTGCTGGTCGTCGTGTTCTGGCTGGCCGCCACAACCTGGCTGGTCGTTGCCAAAATCGTACCCCACATGGCCAGCGGCACTCCGCCGGAGTATTTGGTTCGGGGGGGCGATCAAACACAGCGGGACGAAATCGTCTGCTGGACGATTGACCAGGTCGGGGCTGAATCAGGAAGGAATGCCCGGATTGGCTGGGCGGCGGGCCGGGGGGATCCCAGAACGGGCGGCCGATCCGAACTGCAAAGCCGTGTTTTCGTGTGGCGGCTGCCGACTCCCACCGGTCCCGTGATGCGGACGTTGTTCGGCTGGGCGAAAATAGACACCCGGCTGGAACTGGGAATCGACAGCAGCATTTACTTGGATCGCGATTCCCAACTCAACCGGTTCGAGTCGAGCGTGCATATTGGCGATGGCGAACCCTGGTGTACGATCGTCGGCACGAACAACGATGGTCAGTTGGACGTGACGGCCCGGGTGAATCGGGACAAGCCCCAGCAGATTGCCTCGTATTGGATGGGAGGGCAGTCGGTCGTTAGCGATGCGAACGCGCCTCGCGGTTATATGCCCGATCTCAAAGAGGGGCAATCCTGGAAGACGCATCAGCTCAGCCCGTTGAAAGGGGCCGGAGGCAGCCCTGTTTCCACGGAAGACCTGGAGGCGACCGTAAAGCGGCGCGAAGACATCCTGTGGGAAGGGGGGCAGGAAAAGTGCTGGCTGGTGGAGTACCATCGCGATTCGGGCGCGGGTTCGCGCTGGGCGGAAACGCCGTCGCGGCAGACGTGGGTCCGGTGCAGCGATGGCATGGTGCTGCGCGACGAGATAGCGATTCTGGGTTTCAGGCTGAAGTTCCTCCGCGTGCCGCCGAACAAGGCGGAAGGACTGGCGGCGAAGCTGGAAAAGGATTGGTCCGCCCGCATCGATAAGGATACGGTCTCTTCGGAAGGTTCGCCGCACCCATGATCGAATTCGAAAACGTGACGCGCAGCTACGGTTCCAAGGTGGCCGTCGATGGGCTCACGCTCAGCGTGCCGCGGGGGGAGTTGTTCGCGTTTCTCGGACCCAATGGGGCGGGCAAGACGACGTCGATCAAGCTGATTGTCGGATTGCTGCGCCCTGGCGCCGGAGTCGTCCGCGTTTGCGGCTATGACGTCGAGAAGGAGTCGCGGGAGGCCAAGCACCGCGTCAGCTATGTCCCCGACGAGCCGTATCTTTATGAGAAGCTGACCGGGCGCGAATTTCTGAGATTCGTGGCGGATATGTACGGCCTTTCCGCGGCGCAGGCCGAGGCCAATCTGGCCCGTGAAATCGCCAACTTCGAACTGGCCCCGTTCGTCGATCAATTGACGGAAAGCTATTCGCATGGCATGAAGCAACGCCTGGTCTTTGCTTCCGCTCTGCTTCACGATCCGGAAGTGCTGGTGGTGGACGAACCGATGGTGGGGCTCGATCCGCGCAGCATCCGGTTGGTGAAAGACCTGCTGCGGCAGAAGGCCCGCGAAGGAGTGACCGTGTTCATGTCCACGCACATCCTTTCGCTGGCTGAAGAGATCGGGCAGCGGATCGGCATTCTCAACCACGGCCGGCTGCTGTTTATCGGCACGCTGGCGGAGTTGAAGCAGCAGATGGCCCGGCACGAGCACTCGCTGGAAGAACTCTTCCTGCAGCTGACCCAGGACCAGGCGGCGGACGGATTCTCCGCCAACGGACAAGCAGCAGATGCCCGGCACGGCGGCGCGGACATTCCGCTACGGACCGGACTGCCTGCCGCGGAGAGGACCTCGTGATGAGCGGCCTCGCCCCCGACGGCAATCCGTTTCTCCCCTCCCGCAACAGCGTCCGCCTTCTGACCGGCGGCGCAGAGGCCAGACTGTTCTGGCGGTTGCGTTTTCGCCTGCTCCACTCCACGCTGCGGCAGTTGATGGCCACGGCCCGGCTGCGGCTCTGGTTGACCACGACGTTGAGCTTCGTTTTTTGGCTGGGCCTGTTTTTTCTCTCCTATGAAGGCTTTGTCTATGTGCGGGCCGAAAGCGACGGTGCGGAAGAGATCGTTTTCAACCTCTTCTATGGCTCGCTGACGGTCATGCTCGCTTTTTCCACTGGCATCATTCTCTATGGCAGCCTGTTCGATTCGCGTGAAGTCGGCTTTTTGCTTTCCACGCCGACGCGGCCCGAAAGAATCTTTACCTATCGCTTCCAGGAGGCCGCCATACTCAGTAGCTGGGGCTTCCTGTTGCTGGGAAGCCCGCTGTTGGCGGCCTATGGCCTGGTCGCCGACGCACCCTGGTATTTCTACGCGCTGCTGTTGCCGTACATGATTTCCTTTGCGCTGATTCCCTCGGGCCTCGGCGCGATCGCCTGCCTGTTGATCGTGCGGCTGCTGGCGCGCTATCGCAAGATGGTGCTCGGAGGGCTGTGCATTCTGGGCCTCGCGGTGGGGGGCCTGGTGCTCTGGTCCGTCATTGCCGGCAGCGACGGCAACCTCCTCTCCAACCGCTGGTTTGAACAGTTGCGCCGCCGCGTGAACAACGTGCCGAACCGGCTGATGCCCAGTTGGTGGCTTTCCCAGGGTTTGCTGGAGGCCGCCCGCGGCGAAGGCAAACTGGCCAATTATCAACCCTGGTCGCAGGCGATGTTGTTCCTGAGCCTGTTGGTGGCCAACGCGCTGTTGATCCACCAGGCCGCCGTGGCGCTGGCGGGGCGCGTGCTGCGCGAAAGCTTCTATCGCTTGCAGACGCTTCATACGCCCAGCCGCCTGGCCGGGACGGCCCGGATCGACCGCGTGCTCGGGGGGCTGATGCGTCCCTTGCCCCGGCCGACACGGCTGCTGTTGATGAAAGATTTTCGCATTTTCCGCCGCGATCCGACGCAGTGGACGCAGTTTCTGATTTTCCTGGGCCTGGTGCTGTTGTTCTTCATGGCGATGCCGTGGCTGACCTATGGTCCGCAGCATGCCGTCTGGATCAACGTGGTCAGCTTTTTGAATCTCACGGTGGTCGGGTTGATTCTGTCCACGTTTACCACGCGCTTTATCTTTCCGCTGATCAGCCTGGAGGGGAGGCGGTTCTGGGTGCTCGGTCCGCTGCCGATTTCGCGCGATACGATCCTGTGGGGCAAATTTCTTTTCGCGGCGCTGGGGGCCATGCTGCCGTGTGCCGTGTTGATCCTGATGAGCGACGTGATGTTGCGGATCCATCCGCTGGTCATCCTGGTGCATCAGATTACCGGCGTGCTGCTGTGCGTGGGTCTGGCGGCGGTGGCCGTGGGTTTGGGCGCCTGTATGCCAGACTTGCGAGAGACGAATTCCTCGAAAATCGCGGCCGGCTTCGGGGGGACGCTCAACCTCGTCTTAAGCGCCATCTACGTGCTCGTCGTGATTGGTTTGACCGCGGTGCCATGTTACCTCTACGTGCACGCACTACGGAGTACGTTGCCGGATCAGGCGTATCTGGCCAATATGAGATCGTATATTGCGCTGTCCTGCGCCGCCGCGCTGGGGGTGGGGATCGCCGTCACGTCGCTGACGATGCTGCTTGGCCTGCGGGCCTTTCGGAGGTTGGAGTATTGACCCGAATCGCCACTGATCGACACGACAGTGGTTATCGTGGTGGTCGGTTAAATCGCTCCGTTACGCCCGTGCGGCATTTCCGGTTACTGTTTCAGCCAGACGGCAATCCCTTTGCCGCGAGTGCCTGCTCCCCTATAATCCACCTCGGTTGCCGGTCGGGCCGTGGCGCGCGACGGATGGCCGTGGGTTTACGAGCTGACTGCGATGAACGCCACTTCCCCCATACGCATTGGTGCCGTCCACTACCTCAACTCCCGGCCGCTGGTCTATCGGCTGGCCGAGCGGGCCTCTTGGGTGCAGGTGATCTATGACGTGCCCAGCCGCCTGGCGGAAGCCTTGGCTGAGGGGACGCTCGACGTGGCTTTGGTGCCGTCGCTGGAGTCCGCGTTTCATCCGGAGTATCGTATCGTTTCGGACGCCTGTATTGGCTGCCGCGGGCCGGTGTTGAGCGTGAAACTCTTCAGCCGCGTCCCGATGAAGGAGATCCGCACGCTGGCCCTGGACGAAGGGTCGCGAACCAGTGCCGCGCTGGTGCAGATCCTCTTGAACAAGCGATTTGGACTGCGGCCCGAGGTTTCCGCGCTGCGGCTGGGAGACGCACTGGAAACGAGCAACGCGGATGCCGTGTTGCTGATCGGCGATCGGGCCATTCAGTCCCCGCCTGGGCGATTCGCCGCAGTCTGGGATCTGGGGGACCAGTGGCTGCGGATGACAGGCCTGCCCTTTGTGTTTGCCATGTGGATGGCCCGCGAGGCCGCGCCGCTGACGCAACTCGAAGAGCTGTTGAGCGAAACGCGGGACGACGGCGTCGCGAACATCGATGAGATCGCGGCGGAAGAGGCGCCGGCGCTCGGGCTGACCGAGCCGCAGTGCCGCGACTACCTGCGGCGTAATCTGCATTTCCACTTGGGGAGTGAAGAACAGCAGGGGCTGGAGATGTACTTGCGCGAGGCGGCTGCACTGGGGCTCGTGCCGCCAGGTGAAGGGTGGCATGCCCACGTTAGAGCAAACGGGGCTTCCCAGGCAGTGTGACCATGGCCGATAAGCGAAATGTTGCGAACACGTGGGCATGCGACCGGACCAGGCGGCAGCATGTCCACGCAATCGATAATCAAACGTTGGAAACCGCCTGACCTCTGCTGGCTGATGAACTTACTCTAACATGGGCATGCCGCCCTTTGGTATTAAACGTGGTTTCCTCCATTGCAAATCTGTTGGATAAAGCCGTCGCCGGCGAGCGTCTGTCGCCGGACGATGGGCTGGCGCTGTTGGAATCGCACGATCTGGCCGCGCTGGGCCGCGCGGCGGATCGCGTCACGCGCCGGCTTCATCCAGAGAACTACCGCACCTACAACATCGATCGCAACATCAACTACACCAACGTCTGTTCCGCCGTCTGCGATTTCTGCGCATTCTTCCGGCGCCCGCGGCATGCCGAAGGTTATGTGCTCGACCGGCAGACCATCCTCAGCAAGGTCCAGGAGACGGTTGACCTGGGGGGGGACCAGATTTTGATGCAGGGGGGAATGAACCCTGACTTGCGGATCGAGTGGTATGAAGACCTGCTTCGCGACCTGAAGGGGCATTTTCCACAGGTCAATTTGCACGCCTTCAGCCCGCCGGAAATCCATGCCCTGGCGAAGCTAGAGAAACTGCCGGTCCGAACGGTCCTGGAGCGGCTCAAAGCGGCCGGCCTGGGAAGCCTGCCTGGTGGCGGCGCGGAAATCCTGGTGGACCGGGTGCGGCGGGAGATTACCCGGGGCAAGGTGCTCACCGACGATTGGCTGGAGGTGATGCGCATCTGGCACCAGATGGGCGGACGCAGCTCCGCCACGATGATGTTCGGCCACGTGGAGACGCTGGCGGAACGGATCGAACACCTGGACCGATTGCGCCAATTGCAGGACGAGACCGGGGGCTTCACGGCCTTTATCTGCTGGACGTTTCAGCCGGATCACACGGATATGGCACATATTCCACCGGCTGGATCCTTCGAGTACCTGCGCACCCAGGCCGTGGCCCGGGTGTACCTCGATAACATTCCCAATATTCAGTCCAGTTGGGTCACGCAGGGGCTAAAAATAGGCCAGATTGCCCTCACATTCGGCGCCAACGACATGGGGAGCCTGATGATCGAGGAAAACGTGGTCGCTCAGGCCGGAACCGTGCATCAACTTACGTTGACGCAAATCCACGGCGCGATTGCGGAATTGGGCTATATTCCGCGGCAGCGCAACGTGTTTTATGAGCTGATCGATGAGCCGCCCCCATCGCGGGGTGCGCTGCCGCCGGCGCCGGCCATGGTATACTAAGAGGCGTTCCCAGAACGGCCGGACAACGGCGCCGGAAAGCGGTGCGACCGGCACACGTAGCATGGGCTTGCCGCCCGTGCCAACCCGACGTCCCACACGGGCTGGAAGCCCATGCTACAGCGAACCGGCACCTCGTCTTCCGTGCGGGTCAACCCCATTTCCACGTCGATGATCCGGCCATGATCCACGTCCGCGAATTGACGAAGCACTATGCGGACCTCAAGCGGGGGCGGCTGGTGGCATTAAGCGGCATCAGCTTCGACGCGATGCCGGGGGAAGTCTTTGGATTGCTGGGCCCCAACGGAGCCGGCAAGACCACGGCGCTGCGGATCCTTAGCACGGTGCTGCGGCCCACCACCGGGACGGCCACGATCAACGGTTTCGACGTGGTGACACAGCCTTCGCAAGTCCGCCACCAGATCGGCTTCGTCTCCGCCAGCACGGCGGTGTACGACCGTATGACGGCCTGGGAGATGGTGGAGTATTTTGGCCGGCTGTACGGCATCGGCAACGGACAGTTGCACGGCCGTATGGAGGCGCTGTTTGACCGCTTGCAGATGAACGAGTTCCGCGACGTGCTGGGGGGCAAAATGTCCACCGGGATGAAGCAAAAAGTTTCGATAGCGCGGTCCATTATCCACGATCCGCCCGTGGTGATTCTCGATGAAGCCACGGTGGGGCTGGACGTGCTGGTGGCCCGGGCGCTGCTGACGACGGTGGCCGAACTGCGGGAGCAGGGCAAATGCATCATTTATTCGACGCACATCATGCGCGAGGCGGAGCGCCTGTGCGACCGGGTGGCCATCATCCACCGCGGCCGCGTCCTGGCCACCGGCACCATCGACGAGCTGCGCAGCGAACATAGCGAACCGGACCTGGAAGACCTCTTCTTCAAGTTGATTCTGAGCGGCCCGGAAGGCGCCCCGCCGCCGCGGCTGACCAATTCGTTTTCATGAACTTCACCAACATCAAGTTGATCTTCGGCCGGGAGATTCGCGATCAGATACGCGATCGGCGTACGCTGTTCATGATCGCGGTGCTACCGGTGTTGTTCTACCCGCTGCTGGGTTTCAGTTTCTTTCAGATTGCCCAGTTTCTGCAGGAAGAGCCGAGCCATGTGCTGGTCGTCGGACGAGAAGACTTTAACGACCTGCCGGCGCTGTTTGCCTCCGACGGAGGATTCAACAGCGAACTGTTTGCCGAGGAGAAGAAAGCCAAATTGCTGAAACTGGACTTCTGGTCGCTCAAGCCGGGCCCGGATGGAACACCGGCCCGGCCGCTGAGCGAAGCGGATATGCGCGGCATGGTGGAAACAGGCAAGTATGAGGCCGTCGTCTATTTTCCTCCGGATTTTGCCCACAAGTTGGAGGCGTACCGCCTCTATTTAAAGGATCAGGTGGCCGGCAAGTGGCCCGCGAATGTGCCGCGTCCGGAAGTCCCTTCACCTGTGATCATCTGCGACAATCGCCAGGCTAAATCGCAGGAGGCGGGGGCCCGGGCGACGGTGCCGCTGACTGCCTGGTCGGAGGACGTCAGCGTCGCGACGCTCAAGCAAAGCAACGTCGATCCCAAACCGCCGGTCCACGTGAAGCGGCAGTTTGTGGACGGACGCGATGAACCGAACATCGACACCTCGCTTTGGTCCAAGGTGCTGCCGTTTGTCCTGTTGATTTGGGCCGTGACCGGTGCATTTTATCCGGCCATCGACCTGTGCGCCGGAGAAAAGGAACGGGGCACTCTGGAGACGCTGCTTTCCAGCCCAGCCCAGCGGGGGGAGATCGTCATGGGCAAGATGATGACGGTCATGGTCTTCAGCATGGTTACGGCCGTACTCAATCTGATGAGCATGGGCGTGACCGGCTTTGTAGTGATGAAAAACCTGGGGCCGCTTCCGCAGATGGCCAATGTGGGCCCGCCTCCGTTGGCTTCGCTCTTCTGGCTGGTGCTGATCCTGATTCCCGTCTCCGCGCTGTTTAGCGCCGTCTGCCTGGCGCTGGCGGCGTTTGCCCGCAGCACCAAGGAAGGGCAGTACTATCTGATGCCGGTGATCCTGGTAACCATGCCGCTGATCCTGTTGCCCATGGCCCCCAGCGCGCAACTGAACCTGGGGAGCAGCCTTATTCCCGTCAGCGGAATCGTGCTCCTGATGCGGTCCACAATGGAGGGGACGATCACCAATGCCAATCAATGGCCGCTGATATTCCCTGTCCTGGCCGTGACGTTCTGCTGCTGCTGGTTCGCCATTCGTTGGGCCGTGGACCAGTTCAGCTCGGAAGCCGTGCTGTTTCGCGAAGGAGAACGGTGGGACCTGTCCAGTTGGATGCGGCACCTGATCCGCGACCGCCAGCCGACTCCGTCCGTTGGCATGGCGGTGCTGTGCGGGGTGATCATTCTGGTGTTGATGTTCTTTTACCGGTTTCTGGTCTCGCCCGATCCGTACGGTCCCCAGCCGGATCTGGAGTTTTTCTTCAAGATCGTGCTGGTCATGCAGGTGGCGGTGGTCGCCGCTCCCGCCATGATCATGGCCATCATGCTGACGCGCGATCCCGCCCGGACCCTGTTGCTGCCGATCCGGTCCAACTTCCGCTCCGTCATTGCGCTGCCCGCCGCGGCGCTGTTGGCCGTGTTTTTCTTCCCGGTCATTCACAATCTGGCCATCGTGGTGCAATTGCTCTATCCGCTGCGCAGTCCGGAATTGGAAGTCTTCTCGAAGTTGATTGCGCAAATACAGCCGGGAACAAGGCTCTTCTGGCTGGGCTGGGCCACGATTGCCTTGGCCCCCGCCATCTGCGAGGAACTGGCCTTCCGCGGCTTCATTCTGTCCGGCCTGCGGCATCAGGGGCACAAGTGGCGGGCCATCATCTTCAGCGCCGTGATGTTCGGCGTGGCGCACGGCATTTTGCAGCAATCCATCATCAGCACCGTGCTGGGTTGCGTCCTGGGTTATCTGGCGATCCAGTCGAGTGGTCTGTGGGCTGGAGCCGCTTATCACTTCACCCACAATTCGCTGGCGTATCTGACCAGCTTGTCGGCCTACAAGATCCACCATTCGCAGTTTCATTGGATGCAAACCGAGAAGTGGGGAGCCAGTGTCTTTACGTGGCCCGTCATGTTGGTGGCCCTTCTGTTTGCGGGCTTCATTCTGCTGTTGTTCAGCAATTTCCCCTATCGCCGCACCCATGAGGAAGCTCTGCAGGAACGGATTGAGCATGAGGCCGCCCACTCGCTGGCAGGGTAGGGCATGGACCTTCCCGACACTCGCTATGCCTTGCAGGCGCGGTATGTGATTCCTGTAGAGCAGCCGCCGCTGGCAGGCGGTTGCGTGGTCGTCGATCGAGGCCGAATCCGTGAAGTGACTACGTCGCCGCCGCGCGGCTGCCCGCTGATTGACCTGGGCAGCGTAGCGCTGCTCCCGGGGCTGGTCAATGCTCACGCCCATCTCGACTTCAGCGACTGCAAGGTGCCGCTGGGCCGGCCGGGAATGCCATTTGCCGAATGGCTCGATCTGGCGATTGAGCGCCGGCGCAGCGAGCTAGCACCGGATCAGGTGGATCACAGTTCCAGAACCATTGCAAAGGGCATCGAGGAATGCCGGCGTTGCGGGACGACCACGCTGGCCGACATCGTCCGTGACGAAGCCGCCGCACTTCAGGAACACGCCGGCCTCGATCGCCTGCTCTTGCTGGAACTGATCGGCCTGGCGGCGGATCGGGCGCACGGGCAGCGCATCAGGCTGGGCCACTGGCTGACATGCGCGGAAGCCGCTGTAGATCGCGACCGCTTCGGAGTAAGCCCGCACGCTCCCTACTCAACGCGACGCGAAATCGTTCACGCTGCCGTCGAGGCCTCGCAGCGGACAGGTATGCTGGTGGCCATGCACCTGGCCGAATCACTACAGGAAATGGAATTCCTTGAGCATCAAACCGGCCCGCTCGTTGATCTGCTTGTCCGGTGGAATGCATGGGACGCTAGTGCCTTTGAGCCGGGGCTGCGGCCGCGCCATTACCTGGAGATGCTTGCCCAGGCCCCGCGCGCTCTGGTCATCCACGGCAACTATCTGGATGCGGCCGACCATGCCTTCCTGGCTGCGCACGCCGATCGCATGGCACTGGTCTACTGTCCGCGCACCCACAGCTATTTTGGCCATTCCCCATACCCGCTGGCACAGTTGCTGTCCGCGGGCGTCAAGGTGGCCCTGGGTACGGACGGCCGGGGCACGAACCCCGATCTAAGTCTCCTGGCAGAAATGCAGCACGTCGCCCGCGCCCACCCGGACGTTTCGCCCGAGGCGATCGTACGAATGGCTACGCTCGGCGGCGCGGCGGCATTGGGCTGCGCGGGGCGAGTCGGTTCGCTGGTGCCCGGCAAAGAGGCTAATCTGGTGGCCATCGGTCTGCCTGAACAAGCGGATGGCGACCCGTACGCACTGCTGCTTGATTCGCAGGCAGACGTGATCATGACCAT
>Ga0194132_10010162_pt1 | contig 12605 bp, 9 predicted proteins | sample TA2KigOf80mmetaG_FD_148612 | JGI IMG/M metagenome (GOLD analysis project Ga0194132, IMG submission 148612) | Freshwater microbial communities from Lake Tanganyika, Tanzania - TA2015054 Kigoma Offshore 80m | ecosystem: Environmental > Aquatic > Freshwater > Lake | place: Tanzania: Lake Tanganyika... | reverse complement strand
GAGAAGGTGTAAGGTGAAGATCGAGCCGCACCCGCCCTTGATAAGTGTCAAGCAAGAATCCAGGCTAAAGTGTCAAGGATGTGTCCGGTCGCGCACCTGGGGCGACGACATCAAACTGTGGGAAGAGACGGTCCGCGAGTCGCCGCGCAAGTGGCGTCCCCGGTTCCAGCTCGCCGACGCCTATTTCCAGTCGCGCCGGTTCGCTGAGGCCAACCGCGAGTTCGCCAAGGCGGCGGAGATCGATGGATCCGACGTGCGGCTGCTGGTGAACTGGGGACTGTCGCTCGACGCCGCGGGAGACACCAACGGCGCGCTGGTGAAGTTCGAGCAGGCGGTGAAGCGCGAGAGCACCGCGCACACGCAGTCGCTCGTCGGAATGGCGAACGGCAAGCTGGGCCGGTATGACGAGGCACTCAAGGCGCTCGATGCGGGCGGGAAGCTGGATCCAAATTTCGCCCCGATCTATGTGAATCGTGGCAATGTTTACGCGAGCCATGGGAATTGGGTAGAGGCCGTGCCACAATACAAGACGGCCCTGCGGCTGGATCCGAACAACGAGGGTGCACGCCATGGGCTGCGGCAGGGTCTGCAGAACGGGGTCCAGTGAGTGCGGGCCATCGTCGACTGTACGCCGCTGCTGGTCCGCAGCGCGGGAGTCAAAACGTACCTGCACCATCTGTACGTTGAATTGCGAAAGCAGCGGGGGGCCGCGGTCCGCGCCTATCCGCCTGGCGTTGAGCCGCGGGATTTGGACCTCGAGTCGAGCCGCACACCGCTGGCGCTGCTTGCGCATCGCGCGCCGTCGTTCATCACGCAGGCAGTGGCGCGGGGCTGGATGCACGGCGATCTGTTCCACGCCTCGAATCTGGTTCGGAATCCGCCACGGAGAATGCGGCTCACGGCCACGATCCACGATCTCACCTGCTGGATCCTGCCCGAGCTGCATACACCGGCCAATGTCGCAGCGGATCAGCGGCTTGCCGGGCGCGTTTGGAGCCGGGCGGACCGGTTGATTGCGGTATCCGAATCGGCGAAGGCTGATGCCGTGCGGATCCTAGGGTTCGATCCCACCCGGATCGAGGTGATCCACCATGGCGTGGAAGAGCGCTATTTTGAAGACTTGACCGTGAGTATCGAAAGGGTCCGGAGCCACTACGGGCTGGCCAAGCCGTACGTGTTGTCGGTGGGGACCATCGAGCCGCGCAAGAACATCAGCCGGCTGGTGGAGGCCTGGCAGGCGCTCAGCGCGCCGCTGCGGGATGAGTTCGACCTGGTGACCGCGGGTCCGCCGGGATGGGAGCAGCCGGAGGCGATGAACCGGTTGCGTGCCGGAACACGATATCTCGGTTATGTTCCGGGCGCAGATCTGCCGGCGCTCACGGCGGGCGCCACGCTATTCGCCTATCCGTCGCTGTACGAGGGTTTTGGATTTCCAGTGGCGCAGGCCATGGCGTGCGGAGTTCCAGTGCTGACTTCCGCGGTATCCTCGTTGCCGGAAGTGGCGGGCGATGCAGCGGCGTTCGTGGATCCGAAAAGCTCCACCGAAATTGCGGGAGCGCTCGGCAGGCTGCTCACATCTCCGTCGGAGCGCGCGCGGCTGGCACAGGCTGGACGGGAGCGGGCGCGCCGCGACTACCGGTGGGACCGGTGCGCACGGCAGACCTGGGCGTTCTTCGAGAGGGCTTGTGGATAATCAATTCCTGGACGAGCGGCTCTCGAACGTTGAGAACAGCGTGATTTTTCGCGCCGCCCGCTGGGCTGGCGCCACGGCGGCAGGACTCTCCTGGAAGCTGCGCGGATCGCGTGGATCCGGCCACGCGGTGGATCCGGTCTGGTACCGGGAACTCCAGGAGATTGAGAAGCCGCCACCGGGCGTTGCGGTGAGCGTTCCGTCCGGCTACAAGCTCGTCGTGCACGCGGACGACACTCTGGAGCCCCACGCCATCAGCTCGATGGCGGCCGAGGCCGTGCGGACGGGCGCGGATCTGATCTACGCCGATGAGGACTGGATCGATCCATCAGGCGCCCGGCGTGACCCGGTATTCAAGCCGGACTGGTCGCCTGAGTTGTACGCCTCCTGCCGGTACACCGGGCGCAGCTACATGGCGCGTGAAGAAGCGCCGGATCCTCCACGCACGGCGGCGCACATCAACCAGGTGTTGATCCACTCGCGATCCAGGCTGGTTCCGCAGGCTGGCGCCGCACCCGCCGCCCACACTCCCCATGCTTCGATTGTGATCTGCTCGCGTAACGGGAGCCTGCTGCGCCGTTGCCTCAAGTCCCTCGAACGCACGCGGTATCCGTCGTGGGAGGTGATCGCGGTGCTGCACCACCTCGACGTGAAGCTGGAAGGCCGGGTGCGCGGAGTCCCCTACCACGGGCCATTCCATTGGCCGCGCATGAACAACCTTGGTGTCCGCGAGAGCCGGGGCGAAGTGGTGGTGCTGCTCAACGACGACATCGTGGTGAAGGACCGGGATTGGCTGTCGCGGATGACGGCGCGTCTTGCTGGCGAGTCCGTGGGCGCGGTGGGGGCGCTGTTGCTGTATCCGAACGGCAGCATCCAGCACGCAGGAATCGTCACGGGCATGATGGATGCGTGCGGACATCCGGGGCGCGGCCAGTTCGAGACTCCGGCGTGGCCCTACACGCTGATAGCCAGAAATGTTTCGGCGGTGACAGGGGCATGCCTGGCGGTGCGCCGGAAGGCGTTCGAACAGGTGGGAGGACTCGACGACGCATTCCCGGTCAACTATAACGATGTCGACTTCTGCCTGCGGCTAATCCGCGCTGGGTACCGGAACGTGTTCGAGCCGCGCGCCGTGCTGCGCCACGATGAATGCCAGACGCGGCGCCGGGGGACCAGCGCGAAAGAGCGGGCTCTGTTCCACGGGCGCTGGGCACAGGTGCTGTCGCGTCCGGATCCGTACTACCCTATCTATTTCCGCCGGGACTGCGAGGCGGTGGCCTTGCGTCCGGTGCTCGATCTGGAGGAACTTGCGGGTGCTGATCGAAACGGCTGATTTCGCGGGTGCGCTCCGGACGCTGGCCGGGGATGCGGTCCTGGTGCGCCCCGGGGCAGTCTTGCCCGAGCTCGCCGCCGAGCGGTTAGCCTGGACCGCGGCGCGAACTCCGGGCGCGGCGACCGTTTCGCCGATCACCGATTCACGCCCCGACGCGAAGCAGGCGGTGCGCAGGATCGACGAGTGCGCGCGCGAGGTGAGCCGGTTGGAGGTGGCGCCGCTCGCCGCGCCGTCCAACGATTGCGTATGGGTTTCGCACGCCGCCGTGCAGGCCGCGCTGGCGGCCGATCCGCAAGTGGACTGGCAGCGGTTCGGGGCTCTCTGCACCGGACTCCGGTACGGACACTATCTTGCCGGCCACATCTACTGCTGGATCCCGGATGGACCCGGGACGGTAGGCGCACTATCGCCAACCCACCGCGCAAACGTGGCGCGCCATGTCCACGCGGGCCTCGCCGCGCGCGGGATCGCGGCGCGCTCGAAGCCACGCCAACTGCACGTGCTCCATGGTTGGGGCGGCGGCGCGGAGCAATGGGTCCGCGACTACTGCGCGCACGACAGCGGCGCGATCAATCTCGTGCTGCTGACCGAGGTCGCGCCAGATGGCTCGGCGGTGCGATTGTGCCTGTACCGGAACCCGGGCGATGCGGTCGCGTTGCGAACATGGCCGCTGCACCCTTCCATCACCGGAAGCGTCGAAGAGCACGGCGCCTACCGGGCCGCCTTTTACGAGGCCTTGGAGCTGACGGCCCCGGACCGGGTGATCGTCTCGTCGCTCGTCGGCCATTCGCTCGACGTGTTGCGATCCGGGCTGCCCACCTGGATGGTCTGCCACGACTACTATCCGTTCTGTCCGGCGTTCGGCATCACGTTTGGATCCACGTGCGCCTCGTGCGGCGATTCCGAACTTGCCGCCTGCACAAGTGGCAATCCGCTGGCCTCGGCGTTCCCCCGGATTCCCGCTGCGCACTGGTCTGCTTTGCGGGCGCGTTTCCTGCGTGATGTGGAAGTGGGAGGCCTCCACCTGATTGCCCCGAGCGAGTCGGTGAGGCGCCACTATTCCGCGCTGTGTCCGGATCTTGCGCGGCGGGTGCACGTGATCCCGCACGGGACGCCGCCCGGCGCGTCCCCGCTGGTGCCTCCCGCCACTGAAGGAAGGTTGCGGCTGCTGGTCCCGGGACGTCTGAATCGAGCCAAGGGGCTGGACCTGCTGGAAGCGGTCCACACGGACATCGCCGAGTTCGCCGACTTGATTCTGTGCGGCTGCGGGGGCGCCGCGGCAGAAGCTTGGAGCGGACGTCCACACGTCACGGTGATCCCGGCCTATTCGCGGCACGAGCTTCCCGGACTGCTGCAGAGTCTCCGGCCGGACGCGGCGCTGATGCTGTCGCTGGTGCCCGAGACCTTCAGCTACACGCTTCAGGAGTTGTTCGCGGCGGCGATTCCTCCGTTTGCGGTCCGCCGGGGCGCCTACGAAGACCGGATCCAGGATGGCGTCAACGGCTTTCTCTGCCATCCCAGTCCCGCTGCGATGCTGGCGCGGCTACGGGCGCTCGACCAGGACCGCGGCAGGCTCTCCCGTGTTCACGAGACGCTGCGCGTCACACCGGTCCGCGGGGTCCATGACATGATCCGTGATTACGTGGCACTGACCGGGGCTTCGCAACACTCCTCCGCGGCCTACTTCGCTCCCGATCTTCCGGAACCGCCATCCGCGGGTCCTGGACATATGCAACTGTTCTGGCGATCACCGGATGTGCCGTTCCACGATGCGGCGAGCCAGGTCCGGACGTTTGATGAAACCGTGGAACGGCAGTCGCTGCGGTTCACGATCCCGCCGGTGTTTCCGTCGCTCGCGGGACTCAGGCTCGACCCGGGAGTCCGGCCGGGCGCAGTGCAGCTCACCCGGATGACGCTGACCGATGCGTCCGGAGCCGCGGTCTGGACCTGGACGGGTGGGGCCTACTTTGACGGCGCGCTCCAGAGCCAGATCACTGACCTCGGTCCGGGGCCCGGCGGGTCCGGACGCCTGCTCTACCTCTCCGGCGCGGATCCCCATTTCGGACTCCCGCGGGAGGCCGTGGTCCGGCTGGTGCGGGGTGGCGAATTTGAAATCGAGTTCTCGTGTCCGCCAGTCCACGAGGTCTTCGAGATCTACCGGGGTCTGGTGATGTCTTGCGGTGAGCGGGAGGCTGCGGCTGAGCGCCGCGCGCATGCATCAGAGGCGCGCGCACAGCACGCAGAATCCGAACTCGCTGCCGCACGCGCTGCCCTCGGCCGGATGGAGGCAGAGGCGGCAGACGCACGCGCCGATTCACAGGCATTGCGCCAATCGCTATCGTGGAAAATCACGGCCCCGCTGAGGGCGGTGGTGAAACCGCTATCGAAGTGACGCGGCGAGGTCGCGGGCGAGCGTTTCCGCGCGTTGGGCGAGAGCGAGTGCGGTAGCCAGGTCGTCGCCTCGCGTCTCCTGCGCCTGACGCAGGAAGGACTTTGCGCGTCGCAGGTTCGCGCCTTGCTGTCCGCGCAGGCGGCGATCGCCGACCCTCGCCAGATCCGTCTCGGCGTTCTTCACCGATTGATCGATCGCGGTATTGAGCCGCTGCTGTTCCTCAGGACTGACAATGGCGGTCAACTGGGGCGGGGGAGCCGGCGGAGTGCCGGCGGCCGGCGGAGGCTGCGGCGTGGGATTCGCCGCGACCGGTGCTGGCTGGCGGCGGGTACGCGGTGCGGGTTTCGGCGGCGGTGTAACTTTCGGTGGCTCGGGTTGGGGCGCTTGGACGACTTCCGGCGGGAGCTTCGTGGCTGGCGGCGAAGTAGTGGCGACCGGAGGAGGAGGCGGCATCGGCGCATGCTCCTTGACTTCCGGGGTCTGCGGCGGCAGGACCACAACTTTGGGCGGGACAGGCTTCGGCTTGCGAAGGCGCGCGCATCCGCCAAGCAGCAGAACAGCGCACACCGCGAGCATCCGGATCATGCGGTCAGAACCCCCACCGCGGCCGCCGGAGCGCTCGCCGACGATCCGGCATCCGGGAAGCGCATGCGGAACGTGGTGCCGCTGCCCGGCTCGGTTTGGAAATCGATGGAAGCGCTGTGGAGCTGTACGATGCGGAACGTGACTGCCAGTCCGATGCCGGACCCCCTCGGCTTCGAGGTGAAGTACAGGTTGAAAATTTTATCGCGAACCGAGTCCGGAATGCCAAGCCCGTGGTCGGTGACGCGCAGCACCGCCTCACCAAACTCGCGGAACAGCGTGACCTCCAGTTTCCCTCCTTTCGGCATCGCCTCAATTCCATTGTTCACCACGTTTAGGATCGCCTGCTTGAGCAGGTCCTCGTCGCCCCGGATAAGGACCGGCTGATCCAGCGACAAAGCAATCGTGACCCCGCTCCGTGCGGCTTCCGGTTGAACCAGGTCGGCGATCTGGCGGACCAGCGCCGAGAGATCGAGGTCGGCCAGTTCCAGATCGACGGGGCGGGTGAAATCGAGAAATGTTTTCACCACGCGGTCCAGGCGCGCGATCTCCCCGCCGATCACCGACATCTCGTGCTCGACATCGTCTCCTCTCTCAACCTTTGACCGCAGGACTTCCAGGTGTAGAGCCATCGCGTTCAACGGATTCTTGATCTCGTGCGCCACTCCACCCGTCAGGCGGCTGATCGCGGCCAGGCGCGTCGAAATGTCGAGTTGCGAGCGGATCTGGCGGCGCGTCTCGGCGTCCCGCAGCGTCACCAGCAGTCCGCCTTCGAGCGGCTCCACATTGACCAGAACACGCACCGGGCTGGCTGCGTCGCGGTCGAGCGTCAACGTCACGTCGCGCACGGGCTGGCCGGTGGCAAGCGCGCGCTGGATCGTCGCGCCCAGGGCGGTGTACGGCGGGAACAGGCCTTCGAGGGTACGCGCCTCCATTTCGACCCGCGGCATATCCAGCAGTTGCTCGGCGGTCCGGCTGGCCCTCTGCAGGCGCAAGTCTCCGTCAAAGACGAGTACGGCTTCTTCCAGCCGTTCGAGCATGTGTTCGATGTTGGCCCGCAACTGGACCACGTCGTCGCGCGCGCCCCGGAACTGCTGGCTGAGGACGTCGAGCTTGGACTGCATGTCGGCGAACTCCTTCACCTCACGGTCCAGCTTGGCCGCCGCGGGATCGGGGAACTTGCCCGTGGCGATGCTCTCGATCCGCTGGCTCAGGCGGTCCAGGGATCGCAGGATCACGTTCGGGAACAGGTAAGCCAGCACCACCGGGGCCAGCATGAACAGCGCCGACACCCAGACCAACTGCTCGACCAGAGGCATGATCTGACGGCGGATGAGGACGGTCGACACGATCACCCGGATGGTGAGCACGGGCTCCTGGCCGGCCATGCCGAGGGGTACGATCCGCGCATACTCCTGATTTTGAGTTAACACTTCGAGCAGGCGCTCCCAGATGGGTCTCTGCGTCCAGGCGCCGAAATCGGGAAGCGGCGGATACACACGCCTCTGTTCGTCGAGGTTCGACGACGCCAGGATCACGCCAGTCTCGTCGCACACCAGGACTTCGAGCACTGCCAGTGCGCTCGCCAGCGTCTTGCGCAACAGCAGGGGAAGCGCCGCATCCTCCTCTGCCAGCCTTCGCCACAGCACACGCGGATTCTCGGCCGCCGAGTTCGGGCGCTTGGCAGCCTCCTCGTTGAGCCGCTGCGTGACCATGTGGCGCACCTGGTCGTCGATCGCCTGGACGCGCTCAATGGCGTCCCTGAAGTTGGCCTCGGCGGTGATCCGCAGGCTCAGAACGCACTCCGCGAACACGAACAGCATCATCAGTGTGACGATCGAGATTCGCAGGCGCGTCTTGAGGGACACGGTCAGACTCCAGCTCCGGTGGGCACGTTGTGGACCGCATCGGATCCATACTCTTTGAGCTTGTTGAACAGCGTTTTCAGGCTGATGCCGAGCATTTCCGCGGCCCGTGTCTTGTTGTTTTTCGTGTGGGCAAGCGTCAACAGGATGAGCGATTTCTCCGCCTGTTCCACCGTGGTTCCGACGTGGATTGTGACTCCGCTTGATGGTCCAGGCGCAGGCTGCGCAGCGGCCGGAGCCTGTTGTGGCTGCTGCTGCAGACTCAACTGCTGGGGCAGGTGCCGCGTCTCCAGTTGGCCCGTTCCCGCGATGATCGCCGCCCGCTCCAATGTGTTCCTCAGCTCGCGCACGTTGCCGGGCCAGCGGTGGCATTGCAGTTGCGACAGGAACCCGGCGTCGAAACCGGTGATTTTAAGCCCGTGTTTCCGGTTCAGGTCGGTAAGGATCGCTTCGGCGAGCAACGGAATGTCCTCCAACCGGCGGCGCAGAGGAGGAAGCTCCATCCCGAAGACGTTCAAGCGGTAGTAGAGGTCTTCGCGCAGCAGACCTTTGCGGATGGCCTCCATTGGGTCGCGGTTGGTCGCCGCCACCACGCGGACGTCGACCACCATTTCCTTGGCGCCGCCGAGACGGCGGACGCGGGAGTCCTCGAGTACGCGCAGCAGCTTCGCCTGGGTGCCGATCGGCATTTCCGCCAGCTCATCCAGCAGCAAAGTGCCGCCCTGCGCCAATTCAAAGCATCCGGCGCGCCGCTCCACGGCTCCGGTGAAGGATCCCTTCTCGTGCCCGAACAGTTCGCTCTCCATCAGCGTTTCCGGAAGCGCTGCGCAATTGATCGCGACGAACGGACCTCCGTTCCGCGGGCTCATCTTGTGGATCGCGCGGGCGACGACTTCCTTGCCGGTCCCGCTCTCGCCGTTGATCAGCACCGCGGCCTTGCTCGGCGCCACCTGGCGGACCAGCGAAAAAACCTGCTGCATCGCATCGGAGTTGCCTACCAGGTCGCCGAGCTGGCCCTGGTAGCTCAATTGACGCTGCAGGCGCTCGGTCTCCTCCGCCATCCGGCTCTGCCCGGCCGCCCTTTCCAGCAGGAAGCGCAGCACCCGCGGCTGGATCGGCTTTTCGAGGAACCAGAATGCGCCTAACTCGTGGATCGTGGCGAGTGCGGTCTCGATGTTCCCAAAGGCCGTCACCATGATTGCCGGAGTCCGGCTGCCTGCCTCTTTGAGCCGCCGCAGGAGCTCCGATCCGTCCACGCGCGGCATCATCATGTCCGTGATCAGGACATGGGGGTTGAACTGCTGGATCCGGTCCAGCGCGTCCTGGCCATCATAGGCGGTAGCGCCCTGGAAGCCCCAACCCGTGATCATCGCCAGCAGGCCGGACCTCTGGTTCTCTTCGTCGTCGGCGATCAGAACCCGCGTCGGAGTCTGGTTCGCGGAGGCATGCATACTCAACCAGTGTAGTCGGTGGCGCGTTGCTATAATCGCCAAGGAGTCCTGGGAGGTTTATTTGAAAGGCAACCAGCGCGTGATCGACTGCCTGAATCAGGTATTGAAGGGCGAGTTGACCGCAATCAACCAATATTTCCTGCACGCCGAGATGCTTCACAACTGGGGATACCAGAAGCTGTACGGCTACGTCCGGCACGAGTCGATCGACGAAATGAAGCACGCCGAGAAGCTGATGGAGCGGATCCTTTTCCTGGACGGAAGTCCGGTGATGAACGAGATGTTTCCGTTGCGGATCGGCAAGAATGTGAAGGAACAGTTCGAGAACGACCTGGCGCTCGAGCTGGAGGCACTGCCACGGCTGAACGACGCAATCCGGATCTCAGTCGAAGCCGGTGACAATGGATCCCGTGAGCTGTTCGAGGATATCCTCACCGACGAGGAAGAACATGTCGACTGGCTGGAGGCGCAGTTCCACATTATCCGCGAGGTGGGGATCGAGAACTACCTGGCGACTCAGATCGACGGCGGCAAGAGCTGACGGATCACCGGGACACTCGTGCGATCTCCCGTTCCACCAACGGACCCATGACCCGGTATCCCGCGTCACTCGGAATCAGCCCGTCCGCCGTCAGTTCCCGCTTGAACACCCGTCCCTGCGCCAAAGCCGAATAGAGGTCCACAAACCCCACCCCGGACTTTTCCGCGTACTCCTTCATCCACTCGTTCAACCCGAGCATCCGCCCATGCGGACGCCGCAGGGTGATCCCCTGCGCCGCTTTCGAGCAGTCACATACCGGGGTCAGCGATACCAGCACGACACGGATCCCGTGGACCTTGGCGAGCTCCGTCATCGTCATGATGTTCTCCGAGATCGTGCCGGCCGTGGCGGGTCCCGCGTTGCCCGCGTAGTCGTTTGATCCACCCTGGATCACCACCACTCGCGGCTTCAACGAAACGACATCCTGGCGGAAGCGGACCAGCATCTGCGGCGTGGTCTGTCCGGTAATGCCGCGGTTCAGGTACGGCTTACCGGGAAAGAAGGGCTCGGCACCCTGTCCCCACATCTCCGTGATCTCATCGCCCAAAAAAACGACCCGGTTGGGTTCGGACTTCAGGGCGATTTCGCTGTTCTCGCTGCCGTACCGTGTGAGCCCCGCCCAATCCGCCAGCAGTCTTACATGCGCGGCCAGTTCCTTCTCGAGTTCCTCAATGATCTTCGCGGGATCCGTAGTCTGCGCCGCCAGCGAGGCCGCGAGACCGGCCAGGATGACCGCGCCGCGCGTCATTTCCGGATGCCGAACGCGTACAGGGTGCCGTCGTGGGTGTTGACGTAGATCCGTCCGTTGGCGACAGCGAGGCCGCTCCAGTGGTTCCAGTTCTTGATCTGCGTTCCGCTGTTCCACAGCTCTTTGCCGGTCTGGGCATCGAGCGCGTACAGGACCGCATAGGTGCACTTGGGCACGCGCCGCTCCATGCGGAAGTCGAGCCCGACATCCGGGAACGCCTGAGCCGTGTTCTCGCCGCTCCCGTAGGCGAAGATCACGCCATTGGCGATAATCGGAGGCTCGGCCTGGTCCATGTCGCGGGAGATCCAGGCTGGCGCCAGCCAGAGCTTGCCGTTTTTCCCGGGCTCCACCTTGAATGCCGCGATTGCGCCCTTCTTGACGGCGCCATGCTCGACCGGGGCCTTGAATTTCGAATGCTTCGGACCCCAGAACGGAGTCAGCACCCAGCGCGTGGACTTGGAATCCTCCCAGGTCGCCATCGATCCCCAGATTCCGGCTTCGGCGAAATCGACGATTTCGTTGCAGATCAGCGGTGTCTGGTAGTACGGAGTGCGATGGTCGTCTCCGCCGATCGAATCGGTGTCCATCAGGTACACGCGGCACTCCTTGCCCGCGTCCACCATGTACTCTTTGCCTTTGTAGTTGAAGATGGCTGGTGTCACCTGCATGTCGAGATCGCGCTTCCACAGCCATTCAGCGTTCGACGGTCCGAAGTAGTCCACCAGTTCCAGCGCCTTGGTATCCGGGTTCTGCTTCACCCCGATGATGCCGTTCCCGTACACGCCGTTCTCCGGATCCCACTTGCCGTCGCCGGTACCCGTGTACAGCGTGCCGTTCGCGCTGATCGCCGGACCCGACCGCCCCCACATGCCGCCACCCGCCGGACCCCAGCTTCCCACCTTGTGAGTCGCCAGATCGTACGTGTAGGCGGTGTTCGGATTGCCGCCGCAGCCCTGCGCGCTGTGCGTGTAGATCACGTTTTTGAAGAGGTTCAGCGCGTACGGCTTGCCGTTGGCGGGCATGAACTTGGCCGGAGGCACCAGATCCGTGCCGTCGGCCGCGTTCAACTGGTGGAGCTTACCGTCCCACGACGCGGCGTAGATGATGTAGTTGCCCGGTCCGCTGCCGGGTCCAATGGTGACGTTCGCAGTCATGCCGCCTGGGCACAGGACGCTCGGTCCGCGGCCGCCCGGAGGGTCCTGGTAGCTGCTCGCAAAGCGCTTTTTCCAAAGCAGCTCGCCGGTGGCCACGTCGATCGCGTAGACGTTGTCGGAGACGCCCGCCTGGATCACCACCTGTTTGGGTCCGCTGGCGGTGTTCACGCTGCCGATCACCAACGGCGGAAGCAGCGAGTGCATCTGGCGGGGTTGATTGTCCAGCTTGATTGTCCAAAGGAGCTTGATGTCCTTCACCGTGCTGGGGCTCAGGATCTTCTCGTCGCGCTGCCAGTTGTTGCGGATGGAATCGCCGCCGTCGGTGAGCCAGTCCGCTGCCTGCGAGGGCGCGGCCGAGGCGGCAAGAATCGCAAATGCATACAGGAATCTCATCATGAACTCGAAGCCCCAATATACAACAACGCCCGTAAACCTTGTATGATCAAAATTCGAAAACAGGAGCACCTCTCTGATGACAAGATTGACCCGTGCCGCAGCCGTAGTCTGCTCTTTTGCTTTGGTGAATAGTTTGAACGCCCAACGCGGCGGCGGCGACTGGATGACGGAAGGATACGACGTACAGCGGTCCTCGTGGGTGCGGGCGGATGGCAAGATCTCCCCGGAAAGCATGGCCAAGCCTGGATTCGAGTTCTTGTGGAAGGTGAAGGTCCCCGGCCAGGGCCGGGCAGCGGGCGCCATCACGCCTCCCGTCCTGTTCGACTTCTACATTGGCTACCGCGGATTCCGCGCCCTCGGCTTCGTGGGCAGCGGCGCCAATTCGATCCTCGGCCTGGACATCGATCTCGCGCGGACCGAGTGGACCAAGAACTTGGGCCCTGTTGGCGCGGG
>Ga0194132_10010159_pt1 | contig 12612 bp, 16 predicted proteins | sample TA2KigOf80mmetaG_FD_148612 | JGI IMG/M metagenome (GOLD analysis project Ga0194132, IMG submission 148612) | Freshwater microbial communities from Lake Tanganyika, Tanzania - TA2015054 Kigoma Offshore 80m | ecosystem: Environmental > Aquatic > Freshwater > Lake | place: Tanzania: Lake... | reverse complement strand
GACCAGGCCGACGTGGCGCTCGCCTACACGATGGCGCGGGCGAAGATCAAGGACCTGAAGGGCGTCAAGGTCGGCATCGCGGGCATCGAGGTCGCCTCGGGCCAGGAGTGGATCGAGGCGCTCAAGCAGACGGTCTCGGCCAAGGGCGGCATCCCGGTCACCGTGACTCTTCCCTCCGCGGTCGTCAGCGCCGACGTGCAGATGCAGACCTTCCAGAACGAGAAGGTCTCGATGATCCTCATGCACCACGGCGTCGCCGGCGGCATCGCGATGCTCCGCTCGATCGCGAAGTTCGGCATCGACGTCCCGATCTCGGGCTCCTACGGCGTCGGCCAGAACCTCGCGTTCACGACCGCTCCGTACGAGGCTGCGAAGAACTTCGTGCCCGTCAACTGCTACACGGTGTCGACGTACTCCAAGCTCTCGGACAAGGGCAAGCTCGCCTTCACCACGGGCCAGAAGTATGGCGTCCCCGCCGAGCAGCTCGAGCAGGCCAACTACTCGCTCGGCTGGGTGAACGGGATGATCATCGTCGAGGCGCTCAAGAGCATCAAGGGCGACGTCACGCCCGCCTCGGTGAAAGCCGGCCTCGAGTCGATCAAGAACCTCGACACCGGTGGCCTCTCGCCGAACATCACGATGACCGGGAAGTGCCACATGGCCGTGCAGGGCGTACGACCGGTGTTCTACAACTGGAGTAAGAAGGCACTCCTGCCGGTCGGCACGTTCGCGCAGTGGCAGAAGAGCATCACCAACAGCCAGGCGGCGCCCGGCACCTGCGGGAAGAAGTCCGGGAAGTAGCCGAGACCGTTTCGCGTGACACGCTGGGGGCGGCCAGTGCCGCCCCCAGTCGTTTCCGTGACGACACGGTCGCGGAGCCACGGACGTCCCCCGTCTGGCTTCAGCCAGACGGTTCCTCCGGTTGCCGGACCGGCCGTGGCGTGGGACATCGTGAAGCCAGACGGGGGCGGAAGCAACCACCGCATCCAGCGCAGAGCAATCAACCGTCCGGTAGATTCCGGGCTTCCATGGCCGAGGCCGCGAACAAGATCCGCACGCTCGAGGAGGCCGCGGCGCAGATCCCCGACGGCGCCACGATCGGGATCGGCGGGCTCTCGATGAACGCCGCCCCGATGGCCTTCGTCCGCGCGCTCGCGAAGCGGAAGGTCAAGGATCTGACCGTCGTCGCGATCGTCGCCGGGATGCCGGTCGAGTGGCTCGTGCAGGCGGGCTGCGTGAAGTCGGTCATCTCCGGGCTCCTCTCCCTCGAGGGGTTCGGCCTCGCACCGCGGTTCCGCGCCGCCGTGCAGTCCGGCCAGATCACCATGGAGGAGTACTCCGAGCACACGCTGATCCTCCGCCTGCAGGCCGCCGCCTACCACGTGCCGTACATGCCGACCCTCGCCGGGCTCGGCACCGACATGATCGGCCTCCACCCCGAGACGACGCGCGAGATGCGCGACCCCGAGTCGGGCAAGGCCTTTGTCGCCTGCACGCCTCTGCCGCTCGACTACGCGATCGTCCACGCGCAGGAGGCCGACTCACGCGGCAACGTCCGTGTCGACCCGAAGCTCGTCTGGATGGACTCCGAGGTCGTGAAGGCGGCCGCGAAGACGATCGTCACGGTCGAGCGGATCGCGCCCGAGGCGAGCTTCGTGGCGGCCCCGCACCGTACGACGTACCCGCGGTTCACGGTCGACACCGTGGTCGAGGCGCCCTGGGGCGCGCATCCGACCTCGAACTTCCCGACCTACGGGTACGACGGCGACTTCTTCCGCTCGTACGTGAAGGCCCACACCGATCCGGAGGCGGCCGAGGCCTTCTACGCCGAGCGGATCAGCGGCCCTGAGACGCACGGTCGCTACCTCGACGCCAACGGCGGCGCGAAGACGCTGCTCAGGATCGCCCGGAGGACGATGTAGATGGCGGCGCCCGAGCACACGATCGACGAGCTGATGGTGGTGACGCTCGCGCGCGAGTTCACGAACGAGACCTCGGCGTTCAACGGCGCCGTCTCCTTCGTGCCCGTCTGCGCCTACCTGCTGGCCCGCAAGACGCATGCGCCCGACCTGGTGTGGGCGGCGAGCTCGATCGCGATCGACGCGAACCCGAAGGCGATTCCGGAGTCGACGCTGTCCGATGCACTCTGGGACGGCGCCACGATGCTCGCCAACTCGCCCTACGACTTCTGGTCGTACGCGCAAAACCGCAAGTACAACACCTTCGCGTTCCGCGGCGCTCAGATGGACGCCTACGGCAACGTCAACAACACGGTGATCGGTCCGTTCGACGCGCCGAAGGTTCGGCTCCCGGGAGGTGGCGGCATGGCCGACCTCTCCTGCCAGATCCCGAACATCTACCTCTGGTCGACGACGCACGACCCGCGCACGTTCGTGGAGAAGCTCGACTTCCGCTCGGGGATCGGCTGGGGCGACGGCGGCAACCATCGCGCTTCGCTCGGCCTTCCCGGCGGCCCGCAGCTCTGCGTCACCAACATGTGCGTGTTCGACTTCGAGCCAGAGTCGAAGCGGATGCGGATCCGCAGCCTCCACCCCGGCGCCACCGCGGAGCAGGTGCAGGAGGCGACGGGGTTCGAGGTGATCGTCCCCGCCGGCGCCATCCCCACGACGCCGCTGCCGACGGCCGAGGAGCTTCGCATCCTCCGCGAGGAGGTCGACCCGACCGGCGCGCGCCTCCGGGAATTCCGCTGAGACGGAATTCTGGTTAGAGATATGGAGATGAATAGGGTGTCGGGATGACGCGCATGTCGTTTCTCGACCCTGATCAGGCGCTCGGCGCGACGGACGTGATCGAGGCGGACGATCCGCGTATCCGTGCGACGGCCGGTGGTGTTGCCGGTGACTCGACGGGAGCGGAGACGCTTCGGCGCCTGTTCGAGTGGGTGCGGGACGAGGTCAAGTACGAGATGTCGCCGGAGGTGCACGCGCGCGACGACTGGAGGGCGACGGGCACGCTCGAGCGCGGCTACGGCTTCTGCCAGCAGAAGGCGGTGCTCCTCGCGTCGCTGCTCCGGGCCCGCGGGATCCCGGCCGGGATCGTGGCGCAGGACGTGCTCGACTACAAGATCCCGCCGCACTACGTCGAGTTCATCGGCCACCAGATCCTCCAGGGGCACGGGCTCAACTGCGTGCACGTCGACGGCGAGTGGGTGCTCGTCGACGCGACGCTGCCGGCGCGGCTCTGCGAGCGCAAGCGGTATCGGCTCGTCGAGTACGACGGCTCCGGCGACGCCGTGCTCCCTGCCACCGACCTCGACGGCGAGCCGCACTTCGAGATCCTCGAGGAGCTCGGCGTCTGGGCCGACATGCCCGATGAGATCGTCGAGCGCACGATCGGGCTCGAGTATCTTCACCGCCCCGAGTACAAGAAGATGGCGCGGCGGCACGGCCCCGGGATGTGATGCAGAACTCACTCGAGCGGATCTTCGAGGGGATGGCGACATCGCTGCGCGAGGCGGTGCTGCCCGAGGTCGAGGATCCGTATGCGCGTGCGCAGGTGGCGGCGGCGATCGAGCTGGTCGGCAACGTCGCGACGCGCGTCGAGTGGCGCGCCGACCATCTACGCGAGGAGATCGAGCGGATACGCCAGGTGCTCGCGGCCGCGCCGTCTCGAGTTCCGGTGCTCGACGAGCGGCTGCCACTCGAGACCGCTGCGCTCGTCGAGCTGCGTGACCGTCATCGGGAGGCGCTCGGCGAGCTCGCCGAGGACGGCTCCGAGGATGTCGCCGCCCAGCTCCGCCGGTTCCTGTCCTGGCAGCTCGAGCACGAGCTCGCGCTTCTGCGTACCGGCATGTACAAGTAGACCCCATGGCAGTCACCGACGACACGCTCCTCCTCGAGGAGCAAGACGTCCAGGAGCAGTTCTTCGAGCGCGGCTGGACGGACGGGCTGCCGATCGTGCCGCCGACGCCCGAGCGGGTGCAGGCGCTGCTCGATGTCGTTGGCTGCGACGACCCGGAGCTCCTGATCGGGATGATTCCCGCGCGGCGTCGCGGGATCTCGATGGAGAAGGCAGCGGTCAACGCGGTCATGGCCGGGTGCAAGCCGGAGTACTTCCCGGTGGTCGTCGCCGCGCTCGAGTCCTGCTTCGACCAGGCGTTCAACCTCAACACCGTCCTCACGAGCACCGGCGGCGCCGCCATCGCAGTGGTCGTCAGCGGCCCGATCGCGCAGGAGATCGGGATGAACGCACGGCACAACTGCCTCGGCTCGGGCAACCGGGCGAACGCGACGATCGGGCGCGCCGTCCGGCTCGCGTGCTGCAACGTCTTCGGAGCGAAGACCGGCGAGCTCGACGCCTCCTCGTTCGGCCACCAGGGCAAGATCACGTTCTGCTTCGCCGAGGATCCGCCACCCGCGCCATGGCGCCCGCTGCACGAGCGGCTCGGCTACGGGCCGCAGGACACGACCGTGACAGTGATCCCTGTCGAGGGTGTGCGTCAGCTCGCACAGCAGCTGAACGCGGACGCCGAGGGGATCCTGCGGACATTCGCGACCTCGCTGAAGACGCCGTTCAGCTTCCACACCGGCAAGGGCGGGCAGGCGTTGATGATCCTCGGGCCGGAGCACGCGCGGTTCTGCATCGAGCAGGGGTGGACGCAGGAGCGCGTCTGCGAGTTCCTCTACGAACAGAGCCGCGTCACGCCGCGGGAGCTCGAGGACGCGGGTGTCCTGCTCGAGGTCGGAGCGCAGCACGACATGAGCCCGGGCCCCGACGGGAAGATCCGCGGGATCGCGTCGCCGCGTGACATCGTCCTCGTCACCGCGGGCGGCGAGGGCGCCGGCTGGTCGGCGATGGCGCCTGGCTGGGCACCCACGATCCACGCCGCGCAGGCATCGCGGCGGGTCCGACCCTCCGGCGAGCCGCTCCCCGACTGCGGGCCCGACGGCTGCATCGTCCCCGCTTATCCCGCGCGGGAGAACTGAGGCGTGATCCGGGCTGCCTTGCCGCGCGGGAGAAGCTGTTTCGTTTTCTTCTCGGTTTCGTTTGTGATTGGCTTGATGCCGTGACTCGTCTCGCCTGTCGATCGGTGGAGCGCGTATGAAGATCACCGTCCTCCGTCCCGATCTGCCGGCGCCGCCGCCGGAGGCGCTCGAGCTGGCGCCCCGGGGCGCCCTTCCGGAGCACCCGGTGATCGGACTCGTCTCGAACGGCAAGCCGCACGCGGCGGAGCTGCTCGAGGCGCTCGCGGCCGAGCTGCGCGCACGGGTCGGCGATGGCGACGTGGTGATGGTGCGCAAGCCCTCCGCCGCGTACCCGATCACGGTCGAGCAGGCGACGGACATGGCCGCACGTGCGCACCTCGTGATCACCGGTGTCGGCGACTGAGGGGCCTGCTCTGCGTGCAGTCTGCACGACGCGGTGCTTCTGGAGCGCGAAGGGACGCCGGCGACGGTGCTGATCACCGAGCCGTTCCAGGTCACGATCGCCTCCGCGGCCGCGAAGCTCGGCGCGCCCGGTTACCACTCGCTCGTCGTGCCGCATCCCGTATGGGGGAAGGACGACGCGGGGCTGCGCGAGCTTGCGCGCGGGCTCGTGGATCGGGCCGTGGCGCAGCTGACCGCGTAGCGCACCACCCCCGCCGCCTTCACTAAAGTGGCCGCGATGGAGGCCCTCGGCCGCTTCGTCGTCCGCCGCCGCTGGCAGATCATCGCCTTCTGGATCGTGCTCACGGTTGCCGGTGCGGCGGCCGCGTCTGCGCTCTCCGATCGGTGGTTCGAGTCGTTCTCGATCCCCGGCTACTCGGCCTACGAGGCCAACAAGCGCACCCAGGAGACGTTCGGCTCCGGCACGCAGCCGCCGATCGTCCTCGTCTTCAAGGGCGAGCAGGACCTGACGCAGACGCCGGGGATGGCGGCCGCAATCGACGCCGCGGCCGCCGTGATGCCGCCGGGCTCCCGCGTCGGGTCGTGGTTCGAGGTCAACAACGACATGTACGTCTCGGACGACAGGCGCGCGATGATCGCGACCGTCTATCCCTCGGGCGAGTCGTCGTTCTCGAGCTTCCCGCCGATCGAGGAGATGCGCAAGGCGCTCGCGGAGGCGACGCCGGACGGCGTCACGGCACACGTCACCGGACAGGCGGCCGTGTTCGAGTCGCAGGGCAGCGAGACCGGCCCCAGCGTTCTCGTCGAGGCCGTGATCGGCGGTGCCGGCGCGCTGGTCATCCTCCTCTTCGTCTTCGGGACGCTCCCGGCGATCCTGGCGCCGATCGCGATCGCGATCGCGTCGATCCTGACGACGTTCCTCTGCGTGTACGTGCTCACGTTCCTGACGGACGTTTCCATCGTCGTCCAGTTCCTGGTCGCGCTCGTCGGTCTCGGCGTCGCGATCGACTATGCGCTGCTGATGATCTTCCGCTTCCGGGAGGAGTTGGAGCACGGGTCTTCGACCGAGGACGCGCTCGTGCAGACGATGGTCCACGCCGGCAGGTCGGTGATCGTCTCGGGGTCGACGGTCGGGATCGGTCTGCTGAGCATGCTGATCCTGCCGCTGCCCTTCATCCGCTCGATCGGCATCGGCGGCATGCTGATCCCGGCGATCTCCGTGCTCGCCTCGATCACGCTGCTGCCCGCGATCCTGTCGCTGCTCGGCCCAAGGATCAACCGCCTCCGCGTCCTGCCGCGGCGTCTGGTGCGGATGCCACATCCCGACAAGGGGTTCTGGGGCCGGTGGGCGCCGGTGGGCGGCGTTCATCCACAAGCGCCCGATCTTCACGTTCGCGATCGGGCTCGCGATCGTCGTCCTCGTTCTCATCCCGGCCTTCCAGATGAACCCGAGCGACGCGGAGACCGCGAAGCAGCCCGCCGCCGGGGACGCGCAGGCTGGACGAGGGGCGCTGACCGCCGCCGGCTTCACCGAGGGCGTGTGCCTCCCGTACGTCGTGCTGGCCGAGAAGGCGGCCACACCCGAGCGGCTCGACGCGATCGCGCAGAAGCTCTCGACCGTCGAGGGGATCGCCGGCGCCGCCGCGCCCGCGTCGTGGCAGAAGGGGACGACCGGTCTGGTCGAGGCCTTCGGCGTCGACGACGGCAACTCCCGGCCGGCGCGGGGGCTCATCGACGGTCTTCAGGACACGACCTTGCCTGCGCTCGAGCGGGAGTCCGGAGGCGGGATCGAGCTCACCCTCGGCGGCATGGCGGCGACGAATCGCGACTTCGTGGACGCCGTGTACGGGAACTTCCCGTACGTCCTCGCGTTCGTCCTGATCTTGACTTTCGTGCTCCTTGCGCGCGCGTTCCGCTCGCTCCTCCTGCCGCTCAAGGCGGTGATCCTCAACCTCGTGTCGCTCGGGGCCGCGTTCGGGATCGTCGTCTTCATCTTCCAGCAGGGCCACGGGAGCGAAGCGATCTGGGGCGTCGAGGCGACGGACGCGGTGATCTCGTGGATCCCACTGATGATCTTCGCCTTCCTCTTCGGGATCTCGATGGACTACGAGGTCTTCATGCTCACGCGGATGCGCGAGGGCTACGACGAGGCGGGCCGCACCGGCGACGCGGTCTCGCTCGGTCTCGCACGGACGGGGAAGCTGGTGACGAGCGCCGCGCTCGTGCTCATGTTCGCCTTCTGCACGCTGTCGACCGGCCCCGGCCCCGACATCAAGCAGTTCGCCATCGGCCTTGCCGCGGGGATCGTGTTCGACGCGACGGTGATCCGCGCCCTGCTCGTGCACTCGACGATGCACCTGCTCGGTCGCTGGAACTGGTGGCTGCCGGTCTGGGCGGCGAGGCTCCTTCGCGTCGAGCCGAGCCCGGTCGACGCACGCGGCCCGGCATAGCCGTCAGAGTCACGGCGTCGCCGTCAGAATCGCCAGGTGTTGAAGATCGCGCCGTCGACGAGGATCGACTGGCCGGTGATCCCGGAGCTCCGCGGCTCGGACAGGTAGGACGCGAGGTCGGCGATCTCGGCGAGGTCGAGCCGGCGGCCGCGCGGGGTCGCAGCGTCCGTCGCCGCCATCAGCGCGTCGAGGTCGCCGACGACGTCCTGCGCGGCCTGCGAGGCGAACGGCGGCGGCGAGATCGCGTTCACCCGGATCCCGCGCGGCGCGAGCTCGGCGGCGAGGTAGCGGACGAGCGCCTCGCCGCACGCCTTCGCGGTGCCGATCGCGCTGTAGGTCGGGATCACGCGAAACGAGCCGATGCTCGTGCAGTAGAGGATGGTCGAGCCGTCGCCGAGCTGGTCGTCGAAGGCGGCCGTCAGCCCGAGGAGCGCGAGCCCGCTCGACCTCACGACCTCCGAGAAGCGCTCGTAGCCGATCTCGAGGGCCGGGCCGGTCGCGACCTCGACGGCGGCGTGCACGAGGGTCGCGACGCCGTCGGTGCCGGCCCGCACCTCGTCGGCGAGCCGCTGCATGTCGTCCGCGCTGTGGAGGTCGCATCGTGCCGTGCGCGCTCCCGGGATCTCGCGCGCGACGGCCTCCGCGCGCTCCGCATCACCACGGTAGGTGATCCAGAGCGGTGCGCCGGGTCGGTCGGAGGCGAGGCGTCGCGCGATCGCGCCGCCGAGCCCGCCCGCGGCGCCGACGACGACGATGGCTGCGTTCGGGTTCTCGTAGGTCGACACCGGGCGAACCTACCAGATCGCCGACTCGATGTCAGCGCCGGACGATGTACCCGTGCGCGTCGCGATCCCAGGTGTCGGCCGTCACACCCTCTGCGCGGAGCTCCGGCTTCATGATCCGCTGCGCGTGGTTCTTCGGCAGCGCGGCCACGAAGCGGACGTAGCGCGGCACGGCGAAGTGGGGCATCCGGTCCTGCGCGAAGTCGAGGAGCGCCTCGGGCGCGAGCGCTGCGCCTTCCTTCAGCTTCACGACCGCGAGCACCTCCTCCTCGGTCAGCTCCGACGGCACCCCGATCACCGCGGTCTCCTCCACCGCGTCGTGGTCGTTCAGCACCTGCTCGACCTCCCAGGAGGAGACGTTCTCGCCGCGGCGGCGGATCGCGTCCTTGAGCCGGTCGACGAACGTGAACCAGCCGTCGGCCGACTCGCGGCCGCGGTCGCCCGTGTGGAACCAGAGTCCGCGAAACGCGGCGACCGTGGCCTCGGGGTTGCCGACGTACTCCTCGACCATGATGTGCGGCGCCAGCGGGCGCACGACGATCTCGCCCTCGACGTCCGGCGGGCAGCGGCGTCCCCGGTCGTCGTGGATCTCGACCACGTAGTCGGGCATGCGCGTCCCGCAGGTGCCGATCCGCCGGTTGCCCCACTGGTTGCCCGTGCAGTTGCCGAGCTCGGTCGAGCCGTACATCTCCTGCAGGGTGACGCCGAAGCGCTCCTCGAACTGCGGCGTGATCGCGGCGGGCGCGGGTGCGCCGTAGCCCTTCCGAACGAGGTGGTCGCGGTCGTCGGGCCGCTCGGGCTGCTTGGAGAGCATCATCAGCAGCGCGCCCATGAAGTTGAACGCCGTCACGCTCTCGGCGCGGCAGATGTCCCAGAAGCGCGACGCCGAGAAGCGGTCATGAAGCACGAGCGAGCCGCGGTCCATGAACAGGGCGGGGAGGACGCTCGTGTACTTCGCATTGACGTGGAAGAGCGGGAAGGCGCTGAACAGGCGTTCGTCCTCGCCGTAGGTCATGACGTCGATCGTCGCCACGGTCGCGAGCCGGAAGTTCGCGTTGTGCGTCAGCACCGCGCCCTTCGACGGCCCCGTCGTGCCCGACGTGAAGAGGATCACCGACGTGTCGTAGGGGTGGACGTCGACCGCAGGCGGGTCCGGTGAGCCGTCGAGCAGCTCGGCGAAGGCCAGTGTCCGCACCGGTACCGGCACGCTCCCCGACGCGTCCTCGCCCAGCACGACGGCGTGACGCAGCCGGGGCACCTGCGCGGCGATGCGCTCGATCCGATCGACCCAGGCGGCGTCGACCACGATCGCCGACGTGCCCGACTGGTTCAGCATGTACGCGAGCATGTCGCCGCGAAGCCCGACGTTGAGCGGCACCTCGACCATCCCCGCCTTCGCGATCCCCACCCAGGCGTCGAGGTACTCCGCCCGGTTGCCGAGCATCACGGCCACCCGGTCGCCCCGCGTGAGCCCGAGGCCGGCGAGCGCGTTCGCGACCCGGTTCGACCGCTCGTCGAGCGCGCCGCCCGTGACCGGGCCGGCCTCGAAGCGGACGATCTCGCGATCCGGGCTCTCGGCAGCACGGGCCGAGACGACGGCGCCCATCGTGCGGACGCCGCTATACACGCGCCGCCACCTCGCCCCGTCCGACTTCAGTCGGACGGCGGCGCGTACTCGAGCTGAACCGTCCGACTGAAGTCGGACGGGGGAGGGGAGCGGCTGGACGGGGGATCACCGACGCACCTCGTACCCGTGCAGCTCGCGGTCCCATGTGTCCGGCGTCACCCCCACGGCTCGGAGCACGGGCTTCTCGATCCGCTGCGCGTGGTTCTTCGGCAGCTCGGCCACGAAGCGGACGTAGCGCGGCACGGCGAAGTGCGGCACCCGCTCCTGCGCGAAGTCGAGGAGCGCCTCGGGCGCGAGCGCTGCGCCCTCCTTCAGCTTGACGACCGCGAGCACCTCCTCCTCGGTCAGCTCCGACGGCACCCCGATCACGGCGGTCTCCTCGACGGCCTCGTGGTCGTTCAGCACCTGCTCGAGCTCCCAGGAGGAGATGTTCTCGCCGCGCCTGCGGATCGCGTCCTTGAGCCGGTCGGAGAAGAAGAACCACCCGTTCTCGTCGACGCGGCCCCGGTCGCCCGTGTGGAACCAGCAGCCGCGGAAGGCGGCGACGGTGGCCTCGGGGTTGCCGACGTACTCCTCGACCATGGCGTGCGGCTCGCGGGGACGGACGACGATCTCGCCCTCGACCCCCGGCGGGAGGCGGTGGCCGTGCTCGTCGTGGATCTCGACCTCGTAGAGCGGCGACGCCCGGCCGCACGATCCGCGCGGATGCGGAACGGCGAGCGTGTTCTGGGTCGCGCAGCAGAGCTCGGTCGAGCCGTAGACCTCGACGAGCTCGAGCCCGAACCGCTCCTGGAACGTCTCCTGGATCGCGACCGGGGCGGGCGCGCCGTAGGCGCAGCGGACGGGGTTGTCGGCGTCGTCGGGTCGCTCGGGCTGCTTCTGCAGCATCATCACCATCGCGCCCATGAAGTTGAACGCGGTCACGCTCTCGGCGCGGCAGATCTCCCAGAAGCGCGAGGCCGAGAAGCGGTCGTGGAGCACGAGCGAGCCGCCGTCGAGCAGCATCGCCGGCAGCACGCTCGTGTAGCGGGCGTTGACGTGGAACAGGGGGAACGCGTTGAAGAGCGTCTCGCCCGGGCCGTAGCGCATGAGGTCGCACACGTTCTGCGCCTGCGCGACGTGCGCGTTGTGGGTGAGCACGGCGCCCTTCGAGGGGCCGGTCGTCCCGGAGGTGAAGAGGATGACGGAGCGGTCGAACGGGTCGATCTCGACCTCCGGGGCGGTGGAGGGAGCGTCGAGGAGATCGGCCCACGACCTCGTCGACAGCGCGCCGGGTAGGTCGGTGGCACGTGGCGTCGACTCCGTCGACGTGCTCGGCACGACGACCACGTCGCGGAGCGTCGCGAGCGACGGCGCGATCCGCTCGATCCGCTCGAGCCACTGCTCGTCGATCACGAGCGCGCGGCACTCGGCCTGGTTCAGCATGTACGCGAGCATGTCGCCGCGGAGACCGGTGTTGAGCGGCACCTCGACGATCCCGGCCTTCGCCATCCCGAACCAGGTGGCGAGGAACTCCGGCCGGTTCGAGAGCATCACCGCGGCCCGGTCGCCCCTCTCCAGGCCGAGCGCGCCGAGCCCGTTCGCGACGCGGTTGGCCGCCGCGTCGAGGTCGGCGTACGTGACGACCGCGTCCTCGAAGCGCACGATGGCATGGTCGGGGCTCTCGGCCGCCCGGGTCGCCAGGATCTCTCCGAGCGTGCGGCTCACGAGAGCGCCTCCAGCGTGCGCAGCGCCCCGGCGCGGCCGTCGCGCGTCTCGAGGGCGAGGAGCCCGTGCCGGTCGATCTCCTCGCGCAGCAGCCGCAGCGCCTCCGGCGGCGGCGGCTCGGTCGTCGGCACGCGGGCCGGGAGGTCGAGCGCGAACCCGCAGCCAGCGACGACCTCGTCGACGGTCGAGCCCTCGTGCACCGACGCGAGCCGGAAGCGCTCTCCGTCCCACTCGATCACGGCCGCCGACGTCACGATCGCCGCCACCCGTCCTGGCGCGCCGGTGACGAAGTCGACCTGCTCGGTGAGGAACCGCCGCTCGTGCCCGACGCGGTAGACGACGAGGCGTCCCATCAGCCGTGCGATGTCGGCGGTCGCGAGCCCGCCGGGGAGGCGCACCAGCGACCCGTCCTTGCCGCGGACGCGGCTCGTGTTGAGCGCGCCGCGCCCGTCGACCTGTGCGGGGCTGATGAACTGGAGCGTGATCCGCCCACGCTGGATCACGTCGAGGATCTGCGCCTGCGAGTACACGCCGACCGCGGAGCGGGAGACCTCCTCGGGATGGATCATCGGCGTCGCGACGCCGACGACGAGCACGTCGTCGGCCCGGCACTGGCGCGCCAGGCACCAGGCGACCTGCTCCGAGGCCGTATGGCTCACGGCCGCGCCTCCATCAGCGCCCGCGCCGCGGCGTCTGCG
>Ga0194132_10010158_pt1 | contig 12613 bp, 13 predicted proteins | sample TA2KigOf80mmetaG_FD_148612 | JGI IMG/M metagenome (GOLD analysis project Ga0194132, IMG submission 148612) | Freshwater microbial communities from Lake Tanganyika, Tanzania - TA2015054 Kigoma Offshore 80m | ecosystem: Environmental > Aquatic > Freshwater > Lake | place: Tanzania: Lake... | reverse complement strand
CGCCAATCGTCGCGATACCGACCACCGCGGGCACCGGCAGCGAGGTCTCCGTGGGCTTCGTCATCGTCATGAAGGACGGTCGCAAGCTCACCTTCGCCAGCCCGCGTCTCATTCCGAGCGTGGCGATATGCGATCCGGACCTGACGCTCGCCCTGCCGCCGCTGCTCACCGCGGCCACCGGCATGGATGCCATCACGCATTGCATCGAAGCCGTGTTGTCGCCGGTGGTCAATCCGCCGGCTGAAGGCATCGCCTATGACGGCCTACACCGTGCATGGCGTAGCATCGAGGCCGCGGTCGGCGATGGCAGCGACAGGGCGGCGCGCTGGAACATGATGATGGCGTCCACCGAGGGTGCGCTCGCTTTCGTGAAGGGACTCGGCGCTGTCCATGCCATGAGTCATGCGGCTGGCCGCCTATCCGACCTCAGGCTTCATCACGGCACCCTGAACGCCGTGATTCTGCCGACCATACTGCGCTACAACGCCGGCACATCGGACGAGAAGTACACCCGGCTGGCGCAGGCGATGGGGTTGCCGGCAGGGACCGACCTGGCCGACGCCATTGCCACACGCAACGTAGCGCTCGGGCTACCGAGGGGGCTGCGGGACATGGGCATACGCGAATCGATGGTCGGCGACTTGGCGCGCCATGCCCTGGCCGATCTGTCGACCCGCACCAATCCACGTCCGATCGACGCCGACGCCTACGCATCTCTCTTCCGCGCCGCCTTCTGAGTCACCGCCATGCGTCGGAAACGGGTTGCAGCCAGCGTGGTGATGGCTGGCTTTCGCATGCCGCAGAGTGCCACGTTCTGGATCGGCCTGCTGCTGCTCGCCGCCTTGGGCGGCGCGCTGCTGTGGTCGGACGGGCTCATCGAACTGTCGCGCGCGTCGGCGTCGGCGCAACGCCGCACCCAGGCGTTGTTCGCCACGGCGCTGCAGGAACTGCGCGGAGGCGATGTCTCTGCCGCCTTGTGGCTGCTTCTGTCGTTGTCCTTCGGCTATGGCGTCCTGCACACGCTCGGACCGGGACATGGCAAGGCGGTCATCGCCGCCTACTTCCTCGACGAGGCGCGGCCCTTCGGCTGGTGGCACGGTGCGCTCGCCGGCGGCTGGATGGCGTTCACCCATACCATATCGGCGGTCATCCTTGCGATCGTTCTCAAGCTCCTGGGCACGGTCACGCTGTTCGGTGCCGTAGCCCAGGTTCGGAGCGTGGAGATTGCGTCTTACGCCGCAATTCTCGCGCTCGGGCTCTGGCGACTGCGGAGCGCGCTCACCGGTGAGCCCCATGTCGGCCATGCCGCAGGCATCGGCTGCGGTCCGGCCTGCCTGCCGCCCAAGCCACGCGGCACGCTGAGCTGTGAGGCCGTGGCGCAGCCCCGGGTACGAGGCCTCGGCACAAGCCGAAACGGTGCCGGTCTGCTGTTGCTCGGCGCCGCTGGTGTTGCCCCGTGTGCCGGGGCCCTGATTTTGGTGCTGCTGTCGATGGCCATGGACGTTCTGTGGGCCGGGTTGATTGGCGTGGTGGCCATTGCGCTCGGCATGGCCTCGGCGCTCGCCGCCGTCGGCATGGCTTCGGCACTTGCCCGCCGGCTGCTGGTCGACGAAGGGGGGCCGGTCGGCGCTCGTCGATGGCTGGGCATTCTCTCCGCTGCGATCGTGGTTTCCACGGGCGCGACCCTGCTGCTGGGCTCGTTGAACCGCGCGTTCGGTTGGTAGTCCTCCATCAACGGCTCACAGACGCGTCGGGTTCGGCGCGCCGCCGTAGACGGTCTCGGGGTCGAAGATCTTTTTCGTCCCCACCGGAACCAGCCCGACCGGTGCGCGTGTCGCGTCATCGAGATCGATCGCGCGATAGAAGCACGATCGATAGCCGACATGACAGCTCGCCTGGCCAGGCGCGAGCCGCACCCGCAGCCAAACGGCATCCTGATCGTCGTCGATACGCGCCTCGACGACGTGCTGGACGAAGCCACTGGTGGCGCCCTTGTGCCACGACGCCTGACGGCTGCGACTCCAATAGTGCGCCTGGCGGGTGGCGATGGTGCGCGCGAGCGCCTCGGCGTCCACCACGCCAACCATCAGCACCTCGCCGCGGTCGGCGTCGGTCGTGACCACCGGGATCAGTCCGAGGCGGTCGAACTTGGGCGCGAGTTCGAGGCCTTCTTCGACCTGCTCGATCGAGCGGCGTTGCGCGAACGGGGCTGCCGGATATGTCGGCGAAGGTTGCGGAGCGGACATGCTTCATTTCCTGCTTGTCGGGTTGGTAATAACAACGTTATAACATATCTATCACTGTCTCCAGGCGAGGCAATCGTATGGCGACACGACTGGATGACCGGATGCGGGCGGCGCGCACCGCCCGACTGCGGCAAGTGGTGGCCGATGCCGAGCGCCTGTGCCGCGAAAAGGGCGAGAGGCTGACGCCGGTCCGGCGTGAGGTGCTGCGGCTGCTGGCGCGGAGCGAGGAGCCGCTGGGAGCCTATGCGCTGCTGGCGCAGCTTCGGCGGCAGCGGACCGGCAGGGTCGACGCGCCAACGGTCTATCGGGCCCTCGACTTCCTGCTGAAGCTCGGCCTCGCGACGCGCATCGAGAGCCGGAGCGCCTGGGTTCTGGTCGATCGGTCCGCGCGATCCGATGCTTCGGTCTTCTTCCTGTGCAACACCTGCAACACCTCGGTCGCCATCGAGAACCTCGGCGTCGCCGATCTCATCGCCGACAGTGCGCGTAGCTTGGGCTTCCAGGTGAATCGGCCCGTCATCGAGTGCAGCGGGACCTGCGCGAGCTGTTCGACCCCACCTGTGACAACGCCGACCGGCCAGGAGCGGTCGCCATGAGGGGCCGTCCGCTCGTTCCGGTTTCTCTGCTGACCGGCTTCCTGGGCAGCGGCAAGACGACGGTGCTCAATCGCCTGCTGCGCCAGCCCGGACTCGGCAGGATCGCGATCGTCATCAACGAGTTCGGTGAGATCGGGCTCGACCACGAGCTGGTCGAAAGCTCGTCCGAGGACATGATACTGCTGCGCAGCGGCTGCCTGTGCTGCACCATTCGCGGCGATCTGGTGGACACCCTGCAGCGTCTGGTGCGCCGCCGGGACGACGGCGAGATCGCCTTCGACCGGGTCGTCATCGAGACCACCGGCCTCGCCGATCCGGCCCCGATCCTGCACACGCTGATGCAGGACCCGGTCCTGATCGCCGTCTATCGGCTGGACGGCGTGATCACCACGGTGGACGCGGCCAACGGCAACGCGACGCTCGACTGCCAGATTGAAGCGGTGAAGCAGGCGGCCGTGGCCGACCGGATTCTGCTGACCAAGACCGATCTCGTTTCACCCGATCGTTCCACGGCCCTGGTCGAGCGGTTGGGCCGGCTGAATCCCGCCGCTCCGATCGTCGTCGTGCGCGACGGCAACGTCGATCCTGCCTCGATCCTCGATGCCGGCCTGTACGATCCCGCGACCAAGTCGTTGAACGTCCAGCGCTGGCTGCAGGTCGAAGCCTACACCGCCGGTCGTCATCGCGATCACCATCATCACGGCCACGACGTGAACCGGCACGATGCCCACATCAAGGCGACCTGCCTGACCTTCGACACGCCGCTCGACGGTGCAGCCTTCGACACGTGGCTGGGTGTGCTGTTGATGCTGAAGGGCCGCGACATGCTGCGCATCAAGGGCATCGTCAACGTCGCCGGACTGGATGGTCCGCTGATCATCCACGGCGTTCAGCACGTGTTCCATCCCCCGGTTCGCCTGAAGCGGTGGCCGGGTGGCGACCGCCGCACGCGGATCGTCTTCATCACCCGTGACATCGACGAGGCGGCTTTGCGCGACACGCTCGCCGTGTTCTGGCGAGAGCCCGCACGGCCGTCGGCAGCCGCGTCGTGAGTCTCGTTTCCTGCCACCCTTCGACGATTCGAGGAGATGTCGCATGTCGACCGTGCCCGTGACCGTCCTGACCGGCTATCTCGGCGCCGGCAAGACCACGCTGCTCAATCGCATCCTGAGCGAGCCGCATGGCAAGCGCTATGCCGTGATCGTCAACGAGTTCGGCGAAGTGGGCATCGACAACGACCTCATCGTCAGCAGTGACGAGGAGGTCTTCGAGATGAACAACGGCTGCATCTGCTGCACGGTTCGCGGCGACCTGATCCGCATCATCGAAGGCCTCATGCTCAGGCGGAACAAGTTCGACGCCATCGTCGTCGAGACCACCGGTCTCGCCGACCCCGCGCCGGTGGCCCAGACCTTCTTCGTCGACGACGACGTGGCACGCCGCGCGCGACTCGATTCGATCGTCACCGTGGTCGACGCACGCCACTTCCTGATGCGTCTCGTCGACAGCCACGAAGCCGAGGAACAGGTCGCCTTCGCCGACATCGTTCTGCTGAACAAGACCGATCTGGTCGATGCCGACGAACTCGCCGCCGTCGAGGCTCGCATCCGCTCGATCAATCGCTACGCCACCGTTCACCACACGAAGCATTGCGATGTCGAACTCACCGAAGTGCTCGATCGCGGCGCCTTCGACCTCAACCGCATCCTCGAGATCGAGCCGGCCTTCCTCGGCGAAGACAGCCACGAGCATGACGAGTCGATCACCAGCGTGTCGCTCGAAGGCGGTGAGCTCGACCTCGTCCGCTTCAGGGAGTGGCTGGGGGACTATCTGTCGACCAACGGTCCCGACGTGCTGCGCACCAAGGGCATCCTGGCGATCGCCGGCAGCGATCGCCGCTTCGTGGTCCAGGCCGTGCACATGCTGATGGACGCGGGCCAGCAACGGCCCTGGAACGCGGGCGAGCCGCGGCGCAGCCGTCTGGTGCTGATCGGGCGCAACCTCGACGTGGCCGCGCTTCAGGCCGGGTTCCGCGCCTGCGAAGCGCGGCGGTAGCGCGCAGCAGCGACGATCAGCAGGAGGGCATTGATCGCGAGCCCCAGGGCGAACGAAAGGACGAGCGGCAGGGCGTCGTGTACTGCGCCCGGCCGGTGGCGGTCGGGCCGTCATTGGAGACTGCGCAGCCTGTCGCGCTCGGCGATGTCGCGGGCCGGCGCGAGATCGATCTGCGCGTCGCGAAGCTGCTCGACGAAAGCTTCGAGGTGCCCGCCCGCGACGCGCGCCGCTGTCGGCGCCAGCATGGTGGCGAGGTGGCGGTGGAGCGGCAGGCCGTAGCCGCAGCGCGCCAGTCCGAAGGCGGTCAGCATCCTTGCTTCGTCGGTCCCGAGGCGTGGACAGGGCGGTGGATGAATGCCGAGCGGCGTGTGCACCCCGTGGAGCACGGTGTCCATGAACATCGCGAATTCGGGTAGGGCGTCGCCGAGTCCGGCCACGTCGAAGCCGCGCCACAGCAGCGAATCGTACGGCGTGCGGGGCTGCTCCGGCCGCCAGGCTCGGATCTCCACGCACCATTGGCGCATGGCCCACAGGAAGAAGCGCTCGCCGAGCGAGAGCAGGCAGAGGTCGCAGGGTGGGGGCGTCGGCATGCTCTGGCTCTCCGCGTCGGCGTCATCCGATATGAGTACTTAATGCGATTGCGACGCATTTGCAAATACTAATCGCACATCGGCGTCATCTGCAGAGGCATTTCAGTTCTTGAGCATACCAGCGATCAGCGCCGCCAAGTTATGGCGCATCATCGTCTCGTAGGTCGATGCGAGACCGGTCGGGCCGGAGGGCACATCGCTGTACAGGCGCGGCCCGACTACGCCCAGGAAGTGCAGGGTCAGAAGGCAGGTCGCGCCGTCGAACGGGCCGGGAGCTGCGATCCTGCAGGCCGGCCAGGCCTTCCGCTTTGAAGCGATCCACCCATTTGCACACCGTGCGAGGGCAAACGCCGACGGCTTGACTGACGGCCTTCGGCGTTTGCCCACCGAGAACCATGTTGACCATGCGCTCTCGACCGTGCGGCGTCAGACGGGCATTCTTATGGATGTCCATTCGGCTCTCTCCAAGGATCAGGTGACGTTTCGACAACATCACTTTCTTCGGCCCGAGCCGGATGGACAACCTACTGAAAGCTCACAGCTAGAGATCGAGCGTCAGCAGGCGCGGATCGCGGGTCGCGCGGGCGAACGCGCGGAGCTGCCACAGCGCCGCCAGATGGAGGCCGGGAATCTCTCGCCGTCCCTCGGCGAGGTCGGCGAGGAACGTCCGCCACGGCACGACGTGCGTGGCGATCACCTCGCCGGCATCGAAGTCCGGTTCCGTGACCTTGCGAACGTCGAGCGCCAGGAAGGAGTGCACCCGGTTGTTCTGTCGGCCCGTGTTGGCGGTCGACGAACCAAGAACGTGCCATTCAGCCGAGGCGTATCCGGTCTCCTCCCGCAGTTCCCGCTTCATGGCATCGAGCAGGTTCTCGTCGTCGTCGGGGGCGCCGCACGGCAACTCGAACGAGCTTCTTCCGACACCATGACGGTACTCTTCGATCAGCACGATCTCACAGTCGGGCGTGAGCGCGATCACGCAAATCCAGTCGGGGAATTCGAGGACGTGATAGGGCGACAGGACGGTGCCGTTGGACACGCGCACCGTGTCGCTGCGCAGCGCCAGCCAGCGGTCGCGGTAGGAGTACTTCGATTCGATCACCTGCCACGGCGCGACGGTTGCGGTGGGTTTCCTGGCGTCAGCCATCACACCGCGGTCCAGCCGCCGTCGACCACGATTTCCGCGCCGGTGACGTAGGACGACTCGTCCGATGCCAGGAACAGGATGGCGTAGGCCACCTCGTCGACCTCGCCGGCGCGGCCGAGCGGCACGCCCTTCAGGGTCTTGGCGCGCATCTCCGGATCGGCCGTCCGGCCCGAAGTGCGCATCGGCGGCATCAGCCCGGGATGCACCGAGTTGACCCGGATGCGGTCCTTGCCGTGTTGCGCCGCCGCTGCCTTGGTGATCAGGCGCACCGCACCCTTCGAGGCGTTGTAGCCGACATGGATGTAGCCCTGGCCAACGATGCCCGAGATCGACGAGAGGTTGATCACCGAGCCGCCGGCGCCTCCTTTTTTCATCGCCGCGATACCATACTTCATGCCGAGGAACACGCCGGTGGCATTGATCCCCATCAGTCGGTTCCAGGCTGCGGTGTCGTAAAGATCCTGCTCGGCCGAGCCCGAGATGCCGGCGTTGTTGACCAGCACGTCGAGGCTACCATGGGTCGCCACGGTTCGGTCGATGGCAGACTTCCATTGCGTCTCGTCGGTCACGTCGAGATGCATGTAGTCGGCTGTTCCGCCCGCCTTCCGGATATCGGCGGCCACGGCCTCGCCATCCTTGTCGAGGATGTCAGCGACCACCACCGCCTTTGCGCCCTCGCGGGCGAACAGGCGGGCGGTCGCTGCGCCCATGCCGCCGGCTGCGCCAGTCACCAACGCCACCTTGCCTTTCATGCGCATCGCCAATTCTCCCTCCTCACGCAAGTTTGAGACCGACGATTCCGGCCACGATCAAGGCGATCGACACGAACCGCATGGTCGAGGTCGAATCGCCGAAGGCAATGATGCCCACGACGAAGGCGCCAACCGCGCCGATGCCGGTCCAAACGGCATAGGCGGTACCCATCGGTATTGTGCGCTGTGCCCATAGAAGCAGGGCGCCGCTCGCCGCCATGGCCACGATGGCGAAGATGATCCACCACGGGCGAGCGCCCTGGTCGGTCCAGCCCAACTTCAGGCCGACCGGCCAGCCGATCTCGCATATCCCCGCCAAAACCAGGTATATCCAAGCCATGAGTTCTCCTTATGGTGAATGGTAGCCGTTCAGCACTCGTTGACGGCGGCAGCGTGTCCTGTTCTGATCAAGAATTGCACGCATCTTGCAGGATAGCGAGAGCGCACCAGGGAATGACTCTTATGGGGTATGGGAGCTAGCCATGAACGAACGTGAGTTGCGCCGTCTGATCGGCGATGTGAAACGTGGAAAGCTGTCGCGACGCGGCTTTGCACAAAGACTCCTGGCCGTCGGGCTGACGGCGCCGATCGCCACGCAGCTGCTGGCGATTTCGGGCGTCGCGCACGCCCAGCCGAAGTCGCAGTACAAGCCGACCAAGCGCGGCGGGGGCGGCCTTCTGAAAGTGCTGTGGTGGCAGGGACCGACGCTGCTCAACCCGCACTTCGCGGTCGGCACCAAGGACCAGGATGGCAGTCGCATCTTCTACGAGCCGCTCGCCGCCTGGGATCCGGACGGCAACCTCAAGCCCAAGCTCGCGGCGTCGATTCCCGGCCGCGAGGACGGTACGCTGGCCGCCGACGGCAAGTCGGTGGTGTGGAAGTTGAAGCAGGGCGTCACCTGGCACGACGGCCGGCCGTTCACCGCCGACGACGTCGTCTTCAACTGGCAGTATGCCAAGGACCCTGCAACGGCCGCGGTCACGTCGGGCTCCTACAACGACATCATGGTCGACAAGGTCGACCAATACTCGGTGCGGGTGACGTTTGCCAAAGCGACTCCGTTTTGGGCCGACGCCTTCGTCGGCACCAGAGGCATGATGATCCCCAAGCACCTCTTTGCGGACTTCATCGGCGCCAAGTCACGCGAGGCGCCGACCAACCTCAAGCCGGTCGGCACCGGACCTTACATGTTCAAGGACTTCAAGCCGGGCGACCTTGTGGCGGGCGTCATCAACCCGAACTACCATGAGCCCAACCGGCCGTATTTTGACGCCATCGAGATGAAGGGCGGCGGCGATGCGGTCTCGGCGGCGCGTGCGGTGCTGCAGTCGGGCGAGTTCGATTTCGCTTGGAACCTGCAGGTCGAGGACGAAATCCTGCAGCGCCTGGAGAAAGGCGGCAAGGGTAAGGTCGTCATATCGCCGGGCGGCAACATCGAGCACATCCAGGTCAACTTCACCGACCCCTGGACCGAGGTCGACGGCGAACGTTCGAGCCTCAAGACCAAGCATCCGACGCTCAGCGATCCAGCGGTGCGCCAGGCCATATCGATGCTGGTCGACAAAGACTCGGTCGAGAAGCACATCTATGGCCGCACCGGCATTGCCACAGCCAACTTCGTCAACAATCCGGCGCGCTTCGTGTCGAAAACGACCAAGTACGAGTTCAATGTCGACAAGGCGGCCGACATCCTCGAGAAGGCCGGCTGGAAGAAGGGCGGCGACGGCATCCGCGAGAAAGACGGCAAGAAGCTCAAGTTCGTCTATCAGACGTCGATCAACCAGCCGCGACAAAAGACTCAGGCGATCGTCAAGCAGGCCGCCCAGAAGGCCGGTATCGATATCGAGCTGAAGTCGGTGACAGCGTCGGTGTTCTTCTCGTCGGACGTGGCCAACCCCGACACCTACACCAAATTCTATTGCGACCTGCAGATGTACACCACGACCATGTCCCAGCCCGACCCAGAAGTGTTCATGCTGCAGTTCACCTCGGCCGAGGCGGCGACCAAGGACAACAAGTGGCAAGGCCGCAACATCACGCGCTGGCAGAACAAAGAGTACGACGACAACCACAAAGCGTCGCAGTCGGAGCTCGATCCGGTGAAACGCGCCGCCATGTTGATCAAGGCCAATGAGATGGTCATCAACGACCATGTCGTCATTCCGGTCGTCGCCCGCCCGACCGTGTCCGCGGTCGGCCTCAAGCTCAATGCCTCGATCAGCGGTTGGGACAACAACACCTGGGACTTGTCGGACTGGTACAAGGACGCATAGTCAGCTGAACCTCTACCGCCCCGGAAACGATTCCGGGGCGGTTCACATGAGAGACATCTCGTGAGTCGCCAGTACGTCATCCGCCGCATGCTGATCGCCATCCCGAGCCTGCTCGGGATCAGCGTCATCCTGTTCACCATCCTGGCCATGGCGCCGGGCGATCCGTTCGAGGAGCTGGCGACCAACCCGGCGATCCCGCCCGAGGTCCGCCAGGCGTTGCGCACCAAGTTCGGGCTCGACGACCCGGTCTGGCAACGCTACCTGCACTGGCTCAGCGCCATGGTGCAGGGCGACTGGGGCTTCTCCTTCCAGAGCCGCATGGATGTCGACACGCTGATCCTGCAGCGCCTCCCGGTGACACTGATCGTGATCGGGGCCTCGCAGATCCTGGCGATTTCCGTCGCCATCCCGGTCGGCGTCCTCGCAGCGATCCGGCCCTATTCGGTCTTCGATCAAGTCGCCAGCACCTTCGCCATGATCGGCTTCTCGTTGCCGACCTTCTTCACTGGTCTGGTGTTGATCCTGATCTTCTCCATCCAGCTCGATTGGCTGCCCTTCGTCTACCGCGCCGACATCCACGCCACGGGCTGGGCCTTCTATTGGGAGCACCTCAAGCAGTCAATCATGCCGGTCGTTGTGCTGGGCCTCGCCCAGGCGGGCACGCTGGTGCGCTTCATGCGCTCCTCGGTGCTCGACGTGATCCGGCTCGACTACGTGACGACCGCGCGCTCCAAGGGCATCGGCGAGCGCAAGGTGATCGTCAAGCACGTGGTGCGCAACGCCCTGATCCCGGTCGTTACCCTGGTCTTTCTCCAGCTGCCGGCGGTGTTCGGCGGCGCCATCGTCACCGAGCAGATCTTCCGCGTGCCCGGCATCGGCTCGCTGCTGATCGCCGCGATCCTGGCCAACGACACGCCGGTCGTGATGGGCGTCACCTTCGTGATCGCCTGCCTCGTCGTTCTCTTCAACCTCATCGCGGATATACTTTATGGCTGGCTCGACCCCCGCATCTCTTTCCGCTGACGCGCCGGCCGCGGGCGTCGTTCAGGCGCGCAAGGCGCGCTCGATCTCGCCAGCAATCGAGACATGGCGTCGCTTTCGCCGTCATGTGCTGGCGGTGAGCGGCGCGATCGTGCTTCTGATCATGGTGCTGGGCGTGCTGGTCGGGCCTTCCATTTGGGCGGTGCCGATCAACGAGATCGACTTCACCGCCAAGCTCCAGGGTCCCTCGCTGAAGCATCCGCTGGGCACCGATGACCTCGGCCAGGACTTGCTGGCGCGAATGATGTACGGCGGCAAGATCTCGCTGGCGGTGGGCTTTGCCGCGATGATGGTGGCGCTGGTGGTCGGCGTGCTGGTCGGTGCGGTGGCCGGCATGGCGAGCGGCTGGGTCGACGCCGCCCTGATGTGGCTCACCGACCTCTTCCTCGCGCTGCCGACCCTGCCGCTGCTGCTGCTGGTGATCTACTTGTTCCGCGACAGCGTGAAGCAGGTGCTGGGCGTCGAGGGTGGTGCCTTCGTGCTGATCGTCGTGGTGATCGGCGGCCTGCGCTGGATGCCGGTGGCGCGCCTGGTACGCGCCCAGTTTCTGAGCTTGCGCGAGAAGGAGTTCGTCGAAGCGGCGCGCGCGCTCGGCGCCTCCAAGGTACGCCAGGTGGTGCAGCACATCCTGCCCAACGCGCTGGGGCCGGTCATCGTGGTCGGCACGATCGACGTAGCGACCGCCATCATCTTCGAATCGACCCTGTCGTTCCTCGGCCTGGGCTTCCCGTCCGACGTGCCGACCTGGGGTTCCATGCTGCGCGACGCCAAGGACTACCTCGACATCGCGCCGCACTGGGCGCTGTTCCCGGGAGCCGCCATCTTCCTCACCGTGCTGGCGATCAACTTCATCGGCGACGGCCTGCGTGACGCCTTTGATCCACGCCGCGTGCTTTAGGAGCGAACCCGAGCGTGGCCGAAACACTACTGGACATCCGCGGTCTCAAGACCTGGTTCAAGACCGAGGATGGCATGGTCCGCGCCGTCGACGGCGTCGACCTGCGCATCGATCGCGGCGAGACCGTCGGCGTGGTGGGCGAATCGGGCTGCGGCAAGACCGTGACCGCCCGCTCGGTGCTGAAGCTGATCGACATGCCGCCCGGCCGCTTCGAAGCCGGGACGATCCTGTGGCAGGGCAGGGACCTCATCCCGCTCGACCAGGACGAGATGAACCAGATCCGCGCCCGCGAGATCGCCATCATCTTCCAGGAGCCGATGACCTCGCTCAATCCCGTCTACACGGTCGGCGACCAGATCGCCGAGGTGATCGCACTGCACCAGAAGCTGTCGCCGAAGCAGGCGATGGCCGGTGCTGCCGAGATGCTGCGCCTGGTCAACATCCCCAACCCGCAGAAACGGGTGCACGACTATCCGCACCAGTTCTCCGGCGGCATGCGCCAGCGCGTCATGATCGCCATGGCGCTGAGTTGCCAGCCCAAGCTCCTGATCGCCGACGAGCCGACCACCGCGCTCGACGTCACCATCCAGGCGCAGATCCTGGAGCTGATGCAGGAGATGAAGGAGAAGTTCGGCATGGCGATCATGCTGATCACTCATGCTATGGGCGTGGTTGCCGAGACCTGCCAGCGCGTCACCGTGATGTATGCCGGCAAGGTCGTCGAGGAGGCGCCAGTCGAGGCGCTGTTCGGCGATCCGCGGCATCCTTACACCCAGGGGCTGATCCGCTCGATCCCCCGCATCGACCGCGCGGTGAGCCGTCAGGCGCGACTGGAATCGATCCAAGGCACGGTGCCGAGCCTGCTCAATCCGCCGCCGGGCTGTCGCTTCGCGGCGCGCTGCAGGTTCGCCACGGACGTCTGTACCCAGGCCATGCCGCCGCTCAAGGAAGTGGCGCCCGGTCATCGCGTGGCGTGCGTCCTGTGAGTGGCGAGAATCCGGTCGGCGGCGAAGAG
>Ga0194132_10010157_pt1 | contig 12614 bp, 8 predicted proteins | sample TA2KigOf80mmetaG_FD_148612 | JGI IMG/M metagenome (GOLD analysis project Ga0194132, IMG submission 148612) | Freshwater microbial communities from Lake Tanganyika, Tanzania - TA2015054 Kigoma Offshore 80m | ecosystem: Environmental > Aquatic > Freshwater > Lake | place: Tanzania: Lake Tanganyika... | reverse complement strand
GTGACCGCGGACGTGACCGCGGTTCCGGCGAACGACCGCGCGATTCAGGACGCGGTCGCCCGGCTGCTGATCGAACCCGGCGTGCGCTCCGCGAGTTGGGAGAAACTCGCCGCGGTCGCGGAGTGATTCGCCTTGTGGCCCGCGGCGCGGCTGTGTTAGGGTTTGCGCCTTGCACCGTGCGAGGAAGGAACCACCCATGTCCGCGCCCCGCTTTAGCGTCGTCGTTCCCACTCGCGAGCGGGCCGACACGCTCCGGTTCGCGCTGCGCACCTGTCTCGACCAAGACTTTGACGATTACGAGGTGATCGTCTCGGACAACCACAGTTCGCCCGCGACGCGCGCGGTCGTGGACGAGTTCGCGTCGCCGAAGGTGGGGTACGTGCGCACGGAAAAGCCGGTGGCGATGAGTACCAACTGGGAGTTCGCGGTCGGGCACGCGCGGGGCGAGTACGTCATCCTCATCGGCGACGACGACGGTCTGCTCCCGCACGCGCTGCGCGAACTGGACCGACTGGCTTGCGACACGGGCGCGCGCGCGATCCGCTGGACCGCGGCCTACTACACATGGCCGACCGTCGCTGTCGCGGGGCAGGGGAACTACCTGCGGGTGCCGCTGGGCCGCGAGGTGTGCGAGCGCGACGGTGCCGACGTGATCCGCGAAGTGGCCGAGTTCCGCGCGTTCTACACCGACCTGCCGATGCTGTACAACGCCGCGGTTCACCGCGACGTACTCGACGCCCTGCGTGCGCGCGCCGGGCGCGTGTTCCCCCACCCGGTCCCCGACGTGTACTCCGGGTTCGCGGTCGCCTACGCCGCCGGGCGGTTCCTCTCCGCCACCGCGCCGATGAGCGTGTCCGGGCAGTCCCGGGCCAGCAACGGGCTGGCGACGCTCTTCTTCCGCGGGCGCTCGGCCACCAGCGACGAGTTTTTCGCGCTGAACGCCGCGGACGGGTTGCACTCCGAGCACACGGTGCCCGACGTTCCGGTGTTCCCGCACGTACCCGTGGCCGATTCGTTCGCGTTCGCCAAGCGCGTGCTCTTCCCAGATCTGCCGGTCGAACTGGACCGCAAGGCGCTGGCCGCGGCGTGCGTGACCGGGGCACGTGTGACCGAGGCCGATTGGCCCGCGGCGCTGGCCGCAGTGCGCGCCGCGTTCGCCGACGACGCGGAACTGGAAAAGTGGTTCGACGCGGAACTGGCCCACAAGCCCTACGCCGCCCCGCCGCCGGTACGGTTGCGCCCGGACCGGCTCACGGCCGACGGCACCGCGCTGCACCTCGACGCCGCCGCGTTCGGCGTATCGGACGTGGCCGGGGCCGGGGCCCTGTGCGAGCGGTTGCTTGGCTACCGCGCGCACGGGTTGGCCCTGAAGGACGCGGAGCACGTGCCGGACGGACTCGCGGAGCTGCAAGCGAAGGAGGCCTATATCCAGCGCCTCGCCGTCCTGTGCCAAGACCTGCACGCCCAACTGCACGCGACCGCGGCCCACCGGGACGTGGTCGCCGCGCACCTCCGGGCGCGCGAGGCCACCCTCGCCGAACACCAAAGGCAGATTCGCGACCTGATCGCGCGCCTGAACGTGCGCGGGCTGCGGAGCTTCTTGAGCAGTGCGTTCCGGCGGATCGTGCCGAAGCGCGCGCCGCGATAAATCGGGTACCATTAGCGGTGAGCTTCGTACACGAGGTGCGCCGTGCCAACCCGCCGCGAACTGCTATCCGCCGGGGCAGCGCTCGCGGTCGCCGGCGCGCTCTCCGCCGCCGACGAGAAGCCGCGCCGGTTCGACGTTCACTGATCCTGCCGGCCATCGAGTTGCTGAAGGACATCGGCGAGACGGCGGGGGCCGAGCGGATCCGCAAGGCCGTCGAGGGCGTGCTGACCGAAGGTCAGGTTCGCACGAAGGACATCGGCGGCACCGCGACCACGACCGCGTTCACCGACGCCATCATCGCGAAGACGTGAGGCGCGCGGTGGAACTGTTGGACTTTACCGGCAACGTCGCGCTGGCCGCGCTGCTCGGCGCGCTGATCGGGATGGAGCGCGAGTTGAACCGGCACCCGGCCGGGCTGCGCACCAACGCCCTCGTCGCGCTCGGCGCGGCGCTCTTCGTCTCGCTCACCGCGCTCATGGGCGAAACCACCAGCCCGACGCGGGTCGCGTCGTACATCGTCAGCGGGGTCGGGTTCCTCGGCGGCGGGGCCATCCTCAAGGAGGGCGCGAACGTCCGCGGTCTCACGACCGCGGCCGGGCTGTGGTGCAGCGCCGCGGTCGGCACGATGTGCGGCACCGGGCACGGGCTACACGCCGCGGTGGGGTGCGCGTTCGTCCTCACGTTGCTGCTCGTGCTGCGCCCCGTGTCGCACTGGCTGGAGCGCGTCGGCAAGCGAACGAACACCGCGCCGGCCAACTCCCTCGTCCGCGTCGTTTGCCGCAACCCTGATCACGCGCTGGTGCGCACGGTTCTGGCGCGGCACCTCGGCGGCGTGCCGGGTCTCGTCGTCACCGGGGTCGCGACCAGCAAGCCGAAGCGCCAGAAGCTGGTGGCCGTGACCGCGGACGTGACCGCGGTTCCGGCGAACGACCGCGCGATTCAGGACGCGGTCGCCCGGCTGCTGATCGAACCCGGCGTGCGCTCCGCGAGTTGGGAGAAACTCGCCGCGGTCGCGGAGTGACGCGCGGTTCGGCTTGACGCCTCTCTCAGAATCGGGGTACACATTCTGCTCGCGCGCCCGGACGGCGCGCACGCCGCCCCGGAACCGCCGCATGGACGCACACCCGCCTTCGCCCCGCGCGCCGCTCGTTACGGTCGGTATCCCGACCTACAACCGGCCCGACGGCCTGCGCCGCACACTGGAGTGCATCCGCGGCCAGACGTACCCGAACCTCGAAATCCTTATCTCGGACAACTGCTCCACGACACCGGAAACGCGGGCCGTCGCGCTGGCACACCAGCAGGCCGACCCGCGCGTGAAGTACCACCGCCAAGATGCGAACATCGGCCTCGAAGCCAACTTCAAGTACCTGCTGGCACAAGCGCGGGGCGAGTACTACTTCTGGGCCGCCGATGACGACGAGTGGACCCCGGACTTCGTCGCGGTGTGCGTGGCGAAGATCGGCGACGCCGGCTCCGTGATGACCGGGATGCGCAACGCGATCCGCTCGCGCGGCCTCTTGCGGTGGAAGCCGCCGCTCGACCTGTCGCCCGAGCGCGGCGCGTTCGCGAACGCGGTCGCGTTCCTCAACAACGCCCAACCCAGCCTCTTCTACGGCATCCACCGCACGGCCGAACTGCGCCGTTTCCTTCAGGAGCGGATGTACGACTACTACGACTACTTCTTCATCCTGCGCCAGATCCTCACGGTCGGGTTCAAGACCGCGCCGGACGTCTGCTTCAACGTCGGTATCGAGTCGGACGCGCCGATCTTCAAACCGGCGCGCCCGCGAACGACCGCGGTGTACGAGTACAAACCGTTCCTCCGCGACGCGCTCCGCGCCACGCTCGGCGCGCGGAGTCTCGGGCTGTTCCAGAAGCTGCGGCTCGCGTACCTGCTGAGCTACGTCGCGGTCAACGAGTTCGCGCACTTCGAGCGCGAGTTGCGGCCGTTCCACACGCGGCTGGCGAACCTCACGAAGCGCGCGCTGCGGCTGGTGCGCCCGCTGTTCCGCGTGCCGCTGCCGGCCCCGCCGCCCACGATGGTGCTCCCCACCGACCCGGCCGACCTGTGTACGATGTTCGTCCCCGCGGCCAAGTTGACCGACCCTGTCGCGCTGCGCGCCGAGATCGCGGACGCGCAGCGCGAGGTGCGCGCGAAACTCGACGTGCTGCGGAACCTGAGCGCCGAGAGTGGCGGCCGGTTCCCCCCGCCCGGCCCGGACGATTCGAGCGCCCCGCTGCTCGCGGCCGCGCCCCCCGGTGCCGACCCCGGCGCGCTCCGCGCCCAGTTGGGCGGGCTGCTGATGCAACTCGAAGAGAAGGAAGCGGTGATCCAACGGCGGCTCCCGCGCGGGCACCCGTCGAAGCGCGCGGCCTGACGCGCGGCCCACTCCCTGAACGAGGACGCACCGATGGTCGCCCCGCGGTTCAGCATCGTGATCCCGACGCGCGAGCGCCCGCACACCCTCGAAGACACCCTCGCGACCTGCACCTCGCAAGAGGGCGACCTCGAGATCGTCGTCAGCGACAACTTCGGCGGGCCGCGCACCCGCGAGATCGTCGAGCGGTGCGGCGACGAGCGCGTCCGCTACGTCCGCACCCCGTCGCTTCTGGCCATGACCGACAGCCTCGAGTTCGCGGTCGCGCAGGCCCGCGGCGAGTTCGTCATCATTCAGGGCGACGACGACGGCCTGTTGGCCCACGCCGTGCCCGTGATCGACACGGTGCTGCGCGAGACCGGGGCAACCGTGCTGCGCTGGGACTGCGCGGTGTACAACTGGCCGGACCTGAGCAACCCGCACTTCCGGCCCAACGCCTTGCTCCTTCCGCTCACGCAGACGCGCCGCGGGCACGAACTTGTGGAGCTGAACGCGCGCGACACGATCCGCGCCGCGGCCAACGGGCGCGCGAGCTACTCCGACCTCCCGGTGATCTACAACGCCGTGGTCCGGCGCGACCTCTTCGCCGCGCTCCGCGCCCGCACCGGCCGCGCGTTCAAGACCCGCACGCCCGACGTGTACGGCGCGTTCGCGGTCGCAGCACTGGTGGACACGTACTTCTCGCTCCGCGCGCCGCTCGGCGTCTGCGGGCGCTCCGGGGCAAGCACGGGCGTCGCGCGCCACTTTTGTAAGAAGGGCTCGCCCGTCGACACCGACTTCCGCCGGCTGAACGAGGCCGCCGGGCTGCACCTGCACCCGTGGGTGCCGGACGTGCCCCCCATCGCCTCGGCCGTGGCTGACGCATTCTTGTGGGCGCGGGCCGAACTGTTCCCCGGCGACGCCGACACTACGCTCGACCGCGCCGAACTGGTGCGGAACTGCCTGCGCGAAATGGAGATCGACACCGCGGCCGAATGGGACGAGGCGCGCGCGAGCTTCCGCGCCGCGCTCGCCGACGCCCCGGACCTGCTCGCTTGGTTCGAGCGCGAGTACGGGGCACGCCCCCACGACGCCCTCGACAGCCCGAACCGCAGGCACCACTGGCGGCGCTACGGCGAGGGGTACCTGCACCTCGACGCCGCCGACTTCGGCGCGCGCACCGTGGCCGACGTGTGCGCGCTGTGCGAGCGGCTCCTCGGGTACCGGGCCGAGGGGCTGCCGTACGCGCGGGCCAGCGCCACCAACACAGGTCCGGCCCTCTCCGAGCTTCAAGAGAAGGAGGCCTGCATCCAGCGGCTCGCCGCGCTGTGCCAGAGCCTTCAGGCCCAATTGCAGGCGACTGGGGCGCACCCGACGGCCGCGGCCCCGCGCCCGCGCGCGAGCAGACTCGAAACTTTCCTCCGCAAGGTGTACCGGAAGCTCGTGCCGCGGCGCGCGCCGCACTGACGCGCCTACAATGAGCGGCGAACCCGAACACGAGGTGCGCCGTGCCGACCCGCCGCGATCTGCTTACCGCCGGGGCCGCGCTCGCGGTCGCCGGCGCGCTTCCCGCCGCCGACGAGAAGCCGCGCCTCATCGACGTTCACACCCACTTCTACGACCCGACCCGCAAGGGCGGCGTGCCGTGGCCCGGCAAGGGTGACAAGGTACTGTACCGGCCCGTGCTGCCGAAGGAGTTCGCGGAACTGGCGAAGCCGCACGGCGTCACCGGCACCGTCGTCGTCGAGGCTAGCCCGCTGGTCGAAGACAACCAGTGGCTGCTCGATCTGGCGAAGGACAACCCCGTCATCGTCGGTGTCGTCGGTCGCCTGTTGCCCGCGGACACGGACTTCGCGAAGAACCTCGCGCGGTTCGCCAAGAACCCGCTGTTCCGCGGTATTCGCCTCAACGAGGGCGAAGTAAAGGCCGCGCTCAAGGATGATAAGCAACTCGACCGCCTCAAGGGGTTGAGTGACAACGGGCTGACACTCGACCTGAACGGCGGGCCGGACACGTTCCCGCGCGCCGCCGAGATTTCCGCGGAGCTTCCAAAGCTCCGTATCGTCGTCAACCACATGGGCAACCCGTTGATTGACGGCAAGGAGCCGCCGCGGGCGTGGCAGAAGGCGGTCGCGACCGGGGTCGAGGCGAACGACAACGTGTACTGCAAGCTGTCGGCGCTGGTGGACGGCACGCGCAAGCGCGACGCCGCGCCGACCGACCTCACGTTCTATACGCCCGTTCTCGATGTGATCTGGAAAGCATTCGGCCCGAACCGACTGCTGTACGGCAGCAACTGGACGGTGAGCGACCGGTACGCGAAGTACGTCACCGTCTTTGCGCTCGCCAGCAAGTTCGTGGAGGGGAAGGGCAAGGAAGCGTTCGCGAAGGTGTTCGGTACGAACGCAACGAAGGCGTATGGCCTTTCAAAGTAGTAGGCACACTCCGTGTGCCGTAGCTAAACCGCGCGGAACACAACGGCACACGGAGTGTGCCTACTACTTTGAAGCGCGCGTCAATACCCCACTGCGGCCCCGTCCTTCCGCGCCTCGCTGCCGCCGTGGAGCACGCCGGTTTTGGGGTCGATCAGGATGCCCTGATAGCCGCCGCCGTTCACCTTCACGCGCTCCACGACGTGGCCGCGGCGCTCCAGTTCGTCGATCACCGCGTCCGGGATGCCGGGTTCCGCTTTCACGGTGCCGCCCTTCGGTTTCTCTGGCGCGCCGGTCGGGGTCGCGCTGCCGACGTGCTCGATGCGCGGCGCTTCGCCCGCGGCCTGCACGTTCATCCCGAAGTCGAGCAGGTTCACCAGCACCTGAACGTGGCCCTGCGGTTGCATGTCGCCGCCCATCACGCCGTAGCAGAAGAACGGCTTGCCCCCGCGCGTGACCATCGCGGGGATGATGGTGTGGAACGGCCGCTTGCCCGGTTCGAGGGTGTTGGCGTGCGCCGGGTCGAGAGCGAATAGGGTACCACGGTTCTGGAGCGCGAAGCCGAGGTCCGGCGGCGCGAGGCCGGACCCGAAGCCGTAGTAGTTACTCTGGATCAGCGACACGCAATTGCGGTCCTTGTCCACCACGCACAGGTAAATGGTGTCGGCCTTGCCCAGCTTCGCGTCGCCCGCGGCCACGTTCACACCGGCCTTCTTCGGGTCGTACAGCTTCGCGCGCCCCTTCGCGTACTCCTTCGAGATGAGGTCGCTCACCGGCACTTTGGCGAACTTTGGGTCCGCGTAGTATTTTGCGCGGTCGGCGTAAGCGAGCTTCTTGGCCTCGACCATAAGGTGCCAGTAGTCCGCGCTCGTCGGCCCCATGCCTTTGATGTCGTGCGGTTCGAGCAGGTTGAGCATTTGCAGCGCCGCGATGCCCTGACCGGGCGGCGGAAGCTCCCACACGTCGTATCCGCGGTAGGTCGTCTTCACCGGCTCGACCCACTCGGACGTGTGCTTTGCGAGGTCGTCTGCGCGTAGCAACCCGCCCTTCTTCTCGGAGAACGCGACGAGGCGCTTGGCGATCTCGCCCTTGTAAAAGGCGTCGCACCCGTCCTTCGCGATGAGCTTGTAGGTGTTCGCCAGCGCCGGGTTCTTGAACACCTCGCCCGCTCGCGGGCCGTTGCCGTTGGGCAACAGAAACACTTTGCCGAAGTCGGTGTCGCGAACCCGTTCGGCCCCGCGCCAGTAGCCGGCGATCACCTCCGGCACCGGCGCGCCCTTCACGCCGTACTCGATGCTCGGCGCGAGCAGTTCCTTGAAGCTCTTCGTGCCGAACTTGGCGCGGAGCTGGTCCCAGCCGTCGACGCACCCCGGCACGGACCACGACAGCTCGCCGCGCTCGGGGATCTCGTCCAGCCCCTTCGCCTTGAAGGACGCGCGGGTCATCTTCGCGGGCGCGGCCCCGTTCGCGTTCAGGCCGTACAGCTTCTGGGTTTTGGCGTCGTACACGATGGCGAAGAGGTCGCCACCGATACCGCACGACATGGGTTCGAGGAGGCCCATCGCGGCGCTCGCGGCGACGGCGGCGTCCGCGGCGTTACCCCCGGCCTTGAGCACGTCGAGGCCGATCTGCGCCGCCAGCGGGTGGCTGGCCGCGACCATGCCGTTGTTGGCGACCGTGACCGACCGCCCGGCCTTGCCCGGCTGCGCGGTCGGGCGCTCCGCCGCCGGGATTAGTGCGATGAATGAAAGGGCGAGCGCCACGGCGAAGAGAGAGCGCGAAAACACAGCAAATCTCCTCCAGAAGGCGCGCGAGCGGCGCGGCGTACGCCCGCCGGTAGCTACGTAATTGAGATGCGCTGAACGTATCTGAATCGCGTAACCACCGGTGGGCTTACGCCGCGCCGCTCGCGCGCGTCATTTCTTCGGCTGTTCCTTCACCCTGAGGTACGCCACCAAGTCCCGCACCTCGTCGAGTTTCATGTTGTCGAACAGGCCCTCGGGCATGATCGACACAGGGGTCTGCTTGCGGGTCACGATGTCGGCCGTTGGGATCGTGAGCGTGTCGTTGGTGGTGCGCACGGTCACCGCGTCCTTCGTCTCGCGCAGCACGATGCCGCCGACGACGCGGTCGTCGTTGAGGGTGAAGTTCACCATCTGGAACTCGCGCGGCACGACGGCGCTGGGGTCGATGACGTTTTCGAGAACGTAGTCGAGGTTCGAGCGCTGCGAACCGGTGAGCTCCGGGCCGACCGACTGCCCTTCGCCAAACATCTTGTGGCACGCGGCGCAGTTCTTGGTGAACAGCGCCTTGCCCTTAAGCACGTCCGCGCCTTTCAGTGCGTCGTCGGTCAGTTCGGCCTTCCACTTCTTGATGAGCGCCGCGCGCTCCTTGCTGGCGGTGGCGATCTTGCCCCACACCTTTTCGAGCCGCGCGCTCACGTCCTTGTCGTTGAGCGCGAGCACCTGCCGCGCGGTCACAACCGGCACGTCGGCTCGCGGGATCGTGCCTTTCTCCATCGCGCCGAGCAGTTCCTTGGCGAAGCCGACGCGGGCTGCGAGCGTCTGCACCGCGTCCAACTTCTCCTCGGCTGTGAGCTTCGGGTAGGCGTTCAGGATCGCCGCCGGCGTGCCGTCATCGGGGAAGCCCGCGAGCGCGCGAATCGCGGGCCCGCGCATCGCCGCGTCATCGAGCAGGGCATGCAGGGTCTTGGCGAAGTCTGGCAGCCTCTTCGGTGCGAGCAGCTCGATTGCGGCGCGACGGTCCTCGGCCTTCGCGCTGGTGTCTGTGACGCGCTTCAAGAGGGAAGCGATAGCGTCCTTGTCGCCAAAGACGACAGCCAGCGCTTCGGCTGCGTTGACAACGGATTGGGACTTACTCTTGAGTAACTGCGCGTACACTTCGTTCCAAGCAGCAGGGGCGACGATCTGCTTTCGGCCAGCGAGTGTTTCTCGGAGAGCAGCGAGCACTTCTGCTTGTACATCTGGGGCTGCCTCAAATGCCGTCTTTTTGAGTGACTCTGCCAAGAACTGATCGGCGTAGTTCGCAGGCTGTGACATTGCCCAACGCACAGCATTCCGGCGCACTAGTGCGTTGGGCGCGATTTGAATTGTGCCGGCAACACCGTCTGGCACCTTCAACTTCGGATCAAGGACATGAGATAGGGCGTACCAGAGCAGCTGATTGGTAGAGTCATCCGCCGACTTGTAAACAGGATTCCGAAGCAGCGCACTAACCAGCATCTGCCCAACGAGTACTCGAAACCGTGGGATCGTGGACGCAACTGCGTTGCAGACGAAGGGCGATGTCTCTGTCTTAGCTAGAGACTCAAGGGCATCGAAGTAACTCAGCTCAGGTTGGACATCTGGGGTGAACCGAACGGCCCATACTCGAACGTGTTCATCAGGGTCGCGGTAGAGTTGCGATAAGGCTTCTCCAGTAAGTTGGCCTAGCGATACCATCGCCCACAGCGCCCGCAAACGTATCGGTGCGTCATTCTCGTCCTTCAGAATTGTGCGCAACGCGTCGGCGACCTCCGCGCTCGCCTTCGGCTCGCGGCTAACGGCGCGCTCTTGCAGCACGCGCCGCGCCTTGCGAACTAGCCATTCGTTGGGCGAGAGTTGCAGCTTCACTAGCTCGGCGTCTGGCATCTTGCTCACGTCGCCTTTGAAGGGCTTGGCGTCCTTGTACACGACGCGGTAGATGCGGCCGTTGGTGGTGTCGGCCTTGTCGTAGTTGTGACACTCGCCGGTGTCGCACCAGTCGCTGACGTACAGCGCCCCTTCGGGGCCGACCTTCACGCAGATGCCGCGGAACCACGGGTCGTTGGCGAACAGGAAGTCCGGGCGGCGCACGCCCTTCACGCCGCTCTTGGTGCGCACGAGGCCGTCGTTGTTCAGGCGGTTGCCGTGGATGTTCGCGGTGAAGAGGGTGTTGCGGTACTCCTTCGGGAAGTTGTCGCCGAGGTAGATCGCCGCGCCGCTGTGCGCGTGCCCGCCGCCGGCGTCGTCGTGCTCCTTCTTCAGCGAGCCGTCCTTATTCGCCCGGCTGTCGGTCCAACTCCCGCTCCCCCAGTGCCGGTAGTCAACGCAGCTCTTCATCAGCCCGTAGGTGTGCGGGTTGGGGTCTTGGCCGTACATGCGCTCGTAGTGCCCGCCGGGGACGAAGTGGAACAGGTGATCGATCACGCAGTTGGTGATGAACAGTTCGCCGTGTTCGTCGAAGTCGAGGCCGAACGGGTTGGTGGTGCCGTGCGCGAACACCTCGAAGGTCTTTCGCGTCGGGTGGTACTTCCACACCCCGCAGTCCATGTAGGTGCGATTCTCTTTGGGTGTGCCGGGCGCGCCGATCCACGCCTTCGCCTGAATGCCGTTGCAGCCGTAGAGCCAGCCGTCCGGCCCCCACGTCAGCGAGTTGAAGATGTTGTGCTTGGTGTCGGTCATGTTCCAGCCGTCGAGCTTCACCTCGGCCTTGCCCGGCTTATCGCCTTCGAGGATCGGCACGAACAGCAAGTTGGGCGACGAGCAGAGCCACACGCCGCCGAAGCCGAGTTCGATGCCGGACAGGTTCACGCCGTTGTCCATAAACACGGTCTTCTTGTCGTGAACGCCGTCGCCGTCCGTGTCTTCGAGAATCACGACGCGATCACTTCCCTTGCCGTCCTTGCTCCACTTGGGGTAGCTGAGGCACTCGATCACCCACATGCGCCCGCGATCATCGAACGTGAACGCGATGGGCTGCACGATATCCGGTTCGCCCGCGAACAGCGTGGCCATGAAGCCGTCCGGCAGCTTCATCTTGCCGACAGCTTCCTTCGTGGGAACGGGCTTGTCGGCATCGGCCGCGCGAAGCTGCGCGCCGCAGACGAGCGTGAACGTTAGCGCGAACAGTGCGAGGGTACGCATGGTGTGTGCAAGCAGTTGGGGAAGGGCCGAGTTTGGGATATGGTAATCGCCAGCGCAATCAGAAGCGACACCTGATCTCGCGAGCGGCGCGGCGTAAGCCCGCCGGTGCGATGCCCCACGAGTCACGTTTGCGTACATGAGTTGTGCTACTACCGGCGGGCTTACGCCGCGCCGCTCGCTGTGGAGTCATTCCATGCCGTCCCCCATCTCCGACGCCGCGGTTCGCGAGTACCACGCCGCCGGCTATTACCTCGCGCGCGGGTTTTACGAAGTGGACGAGATCGACCTGCTGCGCCGCTCCGCGAAGGCCGACAACGAACTCGATAAGCGCAGCTTCGGGCGGGCCGACGGGGAAGGGGGTGTTGTGCGGCTGTCGCTGTGGAACCACCCCGGCGACGGCATCTACGGCATGTTCGCCCGATGCGAGCGCATGGTCCGGAGCGCGGAGAAACTGCTCGGCGGCGAGGTGTACCACTACCACTCGAAGATGATTCTCAAGGACGCGAAGGTCGGAGGCGCGTGGGCGTGGCACCAAGACTACGGCTACTGGTATCAGAACGGCGTGCTGACCCCGAACCTGACATCGGTGTTCGTCGCGGTCGATCCCTGCACGCGCGCGAACGGTTGCCTTCAGGTGATCGGCAACTCGCACCACGCCGGGCGCATCAACCACGTCCTCACCGGCGATCAGGCCGGCGCGGACAAGGAGCGCGTCGAAGAGCTGTTGAAGCGCCCGGAGCAGTTCCCGCTGGTCTACGTGACGATGGAACCCGGCGACGCCTTGTTCTTCCACTCGAACCTGCTGCACCGCAGCGACCAGAACACCAGCGACCACCCGCGCTGGGCGATGATCTGCTGCTACAACGCGCGCAGCAACGACCCCTACAAGGACGCGCACCACCCGCGCTACACCCCGCTCAGCGTGGTGCCCGACGCGGCCATCAAGCAAGTCGGCGTGAAGCGCTTTGCGGACAGCGGCGACGTGGCATGGCTCGAAGACGCCCGCGATAGCAGCGCGAAGGCGCTGCTGAAGTCAGAAGAGTAGCCGCGCGAGATCGCAGACAAGACACGATTAGACCAGATCAGAGTTTGTATTCAACCCTGTCTTCTGTCTTCATCGTATCTTGTCTGCGTTCATCGTGCGGCTCATTAGACTCGTTGCGCAATAGCGATCGATGGCCTATTCATAGGGTTATGACGAATTACGAGAAATTGCGTCGGAAGCCGTTGTTGTTCCGCATGTTCACGGGGCTCTCGGCCGACGAGTTCG
>Ga0194132_10010155_pt1 | contig 12616 bp, 4 predicted proteins | sample TA2KigOf80mmetaG_FD_148612 | JGI IMG/M metagenome (GOLD analysis project Ga0194132, IMG submission 148612) | Freshwater microbial communities from Lake Tanganyika, Tanzania - TA2015054 Kigoma Offshore 80m | ecosystem: Environmental > Aquatic > Freshwater > Lake | place: Tanzania: Lake Tanganyika... | reverse complement strand
TGACGGCGTGCCCCACCGCAACGGGCGGCTGCGGCGCCGTTGTCAACTACCCGGCACCGATCGCCACTGACAACAGCGGAGCAGTTGCCGTTACGTGCAATCCACCCTCCGGTACTTTCTTTCCTTGCGGAACCCATTCGGTGGTCTGCGAGGCCAAAGACCGATGCGGCAACTCAGCCCGCTGCGAATTTAAAGTAGTCGTCGTCCAGGGTCGCGTCCCCAAGATCACCTGCCCACCGGACATCACGGTTGTCACCTGCGAAGACCGGGCGATTGTGCAGTTTCCTCCACCCGTCGTCGATCCTCCCGGCACCTCGGTGATCTGCACCCCCCCTTCGGGCTCTTCGTTCCCCATCGGCACGACTGCAGTCATCTGCGTTGCCTCCAATGAATGTGGCGTGGTCAGGTGCGAATTCCGCGTGGTCGTCCGAAAGGGAACTCCTCCGGTCATAGAATGCCCGAAAGGCCCCATTACCTTCACCATACCCTGCGACAGGGAATGCATGCCCATCCAGTACCCGGCCCCGGAGATCGCGAACGGTGCGCTTGCCTCCTGCACTCCGCCTCCAGGAACATGCTTGCCTCCCGGCGAACATGTGGTCACCTGTGTCGCTACCAATGAATGCGGCCGGTCCGTCTGCGAATTCAAGGTTGTGATCGCCCGCTCGACACAAGGGGGTGAGCCTCCGGTGATCCGATGCCCGCAGGACATCATCGTCGCAGCCGACTGCGACCAGGACTGTGTGAAGGTCGAATATCCCAATCCGGTGATCCTCAATGGTGCCCTGGCCAAGTGCGAACCTCCGAGCGGCAGCTGCTTCCCGGTCGGGACCAACGTCGTCACCTGCCTCGCCACGAATGGTTGTGGAGCCTCACGATGCCAATTCCAAGTGATCGTTCGCAAACCTGCACCGGTTGAAATCCGTTGCCCTCAGACCATCACGGTCGAGACCTGCGACGACTGCGCAGTCGTCAACTTCCCAGATCCCCTCGTTGTCAATGGCACACTAGAAAGCTGCTCCCCGAAGTCAGGCACTTGCTTCCCGGTCGGTACCAACATCGTCGCATGTGTGGCCACCAACCGCTGCAGCAAAGACATCTGCAGATTCCAGGTCATCGTGAGGAAGAAGCCCCTCCCAAGGATCCGATGCCCGGAGGATATGCTGGTCACCACCTGTGACCCGTGCGAGAAGGTCGAATATCCACGCCCAGTGGTGCTCGATGGCGCATTGGCTTCCTGCACGCCAGCCTCTGGCACATGTCTGCCCCCAGGTGTGCATGTCGTCACCTGCGTCGCGACCAACGATTGCGGGAAGTCCGAGTGCAAGTTCACCATCACCGTCCGACGCCAGGGTGAAGGCCCGGTCATCCGATGCCCGGGTCGCATCATCGTGGAAACCTGCGAAACGGGATGCGTGAAAGTGGATTATCCGCCTCCCGCGGTTGCGAACGGTGTATTGGTGAGGTGCACGCCGCCGTCAGGCTCCTGCTTCCCCATCGGCACGACCTGGGTCACCTGCCTGGCGAGCAACGCCTGCGGGATCAAGGAATGCCGATTCCCCGTGATCGTCCGCAGGAAACCAGCCCCAGTGATCCATTGCCCGGACAACCTGGTGTTGGAGACATGCAATGACTGCGCTCCATTGCAGTTCCCAGCGCCCACCGTGCTGAACGGATCGCTGGCCAGCTGCAACCCGCCGATCGGCACATGCCTGCCCATCGGCCAGCACGTCATCAGCTGCATCGCCACCAACGAGTGTGGACGCAGCGAATGCAAATTCACCGTCACGGTGCGCAAACAACGTCCGGTGGACATCAAATGCCCGCCTGACATTCACGTCCGAACCTGCGGACAAGGCGAAACGGTTCATTATCCGCGTCCGGAGATCATCGGCGCAGATGATCCCAGCTCCTATGTCCTGCGATGCGAGCCGCCTCCGGGTTCATTCTTCCCCGTGGGCACCAACACAGTCCTCTGCTGTGTCATCGATCGCTGCACGCAGCAACGTCGTTGCTGTGAGTTCAAGGTCATCGTGACCGCCGGCCAGCCCTGCGTGAAGCCTCCGGCGAACATGGTCCTCTGGCACACCTTCGATGAGCCAGCCGGCCCGATCGCCCTGAACTCCATCCCGGGCGCCCCCAATGGCCTGCACATCAACGGCCCCATCCCGATCCTGGGACAAAAAGTCCTGAACAGTCTGGGCTTCGACGGCTTGAATGACTTCGTCGGAACTCCAAACTACGCAGCGATCGTTCTGAACACGAACGACTTCACCATCGATGCCTGGGTGCTGCGTCGGGAAGAACAAGGTCGTCGCGTCATCGTAAGCAAGGTGGGCCAAGGTCCTACCGGTGCCGCTCCGCGCGGTTATGAGTTCTATCTCGCCAATGGCGTGATGCGTCTCTGGCTCAGCGGTGCCACCGGAGTTCAGGACGTCAACTCCGGAGCCCTCGTCCCCGTCGACAACGCCTGGCACCACGTCGCGGTGATGGTCAGCCGTTCAGGCGCTGGAGCCGTAAGGTTCATGCTCGATGGCAACGTCGTCGCAACCCTGCCCGGCCCTGTGCCGAATCAGATCGGCAACACGTCGAGGCTGTATGTGGGTGCTGGAACATTCCCGAACCCCCACAGCTTCTTCCGCGGCGGCATCGATGAAGTGGAAATCTTCAATCGTGCCCTGACTCCGGTGGAAGTGCGCGACCTCTGGCTCGCTGACCGCTTCGGCAAATGCAAGATCAAGTGCCGCATCGCCTGGGACAACCAATACCCAGTCAACGGCGGACCTCTGGTGACTCCAGTCACCATCTGCAACTGCTCAGGTGTTCGTCAGGTGGTCACCTGGTCGATACTGCCAGGTGGACCCGTCCCTCCCATCGGCCCATCCTCGGGAATCGTCGTGCTGAACCCGGGTCAGTGCACCAATGTCATGGTCACACTCGGCCGCCCGACGGTGAACGTCCCGGTGGGCTCGAGGGTGGAATGGCAGGTCGTGCTCTATCCGACCTACGGATGCCCGATCATCTGCCGATCCTCCATCATCAACCCAGGACCGGTCAGCTCGACGGCACCCGTCGGGACCGTGCCGGTTCCTGGAACGCAGGAGCCGGTGGATGTTCGGGTCGGCCTCAATGGCCTGCCTCCTGGTTCACCTATCCGCATCCGCGCGATCGGACCGGACATGGAACCTGACCTTGGCGTGATCAGCCTGAACGGCCTGCCTCCTGGCACTCCGTGGGTTCTCGGTACCCCGGCGGCCCCTGCGGCGGATGAGTTCGAGTTCCTCATCCCCATCCAGTTCCTGGTAGCCAATCCAAACGAGGAATACACCATCCTCATTCAGATGGACCTTAACGAAGATGGGGAGTGGGACACACTCCGATCCTTCGACCTGAGCAACCCGGTGGTATCGCCGCCGGTTCTGTCCATCGAGTCCGTGGATGGTGCTGCAATCATCACATGGACCGGCAACGGGGTTCTGGAATCATCCGAGGGTCCGGACGGCCCATGGACAGCGATCCCCGGGGCAACCTCAGGACACAAGGTCCAGGCATCCGAGAAGCGTCTGTTCTTCCGGGTGCTGGGTGCACTGCCTGAGCTCGAGCTCCCCGTCGAGTAACGACCCCTGAGTCGATCGAAGTCTGAACAACACAGCGGGCGCTGGTTAGCCGCAAGGCAGCCAGCGCCCGCTCGCTTTGCAGTTTGACCCGACGCGCCTTCGAATTATGGTCCCGGCGTGAACGTTCCACTCCGGACCATTCGAAGGGCGACCCTGGATGACCTCCCCAGACTTTCTGAGCTCTGGACCCTGGAACGATTGCCCGTCCAAGAATTCGAACCGCGCTTCAAGGAGTTCCAGGTGGCTGAGTCCGACTCCGGAGAACTCCTGGGCGCCTTGGGTGTGCAAGCAGCCGGCGTGGAGGTCCGGCTTCATCATGAAGCCTTCTCCTCGTTTGAGCATGCCGACGAACTTCGTGCCAGGTTCTGGGAACGTATCCAGGTCATGGGACAAAACCAGGGATGGGTCAGGGCATGGACGGATCTGTCCACACAAGGCTGGCGAAACCTGGGCTTTGATCCGGCGACCCCAGAGCAACTCACTCGCGTGCCCGAGGCATTCGGCCACCCGTTGCACGGAGTATGGCATGTCATCCAACTCCGATCGGAACGGGCCAAACCACCCTCCATCGACGCCGAGCTGCAGCTCCTGAGGATGCAGAGCCAGGCCGAAACACAAAAACTCAGGCGTCGAGCCCGTTTTTTTCAAGTGTTGGCAGCGATCCTCGTCACCTCCCTGGTGACCTGGTCCGCCGTTAACCTCTACCGCTACAAGCAGCACAGGCAGCAGATCCAAGGCAGATGAAATACCGCTGGATCACAGCTCCGGCACAACCTGCCCTGGCAAACTTCCTCGCGAAGGAGGTCGGAGTGTCTCCTCTCCTCGCTCAATGTCTGTTGAACCGGGGCTTGTCCGAACCAGACTCGATCCGACGCTTCCTCGAACCCCGCCTCAAGAGTCTCGCAGACCCTTTTCTCATCCCTGGCCTCTCGGCGGCCACAGAACGACTCCTCGTCGCGCGCGAGAAGAAGGAGAGAGTGGTGGTTTTTGGAGACTACGATGTCGATGGAGTGACGTCAGCAGCCCTGCTTTGCGACGTGTTCTCCAAGCTCGGAATCTCCACCCAATGCTACCTGCCTCATCGACTCGATGAAGGCTACGGCCTCACCCAGTCCGGTGTGGAGAACTGCCGGAAAAGGCACCCGACAGACCTGATAGTGGCCGTGGATTGCGGATCCACCTCTGTGGACGTCATCGCACGTCTGAAGGATGCCGGCATCGATGTCATCGTGGTTGATCATCATCAAGTGTCCTCCCCGGCCCCTGCGGCATTTGCTCTGGTGAATCCACAGGTGCAGAAGGATCCACCCTGGTTCAAAGAGCTGTGTTCGGCGGGCTTGGCATTCAAGCTGGCCCATGGCCTGGTCAAGCGCGCTCGCGACGCCGGGATCAACGAAGCCATGGCGCTCGATATTAGGAATTACCTCGACCTCGTGGCGCTGGGCACCATCGCAGACCTGGTGCCGCTGACGGGGGAGAACCGGATCCTGGTGTCAGCAGGCTTGGAACGTCTGGATAGGACGGAGCGACCGGGCCTCACAGCCCTCAAGGAAGTGGCACGGATCCAGGGGAAGATCCGGGGCTACGAAGTAGGTTTTCAGCTCGCGCCCCGGCTGAATGCAGCAGGGAGGCTCGAGGCGGCGACGCAGGCGCTGGAACTGCTTCAGGCACCCGATGCAGAAACCGCCATGCCATTGGCTCAAAGGCTGGACAACTGCAACGCGGAAAGACAAGCCATCGAGCGCGCCATCACTGAACAAGCTCTCGCTGAACTTCGATCACGATTCGATCCCGCCAAAGACTACGTGCTCATCGCAGGAGGACTCAGCTGGCACATCGGGGTTGTGGGTATCGTCGCCTCAAGGATCTGTCAGGAGTTTCACAGGCCCACGATCGTGTTTGGCGGCGATGGGCACGAGTGGCGGGGTTCCGGTCGGAGCATTGATGGTTTTGATCTGGCAGGAGCCCTGCGGCAATGCAGCGATCTCCTCCTGAGACACGGTGGCCACGCCATGGCCGCCGGGGTGAGCATCAATCCTTCGAAACTGGGCGAGTTTAAGGAGCGGATCAACCACATCGCTCGAACCCAGATCCCGGCGGAGCAGCTGCAACCACGCCTGCGGCTGGATGCAGAAGTCACCACCAGCGATCTCTCGATGGGCCGCATCGCTGAGCTGCAGCGGCTGCAGCAGACAGGGATGGGGAATCCGCAGGTCCAGGTATTCGCCAGAGGACTGACCCATCACCGGCCGCTGCAACGAATCGGAGCTGAGCGGAAGCATGCGAAACTCTGGATCAAGCTCGAGGGAAGAACATCGCCCCTCGAGGCCGTATGGTGGGGGGTGGGTGATGCGCAACTACCCACGGGCTGCTTCGACCTGGCGTTCGCCCCCAAACTCAACGAATACCAGGGAAACACATCGGTGCAATTGAGCGTCCTGGACTGGCGTCCCGCCGAGGCTCCGGCGATTTAGCCTGGGTTTGGGAAGACCTCAGAACCGCCAGGCATCGCACCGCTCAGGCGATCGCCCAAACCCTCCCCACCCTTGATGTCAATGGCCAGCCTCTGACGGGCCGCCTACCCTTCTGCATCCACAACCCAGGTCAAACGCTGGATGGCGAGATCGGCAGCCCGGCGAAAATGCCGTGCTCAGCTGATCAGCTTGCTCACCAAATCACCGCTGATGTCGGTCAGCCGATAGTCCCGTCCCTCGAACCGGTAGGTGAATCGTTTGTGATCAATGCCCATGAGATGCAGGATCGTCGTGTGCAGGTCATGCACATTCACCGGGTCGCTCACGATGTTGTATCCAAACTCGTCTGTCTCTCCCAACACGAGTCCCGGCCTGACCCCGCCCCCTGCCATCCAGATGGAGAAACAACGCGGATGATGATCGCGCCCGAAGTTGTCCTTCTGGATTTGTCCTTGCGAGTAAGCCGTGCGCCCAAACTCGCCACCCCAGATGACCAGGGTTTCATCCAACAACCCACGGGCCTTCAAATCCCTGATCAGAGCTGCACTGGGTCGATCGGTGTTCTTGGTTTGAGTCCGGATGCCCCCGGGCAGCCCACCGTGATGATCCCAGTCTCGATGGCACAGCTGCACGAACCGCACGCCGCTTTCGCTGAGCCTTCTCGCGAGCAGGCAGTTGTTCGCATAGGAGGCTTTGCCGGGTTCGGCCCCATATAGTTCGAGGACCTCTTTGGGCTCGCGGGAAAGATCCATCAGCTCCGGCACGCTGGTCTGCATGCGGAACGCGAGTTCGTAGTTTTCGATGTGTGTGGCGATGGCTGGATCAGCCAGCAGCCCAAGCTGGCGACGATTCAGCTCCTGCATCGCATCCAGAAGCTGACGGCGGGCGTTCATGCTCAGGCCTGGGGGATTGGACACGTAGAGGACTGGGTCGCCCTGATTGCGAAGCTGCACTCCCTGGTGGTTGCCGGGAAGAAAACCATTACCCCAGTAGCGTGCCTGCAACGACTGGCCGCCACTCCCACTCGTCAGCACAACAAATGCCGGGAGGTTCTCGTTCTCACTCCCAAGCCCGTAGCTAAGCCATGATCCAAGCGTAGGGCGGCCGGGCTGCTGATGTCCCGTGCCAAAAAAGGTCACCGCGGGATCGTGATTGATCGGTTCAGTGAAAACGGAGCGGATAAGCGCAACCTCATCGATGATGCTCCCGGTGTGTGGCAGAAGTTCACTCAGCTCCACACCCTGCGATCCGTAGCGCTTGAACGGGAAGGCAGGCCCCACACAAAGCAATGCGGACTGCCCCGCTGTCATGCCTGTGATGCGTTGACCTCGCCGGACGCTGGGCGGGAGCTCCACACCCGTCATCTCCGTGAGCTTCGGCTTGGGATCAAAGAGATCCAGGTGCGAGGGTGCTCCGGACTGGAACAGGTAGATCACGCGCTTGGCTTTCGGCGCAAAGTGCAGGCCGGCAAGAGCGGGTTTGGCACCACCCGCAGGGGTTGCATACGATGCCCGCTGCAAGAGAGTTCCCAAGGCAATGGATCCAAGGCCCGTTGTGCTGCGGGCGAGAAAAGCTCGTCGGCTGAGAATCCGGTCAACTTCGTTGTGGAGTTGCATGGCTACTTCGTGATGGTTTCGTTCAGGTTGAGCAGGACGTTTGCGACGGCCGTCATGGACGCCAATGTCACCCGGTCCATTCCTTCCGGCACCCGAGATTCCCCCACCTTCAACAACGCTTCGACGGCGGCAGGCTCGCCCTGAAACCGGGTGAGTTGCTGGTCGTATGCGCGCCTGAGAGTGTCCAGTTCGGAGCTCTCCGGCACGCGCCCAAGAGTCAGCCGGAATACCCTGAGGAGGCGTCGATGGATGTCCTGGGGCTCCTCGCGAATCACTCTCTGTGCCAACCCACGCGCGCATTCCACGAAAGCAGGGTCGTTCATCAGCACCAGGGACTGAAGGGGAGTCTGTGTTCGCTGCCGAACAAAAGTACAAACTTCCCGATTCGGAGCGTCGAAAGTGGCGAACGCAGGGTAGTGCGCAGAGCGCCGCCAAAACACATAAAGCCCGCGACGAAAAAGATCCTCGCCATGATCCTGAACGAACACCGAGTCGGTCCCGTCCCAGAGGCCTGGTGGTTGGTAGGGCTTCACACTCGCTCCGCCGATCCTTGGGTTCAGCAGACCAGACACCGCCAGGGCGTTGTCCCGCACAAACTCAGCGTCAAGCCGGGTTCTGGGGCTGCGTGAAAGAAGACGGTTGTAGGGATCGACCTCCGCTTTCGTCGGGAGAGCCAGGGCGGATTGGCGATACGTGCGGCTGCTCGTGATCAGCCGGACAAGGGCTTTCACATCCCAGGGCTCCACGGGAGGATGGGCGGTTGGATCCCCATCACGAAAGCGTGCCGCCAACCAGTCCAGAAGCTCAGGATGGCTCGGCCATTCCCCCTGCGCTCCAAAGTCGTTGATGGTGTTAACCAGTCCGGCCCCAAAAAACATGGCCCAGTAGCGGTTCACGGTCACACGCGCCGTGAGGGGATGATCCGGGGACAGAAGCCAGGCAGCGAGGTCCAAACGATTGGCCTTGGGTCCAGCTTCAGAAGTATTCGAGCGATGAGAAATCCTCACCCGGCCTGCCTCGTTCGTGACGCTCGCCTTCCTCAGCGGCGGCAGGAATTCCGGGGTGCCAGGCCAGACACGCTCGCCACGCATCCGAAAGTCGCCCCGGACAAGGCGGTGCGTTTCCCGGGGTGGATCCATCTCCTCCATGATCATCGATGTCGGAATCGCAGCAATGAGGTCGCTCTTCGTCTTCCGCGCCTTGTCAACAGCCGCCAGGGATCGAAGGTAGTCGGTGGCATCGTTCTCGCGGTAGAATCTCTGGAGGTCGGATCGCTCCTCATCCGACCGGTTTGCACGCGATTTCTGAACGATCTGGAACATGCCCTCGAGGGCGAGCAGGCGGGCGTCGCGACTGCTCAAGACCCGATCGTAAAACCGAACGTCGTCCAGTTGTCCCTTGAAGTGCGACTCGCTTTTTCGCGAGCCCAACCTCAGCGGTTCGGAGTTGCCAATGGAGCCTTTCAAGGTGTCCCTCTCGACCTCGGATGGACGTTCCCTGCCATCCACATAAAGTTTCAGCCCTGCAGCCTTCGCTGATCCATCGTAGGTCACCAACACATGACGCCACCCCCCGCCTTCGATCTTTTCACGGCTGCGCACCTTCAGAGCGTCCTCGGGCAACTTGTGACTGAGGTGAACCTCCAGGCGATTGTCGTTGATGAACAAGTCGAAGCCCCGGTAACCAGGACCCGACTCCATCTTGCTGAACACCGCACCGCTTCCTTCGATCTTGATCCAGGCTCCGTAACTGAACGTGTTGGTCGTACCGAAGGATCCTCTGCCGCCGACGTCCACATGCATCTTTCCGTCGAACCTAAGGCCTTTGCCGAGCCGAGCCGCCACGAACTCTGGCTGGTCATCACGAACAAATCTGGCGGAGTCCCCCGACTCCACCGGGTCTGCCGGCTGCGGAGGTTTGGTGGACGGCGTTTCCCCCGGAGTGTGTTCGGGCGTGCTGACGGCGAATGAGCCATCGAGCTTCACACGCGCAACGAGTCCCGCTGGTTCCAGTGGTTTCGGAGGTGAAGCGAGCATCTCACGTTCCCATTTCTCCTGAGTCTCTCCCAACTCGTTGCTGCGGTCTTGAAGCGTTTTCTCGGCGTCGCGCAGAGTGAAGTCGGCCTCCACAAACCGCATGGCCTGATCGAGTGTCGGAGCGGGCAGACGGGGAGGAGGATTGTCCGTCCGGATGCGATCCAATCCCTTCTCCGGCACGTTGTGAAAAAAGGCGTAGAGCTGGTAGTACTCGGACGTTTTGAGCGGATCAAATTTGTGGTCGTGACATTCCGCACAGGCAACCGTCATGCCAAGCCAGACATTGCCGAGAGTGTTCACACGATCTGCCACATACTTGTTCAGATACTCATCCGGATCCGCTCCCCCTTCATCGTTGGTCATGTTGTTTCGGACGAATCCCGTGGCTATCCGTTGATCGTGAGTGGGATTGGGCAGCAGGTCGCCGGCAAGTTGCTCCAGGGTGAAAACATCGAAGCGCTTGTTCTCATTGAACGCCTTGATCACCCAATCCCGCCATATCCACATGAAGCGCACACCGTCGAAGTGATAGCCGCTGGTGTCAGCATACCGTGCCAAATCCAGCCAGTTCATCGCCATGCGTTCGCCATAATGCGGCGACGCCAGCAGACGATCGATGGACCGCTGGTGAGCACCTGGAGTCGAATCTGAATCAAAGGCATCGACCTCTTCGGGGGTGGGTGGGAGGCCCGTGAGGTCGAATGTGATCCGACGCAGCCAGGCGGGTTTGCCGGCGTCGGAGGCAGGGGCCAGGCCGGCACGTTCGATCCTCTCGAGGATGAACCGATCAACCTCATTGATAGGCCAGGAGGCGTTTGTGACGGCCGGAGGAGTGGAGGCCACCGGAGGAAGGAAAGACCAGTGATTTCGCCAGGAAGCCCCCTCCTTCACCCATTTCACCAACAGGTCTATCTGCACGGGCGTCAGCGGCTTCCCGTCCTTGGGCGGAGGCATGATGGTGTCAGGATCATGGCTGAGAATCCTTGTGATGAGAGAGCTCTTCTCGACGGAACCAGGGACCACGGCTTGAGCCCCGGACTTGAGCGTGGCTTTGGCCGATTCCTGCTGATCGAAACGAAGGCCTGCCTTGCGTTTGTCGTTGTCAGGCCCGTGACAGGCGAAGCAGTGATCGGAAAGAATGGGCCGGATATCGCGGTTGAAATCGATCGCGCCCGCTGCTGCGGAAAACGATGTGACGGAGAGAATCACAAAGGACGCCGCAAAGCGGAAACCGGTTCTCAGGATGGAGTTTAAAAGCGCCATTTTTGATGTTCGTTCAACCTGAGGCTCGAAGGTGCCCGTCGACGATCTGATGCCAGGCTGTTCCGCATCTCGACGATGCTCAACTTCGGCTTCCAGGCTGCTGGAATGGGAACTGGACGAGCGAACCCTACTCAGGCTTCAAGTGAACGTCACGTGAAACTCCGAACAATACCGCACCCGGGGCGCATGACGCATTATCCGGTTCGACCACCCCTGTCTCCCCCTTCAGTTACAACCTTCACAGACCTCGCCTGGGTGATGCTTGCAGAAGACACAGGCCGGCGGGACGCGAGCGCTCCCGGGGAGTGAGTGGTTGAGGGTGTACGAAGAAACGGCGCGCCAGCAGGCTGACGCGCCGTTCTTGAATCTCGCTGTGCGGGTTACTTCGCGGGAGGTGCCAACAGGCGGTAGTACCGCTCATCAGCCTCGCGATTTGGATCGATGACGATCAATGGACGTTGGCTCGTCGTTCCGCCCACGTTGCCAAGGTTCTGCCAATTGCCCTGCCCCAAGTCATCGCGGAATTGGAGCGTATAAACCCGGTTGGACTGACCCAGGAATCCGATCGATGCTCCATTCGCGGAAACCGAGATGGAATCGATCTTGAGGAAACTGGTTTTGTCCTTCGGGTTTGTTCCCGCCTGGAACTCCTGGAGGTTGGTGTGATTGTCACCGTCCGTATCCTGGGCGGCATCGGCTGCATTGGAGGATGAGAACCCATAGACGGCCTCCCACTGATCACCCATGCCATCTCCATCGGAGTCGTTCATGACGACGAGCAAGGCCTGGGTGCTGTTGGTGCCGGATGTCCCGGTGGCCAGGTTTGTGGCCACGCAGGAGTAGAGCCCCGCGTTGGTCAGTTGCACATTCGCGAGGACATAGGTCTTGCCGACCGCACCTGGAATCGGGGTGTTGCCTCTCCGCCATCGGTAGGCAATCGGTTCGAGACCTGTCGCGTCTGCCGAGAACGTGACGTCTTCACCCACCAGAGCCACGACGCTGAGCGGCTGCACAGTGTATACAGGACGAACCAGAACCGCCAGGCGGGCGACCGAGCTCAATGCGGCCCCGATGCTGTCAGTGACGCGCACACGGTAGTCGCCGGTATCCTCCAACACCAGGTTGCGCACGGTGAGCGTGGACGTCGTCGCGCCGGGGATATCCTGTCCATCCTTCGTCCACTGATACCTCAGTTGACCTGTTCCAATCGCCACAACGCGGAACGTTGCAGTCAAGCCGGGACGCACATTCTGACTCTCCGGTTGTTCAACGATCACGGCAGGTTGCAGGACAATGAGCTCGGCGGCTGTGCTCTCCACGGAACCATTCCCATCGAGCACGATGACCGTGTAGGACCCTGCCTCGGAGACGAGGATGGGGTTCAATGTGAGCGTGGCAGAGGTTGCACCTCCGATGTTTTGTCCATCGCGACGCCACTGATAGGTCAGCGGTGCGCGACCAGTGGCCACGACAGACAGTGAGGCGGACGTGCCGCCCACGACGGTGGCGCCCTGCGGCTGCTGGGTGATAACGGGAGCGTCTGCAGGAACGAAACTGCGGCCAGGGGTCGCCAGTGCCCCGGTCCAGCTGGCGGGATCGTTCCCGAAGAG
>Ga0194132_10010151_pt1 | contig 12623 bp, 11 predicted proteins | sample TA2KigOf80mmetaG_FD_148612 | JGI IMG/M metagenome (GOLD analysis project Ga0194132, IMG submission 148612) | Freshwater microbial communities from Lake Tanganyika, Tanzania - TA2015054 Kigoma Offshore 80m | ecosystem: Environmental > Aquatic > Freshwater > Lake | place: Tanzania: Lake... | reverse complement strand
CGGCCAAGCGCGGCTACGAGCCGCCCGGCACCCAGGTCCTGGATGACGGGTCGCCAGCCGACTTCAAGGAAAGCTTTCGCTATGGGCCCGATCCCGGGCCGACCCATCCCTATGCCCTGCGCCGGCTGCCCGGATAGCCCAGCGCCCGCAGCCCTTCAAATAAAGCCTTGGTGCCTCGACGCTCACGCTTGTTGCGGTTCCACAAAATCTACAAGCAGTCACACATGACTGGTGCCACCAGCCACAGTGGACGCAGAACGTTTATCACCAAGCTGGCTGACAAAGGGGTGGGTGTGCGTGTTTTGATGGCGATTTGCGGACACAAGCAGCTCCAGACAACTTTGCGTTATATCGAATTAAATCCAACAGTTATGAAAGCAGCTGTGGAGTTGATTTGAATTAATTAATAAACTATGGCGTGCATTGCACTCTGACCATTGGGCTTGCCGCTCGCCAGGCCCGCGCGCTGCATCACGCGGTCGCCGTCTACCTCGACGGCCTTGAACGACCACAGGGACCTGAAGACCGCCGCCTGACCGTCGGTGCAACGGATCGCCCCTTGTGACCACCCCGGGAGCGTGACCCACCCGAAATCGGCAGAGAACGGCCCGTTGACGGCGGCAGAGGGCTCCGCAGCGACCGGCTCCTCCGCGGTCAACGCAGTCGGTCCACCAATTACTTCAAACGGGAACGAGGGGCTGCCTCTTTCCCCGTTCGTTCCCTTCAGAATCTGTTTCCCATCACATAGGTAGCGGCCACTGCGCGTTTGTCGCCGAGCATCATCAGCGCGAAAAAGCGATCCAGAGCGTTCTCACGCAGGCCGGTGCGACGTGCGAGCTGCGGCGTCGCGGCGGGGGCGAGCACGGCGAAGTCTGCCTCCTTTCCCGGCGCGAAGTTGCCGATCCTGTGAGCCAATCCCAGGGCTTGCGCCCCGGCCAGTGTGGCGAGGTACAGCAGTTCCGCCGGGTGCAGGTTGGTGCCGAGCAACTGCTGCACCTTGTAACCTTCGGCCATCGTCGTCAGCATGGAATAACTGGTGCCGCCACCCACGTCGGTGGCGAGGCCCGTCGTGACGCCCGCGGCGCTCGCCTGGCGATAGTCATACAGGCCGCTGCCGAGAAACAGATTCGACGTGGGGCAGAAAGCGGCCGCGGTGCCGCTAGCCGCCATGCGCGCGCGGTCGGCGTCGTCCAGCCAGATGCAATGGCCGTAGACGGCGCGCTCGCGCAGCAGGCCGGCACGGTCGTAGACGTCGAGGTAGCTTCGCGACCCGGGAAACAGCTCACGTGCCCAGGTCACCTCGGATTTGCTCTCGGCAACGTGGCTTTGAATCCAGGTGTCGGGATGTTCACGCGCGAGCCGCCCACAGGCGGCGAGCTGCGCGGGGGTCGAGGTGGGCGCGAAGCGCGGTGTGATGGCGTAGCCGAGGCGTCCCTTGCCGTGCCAGCGTTCGATCAGTGCCTTGCTTTCCCGGTAGGCCGATTCCGCCGTGTCGCGCAGGTACTCGGGGCAATGCCGGTCCATCAGGCACTTGCCGGCGATCATGCGCAGGTTGCGTTGTTCCGCTGCGGCGAAAAACGCCTCGGCCGATTGCGGATGCACGGTGCAAAACACGGCCGCCGTGGTGGTGCCGTTTTCGATCAGTCTGTCGAGAAAGAATGTTGCGACCGCCTCGGCGTGCGAACGCTCGGCGAATTTTCGTTCTTCGGGGTAGGTGTACCGCTCCAGCCAGTCGAGGAGCTGCGTCGCGTGGCTTGCGATCACATCCACTTGCGGGTAGTGGGCGTGGGTATCGACGAACCCGGGCACGACGAGGTGGCCGCGCCAATCCTCGATCTCGATGTCGCCGCCAAGCAAGGGCAGCAGCGTGGCGGCCGGCTGCAGGCCATCGATCAGTCCGTCTCGGATCACCAACAGCCCGTCTGCGAGATCTTCACAGGCAGTTGCACCTGCGCCTGCACCGGGGTCGGCGAGACAGTGCAGAAAATCAGCGCGAATGGCTTTGAGCGTCATCGGAAGTTCCAGCCACGGCAATGATCGATCCGGGCGACTGTGTAGCGCGGCACTTGGGCCCTGCGGGCCGCCCCTCCTGGGAACCTCGCCGCGCTGCTTCCGCGGCCCGCTCTATGGGCCCAGGTGCCGCGCTACGCGCTGGCCCTGCGCCAGGTGGCAGGGCGTCACGCGGCAGCCCGGCGCCGCATGGCAGCGCGTCATTCTATCGGCGAGCGCCAGGTGCCAGGGCGCCACGCCGCTCCGCCGGGCTCCAGCAGCCGATGCAAGCGGGCTACTTGTTGCTGGGCACTTTGCCTTCAACGCCCCTGACATAGAACATGATGCCGGCGATGAACTTGTCGTCGCCCTTCGCGTCCTTGGCGAGCACTTCCTTGCCATCGTTGCCCACCAGCGGGCCGGTCCAGACATTGAACTTGCCTTCCTTGATTTCAGCCTTTTTCTCTTCGGCCATCTTCTTCACGTCTTGGGGCACCATCTCGCCGATTGCTATCACGTCAATGGCGCCCTCCTTCATGCCCCACCAGTTGGTTTCGACCTTCCAAGAGCCTTTCAACGCCTCACCGATGGCTTTCTTGTAGTAGGGCGCCCAGTTGATGATGGCCGAGGCCAGGTGCGCCTTCGGCCCGTAGGCGGTCATGTTGCTGTCCCAGCCAAAGGCGAGCTTGCCCATCTTCTCGGCGGTCTGCAGCACGGCTGACGAGTCGGTATTCTGCAACAGCACGTCGGCACCGCCGTTAATGAGGGCGGTGGCGGCTTCGGATTCCTTGCCCGGATCGAACCACTTGTTCACCCACACCACCTTGGTCTTCACCTTCGGGTTGACGCTTTGCGCACCGAGCGTATAGGCGTTGATATTGCGTACCACCTCGGGAATCGGAATCGAGGCGACGAAGCCCAGCGTGTTGGTCTTGGTCATCTTGCCGGCGATGATGCCCGCGACGTAGGCACCCTCGTAGGCGCGTACATCGTAGGCACGCATGTTATCGGCAGTCTTGTAACCGGTGGCGTGTTCGAACTTCACGTCCTTGAACTCGGTGGCGACTTTCAGCATTGGCTCCATGTAGCCGAAAGTGGTGCCGAAGATCAGCTTGTTGCCTTGCGTGGCCATGTCGCGAATGACGCGCTCGGCATCGGCGCTCTCGGGCACGTTCTCGACGTAGGAGGTCTTGATGCGGTCGCCGAATTCCTTTTCCGCCTCCTTGCGGCCGGTGTCGTGGGCGAAAGTCCAGCCGCCGTCGCCGACCGGGCCAACGTAGGCGAAGGCCACCTTGAGCGGCTCTGTTTTCGGGGCTCCAACGGCCTTGGCGGCGGGTTTGGGTTCTTCCTTGCCGCAACCGGTGACGAGAATGGCTGCTGCCACCATGCTGCCAAGAAACAGCGATCTGCGTGCATTCAACATCTGGAGACTCCTCTGGAAAATGATCAATGGCGATCGGAACGGAAATACCTGCAGGAAGCGGTGAAAAGCAAAGTGATTATAGATCTCATGACATCGATTTCTGCTGCAAAACACGGTACAGGCGCATGATTCGGACGCGGCTTTGTGCGGTCCTGGCAACCGATTCGCAAGAGATCTGATGGCTGCCAGGCGTCACTCGATGATTGTTCTCAAGGGTGAAAGGGTTTCCCCAGACTCGCGGGCATGTTGAGTCGGATGAACGCCGGATTGCGCGAAATCAGGGCCAGGACCACGATGGTTGCAATATAAGGCATCATGGAAAGCAATTGTGAGGCAATTTCTATTCCCTCGGCCTGCAACGCAAACTGGATCATGGTGACACTGCCGAACAGATACGCGCCCAGCGCCACCCGCCACGGCCGCCAAGTGGCAAAAGTGGTGAGCGCCAGCGCGATCCAGCCGCGTCCTGCCACCATGCCCTCGACCCACAGCGGCGTATAGATCAGCGACAGGTAGACGCCGGCCAAACCGCAACATGCGCCGCCGAAGGCCACGGCGCCAACGCGAATGGCCCGTACCGAATAGCCGATGGCGTGCGCCGATTCCGGCGATTCGCCGACCGCGCGGATCACCAGGCCCAAGCGGGTGCGCGCCAGCATCCAGGCCACCACTGCGGTGAGCAGCAGCGCGAAATAGACCATCGGATGCAGCTTGAAGAAAGCGGCGCCGAAAAACGGAATGTCGGCAAGCAGCGGGATTTCGAACGTCGTCTTGAACGGCACCGATTTGCCCACATACGACAATCCGGCAAACGCCGACAGGCCTGCACCAAAAAGGGTCAGTGCGAGCCCGGTGGCGTATTGGTTGGTGACCAGCCCGATGGCCAGGGCAGAGAAGATCAGCGAGAACAGCATGCCGGCCACGGCGCCGGCGATGAGCCCGGCAGCCGGACTGCCGGTAGCAAAACCCACTGCGAAGCCGGCGACGGCAGCAATCAGCATCATCCCCTCGGCGCCAAGGTTCACCACGCCAGAGCGTTCGTTGACAACCAGACCAATTCCGGCGAGCAGCAGCGGTGTGCCGGCCGAGAGCGTGGCTGCGATCAGGGGTGCCAGTTGCTCCAACTCAGACTCTCCTCAGGCGGTAATGGATGAAGGTGTCGGCGGTCAGCAACGACAGCAGCAACATGCCCTGGAACACCCCGGTGATCGCCGCAGGCAGCCCGAGACGCGACTGCGACAGTTCACCGCCGATGTAGATCAGTGCCATGACGAACGCGGCGAACACGCAGCCGCCCGGATGCAGGCGGCCGAGCCACGCGACGATGATGGCGGCGAAGCCGTAGCCGGAGGAGAACTGCGGTGTCAGTTGGCCCAGCGGCCCGGCCACCTCGAGTGCCCCGGCGAGCCCGGCCAGCGCCCCGCAGATCAGCAGCGACATCCAGATGCCCTCGCGTGCCGAGAACCCAGCAAAGCGGGCGGCGAGCGGTGCGTGCCCGGCCACCTGCAGCCGAAAACCCGCTTTGGAGCGGGCGACAAATATCCAGATGACAACAAGGGCGAGGAACGCAATGACAATGCCCCAGGTGAGCCGCGTTCCGGGCACCAGCTTGGGCACCATCGCCACCGCGTCGAATGTCTTGCTGTAGGGGAAGTTGAAACCCTTGGGGTCCTTCCATGGGCCGTTCACGAGATAAAGCAGCAACAAGCCGCCGACATAACTCAGCATCAGGCTGACTAGAATCTCATTGGCGTTGAAGCTGTCGCGCAGCCATGCAGTGATTGCCGCCCAGGCCATGCCGCCGGCCATGCCGGCCAGCAGCACCAGCAGAAAGTACCCGGGTATCGAAGCCGGCGACGCCAGCAACGCCACGCCGCCAGCGACGATGCCGCCCACCACCAGTTGACCTTCGGCGCCGATATTCCACACGTTGGAGCGGTAACACAGGGCCAGACCCAGCGCACACAGCAGCAACGGCACCATTTTCAATCCCACTTCGGTGAGGCCTCGCACCGTCTCGAGGGGCGTGATGAAGAACACTGTCAGGCCGGCAACCGGATTCTTGCCCAGCGTCGCGAACAGTATCGAACCGAATACCACCGTGGCGAGAAGCGCGATCACCGGTGCGGCGTAACCCATCAGCGTCGACGGAATGGGGCGCGCTTCAAGCCGCAGCAAGGGTGTCTCCCGTGTTGCGCGTGCCGCCCATTAGTTCGCCGATGCGTTCCACCGTGGCCTCGCGCACCGGTATGCGCTCCGACAGGCGGCCGTTGGCAATGACGTACAAGGCGTCGCAGATTTCGAATAGTTCTTCAAGCTCTTCGGAGACCACCAGCACCGCGGTACCGGCATCGCGCAGCGCCACGATCCCCTGGCGGATCTGCGAGGCGGCGCCGACATCGACGCCCCAGGTGGGTTGCGAGACCACGAAGACCCTGGGATCCTTGACGATCTCGCGGCCAACGGTGAACTTCTGCAGATTGCCGCCCGACAGGCTTTTGGCGGGAGCAGCGGTGCCCGCCGCCTTGACGGCAAAGCGCTCGATGATGTTTTGCGCCAGGCGCGTGGTGGCCGCCGTGGAAATCAGGCCGTGTCGGGTGAGGCCGCTGTCGTTGGTCAGCAGCGTATTGAGATCGAGGCCCATCGCAGGCACTGCGCCGCGTCCGAGGCGCTCTTCCGGGACGAAGGCGAGGCCCAGCTTGCGTCGTGCGGTCACCGGCAGGGCGCCGATGCCCGTCGCGCCGATACGAATCGAGTTCGTCGGGGCGCGCGGGTCTTCGCCGGAGATCAGTGCCAGCAGTTCATTCTGGCCGTTGCCGGAGACGCCGGCGATGCCGACAATTTCGCCCTGGCGCACGGATAGAGAGATCGTCCGCAGGGTCTTGCCGGTGGGCTCGAGCGGCGGCATGTCAAGCCCTTCTACCACCAGCAGTTCGTCACCGGCTGTCCGCGTCGTGCCGGTGGCGCGTGGCGGCTCGGCGCCGATCATCATGCGCGACAGGCTGGCAACGGTCTCGGCCCGCGGGTCGCAATCGCCGGTGACGCGCCCGCCGCGCATCACCGTGGCGCGAGAGCACAGCGTGCGCACTTCTTCGAGCTTGTGGCTGATGTAGAGAATGGCCACGCCCTCCTCGGAGAGCCGGTGCAGCGTGGCAAAGAGTTTTTCCACCGCCTGCGGTGTCAGCACCGAGGTGGGCTCGTCCATGATGAGCAGCGAGGGCTGCTGCAACAGGCAGCGGATGATCTCGACCCGCTGGCGTTCGCCCACCGACAACGAGTAGACATGTTGCTCCGGATCGACCGGCAGGCCATAGCGATCGCCCATGGCACGGATGTCGATTGCGAGTCGGGTGCGGTCGGTGTGTCCGGGCAGGGCGAGGGCGACGTTTTCGGAGACGGTGAGGGTATCGAACAGAGAAAAATGCTGAAACACCATGCCGATGCCCAGGCGCCGCGCCTGGGCCGGCGAGGCAATTTGCACGCGCTCGCCGTTCCAGCGGATTTCACCCGAATCCGGGCGCGCCGCGCCGTAGACGATTTTCATCAGTGTCGATTTGCCGGCGCCGTTCTCGCCGATGAGGCCATGAATTTCGCCCGGTGCCACGCGCAGCGACACCCGGTCGTTGGCAAGCACACCGGGATAGCGCTTGCTGATGCCCTCGAGCTGCAGGCGTGCCGGGGCCTCAATCATGCAGGGGGCCAGAGCGCAGGATCGTCATCCAGGGACGCATGCTTGGTCAGTGAGAAAAATGGCATCGATCATCTATCTGCGGCGGTAGCCAGACGATACTTCTCCAGTTCGGCTTCAGGGTAAGCAGGGGAAGTCAAGATTCTCATCGCGATCCACCGGAAGACGTGATCTCACTCACCCACTCCATATCAATTCGTATTATCAATATATTCGGCAAACAAATGAACCGTTGAGCTCTTCTTGTCGAGCAAGGCAGTATTCTGCCCTACACCGACTCCTTCCTACTATCCCAATTGTCGGAATTCAGCAGGGCCTCCAATCGGGACCGTGGCTGCGGGCGAGGTACCGGCCTTACAAGGAATCCGCGGTCAACGTTGCGATGATGTTCCATTACCCGGGACAGTCGGTCGAAGTTCCTTTTTCAGCCGCCGTAACTCTATTGCGCACCGATGCCAATCGGCAATCGCCACCTCACCTGTGCTCCCACCGGCGCGGAGGCCGACCATCGGATCATGGCAAGGGTGAGGACCATGATCAAAGGTGCTGCCAAGGTATAGGAAATCAGGATTGACCGAACTCGTGGGCCACGAGCAACGCGGAGCGCCCCCTTTGGGCCATCTCGTGTGTACCCATTGAGCGTGCCGTCACTAAGACAACCGTTTTCGGACGGCGCAAAGTTCACCCCAAGCTCTGCTGGTAAATCAAGCCACTCTCCTGGCCCCCTGGCAAATGGCTCGCGACCCCTTGATACTCAGGGAACGAAGCGGCCCCAGTGATTTCGTCTACTTGAACTGCGTTCAACCGGCCGATTGCAAGTTCGATGTGAACACGAAATATCTCCGCAATGGTGGCTGCAACGCGCTTGGGCGGATCGCGGAAAAAGGTCAGCCATGGACATGCGAGCCGTCGGTGGCGAACGCGTGCCGTCGCTTCCTGCGCGCGCGGCATCAGCGGCTGGGGTTCCTCGTGTTGCTCCTGATCGGCCCGCCGTTTCAGCGGGTGCGGTTCCCGTTCCAGCCGAGATTGCCCGACATGCCTTCCATGGCATCGCCGTTCACGCGTCCCGTTTAGGTGGTCTTGCCTGCGGTAAGCGTGATCTGGTCCCCGCGCAGTCGGCCGGTGACCGCGGTGGTGCCGGTCGGCCCGCGCAGCGAGCCGCTCAGCATCTGGAACTGCTGGGTCAGCGTCAGCTCGCCGAACGTGGTGCGCCAGGTGCCCGCAGCCCTTGCCGGAACGACCCAGAAGTGCGCGATGCACCAGGCGTTGCAGTTTTCGCGGGCATCCAGCGTAAAGGTCTCGTCATCCTGCCACTCGCCCATGGTGAACGTGTTGGACACCACGCGCGTTTCGGGCTTGAGCGCGAGGATCTGCGGGCGCAGCTTCAGGTTGAGCTGGGGCAGCAGAAACAGCGTGATCACCGTGGCCTGCGAGAAATCGCTCTCGAAGATATCAGCCTTGGCGAAGGTTGCGCGTCCGGCGACGCCGTCCTTCTCTGCATTGCGCTTGGACAGTTCCACCAAGTCCGGGTTGTATTCGATGCCATGGGCACGCGCGCCGCGCTTGGCCGCGGTGATCACTGTGCGGCCATCGCCCGAACCGAGGTCGATGACGTAGTCGTTCTCCGTGATCCTGGCCATGTCGAGCATCTTGTCGACGAGCGACTGCGCGGTAGGCACCCAGACGACGTCCTTGCCCGCCCGGCCGACTTCGGGCTTGTACTCGGCCGAGGGCGCGGATGACTGGGCAAAGGATGCCGATGCGGCCAGGCAAAGGCTGAATGCCAGCAGGACGTGGCGAGCGTGGCGGACAATGGGGGCGGTACGCATGAAAGCCTCTTGGGTTGTTGGGAATTCAGCCCCGCAACACTAGCGGATTCCGGCGCGGACAACGAATGCACATTGTCCCGGGCTGCGTCACGCCGCGGCCCGTCGCAGGCTGCGTGCTATCGTACGGGCGACGCTGCCAGCCGTTCGCCGCAGCGCCTGCGGTCAGCGCCCAACGCGCCCGGTCGAAAGCCGCGATCACTGGACAGGCAATGAAATTCTCGACCCATAGCGTCCCCTTCGATGCAGGCAAGCGCGGCGCGCCACTGCCCAGGCTTCATGCGGTCGCGCCGGACGCGGAGAAGTGAGCCCCGCCGCGCCGGCGGGCGCCCGCGCCACGCGGCGCCCCCTGGTCCTCGCCGCCATCGTCATGGCAATGTTCATGGCCGCCATCGAAGGGACCATCGTCGCGACCTCGATGCCCAGCATCGTCGCCAAGCTCGGCGGCGTGCAACTCTACAGCTGGGTGTTCTCGTCCTACCTGTTGATGCAGGCGGTCACCGTGCCGATCTACGGCAAGCTCTCCGACCTGTTCGGGCGCAAGCGCGTGTTCGTCGCCGGCATCCTGATGTTCCTTGCCGGCTCGGTGCTGTGCGGCTTTGCCTGGTCGATGCCCTCGCTGGTTGTGTTCCGCTTTCTGCAGGGCGTTGGCGCGGGGGCGGTGCAGCCGCTGGCGATCACGCTGGTGGGCGACCTCTACGCCATCGAGGAGCGCGGCCGGACGCAGGGCTACGTTGCCGGCGTCTGGGGCCTGTCGTCCATCATCGGCCCCCTCGGCGGCGCGCTGATCGTGCAGCACCTGCACTGGTCGTGGATCTTCTGGATCAATGCGCCGTTCGGGCTGGCCTGCATCTTCCTGGTGACGCGCTACCTGCACGAGGACGTGTCTCGGCGGGCGCGCAGCATCGACTATCCCGGCGCAGCGCTGCTGCTGGTTGCCGTGTCGGCCCTGATGCTGGGGCTGACCCACGGTGGCGACTGGGGCGCGGCGGAGCTCGCCAGCCTTGGCGCGGTCGCGCTCGTGTCCTGGGCGCTGTTCATCGTGCAGCAGCGGTGCGCGGAGGATCCGATCATGCAACCGGGCCTGTGGCGCAACCGGCTCATCGCGCTGGCCAACGTGGCGACCCTGACGGCCGGCATTGTCATGATCGGCCTGATCGGCTTCCTGCCGACCCTCGTGCAGGGCGTGCTGGGCGGCTCGGCACTGGTGGCGGGGTTCGCGCTTTCCGCCATGTCGATCGGCTGGCCCATCGCATCGGTCATTACCGGGCATGTGATCGTCCGTGCGGGGCCGCGTCGCCTGGTGCTGCTGGGCGGGTCGGTGCTGCTGGCGGGCAGCATCGCGGTGGCGCTGTTTGCCGCGCACGGGCCATTGACAGCCGGGCTTGGATGCATGGTGGTCGGCATCGGCCTGGGCACGCTCAACACCACCTTCATCGTCTCGGTGCAGACCAGCGTGGCCTGGGCGCAGCGCGGCGCGGCCACCGGCACCCACATGCTGATGCGCATCCTCGGCAGCGCGCTGGGCGCGGCCATCTTCGGCGGCGTGTTGAACGTCTCCATGCAGCGCTTTCTCGCCGAACGCGCTGCCGAAGCCAGCATCTCCCTCGACAGCATCCAGGGGCTGCTCGCCGGGGGCGCGCACGCAGCGCCGGCTGTCGCGCTGTCCAGCCCGCTGTCTGCATTGTTGCAGGAAGGCCTGTCATCCAGCCTGCAGCTGGTGTTCTGGGGCGTGGTGGTTTCATCGGCCGTCACGCTGGCCGTGGTCTCCGGCATGCCGGCGGTACGACTCGGCGGCGCGGCGGCTTCTGCCTCCTCCTCGCCCAATCCCCCGATACGCTGAGTTGTCCCGGCCGGGCAGCGCTTATACTTTGTTCCCAATCAACCCTGAAGCCGCCCGTCGATCCGTCTCGCCTTCAACCGAACCCGGCGGTGCGGGTGCCCCCGAGCAGGCGCTTCGCGAAAGCGAGGAGCACTTCCGCGCGCTGGTCGAGAACATCGGCGATGTCGTTTCCCGATACGACCGCGACTGCCGCTTCCTGTACGTCAATCCGGTTTGCCACCGTTACACGGGCCTTCACCCCGAAGCCTTCATCGGCAAGACCCACGACGAAGTGGGCATGACGCAGGAGGGCTGGCGCTGGGACGAGGTGATCCGGCGCGTCTACCAGAGGGGACAGCCCGAGGAACACAAACGCACCGTCCAGCTGTCGGGCGGCAGCTTTGCCTTTCACTGGCGCGTGTTCCCGGAGTTCGGGCCGGAGGGCTCCGTGCGCGGCGTGGTCAGCGTGGCGCGAGACGTCACCGGTCATGAGAGGATCGCCCGGCAACTCTCTCAGCAGTCCAAGCGCCTTCGGGCGGTGTCGCGCCGGCTGGTCGAGATCCAGGAAGCCGAGCGCCGGCGCCTGTCGGGCGAGCTGCACGACCTGCTCGGGCAGAACCTCACCGCGCTGGGCATCAATCTCGACATCGTGCGTGGCGAACTGCCGGGCAACGTGGCGCGGGGAGTGCTCGACCGCGTGACGAACATGCGCGCCATCGCGGGAGAAATGGTGGACACGGTGCGCATGATGCTCTTCGACCTGCGCCGGCTTCGCTCGACAGCTACGGGCTGGCCGGTGCCCTGCACAGCTACGCCCAGGTCTTCAAGGAGCGCACCAGTTTCGACGTGCGCGTCCTCATCCGCGGCGCGGAAGTGCGCCTCGACGCGGAGCTGGCGCTGTCGCTGTTCCGCATCGTGCAGGAGGCGCTGCAGAATGCCGCCAAGCACAGCGGCGCCGAAGGGGCCCTGGTCAAGCTGAACGGTGAGCCGGGGCTGGTGCGCCTGGTCATTGAGGACAGCGGCTGCGGCTTCCTCACCGACGTCGAGCGCCGCGGCAACTATCGCGGCTACGGCCTGATCCTCATGTAGGAGCGCGCCGACGCGATCGGTGCGAGCCTGCGCACGGAATCGCGCCCAGGCGAAGGCACGCGTATCATTGTCGAGATGGCGAGGAACGATGACGATACGACTGCTGCTCGCTGACGACCACGCCATCGTGCGCGAAGGCGTCAGCGACCTGCTGTCCGCGCAGACGGACATCGAGGTCGTGGGCGGGGCCGAGACGGCCTTGCAGGTCGTGGCCCTCAGCGTGCAGCTGAGCCCCGACATCGTGGTGATGGACATCAGCCTGCCCGGCTTGAGCGGCATCGAGGCAACGCGGCAGGTGGTCGAGGCCGCGCCCTCTACACGGGTGCTGATCCTGTCGATGCATTCCAGCGCGGAGCATGTCTACCAGGCCTTCGGCGCCGGCGCCATGGGTTATGTGCTCAAGGAGGCGGCCGGAACGGAACTGGTGACGGCGGTGCGCACCGTGCATGCCGGGCGCACTTACCTGAGCACACGGCTGCCGCACGAGGTGATGGACCGCTACTTCCTCGATCGCGCCACCTCCAGCCCCCTGCAGAGCCTCAGCATGCGCGAGCGCCAGGTGCTGGAACTGGTTGTCGAGGGCTATTCCAGCACCGAGATCGGCGCTTCGCTGTCGCTCTCGCCCAAGAGCGTGAACACCTACCGCAGCCGCATCATGCGCAAACTCAGCATCGGCGACCTGCCCGGGCTGGTGAAGTTTGCGATCCGGCACGGGCTCACCTCGTACTGACCCTGCAGCGAGGCGCCGCGCCGAGGGCGGGCGATCCTTTCGCGCATGCCTGCCTG
>Ga0194132_10010149_pt1 | contig 12625 bp, 12 predicted proteins | sample TA2KigOf80mmetaG_FD_148612 | JGI IMG/M metagenome (GOLD analysis project Ga0194132, IMG submission 148612) | Freshwater microbial communities from Lake Tanganyika, Tanzania - TA2015054 Kigoma Offshore 80m | ecosystem: Environmental > Aquatic > Freshwater > Lake | place: Tanzania: Lake... | reverse complement strand
AGACGGACATGCCCTCCCGAAACGCGTCGCCGGTGAATACCGTGGCGTTTGTCAACGCCAGGGAGGTGCTGTCAGAGACCCCTGCCATATCGGCAGTCTGACACGGGCGGCGTCCCGATAGGAGCCCGGCCTAAGCCTAAGGTGCCTAGGGTGCCACACGGGCCGCGATCCGCACCCCGTCCAGAAGGCGATCGCTGGGGTGGAGCACGATCCGATCGCCTGCGCAGCTCGGCGAACTCCGCGTTCGCCAGTCCAAGCGTGACCGGGTGGCGCGCGGCGCGACCACGGTCCTCCACGAAGGTTGCCCACGCATCGCCGCTACGGAACAGCGGCGCGATGGGCACGCGCAGCACCGCGCGGGCATGCGCCACCGTGATCCGCGCCTTGACCCGGTAGCCGTGGCCGAGCGGCCGCCAGTTTTCAGGCGGATCATTCAGGGCGATTATCACGTTGACAGCTGTTCCTCGACACCAAGGGCCGACACCTTGGTGAAACCGAAGGGCTCGATGCGCTGCACGCGCCCGGTCAGGCTGGCCGGCCCGCCCCAGTCGTCGATCGCCACCACCGCGCCCGCGACGATCCGCACCGTATCCGCCGACAGCACGTCCACGACGATCTCAAGGTCGCGCGGATCGCCGACCTCGATGAGCGGCGTGCCGGCAAGCACCACCCCCGCGCTCTCCTGCAGCACCCCGAGCACGACCCCATCGATCGGTGCCCGGATCACGACGCAACAGCCTGCCCCATCATCCCCCTCGGTGGTCGGGAGGATGAGCGCTGCGCGAGCGGTCTCCAGCTCGAAGCGGCGCATCGTCAATGCGGCCTGCGCAGTGCCGAGTGCGGCCTCCCGCGTGCGCATCAGAAGCTGCGCCTGGTCGAGGGCACGCTGCGCGATCGTGTCGCTCCGGATGAGCGCTTGCGCCCGCGCGTACTCGGAGTGAGCGAACTCGAGCTCGGCGCGGGCGCGTTCCACATCGGCCTGTGCCAGGGCGCTCGCGGCCTCGGCGGCTTTGACCGCGGCCTCTGCCTGCGCCCGGCTGCGGGCATCGAGGAAGGCCGGCTCGTTGGGCAGGATCGATGCCACGGTCTGCCCGGCCACGATGCGGTCGCCGAACGCTGCCTCGATCCGCCTGAGGCGGCCGGCTATCGGTGCCGATATGACGAATACCTCGCGCACCCTCGTGCGGCCCTCCTCGTCCACCGTCACCGCCACATCGCCCCGCGCGATCACGGCGAGGTCAACGGGGATCGGGCGCGGCCAGAACGCGTATGCCAGGGCGGCCGCCAAGGCCACGGCAAGCGCGATGGCTCCGATGATGCCGGTGCGCGACACCACTACTCCCGGGTCTTGAACATGGCCACGAGGTCGAGGTGGGCGAGGCGATAACAGATGATCGCGCCGGAGGCCACGGTGGCCAGGACCACGACCAGGGCCGCGAGTCCCAGCGTGGCGGGCTCGACCACTAACGGGATGCGGACCAGATGGCTGTCGGCGGCCTGGGCGACGAGCGCCGCGGCGCCATAGCCGAGCGCGCACCCGATCGGCAAGGCGAACGCGAGGAGGATCGCGAGCTCGCCGAGCAGGATGTAGGACACCTCGAGTTGCGAAAACCCGAGTACCCGCAGGCTCGCGAGTTCGCGTCCGCGCTCCGAGAGCGCGATGCGGGCCGTATTGTAGACAACCCCGACCGCGATCAAGCCGCCGAGGGCGACGTAGAACCCAAGAACGATGTTCATGCTCTCGGCCAGGGTGACCCGCAACGTCTCGAGAGCGGCCGAGCGGCGCAGCGCACTCGCGACCACCGGCGCATCCTTGAGCCGATGATAGAGCTCCTCGCCGCGGCGGGGGTCCACGGCCAGATATGCCCCCGAAATGAGATCGCCCTCGCCGGCAGCCCGGTTGAGAGCCGCGCGGTGCATGTACGCGGGGGTGGATATGTACTCCATGACGATCGCCGTCACCGGCAGTGTGAGTTGCGGTCGCCGGCCCTCCAGGGCTTCGTCGATGACGGCCTCGCCGCGGTGGACGCCGAGCATCTCCGCCAACTTCCGTGACAGGACGAGGCCGAACTCGGGCAGTTCTAATGGCCGCATCGAGTCATCGAGCAGGCGGTGCAGGTCGCCCTCGGGCTCGAGCCCTGCGATCGCCACGCGCTCGAGCCGGTGTCCCGCGCGCAGCCGTGTGGCGATCAGTCGGAACGGCTCGACCGCCATGACGCCCGGCAGCCCGCGGAGCGCATCCGCCACCCGGCTCTCGCGCGGTTCGACGAAGCTGACCGTCACTTCCTGACGCTGCGCACGATGAAAGAAGATCTCGATCAGGGCCTCGATCTCGTCGTAGGTGGCGAGCGCGACCACCAGGATGCCGGAGGCCAACGCCATCCCCGTAACCTTGAACCCGTTGCGCACGGGCCAGCGCACGAGGTGGCGCAGGATCATGCGGGTCGGCTGGTGGAGCACGCGGCCGAGCCCGAGGCGGTCGAGCACCAGTCGCCGGTAGATGGTCGGCGCCGCCGGCTGCATCGCCACGGCCGGTGGCAACCTGGCGGCACGGCGCACGGTGCCGAGCGTGGCGGCGGTCGCCGCCGCGAGCGTGACGACGGCGGCTAGGACGAACACCCACGGACGCATGCCATAGGTGAGGAACGGGAAGCGGAAGAACCGCGCGTACATCTCCGTCAGGGCATGCCCGAGCCAGCCGCCGAGCGCGAAGCCGAGCAGCAGCCCGAGTGCCACGATGACAAGCACGAACTTGAGGTAGTGCCAGCCGACCGCCCCATTGCTGTAGCCGAAGGCCTTCAGGAGCCCGATCTGCTCGCGCTCGATGGTGACCAGACGGGCGACTACGACATAGAGGAGGAAGCTCGCCACGCCTAGGAAGATCGGCGGCACGACGCTGGCCAGGACCCGCAACTCGTCGAGCTCACCGGCGAGGTAGGCTGCGGAGGGATGGTCGTCGCGGTCATAGGCGCCGATGGAGCCGTAAGGCGCGAGCACGTGATCGAGGTCGGCGATGATGGCCGCGAGCGACGCGCCGTGGAGGGCCGCGATGCTGAGGTCGTTGAACGCGCCTTCGAGGTCGAAGGCCGCGGCGAGCGCCGCTCGGGGAGCCAAAGGATGGCGAAGCGGCGGCCGTCGGGCAGAACGAGGCCCGGGCCGATCGCGTAGATGTACTCGGGCGACAAAGCGAGGCCGACCACGCGCAAGGTCCGCCGCTTGCCGTTGATGTTGGCGATGACTTCCGCGCCCGGTTCGTAGCCATGCGCCGTGGCGAAGGCTTCGCTCAGCACGGCTTCGTCGCGGCGGTCCGGTTCGGGAAGGCGGCCCTCGACCACGACCAGATCGTTGAGCAGCGGCGCGCCGGAGTCTGGAAGCGAGACCAGGCGCCCCACCGCGGGCTCGTCGAGATCCGGGATGTCGAGGGGAACGTCCGCGACGATGCGGGGTTCGACGCGCTTGACGCCGGGCAGCCGCGCGATCTCGGCAGTGAGCGAGAGCGGCGCGCTTGAGGTGTGCGAACGCGTCGGCGAAGCGGTAGCGCTCGTAGTAAGTCGCGCCGGTGTCGTCGAGTGACTACAGGGCGCCGAGTGCCATGACCAACGTGCCGACCCCGCACGCGATGACGATGGCGATCGTGAGGGCTTGGCCCTTGATGTGCCAGAGGTCGCGCCAGAGCTTGCGGTCGAGAGCAAGCACCGTGCTACCAGCTCAGCTCGCCCGGTGAGCGCGGCCGAGGGTTGACGCGGGTGGCGGCGATACGGCCATCGGCAAACACGGCAACGCGATCCGCCATGTCGGCGACTGCGACGTTGTGGGTGATGACGGCGACCGCGGTGTTGAGCTCGGCGCGCACCCGGGCGAGGGCCTCGAGCACGAGCACGCCGGTGCGGCTGTCGAGGGCGCCGGTGGGCTCGTCACACAGCAGAAGCTCGGGCCGCTTCGCCGCGGCGCGAGCGACCGCGACCCGCTGCTGCTCGCCACCCGACAGCTGGGCCGGAAAGTGGTCGAGGCGCGCGCCGAGCCCGACGAGCGCGAGCGCTTCGTCCGGAGCCATCGGCTGGCGCGCGATGTCGGCGATCAGCGCGACGTTCTCGCGCGCGGTGAGGCTCGGTATCAGATTGTAGAACTGGAACACGAAGCCGACGTGGTGGCGGCGGTAGGCGGTGAGGGCGCGCTCATCGGCGGTCGCGAGATCGTGGCCCTGGAAGTGGACGTGGGCCGCGGTCGGCCGGTCGATGCCGCCGATGATGTTGAGCAGCGTGGATTTGCCGCTGCCGGATGGGCCGAGCAACACCACCAGCTCGCCGGCGACGAGGTCGAGATCGACGCCGCGCAGGGCGTGCACGGGTACCTCGCCGCGGTCGTAGACCTTGGTGAGTCCGCGGGCCCGAAGGACTGCCTCGGCGCTATCGTCCGGCATCGGTGTGTGTGCCGTCATTCGCTCCTGACCGGCCACTGACCGTCGAGTCAGCAATCTGCTATAGAACGGCCACGCCCAGGGTACCTCAGAAGCGCGGTTGGCAAGGAGGCGGACGCGATCATGCACGACGAGGCGACACCGGCTGCAACCGGCACGGACGGGAAGGGGACAGATGCGGCGGCCCCGGCGTCCAAGCCAGATCACGGCCGCCCGGCCAGCTATTTCTCGAACGTGCGCTCCGACGCCTACCGATCCGGTTGGGATCGCGTGTTCGGGACGCGCCGAGGCGGCGGCAAGGGAGCAGGTAAGCGGCGCCGGCACGGTGGTTGAGCAGACCGCGCACGCAATCCATCGCCATGTGGCGGAGTTAACAGGGGCCGCGCGCGTCCGGCGCTAACCTGCATTAGGCGCGGCACTGCGGGCGCCCGCTGACCTCGCTGCAACGGAGCGGAAGTGATGCGTGCGCAGACGATCCTGGCGATCATCGGTGGCCTGGTGGCACTCGTCGCCATCGTGCTCATCGGCGGATACGTCTATCTCACAACCCTGGACGCCAACGATTTCCGCGCTGAGATCGCGGCGGCCGCGTCCGCCGCGACCGGTCGCGCCGTGACGCTGGGCGGGCCGCTTGTACTCGAGGTCTCGGGCACGCCCCGAATCGTTGCGGAGAACGTGAGTGTGGCCAATGCACCGTGGGGCTCGCGGCCCGCGATGGCGCACATTTAGCGGCTGGAAGCTGCGGTCGAGCTCGTGCCGCTCCTGGGTGGAACGGTGCGGATCGTCGAGATCTCCCTCGATGGCGTGAACCTACTGCTCGAGCGGGACACGGCTGGCTCAGGCAACTGGCAGAGCGCGGGTCCTGACGAGCGCGCCCCGCCCACGTCGGCCGGCGATACTGCGCGCCTTCCGCCCAAGGTGGTCATGATCGACAGCGTCATCGCGCTGCGGAACCAACGCGACGGCAGGGTACGAACGCTGGCTGTCAAGCGCCTCGATGCCACGACCGCGTCCCCGGGTGATCCGGTGGCACCCGCCTTCGACGGCTCGGCGATTTCGGCAACCGGTACCATCGGGCCGTTGTTGCGGCCCGGCGAGCCGGTGTGGCTGCTCTCCGTTGCGGTCGCAGGCAGCGCGTTCGGCCTCGCATTCGAGGTCGCGGGGCAAATCGCTGAGCCGGCGGTGGGCGCGGGCCTCGACCTGAAGATCATCGCGGCCAGGCCGGACGTGGCGACACTCGACCCGCTGGTCGGGGAGGGGCTTCCCCGTGGGATGCCGGTGCAGATCGTGACGCGGGTTAACGGCACCATGCAGGCCCTCGATGTCACCGGCCTCAACCTGACCCTCGGCAGCATTGCCGTCACTGGGAACCTGAGCGCTGCGCTCGATGCACCCCGGCCACGCCTTGCCGGAGCGCTGCAGGCGGCGACCATCGACCTCGCCCCGTTTCTGGGCGATGCCGAGGCGGCTGCGTCCGTGACCCCACCCGGGCGCGTGTTCCCGGGCGACCCGCTGCCGTTCGAGGGGCTGCGCGTACTAGATGTCGCGCTGAACATCCAGGTGGGCTCGGTAGCGGTTGGCCGGCGCACCCTGCGCGATGCCGCTGCCGAGATCGCGCTGAGCGATGGCGCGCTGCAGGTCCGCCTGCTGCGCGGCACGCTCTTGGGCGCCGGGCTTGACGGCGCGCTCACCGTGGTGCCGGGACAGGCGCCTGGCGTGCACCTAGTGGCAATGGCGCGCGGCCTCGATGTCGCGCAAGTCCTGGCGGAATCAGGCGATGTCGCGCCGGTCGGGGTTAGGGCCGACATCGAGCTCGATCCCGCGGGAAGTGGAACCTCGATCGCTGCGGTACTGGCCACCAGCTCGGGCACGGCGCGTTTTCTGATGGGACCGGGTCGGGCCCGGACCCAGGGTCTCGAGACGCTCGTGGGCGGCGTGGGCGCCCTCCTCGGCACGTTGACCTCGGGCGGCGGCGAATGGACGCGGGTCAACTGTGCCGCGAGCGACTTCGCAATTCGCGACGGTGTTGCCGAGAGCCAGGTGCTCTTGGTGGACGGCCAGTATTCGACCTTGGTCGGCGAGGGGCAGGTCGATCTGGCGTCTGAAGCGCTCGATCTCCGTCTGACGCCGAACGCCAAACAAGTGACGCTCAACGTCGCCGTGCCGGTACGGGTCCAGGGGACGCTGGCGACGCCCGCGTTCCAACCTGACGAACTTGGCGTCGTCCGCAAGCTCGGCGGCATCGTCGGCGTCGTTCTGTTCCCGCCGGCCGCCCTCCTCTGGCTCGGCGAGCTCGGGTCGGGCGGGGACAACGCCTGTCTCGAGCTAGCCGCCGGCGGCAGCGCCGCGAGGCGAGCCGGCTCCGGCTGCCACGGGTCCGGTGGAAGACGTGGTCGGAGGCGCCAAGCGCGCCGTGCGTGACGTGGGCAGGGGCCTCAAGCGCCTGTTCGGCGACTGAGCTCACGGCGTCCGGCGGCTCAGCGGCCGGCGCGATGCAGGATGCTGTCGGCGATACCGGTATCGTAGGCGAGGCCGGCTACGGTGAGGCGGATGGCAAACGGGAAGTTGGCTCGGGCCAGTCCCTTGCGGTCGAGGGCCTTCCAGACGCCCTCGTTGGTGAGGCCGGTGGCGTCCCGGCCCGCAACCACGGCATCACCGACATGGAAATGGTCGCCGTGGGGGTCGGGCAGGGCGGCGATCGCCACCTCGCCGGTCGCGGCGTCGTGGGTCCCGGGTCCCTGCGCCGCCCCGATCGCCTGCAGGATCGCCAGGGTCCTACACTGCAACGGATTGAGCTTGAGCGGATTGCGGCGGGGCGGCATGGATCTCTCGGTCGGCGAGGCGGGCGCGAGGGGGCTGGTCGCGCGCCCGGCCCCCCCACTGTCCGTGGCCTAGATCAGGCCCTCGACGTTGTTGAACTTCTGCAGGATGCCGGTGTCCTTCAGATACATGTTCTCGGCCACCAGCGGCGGCAGTAGCTTCACCTGGCCGGAGGCGTCGTAGTACTTGTCGACCGTCTCCTTGGTCAGCACCGCCTGCGGCGACTTGGTGAGCGGCGGTGGCGTCACACCGCCGAGGATCGCGGCGGTCATGGCCATGAGATACTGGCCCCAGTGGGTCGCGAAGACCGAGCCCTCGGCCACCCAATAGGGATTCTCGCGCAGCTCCTTGAGTGCCGCGACCGAGCCGCCCAGGCCGGCAACGATCGTGTTGTTCTCGCGCTTCGCCTCGGTAATGGCGCGCCACGCCCCGATCACCGAATCATCGTTGATCGAGTAGAGCAGGATGTGACGATCCTCGGCGAGCGTCTGCAGCGCGTTCTTCACCGTCGTGTAACTCGTGTCGAGCACGCCCTTGCCGTCAACCTGGATCAGATTGTCCCCGATCGTCGTCGTCAGCGCCGTGATGTCCTCTGGTTTGGCCGGCGTCATCCCCATGGCCTCGGCGGCCGTGATGTAGAAGTAGCGGATGCAGTCGTTGACCTCGACGCCGGCGGCAGACGCCTGCAGGATGATCACGGTGGTGTCGGCCGCGGTCCAGCCCTTCGCCTGGGCCAGGGGGACGACGACCTTGGCGGTGTCGATGCCGATTTCCCGGTTCACCAGGTTGAACCAGATGCCGCCCGGAACGGGGACATTGATGGCGATGAACGGGATGCCCGCGTCGTCGAAGATGCGCTTGAGCGCCTCGCCGATGCCCTCGACGCCATTGTACTCGAGGATGAGATCGGGCTTGTCCTGGGCCATCAAGCGCGCGTTGTTGATGGTGGTCGGGCCATCGAAGTTGTTGTTGTAGCGCTTGAACTCGTAGCCGGCGACCTTGGCCGCGTTCTCGATGCCATTGCCGAGCTGCACGAACAGCTCGCCCGACTCGAGTACGTTGGCGAACGTGACGAAATACTTCTTGTCCTGCGCCCGGGCGCTGCCGCCGGGCAACAGGCCCGTCGCCAGCGGCGCGGCGATACCAAGGGCGGCGAGCCCCATCACCAACTCGCGGCGTGACAACCGGCCGTGCCGAAAATCCGCCAACAGCGAAGCTGCGTCGCGATTATCCGTCGTCATCGATGTCCTCCCTTGGAACGAGACAGGTGAAAAACCGGCTACTCGCCGGTGAAGACGGCGCGCAGCCGTCCGAATCCGACCGCCAACAGCAGTATGAGACCGGTCGCGATCTGTTGATAGAAGGCCGGCACCATCATCAGCGCCATGCCGTTGGCGATCGTCCCGAGAACCAGCACCCCGATCAGCGTTCCGCCGACGCCGCCGAGACCGCCGGTGAGCGAAGCTCCGCCCAGGATCACGGCCGCGATCGAGGTGAGCGCCGCCTCGACGCCGACCGTGGGGGCCCCGGCCAGAAGCTGGCTCGCGACCACGACCCCGGCGAAGGCCGCGAGCGCCGAGCAGATGACGTAGATCAGGATGGTCAGGCTGTCGACCCGGATGCCGGCCAGTCGGCTCGCCTCGCGGTTGCCGCCGACCGCATAGATCATGCGGCCGAACACGGTGTAGCGCAGCATCAAGCTGATGACGATCGCGAGCGCCAGGAACGCCATGACGTAATACGAGATGCCGGCAAACGGGCGTTCGGCCAGGATGCCGACGTCGAGGTCGACGAACGGGATGGTGACCCCACGCGAGAGGGTGTAGGCCAGGCCGGCCGTGATCGACAGCGTCCCGAGGGTGGTGATGAGCGGATTGATCCCAACCTGGGTGACGATGAGGCCGTTGATCAAGTCCACGAGCGCGCCGATTCCGATCACGATCAGGATGGCGAGCGGCGCGCCGATGCCGGCGTTGGTGAGCAGCGCGAAGGAGACCGCGCCGAGCGGAACCACGCCGCTCACCGACAAATCGAACCCGCCCGAGACGATCGCCAGAGTCTGGCCGAGCGCGACGATACCGATGACCGAGACGTTGGTGAGGATGTTCAGCGCATTCGAGTAGCTGAAGAAATGCTGCGTGCTGAAGGCGAAGGCGACGAGGATGACGAGATAGAAGGCGCCGATTCCGAAGTACTGGAAGCCCGCCCGGAGGATTCGCGCCCGCTGCGCGCTGGGCTGGGCCGAGGGCGCCCCGGCGGCCGCGGTTGTGCCCTTGGCACTCAGCGTCACGCGTTATCCCCCCGCCGCCAGCGCGATCGCATTGGCCTGCGTCTTGCTCGCCCCGGCGAGCTCGCCCACGAGCCTACCTTCTCGCATGATGAGCAAACGGTCGCTGACGTTGACGGCTTCCTCCAGGTCCGAGGTGACCATCAGCGTAGCACAGCCCTGCTGCGCGATTTGACCGAGAAAGCGATGGATCTCGACCCGCGCGCCGACGTCGACCCCGCGGGTCGGCTCCTGCAGCACGAGGAGGGTGGGCTGGCGGGCCAGCCGGCTCGCCAGCAAGACCTTCTGCTGGTTGCCGCCGCTCAACGTCGCCACCGCTTGACTGAGCCGGCTGAAACGCACATCGAACCGCTGGGCGAGCTCCGCCGCCACGCTCCGCTCCTGACCGGACAGGATCACGCCGAGCCGGGTCAAGAGCCGGAGGATCAGGAGGCTGAGGTTGCTCTGGACCGACAGGATGAGGACCAGCCCGTCGCGCTTGCGCTCGGCCGGAACGAAGGCGACGTTGGCCCGTCGCGCCGCCAATGGGGTCGGGAACGGTTTGCCCGGCTTGCCGATAAGCGCAAGCTCGCCGCGGATCTCTGGGTGGAGGCCGGCGAGACCCTCGGCCACCAGGTCGGCGCCGCACCCGCGCAGGCCGTAGAGCCCGACCACCTCCCGGTGCCCCACGCGCAGGCTGACGTCGGTCAGCGGGGGCAGCCCGTCGCGCGACCAGCCGCGGAGCTCGATCACCGCGTCCTCGCCCCCGCTCGCCTGCGCCGGAGCGTGAATGAAGTCCTCTTTCTCCTGACCCAACATGTAGGCGATGAGCTGCGCCGGGCTCGTCTTGCTCGGCGCTACCGAGGCGACCAGCTCGCCATTGCGCAGCACATCGACGCGGTCGCTGAAGCGATAGACCTCATCCATCCGGTGCGAGATGTAAATGACGCCGACGCCGTCCTTGGCCAGGCGGCCCAGGATGTCGAACAGTGCGCGGCTCTCCTGCTCGCTCAACGACGCGGTCGGCTCATCCAGCACGATCAGCCGCGCGCGCCGCGTCAGCGCCTTGACGATCTCGACGATCTGGCGATCAGCGAGCTTCATGCCCGCCATCGGTCGGCGCACGTCGAGCGCGATCCCGAGGCGGCGGCACTCCTCCGCCGCCCGCGCCAGGACGCGGGCTGGCGAGGTCAAGCCGAAGGCGCCCGGCCACTGGCCGAGCAGGATGTTCTCGGCGACGGTGAGATGAGGGCAATAGGCGAGTTCCTGCGGGATGAAGGCCATGCCGTGCCTCAGTGCATCGCGCGGCGAATGGAAGCTGACGGGCGTTCCACCCAGCGTGATGGCGCCTTCGTCGGGGCGAATGACGCCGGTGATGATCTTGGCGAAGGTCGACTTGCCGGCGCCGTTCTCGCCGATGACCGCGACCGACTCGCCCCTGTCGAGCGTGAAGTTCACCGCCGACAGCACGCGCGTCGGGCCGTAGGTCTTCGACACTCCACGGGCTTCAAGGAGATGGGTCATCCCCGCCACTCCATCTCACGCCCACCGCGCTTAGCGGTAACTCATCCGAAGCGATTTCTGGCCGCTGAGGTCGACGATACGCTTGTCGCGAATGGTGGCGATCGGTTCGAACATCGTGCGCCCGACCGGCTTGCCGGCGATGGTGACCAGGCTCGCCAGGTAGATGCCGGCGCCGACAGCGGCGTCGCGCACGATGGTCGGGTCGGTGCTGACGACGCGTATCGCGCGACCGCTCGCGTCGCACTCGACTGCGCTCTCGCTGCCGAGCACGATGGGGACGCCGGCATCGATCGTGACCCAGCCGACCGGCGCCGGCTCGCCCACCATTCGGGCGATCGCGTACGCGGCTGCGACCTCCGCCACCACGGGAAAGGGGCGGATCGCGTTGTGCAGGACCTCGACGACCGCCTTCGATGCCGCGTCCTCGCGCCGGGCGTGGCCGAGATCGGGGCGGCGCGACACGCGTTCGGTGTTGCGGGCGTGGGCCCGTCCCGCCTTGTCGATTGCGATCAGGCCGACGTCGGCGCTCGGATTGGCGCCGATCACCGCGTCGATCGCCTCGGCCGCCGCTTGGCCGGCGCGCAGGAGATCCATCACCTCTTCGTTCATGGCTCTGGCGGCGCCGCTCTCGGCGCGCGGGATGCGGTGGCCGGAGACGAGCCCGGCGGAAGGGTCAGCCAAGAGGTAGATTGAGAGTGGGCTCGGGCGGTCCGGCCCACTCGAAATCAGGCCCGCGATGCGCGCCCGGGCGAGGCGTTCGGGCGGCTCGACGCCCGTCGTTTCGCCCTCGACGAACAGCGTACTCGAGCCGCCGCGCTGGGTCTCGGCCCGCAATACCTCGCTGTCCTCGGCGATGGCGGCAAACGTGACGAAGCCCCCGATCGCGCCGGTGCCGATGCGCTCAGCTGCGCGCAGCGCATCGAACACCGCACGCCCGGCATTGGGTCCGAAGGCGCCGATCCCGATGGTCATGGTCGTCTCCTTAGAACGGCTCGTCCTTGATGAACCGGCGTAGCACGTTACCGGTCAGACGCGAGACGTTGTTGTTGCGTTTGTTCCACAAGAGGCTGCCCGTCCACGCTATGGATCCGACCGAGAACACGGCGCCGCCGTTCGGTGTCTCGTAGAACACCAAGTCGGCGCGGATGCGCGGGTTATTGGTCGCGTCCACGTTGGGGATCATGATGTCGGCCTCTTCGGTGACGAGGAGGTAGGACTCGGTGTGATCGACCGAACTGGCGACCACCAGCGCGTGGGGCGGTGTGCCGAGCTTGACGTCCGCCAGGTCGATCTCGATCCCGGCGGCGCCGCCGCCTTCGAGCCCGAAGTCGCCGATCAACTCCTTGTCGCCGATGCCCTCGAAGATGAAGCGGGCGCGTGGATCCTTGCTCGCAGGCGTACGCACGTAGTGGCTGCACAGATCGAAGCCCTCCGATACGAACCCGACGCCCGTGATCGCCTGCGGGGCGCGGCCCTGGTTGCGCCACAGGCCGCCGTGCTCGCCATCGAAGCTGTGAAAGGTCTCGCCCGGATCGGCTGCCCAGGCGCGGATCGCTGGGCCGCCCCGCCGAACCTCCATCATGCCCGGGACCTCGGGG
>Ga0194132_10010148_pt1 | contig 12626 bp, 9 predicted proteins | sample TA2KigOf80mmetaG_FD_148612 | JGI IMG/M metagenome (GOLD analysis project Ga0194132, IMG submission 148612) | Freshwater microbial communities from Lake Tanganyika, Tanzania - TA2015054 Kigoma Offshore 80m | ecosystem: Environmental > Aquatic > Freshwater > Lake | place: Tanzania: Lake Tanganyika... | reverse complement strand
TCAGCCGGAAGGTTGGATCCTGCGAGAGCCGCTCGGCATCGTTGACATCCTCGTAGCCGGCAATCCGGCTGTAGACGGACTGGCGCAGTAGGTCCGCCAGCGGAAGCTGGGTATTCTTGCCGCGCCGTGAGTCAGTCAGGTGTTGGGCAATGAGAGCACCGAAGCCCAGCCGTTCATCCAACTCACGCACCAGGATCAGACCACCATCGGAAGTAACGCGCGATCCCTGGAAGTCGATCTTGAGAAGGCCGTTGAACGAGAGCTGAAAGGGCTGGTTTTGTTTGTCACCCATTGGGTGCTGTCCTCCGCAGGGGTCTTCGCTGCCTTCAAACCCCTATCGATATTGATGCGGACGAGCATCCAGGAGATTCGCACGCGCGGCTCAAAACGGAAATGTGGGATTACACGTCGTTCGCGACCGACCTCGCCTATTTCACGTTCCTGTTCTCGCTGTCGCGATGGCTGGCCGAGACAGGTGCCTCGCTGTGGCAACTGGGAGTGTTCGGGGCCTGCGGTTCGCTGAGCTACGCTTTGAGCGGACCCGTCGCCGGGATGGTATCGGACCGCTTCGGACGGAGGCGGTTAATCCTGTACGGCTCCGTGGCCACGATTCTGGCGCTAATCGTCGCGGCGGTTTGGCGGTCCGCGTCCATCTTCCCGTTTCTGGCGATCGGCTGCGGCATCGCGGTCGCGCTCGTCTTTCCTCCGTTGATCGCCTGGCTGACGGCGGACGGCAAGGACTCGAGCCGCCGGCTCTTTCGATTCTGCATTTCGTGGAACGCCGGCGTATTGCTGGGCCAGACGGGGGCGGGATGGCTGTACTCAGTGCGTCCGGAATTGCCCCTGCTCGTGGTGACGATCCCGATGGCGGCAGTGGTGGCACTGCTGATGGTATGGAAGCCTGAGCCGCCGGCGCCGGCAACTGGAACGCCAGCGGCGAGTGTGATGCCCAGCCCTGCACCCAGGCCGGAGGCGCGCGCGTTCGCCTACATGGCATGGATCGCGAACGGAGCCGGAGCCCTGGCGTTCAGTCTGGTGACGCATCTGTTTCCGTTACTGGCGCACGAATCCGGAATCAGTCCGCCCGCCCACGGCGCCATGCTGGCGCTGGCCCGGATCACCGTCCTCGCTTGCTATTTCGCGCTGTATCGATGGCCGTTCTGGCACTACCGCGTTTGGCCGGCGATGGCTGCTCAGACCGCCGGGATCGCGGGCTTGGCTTTACTCGGTTTCGCCGGCCCGGCGCAGCTTCTGGCGTTGGGTCTGATGTTGACATCGCCGATGATCGGCTACAACTACTTCACGGGGATCTACTACAGCACAGAAGCCTTCGGCACCAACCGCCGCGGCGTTGCCAGCGGGATGCACGAAGCAAGTCTGGCGATCGGCGCAGCAGCGGGCGCGCTGGGCGGCGGCATCATTGGCTCTCTATATGGCACGCGCGCCCCGTACCGGTCATGCGCCTTGGTGCTGGCGGCCCTTGTGGTGTCGCAGTGGGCAATTCGTCGGGTCATGGGCAACTCGGCGCGAGAAGGGCGGAGAACGGCGGCATGAGCCGGATTTCGATTCTGCTCACGATGGCGTTGGCACTCCGCGCGGGCGATCCGGTGCCGCCTGTTACGTCGCCGCCGCTGACGATCACGCAACCGCTCGACGAAGCAATGGTGGATGGGATCCATCGCTACTGCGACCGCGCCAAGGCGTCCGCCAGCCAGACACGGGAACGAAAATGGCGCCCCGCGGAGTTCCACCCCGTCACAACGGCAGCCGCAGGCGGTGCGTCCGGATTTTGCCCTGGCCGTCTTCGATGCTCCAGTGCGTAGCCAGCGTTTCGCCGTTCGACAGATTCAGCAGTGAAGGCTGGCCGAAGCGGAGTGACGTGAACATGTCGGCCGTAGCTTGGCCGGCACGCGTCTGCCGGCCCAGATGCGCGCCCCAGATCACCTGCTCCTCGAGCAGACGCCAGCGGTCCCCGGCGAAGTCCACCACACGCACGTACAGTCCGGGGTCCTCCCCGCGCTGCGCATGGATTGTCGCCAGCCGGTCGCCGCCGAGCCAAATGAGACTCGAAGCCTGCCCCATATGGCCCGTGTCGATGGGCTGCGACCACGTGTGGCCGCAGTCGTGCGAAGTAACTACTTGATTAGGCAGGTGCCGTCCGGCGGAGTCGTCGTAGGCCCAGACCATCGCCACCAGCCTTCCGGGCTGCATTTCGCAGATCCGCCCTTCGAAGGGAACGATGTTGCCACCGGGCGACCGGAAGTAGTGGGTGCGGTCATCCCATGTTTGGCCCTTGTCGCCGCTTCGCAGCAACACACCGATGCGGCCGGAGGGATTGCCGCCATCAGGCAGATTGAAGAGCGCCCCTACGGTGACCAGATCGCCCGAGTCCAGTTCCACGCAGCGGGAAGAGATTTCCACCAACTCTGGGTAGCTGCGCGGGATGATCCGCGGCACGGTCCAGGTATGGCCATCGTCTGCTGAGAACGAGACAATGTCCTCGCCCGGTTGGAATCCACCGGTTTCGGGAATGGCGATGGATTGCTCGGGGTCGTCGCGGCGGAAACGGTAGCCCACGGCGACCAGGGTTCCGTCGCGGAGCACAGCCGGTTTCATCGAGTCCGAAACCGGATAGCCGACCGCGGATTTGTCATAAACGGGCCCCTGCAGCGTCCAGGTCTTGCCCATATCGCCGGAGCGCGACACCCATGTGGTGGCGTTCGCGGCTTCAAAGGCTTCCTGGATGACGAACATCGCCACAATTTCGCCGGACGTGAGTTGCACCAGGCCCGGGAAGCAGCCATGCCGGCTGCGGACGTGCGGCTTGGGATTCTCGTAGATTACGTGGCCTTCGATGTACTCGATCATGCGAACCTCAGTCTCCCGGCGCAGTTCACGGATGGGGGTCTCCATACTATAGCGTGCTCGAATTCGATGAGGCTCGTGCCCAGGGCCGTGCCGTGGCATCGATGAAAGCATCGCGGCCGGCCGAGGGCGGCGCCCCTGTCCGCGGATATGGCTACACGCCGAACCAGAAGGAATACAACTCGGCATTCCAGAGATGAAACGTCAAGCGCACGGTCTTACCGGTCAGCTCCGCCAGATCGTTCCTGGTCTTCCACCGCATTGGCTCATCAATACGGTCGACCATGGCGGGCTCGCACTCGGACCGCGTGAAGCCCGGAATCGGCCGGCCGGTGCCGGCGTCGGAAACTTCCGCCAGCACCCGTCCACGCCAGGAATCGCAGTTGATGTGGAGGCGCTGGCCCGTCACCTTGACCGGTTTGGTGGAAACCGAGCCCCACTCGGGGCCTCCTTTAAGCGATACGAAACCGTCCATGCGCAAACGCGCCACGCAAAGCGCGCTGCCGTCGAGATACTTGCGCTGCAGCGTGTCGGCGATGGACATGGTGCGATAGCGAAATGCGTTGTAGTAGAACCAAAGCTCGTCATTGCGGACTATGGGCTGGTTGGCAACCACAACTTGACCCGTGTCGTAGGCGCTGCCATCGCCCACCGGGGACAATTCCAGGAACGGAGCCCGGCCGGCGACACGATGCCAATGGAGCAGGTCACGGCTGGAGGCAAGTTCCACCGACTTCCGGCTATCCACATTCTCGTAGAGAGGCGAGTGTTTGCCCGACCAATGATGCATCACGGGAGTAGCCAGGTACAGCCCTTCGTACGGAAAAACGGGAAAGTTGTAGACGTCGGTGCGCCACTCCTCGGGACGGTTGAAGATCGGCTTCAGATAAGCGGGGTCGTCGAAGAAGCGCTTCAAACGGGTATTGCCGTTCTCCTGATCCTCCTGGTCGGCGTGGAAGATCAGGCCGTGCTCCCGCCAGTGCGCAAAATCGGGGCTCGTGATCAGATGCCATGACCGTCCATACGGCCCTCTTCGTTTGACCGTGGCAATGAACAAGCGCTCGTCCGCGTCGTAGGTGAGATGCGACTCGTCCTGGCTGGGCAGCGAAGGAACACTCAGGGCTTCCCAGTTCAAGAGGTCGGCGGAGGCGGCCGATTGGAGTTTGCCGCCGCCATAGCGCAACCCCTTGAACCGCCGCCGCGGGTCGGGATCGTTGGGATCGTAGACCGGCCCCTGCAACAGGCCCGCCGCGCTCGGGACGATGTTGTTCTCCTTGCCAATAGGGGTGCCGCGCCAGGTGAGCGCGGAATAGTCATGCAGGCGCAGAAAGGGTTTCTCCCAGTTGATCCCGTCGGCCGACGTCGCGTAACAGGCGTAGCTCTCCATGCTCTTGGGAGCGCCGGTGACATCCAGCGCGACCACCGGGTCCGGCCCCTCGGCGCTGGTCAGATAGATCATCTTGAAGAGCTTCTCGTGAGGCAACCAGACGGGCGTTGTCCGAACCTGGATTCCGGCGTTCTCCCAGCGGTGTTCGGCGCGAATGGCGACGTTATTGGCAAACTTGCGCGGCTGATGGAGCTTGCGGGCCAGGTTGTCGATCGCTTCGACGTCGTGGTCGTCCACAAAGAGGTACTTGTGGCTTCGTCCGGCGATCGGCCGCCGTCCCGAGCGGGGAACCGGGCTGTCTTGTCGAGGCGAAGCTGCCTGGGCGGAAGTCTGTGCGTTCAACAGCGGCCCACCCGTTGCCAGGGCGGCCGCGAAAGGACTGCTCTTGAGCAAGCGGCGTCTGCTGATCATCCATGCACCTCGGGTTGGTCTTGCCCTCCATTCGCGACGGCGCGGAGCCTGCAATGCGTAGGTTCGAGTGTCGTGGATGTCAAGTCCAGTGCAGCATATCACGATCTCGAGACTTCGTTTAGCGTCACCGATCCCAGCCTTGCCAAAGTCTCGGGCGTGGCGATCCGGGCCGCGAATGACGCCTCGAATCTGGGCTTCTCCACCGAGACCCACGAGTCCGGCGAGACCTACAAGTACATCCCAATGAACGGCGGCCGAAGCTGCGCATCGGCATGACCAGCATGAACATCTTCAACCATCCAGCGAAGGGCAACTCGGGATCGGGCGGGTTTATCATCAATAGTTCGGCGACAGTCGCCCGGGCCAATGACACTGTCTATAACTCGGGGACCACCGCCAATCTGGGCCAATGGCTGCAGATCTACTTCGAGGCGTGCCTGGAGTCGTGAAGTCTGGCCTCAGGCGCGCGGAACGCGCCTGGAGCGCTGAAGGGAAACAACTTTGAGAATCGCGACAATTTGCATCGTATCGGCGTCCCTCCCTCTGATCGGAGCCGTGCCGGAAAGCGATCCGGTGGTTCGCTGCAACGAAGCAAGGACGTTTCTGAAGGGAGTGGCGCAAGCGGACCAGCGGGCGCCCAGGAAGCATCTGTTCATCGATGACGGAGTAATCGAACAGTTGCAAAGCGTCCGGCGAACGTTGCACCAGCCCAAAAAGTACGGACCCGTGCTCCGCGAAGACCGGCCGTGGGAGGGAACGATCCAGACCCGCACGGGCCCGTCCTGGAATCCGGAAAGAAAACTGTGGATGATGTGGTATCTCGCCTCCGGCGGCACGGGTCATGCGACGTCAAGAGACGGGATTCACTGGGAGAAGCCCGTGTTGGGTCTTCGCGAGTACAAGGGTTCGAAAGAGAACAACCTTGTGAATGAGACTATCTGGTACCCGTTGTACGATCCGAAAGACCCCGATCCGAACCGGCGATACAAAGGGGTTTCGCCCAGGCTCCAGGTCGGCGCGAGCGGAAACGGCTTCGCGGCGGCGGTCTCTCCTGACGGATTGAATTGGAAGATCCTGGAGAACTCATTCATTCTCAGTTCGGACGAAGCGAACCTGTATTACGATGCGGACCGCAGTCTGTTTGTCTTTCCGGTCAAACATGGGGGTCCGTACGGGCGGTCGGTATACCTTGCGCTCAGCCGCGACTTCGAGAAGTGGACGGACCCGCGCGACTGCCTGATCTTCCACGCCGACAAACGCGACCAGGACTTGGGGCGCAAGTGGATCGAACAGCGTTTCTCCGGGACGACGCTGCAGCACCCCGAGTACAACATTCCGGCGGAGTACAGCGTGCAGGTCTATAACATGGCGGTGTTCCGGTATGGCGACATCTACCTCGGACTCCCGTCGATGTTTCACCAGACCGGCCGGGTCTCGAAGGACTGGGATGGATTCGACAGGTACAACCTCAACGAGGAGATCAAGAAGGCGGTCCGCTTGTACGGAGACTGGACTGGCTTTCACCATCTGCAGATGGTTTCGAGCCGCAATCTGGTCGATTGGCAGCGAGTGGGGGATCGTCAGCCGTTCATCGATGCCTCGCCGGCGAATAGCGGCAACTACGATCTGCAGACCATCATGCCGGCCCCCCCGGTGGTACGGGACGGCGAGATCTGGTTCTACTACACCGGCATCAAGCAGTACGCTTACGTGACCTCAGGCCGGCCCGACGCGGGCGGCATTTGCCTGGCCAGGTTGCGTCTGGATGGATTCGTTTCGCTCGATGCGGGCGAGGCGGGCGGCACGATGGTGACCAAGCCCATCGTGGTGGATGGCGACAGCCTGCGGATCAATCTTGATGCCTCCAAGGGAGACGTGCGGGCCGAGATTCTGGACGCGGCCGGTAAGCGGGCGCTTCCTGGCTACACGATCGCGGAAAGTGTTGCCGCGAGCGGAGATCGCGTGGATGCGGAACTGCGCTGGAAGGCGGCGAGCGTCGCCACATTGAAAGGGCGGACGGTGCGGCTCCGGTTTGCATTGCGGAACGCGAGCCTCTACGCGTTCCGGTTTTGATGCCGCCCGGTTCATTCACGCGGGACGTCTTTTCTCCATAGCCGTTTGCGCATCGAGGGGAACAGAGCCAGAGCGTTATCGCGCAGAATCTGACGGCCGATCCGTAGCGCATCCGCTTCCTTGATGCGGCGCTGATCCACCTTCTCGGCGAGGACCTCGGCCAGGCACTCCCGAGTGAAGACAGTTCCACCGTACAAGCCTTCCGCGAGCAGGGCGTCGCCGCCCCACATGATCTTGGTGGAGGGAACCATTTCCAGCCATTCGTGCAACGCCCGCCTGGCCATGGAGAAACTCAGGGTGGGCAGCCACACTGAGTCGATCCAGACATTACCCGGGTTCCGCATGGCGATGGCGCCGGTCTCGCCCGTCCAGGGAAATCCGCCGTGGAAGAGGACGAACTTCGTTCGAGGATTGGCTTCGATCAGATCGAGCAGGAGCATGGGATTGGAGCCTTGCAATCGCCCGTGTCCGGTGTGAACCTGAAACGGAAGATCGTACTTGGCCGCCAACTCACACAACTTCCAGAAAACGAAGTCCTCGAAGGCCTTGATTTGTTGCGCGTTCAGTTCCTGCCGGCGCCGGCCGAACGTGGAGGCAACGCTCGCGGCTTGCACATTGTCGAACTGCAAGGTGCGGCGGTAGGCGCCGGAGTACTTCAAACAGACGATGCCTGCTTGCGCGGCATCCTGGAAAAGCCGGTCCAGCACGCCAACGTAGTCGTCGAGAGTCCGCATCGGCAGTCCGCGCTTGGCGGCGAACGAATAGGGGCTGTGAAGCGGATCCGGAGTTTCGTCCGGATGGAACGCCAGCAGCAGCGGATTGACCCGCAGGGCGAGAACGGCAAAGTCGTAGGGTGGCTCGAAGTCGAAGCGGATGCGCGGGTCGAACAGCATCAGTTCGATGTTGGCCTTGTCGACCACGCGGCGGATCCAGGCGGGGGTCTTGTAGTTCTCAAAGATCCGGCGGTCGAGATCGCGGGCTTGTGCTGGAGTCATGGTCTCGAAATCCACGCCGTAGAGGTCCTTGAAGGCGGAAAGTTGATAGCGATAGAAACTGGCGGCCTTGGCGTCGGCGAAGTCGTTGCGCGCGGCGGACCACCACTGGTCGAAGTCCTGGCCGTCCGTCCACGGTGTGAGTCTGTGCACGGCCGAGTAGTAGCTCTGCTTCCAGACGGAGAACAGGTTCACCCCCAGCCCGCTCGCGGTTTGAACTCTTCCCGGCAGTTCGGAGAAAGGCTGAATGTGCTCATGAGTGTCGATCGCCGGAATTGCATCGAGCCGGGCCTTGATTCTGGCGTAGGTGCTCGTCTGTTGCGAGTGGATCGCCGTTCCGGTCACGAGCAGAAGGACCGGGAGGTTCCGGAAAGAGCGCATCGGCCCATTATCGCCTGTTCTGACGATGCTACGATGCAATCATGTATACAGCTTCCCGGTTGGCGATCGCGCTTGCTTACACATGCGGGCTTGTGGCTCAAACGCCTTCCGTGGCGGACCTCATCGAAAAACGGCTGCCTGAACCGCAATCAGTGGGCACGCGTCCGCTCGCCGTGGGCTCCGAGATCGCCGCTCCCGTTCCGTTTCCTTCGATTCACGCCTTGCGCGATGGAAAACTGATGATGATCGGATCCGGCAAGGCGGCGTATTCAAGCGACGGCGGAAACACATGGTCGGCTCCGGAGAAACTCACTGCGCCGGTTGACTACGTGGTGAAGCTGCAATCGGGTAAGATCGGCGGCCCGGTACCTGAGAAGCCGGCCGCCAACGCATCCGTGGCGCAGGGCGATCTTTTCTTCCACGTGTCCGGAGACGAGGGCAAGACTTGGGAGCGCCGGGGCAGGATCACCGTGAGCCGGGAGGCCGGCTGGCCGTATCCAAAGACGATGATCCAGATGAAGAGCGGACGGCTGGTGCTTCCGGTGCGTTACACCGATGGCGCCGGTCACATGGGGCTTTACGACGCTAGCCGGTCATGGGGAACGCTGAACGGAAAGCTGGTCCCCATCGAAGGGCATGCGCACTGGCCGGAACCGGACATCGCCTTTGCGTTCTATTCCGATGACGAGGGCCGGACATGGCAGCGCAGCGAAGGCGGCATCATGATCTGGCATAAGGAAGGTTACGGCGGCATGTGGCCTTGCGACGAACCGAGCATCGTGGAGACGAAGAACGCACACCTGCTGTTGTTCTGCCGCACGACGCTCGGACGCATCTACACTTCGCACAGCGGGCCGTCGGAACAGAGCAAGCCGAACGGAGAGGTCCTCCGATTCTCGGCCGGCCAGCGATTCGATCTTCCTCAACCCACTCCCCTCGCCAGTTCTTATTCGCCGCCGGCCGTGGCGCGGATCCCGAAGACCGGTGACATCCTCGCGGTTTGGAATCAGGTATCGGGCGATGAGATTCGAGCCGGATACCGCCGGGGGCGGCTGTCGTCGGCCATCTCCAAAGACGACGGCAAGACATGGCGGCATTTCCGGACCATCGACACCGCGGTGCTCCCGCCCACCGGCCGCGTGGAACCCGACCCTGAGCCGCAAATGGCTCGGGGACTCGATTATGTCGGCGTGCTTCCCGAAGACTATGGCGGTGTCGACTATGCCACTCTCGCCTTCGTCGAGGAAAGCGTCTTCGTGTATTTCAAGCGCACCGTGGTGAACGCCCGGTCAAGTGACGTGACGGGAGCCCGGCTCCGGAAGTTGCCGCTATCGTGGTTCTATGGTGACGAGCCGCCAGCCGCGGAGGGGCCGAAACTGGTGTTGCGCGTACCGGCCGGCGATCACTTCCGGGATGTCGAAATCGAGGCGCGCTACCATGAGGACCGTTTCTTCTGCCACTCTCGCGACGTGGAGCGTCATCTCAGAGCCGCAGTGGGCCGCCTTGAAAAGAACCTCTACGGTCCCTTGCATCAGATCGTTACCATGCTCGGCTGGTCGGCAAGCTACGACCGTTCTCACATGAAGGATGCTTCCAACCCCCGGCTGATCGTCACCGTGACTCCGCCACGCGAACAGCGATAGTCCCGCGCGAATCCGCATGAGCAGCCGGGTATCGACGTCGCTGGACCTTCTTCGCCACCTTCGCGTACATGATTTCCGGGCGGCCCGAACCTTCCTCGCCAGCTTCTATCCGGGGCGGTCTCTGCCCGCGCGAGTGTTTCTGTTCGCGCAGTGGCTTTTCGGAATGCTGTGGAAGCATCTTCCGGAAACGTCGAGATGGGCTTCCATCGAACATCCCGTATCGCGCACTCCCATTTGGCTGGCGGGGGCCGATCCCTTCGAGAATCACCCCTTCGCGCGAGACCCGGCGGCGAAGCTGCCGGCCGAAGTGGAGGTCGCCGTGATTGGTGCCGGGATGGCGGGATCGGCTGCGGCCTATCATTGGTCGCGCCTCGCAGCGACCGGAACCCCAGCGGGAACCATGGCCGTGATCGAGATGAACAGCGTCGCCGGCGGCGCCGCGGGCCGCAACGAAGGCCTCGTGGTGATGGGGCGCTACTACTACTACGTTCACCACACGGTCAGCACCTACCTGGAACGGACTCGAACGGACCTGAGTGCGGCCGCGCGCGACCGTCTGGCTCACGAGTTCGCGGACGCATATGCCAAGGCTGCCTACGCCAACGCCGAGATGATCGCCGAGACAATCGAACGGGAGCGCATCGAGTGTGACTACGTCCGGAAAGGCTGGGTACAGGCGGCGAACCCGGATGCTCTCGACCGCCTGGAGCGGTCCACTCGCATGGCTCGGGAAACCGGCTTCGCCGATTGGGTGAAGATCTCTGCGGAGGAGAGCTTCGAACGGGCGGGGATTCGTGTTCACGCGCCGTCCGGCTTTTCCATCGGAGCGGCATCGTGGGATCCGGCCAAGTGGGTGCGTGGACTCATGACGATCGCGCTTCGTTCGCCACGCGTGCAGTTATTCACGCGCACCAGGGTGGCTTCAGTCCAGGACCAGGGCGAGCGCTACGCGATTCACACCAATCGAGGAACGGTTCTGGCGCGGTTCGTGATCAACGCGGCGGAGTCCCATACGCCGGCGCTGTTTCCTTCGTTTCATGACATCATTCAGCCGATGCAGACGCAGGCCGCCTGGGGGCCTTCCGACGGCGGAACGATGAAAGCCGGCGTAGGCATCAGCGGCGACCGCGCCTTCTTCGGCCGGCATGCCGAAGGCGTCATCTTCGGCTCCGACGCGACGCGTGTCCCCGATCATGAGGCCGGGCGCAACCAGCCAAGCCGGTTCATCACCCGCTTCGTGCTCACGGAAATGAAACGCCTCTTCGGTGTGGAGACGATCCGGGTCACCAACGAGTGGAGCGGGACCGTCAGCTACACGCCCGACGAGTATCCGATCGTAGGCGAGATGGACGGCAAACGCATGTACATGGTGGGAGGCATGGCTGGCTCCGGTTCGGGAGTCTCCTTCAACGGCGCCCACCACGTGGTGAAGACGATCCTTGGGCTCGACGGGCCAGACTACTATCCGGCGAAATACTTTTCGGCACTGCGATTCCGGCGCAACGCAAGTCCCGGATCATGAGGCCGGCGGCAACCAGCCGAGCCGGTTCGTTTCCCGCTTCAGCCACGGGCTGCCAGACTACGCGCCCGCGGCGGCCCGGTCCAGCAGCCGGCGAAGATTGGCGAGGTTGATTTGCATCGCCTCCACCTGTGATCCGCTCGCTGGGCGAAAGTGCGTGGCCAACGAAAGCACGCCGTCGAACCGATGCTTGAGGAGCTTGCGAAAGATGGTGACGTAGTCGACATCGCCCTCGCCAAGCGGTTTGTACTCGAACTTCAGATTCGCCCCATCGATCACGTGGAGGTCCTTCAAATGCAGTCCGTGGAGATAGGGCCGGATGTTGGCGAAGCCCGTGGTCGCGACATCGGCCTCGCCGCTGTTCAAGTTGTCGGCCGGGCCCCACATCACTTTCAGGCGTTTCGAACCGGTCTTCTCCACCAGTTGGCGGAAGTTGCCCGTCGTGTTCGTGTAATTCCATGGCATCATCGACAGCGCCACGTCGACGCCGTGGCGCTCGGCGCGCTCGGCCACGATGCGGAACGCCTTCACCCACTTGTCTTCATCCACCTTGGCGATGATGCCGCCTCGGGTCGCCCAGCGCATGGGCCAGGTCGGCTTCGATGCGTTATACTCGCCGGGCCATGCGAACGTGAAGGCTCCCACCGCCGGTATCTTGTGGCGCGCCGCGATCTCCATCGATCTGGTCAGTTCGCCGAGTTCCTTGCTGAATTTCGGATGATCGGGCAGAGTCTTCAGGTCGAGTTCTTCCAGATGGATCCCTTTGAACGGATTGCCGGCGTTCAGCACGAAGATCTCCATTCCCCGCCGCCTGACGCGATCGACCATCCGGTCCGCCTCGGCGTCGCTCATCTCCGCGATTTCGCGCTCTCCCTCGGCTTTGTTGAACCACACATGCTTCACGCCAAGTTCGCGGGCCTTGTCCAACGAGTCGTCGAAGGCAAGACCGAGTTCCGGCAGGTACATCCCGATCTTCAACTCGTGCGCGGCGCCGCTGGCCGCCAAGGCTCCTAGCGCGCCTCCCAGGAAGTGTCTACGAATCATCACCCGTACCGGCGCCTCCATTCACGCCGTTGTGATTGTATGGCATTCGGGATAGGCTTTTCAAATGTACGCCCGGATCGTGTCGCGGCCACGTGAAAAGTTCCTAATCGAGCCAAGTAGAAAGTTCCTCTTGACAGCCTTTAATGGCAGAAGGATGGAACGAATAGCGATGAGCCAGAGGGAGCGAGACGAACTGCACTGGTTAAAGCAGGCGCAGCAGAGAACGGTGACCCAGCGGGAAGCGGCCCAGCGGATGGGTGTGAGCGAGCGGTGGGTACGGAAGCTGCTGGCAACCATGGTGGAGAAAGGGG
>Ga0194132_10010146_pt1 | contig 12627 bp, 11 predicted proteins | sample TA2KigOf80mmetaG_FD_148612 | JGI IMG/M metagenome (GOLD analysis project Ga0194132, IMG submission 148612) | Freshwater microbial communities from Lake Tanganyika, Tanzania - TA2015054 Kigoma Offshore 80m | ecosystem: Environmental > Aquatic > Freshwater > Lake | place: Tanzania: Lake... | reverse complement strand
CAACTCGGTGAAGGCAAACGGCTTGGTGAGATAGTCGTCGCCGCCGGCCTTCAGGCCGCGCACGCGCTGGTCGACATCCCCGAGGGCGGAGAGGATCAACACAGGCGTCGTCTTGCCGGCCTTGCGTAGTGTCTCGATTAGAGTCAGCCCGTCCAGGCCGGGAAGCATGCGGTCGACGATCAGTACGTCATAACTCTCGCCGCTGGCGCGGGCCAGACCTTCGCTGCCGGTTGCGGCATGATCGACGGTGTAGCCGCTTTCGCGCAGCCCCTTGACCAGGTAACGCGCCACCTCCGGGTCATCCTCGACGACGAGAACACGCATGGGCGAAACCTGAGACTCCCGTTCCAACGAACTGGATGGTGCGGATGTAGCGTCCGGAATGCAATCACTCATCGCTCGGTGCCTCCCCTTGTGGATCGGGTGGAAAGAAGAAGAGCGGCGGGGCCGCCGCCGCTCTGGGGCTCTGTTAGCCAGCCGTACTGCCCAGCGGCACGGCGGCAAATCGATCGTTGCCCTGGCGTTTGACCAGCATGAGTGCCGATCTACGGCTCTCATTGCCGGGGGCGCGCAGCGCCTCGACCACGTCGTTCGGGCCGGTGATCATCCTGTCGCCGACCCGGGCGATCAGATCGCCGGGGAGCAAGCCTGCCTGGGCGGCCGCGCTGCCCCGTCTTACGTCGACAACCACCGTGCCCACGCTACCCTCGGGCAGTTGCAGACGTTGCCGGGTCTCCTTGGTCAGCGGCGCGAGGCTGGCGCCGAGGGCCGCCACCGACTTGGTGTCAGGCGCGCTTCCCCGAGCGGGCTCATCGGCCGAGGCAGTCTGGCCCGCCGGCGTGCGGGCCAGGGATACCACGGTCGAGATGTCACGGCCGTCGCGCCAGACAGTCAGCGTGACCGACTTGTCGGGCCCTGCGCCGGCGATGAGGCGCGCCAGGTCGCGGAACTCTTTGACTGGCTTGCTGTCGACGCTGCGGATCACGTCGCCCTGCTTCAGACCAGCCTTGGCCGCCGGGCTGTTGGGGGTGACGTTCAGCACCAGCGATCCCTCGGGTTTGCTCAGGCCGAGGCTCGTAGCGATCTCGGGCGTCATCGACTGGATGTTGACGCCGAGCCAGCCGCGCTCGATATGACCCTTGGCCTTGAGCTCCTCGACGATCGGCCGGGCCACTGAGGTGGGTACGGCGAAGCCGATACCGATCGAGCCGCCATTGGGCGAATAGATCGCCGTGTTGATGCCGATCACCTCGCCGTCCATGTTGAAGGCCGGACCGCCCGAGTTGCCGCGGTTGATCGGCGCGTCGATCTGCAGGAAGTCGTCGAACGGGCCGGACTGAATGTCGCGGCCGCGCGCCGAGACGATGCCAGCCGTGACCGTGCCACCCAGGCCGAACGGATTACCGACCGCCAGGATCCAGTCGCCGACCTTGGCTTTGTCCGAGTCACCCCAGGAGACGAAAGGCAGAGGCTTGTCGCTCTCGACCTTGACCAGCGCCACGTCGGTCTTGTGGTCGCGGCCGATAACCCTGGCGTCGAACTTGCGCCCGTCGGAGAGCGTGATCTCGACCTTGTCCGCGCCTTTGATGACGTGGTTGTTCGTCACCACATAGCCGCTCGCATCGATGAGGAAACCTGAGCCGAGCGCCTGGCCGGAACCGGAAGACGGGTCGTCTTCGGACTCCGGGCCTGGCTGGCGGAAGCGCCTGAGGAACTCCTCGAAGGGCGAGCCGCGCAGCCCCGGCGGTAGCTGGAGTTGAGGCGGCGTGCCCGGCGCGGCTGCGTGCCGCGTTGAGGAGATGTTGACGACTGCGGGCTTTACCTTCTCGACAAGATCGGAGAATCCCTCGGGGCCCGGCCGGGCCGAGGCCGGAGGCAGGGTGAAGACAAGCGTCGCGGCGATCGCCATCGCGCCGGCGGCAAAGCGAAGGCCTTGGCAGTACGCCTTTCCGGAGGACACAAGGGTGGCGTGCATGTTGAGTCTCCTGCTGGTATCCGACATCGGGGGATGCCGGTCATGGCAGGAGAATTAGGGAAGCCACTATGACGATGGCCTGTCCGCGGGATTAATTCTTGGTAATGAGCGGGCCCCCGGATGATGGTCCGGTCCACAGCCGGGGCTCCACTTGGCTGCTGTCAGATCGGAGCGATCGAAGCAGGTCTTGTAGGTCTTGGCCTCGAGCAGCACGGCGCTGCGCAGCAGCGCGCCGGTGAAGTCGGCGTGACTCAGATTGGCACCGCGCAGATTGGCACCGCTGAGGTCGGCGCCCGCCAGATTCGCCGCCACCAGGTTTGCCGGCCATGCGGAGCTTGCCGGGTTGCTGCGCCCGGAGATCTGCAGGCGGCCGAGCGAGGCCCGGCGCAGCACGGCCTTGCGCAGATCCGCGCGCAGCAGGCTCGCACCGTTCAGCACCGCCTCCTCGAGATGCGCGCCGATCAGCAGGGATTCCGAGAGGTCTGCCATTTGCAGGTGGGCCCGCGCCAGCTGCGCACCGGAGAGATCGACGCGCCGCAGGATAGCGGCGCAGAGGAGGGCGTCGTTGAGGTCGACGTCGCGTAGGTCGCCGCCATAGAGCTCAAGACGCATGCCGTCACGACCCGATGATTGCATCCACATTCGGTGCGCCATGACCTGGGCCGGGAACGTCGAGGCTACATCGGGCGCCACCGTGAGGGCCGCCATGTCGGCACGTGCGAGGCGGCTCTCGTCGAGCTGCGCTCCGTTCAGGCAAGCGCCAGCGAGGTGGGCGCCATCGACGCGCGCATCCGTCAGGTTGGCGCGGCTGAGATCGCTGTCGCGCAGATCGGCCTCCGTCAGGTCGGCGCCGCTGAGGTCCGCCGCCGACAGGTCCGCGTTGCGCAGATCGGCCTTGTGCAGCTTCACGCCGCGCAGGCGGCACTTGCGCATGCGCGCTCCACGGCCGTCGATGCCGCTCATCTCCGAGCCGCTGAAATCGACCCCCTGGCTGCTACCGAGGGCGCGACTCGACATGGCCTCTCCGGTGAGCAGCTGACCGTCGCGGCAATCGGCGTTGCGCAACGCAGCACCGTTGAGGCGTGCGTCGCGCATGTTGGCGCCGCGCAGATCGCTCGACGCCAGATCGGCGTTGACCAGGTCTGCGCCGTCGAGGTTCGCCGCATAAAGATCGGCATCGCGTAGAACCGCGCCGCTGAAGATCGAGGAGGCGAGGTAGGCGCCGCTGAACTTGGCCCTGCGCAGATCGGCGCCGCTGAGATCACATCCTTCGAGCCGGCGCAGCGACAGATCAAGCCGCTGGCCGCCGGGTTTGGCCGCTAGCCAGGTGGAATGCAGATCAATCAGCCGATGGAGCTGCTGCGGCGACAGGACGCTGCCTATGTTCGGCGAGGCTCCGCTGCCATTCTGGCGCGTGTTCATGCCGCCCTCGTGGCTTGCTACGAGATCGGCTCAGGATATTTTGTATCTAATGAAAATCTTTTTAAAACTCTTGGTAAATGGGGATTCAGGTTAATCCCCAAGACGTTGGCTTTTCAGACTCAATCTTTTCGACGCTTGGCTTTTCTTGTGGTCATGGCCGCATCGAACGCCCGGCGCGCCCAGCGCCGCATCGTTTCCGGATCGTCGAATAGCTCTGCCGGGGCTTCCCAATACGACAGCGCCACCGTCTTCGACTGGCGGCGATAAACGAACGGCCGCGTGCCCGCTGCCTCGAAATCGCGCCGGCTGTGCTCGTCGACCTTGAAGTACAGCGTGTCGTCAGCGATCAGCGCGAAATGCACACCCCGGTAGTAGAGGCCATAGCCCCCGAACATCCGGCGCACCGAGAGCCCTCTCCAGCCGCTCAGCAGGTCGAGCACGTGGCCTATGAAGTCGGGAAGCACGGGCATGGGGAGTGGCAGAACCAGCGAACAAGTTTAACCATTTTTCCGGAAGGTCAGGCATTCTAGATGAAGTGAAAACTGCTGCGCTGCGGCACGGTCGGGAAAACACGAATGAAGCTGAGCGCACGGCGTTGGCGTACCAGCGCCATGGTCGGCACTACTATCGGGGCGCTCGTCCTGCTGCTCTGGGGCGGCCTAGCCTACGGGCTGTGGCGCAGCCGCGTCGACACGCTCGCCTACGCCGCTATGAACACGCAGCGCCTGACCCAGCTGATGGAGTCGCACGCGGCGCGTCTCTACGAGGGTGCCAGTCTCGTCCTGACTGCCGCCGAGAATTGGAGCCGCACCAACCCCGACGCCGATCTGCGTACGGACCCTGCGTTTCGCCAGTTCGCCAGCACGCTCGTCGCCGAGGCCAAGACCATACGTTCATTGGTCGTCGTGGATGCCTCGGACCGGGCCCACATGGTGATCGGCTCGCGCGTCGATACGGTCGTCTCGCTTCCCGACCGCGACCATGTCCGCGTCTGGTCGGCACCACGGCCGCACGAGCCCTATGTCGGCACGCCCGTGCGCAGCCGGTTCGACGGCGATTGGGTCCTGCCGGTGTCACTCTTGGTCGGCGCGGATGCGCCGCTGCGCACGGTCCTCGTCGTCGAGCTGAGTCTGGCGGCGATCAACGAGCTCTATCAATCGATCCTGGTCGGTCGCACCGATGCCGCGACCCTGCTGCGGACCGACGGCACGCTACTGACCCGGGTTCCCTTCACGGAGGGTAATGTCGGGCGGGTGTTTTCCAGTGGACGCATCTTCGTCCGCTACCTGCCGGTGAGTCCACGCGGGGTCTTCGACGAGGTGGTGGTCATCGACGGCACGCGCCGGCTGGTCGGCTATGCCCAGGTGGGTACTACGGATCTGCTCGTCGTCTTCTCGCAGCAGACGGAAGCAGCGTTGGCGGATTGGTGGCGCAGCCTTCAGCTATACATCGCCGTTTTTGTCCTGGTCAGCGTGGCGGTGATCGGCCTCGGCATCTATGTGGTGCGGCTGATCCGCCGCGACGAGACGCAGGCCCGAGCGCAACACGACGCGCTACTCGCGGCTGAGGCCGGCAGCCGTGCCAAGTCGACGTTTCTGGCGACGATCAGCCACGAACTGCGTACCCCACTCAATGCCATTCTCGGCTTTTCCGGGCTGCTTGCTGACCAGGCACATGGCCCCTTGGGCGCGCCGCAGTACCGGGACTATGCCGACGATATCCGGCGCAGTGGCACTTACCTCATGGATCTGATCGAGGACATGCTGGACGCGGTGCGGATCGAGGCCGGGGCCCTGAAACTGACGCCTGAGCCGACGGACCTGCAGACCGAGGTCGAGTCGGTTTTCGCTGCCTTGCGCTCGGAGTCTGAGCGCAAGCGTCTTGTTTGCACGGCGGAGGTCGCGCCGGACGTGCCGTTGCTGGAGATGGATCTGCGTGCCCTGCGGCGTATCTTGCTCAATCTTGTCGGCAATGCAGTGAAGTTCACGGAATCGGGGGGAGCGATCACCGTCGGCGGTACGCTAGACGGCACGCATGTTGTCCTGGCCGTCGGCGACACCGGCATCGGTATAGCACCTGAGAAGATCGGGTTGCTGGGACAGCCCTTCGTCCAAGTGGACGACAGCCTGGCACGGCGGCACACCGGCTCGGGGCTGGGCCTGGCGATCTGCAAGGGCATGGCCGAGGCGATGGGCGGCGCGATAGAGATCGTCAGTCGCAAGGGGCAGGGCACGACTGTGACGGTGCGCCTGCCGGCTACACCGGCGCTGGGGGCTTCTGGCCAGCCGCTGCCCCGGCGGCCGGCGGCCTAGCAGGGGATCAGCCCCGCCACTTCTCGAAGAAGTCGTTGCCCTTGTCGTCGACGACCAGGAAAGCGGCGAAGTCGACGACGTCGATTTTCCACACCGCTTCCATGCCGAGCTCGGGGAAGGCCAGGCACTCGACCTTCTTGATATGCTTCTCGGCGAGAAGGGCGCCCTCGCCGCCGATCGAGCACAGGTAGAAGCCGCCGTGCTTCTTGCAGGCGTCGGTCACGACCTTGGAGCGGTTGCCTTTGGCCAGGGTGATGAAGCTGCCGCCAGCGGCCATGAACGGATCGACGAAGGAATCCATGCGGCCCGCCGTGGTTGGGCCGAAGGCGCCCGAGGCGTAACCGTCCGGCTGCTTGGCCGGGCCGGCATAGTAGACGACGAAGTCCTTGAAGTAGTCAGGCAGGGGCTCGCCCCTGTCGAGCGCCGCCTTGATCTTGGCGTGCGCGAGGTCCCGGGCCACCACGATCGGGCCGGTGAGCGACACACGCGTGGTGATCTTCAGGCCCGAGAGGGTCCGCCGGATCTCGTTCATCGGCTTGTTGAGGTCTATCTTGACCACGTCGCCGCCGAGCAGCGCCAAGTCGACCTCTGGCAGGTACTGCGCCGGGTTGGTCTCGAGCTGTTCGAGGAACACGCCTTCCCGGGTGATGCGGCCCTTGGCCTGGCGGTCGGCGGCGCAGGATACGCCGATGCCGATAGGCAAGCTCGCACCATGGCGCGGCAGCCGTATAACACGCACGTCGTGGCAGAAATACTTGCCACCGAACTGGGCGCCGATGCCGCTGCTCTGCGTCAGCTTGTGGACGCGCTCTTCCATGGCGCGGTCACGGAAGGCTTGGCCGAACTTGTTGCCTTGCTCGGGCAGCCCGTCGAGGTAGCGCGTCGAGGCGAGCTTCACGGTCTTGAGCGTAAATTCGGCCGACGGACCGCCGATGACGATGGCCAGGTGGTAGGGCGGGCAGGCCGCAGTGCCGAGCGACTTGATCTTGTCGTCGAGCAACTTGATCAGATCCTTGTCGTTGAGCTTTGAGGGCGCTTCCTGGAAGAGGGAGCTCTTGTTGGCTGAGCCACCGCCCTTGGCGATGAACAGGAAGTCGTACTCGTCGCCGTCTGTGGCATAGACTTCGATCTGGGCCGGCAGGTTGTCGCCGCTGTTCACCTCCTTGAACATCTCGAGAGGCGCGAGCTGGCTGTAGCGCAGATTGCGCTCGGTGAAGGTCTTGTACACGCCGCGTGCCAGCGCCTCGTCGTCGTTGCCGCCAGTCCACACCTGCTGGCCCTTCTTGCCCATGACGATGGCGGTCCCGGTATCCTGGCACATCGGCAGGATTCCGCCGGCCGAGATGCAGGCGTTCTTCAGCAGGTCGTGGACGACGAATTTGTCGTTGGCGGAAGCCTCGGGATCTTCGAGAATGGTGCGCATCTGCTGGAGGTGGCTGGGTCGCAGCAGGTGCGAGATGTCGCGGAAAGCCTCGGCCGCCAGCAGGGTGAGCGCGGCAGGCTCTACCTTGAGCACCGGCTCGCCGCCGAATTTTGTCTCCGACACGTGATCGGCCGTGACCTTGCGATACGCCGTCGTGTCCTCGCCAAGGTCGAATAGGTCGCGAAAAGCGAACTCGGGCATCGGAGAGTCTTTCTCTGCTAGGGCTTGGGGGCGCGCCTGCTTACTTCTTGCGCGCGTCGGATTTACGGAAAGCGTCGAGCGTCACCACGCGGGAACTGGCATCGGCAGCGGGTGACTCTGCCGCTTGGCCGGCGGCTGCCGTGGTCGCTGGCGGCAGCAGGGGTGCGTCAGCGACCGGCGGGTCGGCCACAGAGAACTGCAGGCCGAACTGCACCGAGGGATCGACGAAGGCGCTGACCGAGGCCCAGGGCACCACCAGACGCTCGTGTTGGCCGTTGAAGCTGAGGGTAACAGCGAGACCGCTGTCGCTGACCTCGAGGCCCCAGAACTGATGCTGGAGCACGATGGTCATCTCCTTCGGGTGCTTCTGCCGCAGGTGATCGGCGAGCTGCGCGCCGGGATAGTCGGTGCGGAAGGTAATGTAGAAATGGTGTTGGCCGGGGAGCCCGCGCTGGGCGGCGATGTTGAGCGACTTGCGCACTACGCTGCGTAGCGCGTCCTCGGTGAGGAGCTGGTAGTTCAGCGGATCGTCCGACACCTTGACCTCGACTTGCCTCAGCTGCGGCTCCGGGCCACGCCTTGAATTCAGTGGGGGGCTTCTGTTGCCCGGCGCCCCCCGAGCCGCGCTACTTTAGATACTCTTTATCCCGTGAGGGATATCAAGCAGCCTTGGTAGCGAGAGCAACGTTGTCGTTGGCATCTCTAGATTGGCCCGATAACGGCGGAACCATGCCGGGCAAACTTCGCATCTTTCCCCGTACGTCGATCCTAAGTCGCCCCCGCCGTAAGGCCGCCGGGCCGGCGACCTGGCCGTAGCTTCGCGGCGGCGAATGGTGGAGGCGCCGGGCTCTGCCCCCGGGTCCGTAGCGGCTATTGCATGCGCCATTTATCGCCATAGTCGGTTTCCCGACGCTGTGAATATAGGCGCTTTGCCCCCCTCTTGGAAGGGCAGGGGGTTGGCGGCGCTGTGGGTAAAACCCTGACGTAAAAGAAAAACGGGCCGCACCGGAGGGTGCGGCCCGAGTCAACAGGGAGGCGTCAATGACCCGGGTCAGGGACCCGGGGACCGGCGGCCAGGGGGAGGAATAGGCCGCCTATCCAGTTTTCAGGATACGACCTAAGTCTTAAATCAACCCTTAGATGCTGGGCCTTTTTTGGCACCGATATCAAGGGTGTACGTAAGGGTCCCGGGCCGCCAGAATGGTGCCCATGGATCGGACGACCGCCCTCGTCGTGGTGCTGGTGCTGTACGTAGCACCGCTGCTGCACGTCTTGGTTTCGCCTGCGGCCGGCAGCTTCCGGCCGCCGCCCGGTTCGCGCTGTCCGATGGGCCCGCGCCTCGGCTGGATCGTCATGGTGCTGCTGCTCGGGCCGCTCGGCTGGCTGATGTTCGTGACGCGCAAGCGGCGTCAGCGCAGCGGCTAGTTACTTCTTGAAGAAGGCGTCCGCGGCGGCGCGGTGTCCCTGTTTGCTCTTGATCACGGCGCGGGCGCGTTCGATCTCGGCATTGAGATTGGCGATGTACGCGTTGAGTTCCTCGACGCCCCAGGTCGACAGGTCGCGCGGCTTGGGCGGCTGCTTGCGCGGCTCCAGATCCTCGAATTCCATGGGCGCCTCCCGCTCTTGTCAGGCTGCCGCCTGACGTTTAGACCTGCACCCCGATTTTACCAAAAACACAGCTGGAGTGCCGATGACCTCCGTACCGGCGACCATGACCTGCGTCGAGATCTCCACGCCCGGCGCACCCGACGTGCTGAAGCCGGCGACCCGGCCCACGCCGAAGCCCGCCGCCGGCGAGGTTCTGGTGAAGGTGGAAGCCGCCGGCGTCAACCGGCCGGACGTGCTGCAGCGCTACGGCAAGTATCCGCCGCCGCCGGGCGCCTCCGACCTGCCGGGGCTTGAGATCGCCGGCACCGTCGTGGCTCTGGGCGACGGCGTCACGCAGTTCAAGACTGGCGACGCGGTCTGCGCGCTGGTCTCGGGCGGCGGCTACGCCGAGTATTGCACGGCGCCGGCACCCCAATGCCTGCCGGTGCCCAGGGGCTTGTCGATGGTCGAGGCGGCGGCGGTGCCGGAGACCTTCTTCACCGTGTGGACCAATGTCTTCGATCGCGGACGCCTGAAGGCAGGCGAGATCTTCCTCTGCCACGGCGGGGCGAGCGGCATCGGCACGACGGCCGTTCAGCTTGCCCGAGCCTTCGGCTCTCGCGTCTTTGCTACCGCCGGTACCGACGAGAAGTGTGCCGCGGTGACCAGGCTCGGCGTCGAGCGGGCGATCAACTACAGGACCGAGGATTTCGTCGCCGTGGTCAAGGAACTGACCAAGAGCGATCCCAAGGGCGAGGGCACCGACCTGATCCTCGACATGGTCGGCGGCGACTATGTGGCGCGCAACCTGCAGCTGGCCCGGCTCGAGGGGCGGATCGTGCAGATCGCCTTCCTCAAGAGCCCGAAGGTGGAGCTCAGCCTCGATCCCCTGATGCGCAAGCGCCTGACCCTCACGGGCTCGACCCTGCGTGCCCGCTCGGTGGCCGAGAAGGGCGCGGTGGCTGCGGCAGTGAAGCAGAATGTCTGGCCGCTACTCGAGGCGGGCAAGGTCAGGCCGGTGATTCACGCTACCTTCCCGTTGGCCCAGGCGGTGGACGCGCACCGCACCATGGAGGCCGACACCCATATCGGAAAGCTGGTGCTCAAGGTCAGCTAAAGCCCTTTGACCCGGCCGGGGGGCGCCTATATAAGGTGGCGCATCCCGAAATTATGCGGTTCTGGTTGTTTTCCTTAAGGGAAACAAAGGCTGGGACCCTGTCTGGAGAAGCTTCCTATGACACTCCCGCTCATGCCCAAGGCGACCGCGGTCTGGCTGGTGGAAAGCACCTCGCTGTCCTTCGAGCAGATCGCCGAGTTCTGTGGCATGCATCCGCTCGAGGTCCAGGGCATCGCCGATGGCGAGGTAGCAGTCGGCATCGTCGGCCTCGACCCGATCGCCAGCGGCCAGCTCACCCGCGAAGAGATCGTGCGCGTCGAGGGTGACCGCGCCGCCCGTCTGCAACTCGCCAAGTCGGAGCTGCCGGAGCTGCAGGCCCGTGCCGCCAAGGGCGCCAACTACACGCCGGTGTCGAAGCGCCAAGACCGGCCGCACGCCATTGCCTGGCTGCTGCGCCATCATCCCGAGCTGGCGGATGCTCAGATCCGCCACCTCGTCGGCACGACCAACGCGACGATCCAGAAGATCCGCGACCGCTCTCACCCGGAGACGCCGAACCTCAAGCCGCGCGATCCGGTGGCGCTCGGCCTGTCGACCCAGGCGCAGCTCGATGAGGCGATCGAGAAGGCGCATCGCAGCGCCATGCGCGCCAAGAAAGAGGCGGAGCGCCAGGCAAGGCGTGCGGCCAAGGCGCTGGCCGCGGCGGAGGCTGCCAAGCAGGCTGACGCGGCCAAGGCCGCGGCGGAGCTTGACGCCGCCACCAACGATGCGTTGGCCGGCACCGAGGCGGCAGCGGCGCCGGCCGCCGAGAGGACGCCCGAGGGCCAGAGTCAGTCGTAAGGCTCAGCCCCCCTTCTTCAATCGGGAATGGGCACGACGTAGTTGAGGGCGAGCCGGCCACCGTCGGGATAGACCGTCTGGCCGGTCATGTAGGACGCCTCGTCGCTGGCCAGAAATACGGCGACTGAGGCGATTTCCCCGACCTCGCCCAGCCGCCCGAGCGGTGTGCGCATGAAGATGCGGCGCTTGGCTTCCTCGCTCGACATCACGGCCTTGCGCGCCAGCTCGGTGCCGATCGTGCCCGGGCCGATGGCGTTGACGCGCACGCCGTGCGGCGCCAGGGCCAGTGCCATCACCTTGGTCAGCTGGTTCACGCCACCCTTGGAGACGACGTAGGGAATCTGGTTGGGGATGGCCAGGACCGCGTTGACCGAGGACATGTTGACGATGGCGTAGCTGCCTTTCTTCGGCTTTCCCTGCTTCTTCATCTGGCGGGCGACGGCCTGGCCGACGAGAAAACAGCCTTTCAGGTTCACCCGCAGCACGCGGTCGAAATCCTTCTCTTCGATGTCCAAGAACTCCGCCGTGTGGATGATGCCGGCGTTGTTGATCAGGATGTCGACCCGGCCCCATTGGAGTACGGTAGCCCGCACTAATGCCTGGGCCTGGGTGGCATCCCCGACGTCACAGACGACGAAACGGGCGTTGCGCCCTAGTTTCTTTGCCGCCATCTTGCCGCGCGTGGCGTCGACGTCCGAGAGCATGACCCTGGCGCCCTCGCGCAGCAGGGCCTGGGCGCAGGCGAGCCCGATGCCGCCGGCGGCTCCCGTGACGATGGCGATCCTGTTCTTGAGACGCATGCTGTTCCCCTTGCCGCGTGACGCTGCACCTACATTGCCGCGAGTGAGATGAGCGGCACAACCCTGAACACCCGATGGTACGGTCTGGTAGTATCGGCGCACGGAGGAATGCCATGGTCGACAGCCTGACTCGCGAGCGTAAGCCACAGGCCAAACGCCGCTCCGCCTCTCTCTATCAGCCGACGCAGGAAGGCCGGATCTTCCCGGTCGAGCCGGAATTCTCCAATCTCACCGAGGAGCGGCTGCATCTCAAGCAGCGCCTGGCCGCTGCCTGCCGGGCCTTCGCGCTGGAAGGGTTCGATTACGGTTTCGCCGGCCACCTCACCATCCGCGATCCGGAATTCCCGGAGCTCTACTGGACCAATCCGATGTGCATCCATTTCAACCAGGTGAAGGTCTCGAACCTGATCCTGGTGGATCATTCGGGTAAAGTTGTGGAGGGTGAGTATGCGGTCAACCGCGCCGGCTTCGTGCTGCATGCCGCGGTGCATCAGGCGCATCCCGACATCCTCGCCATGTGCCATGCCCATACGGTCTACGGCACGGCGTTCGCGGCCCTCGGCCGCCCTCTTGAGCCGATCTCGCAGGATGCCGCCGCCTTCTTCGAGGACCACGTGGTGATCAAGGACGAAGCTGGCCAAGTGGCGGTGGAGGAGGAGGCAGGTCCCAAGGTTGCCGAGTGGTTCAGGGGCGTGAAGGCCGCTATCCACCAGAACCACGGCCTGCTCACCGCCAGCCGGCACAGTATCGAGGCTGCTGCCTTCTGGTTCATCGCGCTCGAGCGTTGCTGCCGCCAACAGCTGATGGTCGAGGCTACGGGCACGAAGCCAGCACTCGTCAGTCCGGAACGCTCACGCTACAGCCGCGAACACGTCGGCAGCGAGTACATCGGCTGGCTGCACTTCCAGACCATCTGGGACAACCTGGTCAAAACGCAGCCGGGTATGCTC
>Ga0194132_10010145_pt1 | contig 12629 bp, 7 predicted proteins | sample TA2KigOf80mmetaG_FD_148612 | JGI IMG/M metagenome (GOLD analysis project Ga0194132, IMG submission 148612) | Freshwater microbial communities from Lake Tanganyika, Tanzania - TA2015054 Kigoma Offshore 80m | ecosystem: Environmental > Aquatic > Freshwater > Lake | place: Tanzania: Lake Tanganyika... | reverse complement strand
TTGCGCGAGCGGACGGCGGCCCGGCACCCCCGCGTTGCAGATTCGCCGGTTCCACGCCGATCGGGAGCGATGTTATGCGGTAACCGACCCGGACGAGCGCAACACCGCCTTTTTCAAAGTTCATTTCACTTGGTTCCGCGAATGGGGATGGGAGGAGCGGCTTACCGGAATATTGCCGGAGTACCCGTTGCTTCCAGGCGCTCTCGCGCTCCTGGCTTTCCGGCAGGCTCGGAGTCCAGGGGAGGAAGGCGCCGAACTGTATGTGAGCGATGGGGTCCGCCGCTCGATGGTGGCCCTGCGCCTGCAAAGCATGGAGCGGGACGGCCCACTCCAGCGCTTGCTCCGCCACGAATTCATGCATCTGCACGATATGGTCGATCCTGCCTTTGCGTATTCGCCCCAGGTGCGCCTGCCGGATTACAACTCAACTCAGCAACGCCTGGTGCGCGAGCGCTACCGCCTGCTGTGGGACATCACCATCGACGGACGGCTCACCCGCCTGGGGCATGAAGGCATGAGTGGCATCGAGCCGCACCAGTCAGCCTTTGAGCGTGCCTTTTCTTTTTGGCCCGAGGATCGCCGCCGGGAAGTATTCAAGAACTTCTGGAACCAGAGCGCTCCGAAGCATGAGGAACTCATGCGGCTTGCGTCCGATCCTCGCGATCGGGGGCATGCCCAGGAGCCGCAGCCGGGCGGTGCGTGTCCGCTCTGCCATTTTCCGACCTTTGAGTGGGCGAATGCGGCAGCCCTGGCTCCGGATACGCTGGACGCCTTGCGGCATCAGTTCCCGCAATGGTCACCCGCACAAGGCGCCTGCAAACGCTGCGCGGAAATCTACGAGATCGCCGGAAAATTCGAGATGCCTGCCACGATGGTCTGAGGAGCAAGGACTCGGCCGACGTGGTCCGGAGGACCCGCCGCGGCACCGCCAAAGGACCAGGCGACTCATCAAGCTCGATCGCGTCCGTGATTGCGAAGCTGCAGGGACTGGCTTTCGGCCCAGTGACACTCCGACGGACACCTCGCAGATCGATGCATCCGCCCGTGGTCGGGGCCCGCCGTTGACGGCGCTGCCGCGCGCATCACCGACAACCTGTGGAGGCACTGCTCGCAGATGGACCGGCGATTTTACGCTTTCGAGTGGGCGGACGAAACTCCAGCATTCCGCCATGAATCGCATGGCGCTGATCACCGGAGCCTCGCGGGGCATTGGACGCGGCATTGCGCTGGCCCTCGCCGGAGCGGGATTTGATTTGGTGCTGAATTATCGTGCCCAAATCGAAGCCGCCGAACGTACGGCGTCGGATTGTCTCCAGGCCGGAAGGCAGGCGGGCCACGACATCGCGGTGGAAGTCATCCAGGCGGATGTCGCCATCGCCGGGGATCGCCAGCGGCTGCTCGAAACCGCCCGTCGCCGATTTACCTGCCTTCACCTGCTCGTCAACAACGCGGGCGTGGCGCCCGAAGTGCGCGCCGACCTGCTCGAGGCTTCCGAGGCGAGCTTCGAACGCCTCCTCCGCGTCAATGTCCAAGGCCCTTACTTTCTCACTCAGCAGGCCGCGCGCTGGATGATTGAAACCGTCCCCGCACCTTCCGAAAGCCGCCGCCATATCATCACCATCGGCTCCATCAGTGCCCACGCAGCCTCGATTCAACGTGGCGATTACTGCGTTTCCAAGGCAGCCTTGAGCATGCTCACCCCGTTGTTCGCGGCCCGGCTGGCCGAATATGGCATTGGCGTCTTCGAAATCCGTCCCGGCATCATTGCCACCGACATGACCGCGCCGGTTCGTGAAAAATACGACCGGCTGATTGCCGAAGGGCTGCTTCCCATCGCTCGTCAAGGAGAACCCGCCGACGTGGGTCAGGCGGTCCTGGCCATTGCGGAAGGACGCTTCCCCTACAGCACCGGGGAGGTCCTGCACGTGGACGGTGGATTTCATCTGCGCCGGCTTTGATCATGACCGACAAGACGCCTTCTCCTCCATCACGGCTTCAAGCATGGCACCGCGATCGCGGCGCAGTGTTCGATGACGCCGGAAGCTGTCCCTTCCCGCTTCACTACGGCCGGCCCGATGTCGAGACCCGCGCACTTCGTGAACACTGCGCCGTATTCGATCTTTCCCCGCGAGGACGGATGTGCGTCCTGGGGGCCGATCGAACCGCCTTTCTCCACGGGCAAATCACCCAACAGGTCAAAGGCCAGGCGGTGGGCACGGGAGGGCACGGTTGTCTGGTCAACGCCAAGGGGAAAATGCACACGGACCTTTTCTTCCACGTGCTGAACAACGAGATTCTGCTCGATTTCGAGCCAGGACTCGCCGCCGGAGTTACGGAACGTCTGGAAAGGTTCGTCATCGCGGAGGACGTGCAAATCGCCGACGCCTCCCAGGCATTTGGCCTGCTCAGCTTTCAAGGTCCTCACGCCGCTGAAGTGGCAGCCGCATCGGCACGGTCGCCAAAGAACTCGCTTGTGTCGCCGGAAGTTTCTGTGACAGGCGCGGCGTGGCGCGACTTCGAGATTCGTTGGCACGAAGATCCTGAGTTCGGAATCTGTTATCTCTCGCGCACACCCCGGCTGGCTCTTCCGGGTTACGATTGGTACGTCCCGGTGGAGCATCTCGCCGCCGCCGCACTCCGGATCGAATCCTCTGAAATTTCAAAACCATCTCGCTGGTCTGGGCATCAAGCCTGGGAGTTGGCTCGAATCACGGCCGCAATCCCCCGCTTCGGAGTCGACATGGATGAATCGACCCTTCCGCCGGAGGCGGGACTGGAGAGCCGCGCCATCTCCTACAACAAGGGTTGCTACATCGGACAGGAGGTCATCGCCCGCATCCGCACTTACGGAGAACCCGCCCGGCTGTTGCGCGGATTGAGGCTCGGTGGCGACTCGGCTTCACCTCCGCACCGTGGCGCGTTGCTCCTCTCGGGAGAAAGGGAAATCGGGCGGATCACCAGCGTGGTCCAAACCGCGGATCGCGAGTGGCTGGGGCTGGGCTATGTGCGGAAAGAGTGCAAAGCCCGCGGCACCGCTTTGAGCTGGAAACTCCGGGATGGAACAGGGTCTGCCGTCGTGGCAACCGAGCCGTTCGTCCCCTTCCTGGGCGAACATCGCGATTGATCCGGCTTCCACCGGCTGCTAGGAGTCCCCCGCCATGTCGCACGACTACAAGAACTCGCTGAATCTGCCTCGCACCGACTTTTCGATGAAGGCGGATTTGATTCTCCGCGAACCGGAGCGCCTGGCGCGGTGGGAACAAGGCCGCCTTTATGAGCGCATTCAGGCCCGCCGATCCGGCGCCCCCCGCTTCGTGCTGCACGATGGACCCCCGTTTGCCAACGGCGATGTCCATATCGGCACCGCACTCAACAAAATACTCAAGGATATCGTCGTCAAATACGCGACCTTGCGCGGGAAACGGGCCCCCTACATCCCGGGTTGGGACTGCCACGGCTTGCCCATCGAATTCAAAGTCAGCCAGGAAATGCGCAAGGCCGGCGAAACGACCGTCGAACCCTCGGCCATTCGCAAGGCCTGCGAGGCGTACGCACGCACGTTCGTCGACCTCCAGCGATCCCAATTCAAACGGCTTGGCGTGCTCGGGGACTGGGACCATCCCTACCTCACCTTCGACCGGGACTACGAGGCGGGCGAACTGAGGCTGTTCGCGGATATCGTGGAAAAAGGCTTCGTTTATCGCGGCAAAAAGCCGGTCTATTGGAGTATTCCGTGCCGCACCGCGCTAGCCGAGGCGGAGGTCGAATACCACGATCACGTCAGCCAAAGCGTGTATGTCAAATTCCCGGTGCAGGGGCAGCCGGGCACTTCCGTGCTCATCTGGACCACCACGCCCTGGACCCTGCCCGCCAATCTCGCCATCGCCTTCAACTCCACCTTTCCATACTCGCTGGTGCGCGTCGGCGGCGAGGCGTTGATTCTCTCCACGCTCCTGCTCGATTCCGTGGCGAAAAAATGCGGTTGGTCGAATTTCGAAATCGTCCGCAGCCTGACGGGCGACCAACTCGCCTCCACCGTCTGCCAGCATCCCTTCTGCGACCGGCCTTCCCCGCTGTATGCCGGCGATGCTTTCGTCGAAAACACCACCGGAACGGGCTTTGTTCATATTGCCCCGGGCCATGGTCTCGAGGATTACGGCCTGGGCCGGCAAAAGGGCCTGCCGGTCTACTCCCCCGTCGACGATGAAGGCCGCCTCGCACTGACCTCCGATCTCCCGGCGGATCAACAGATGCCCGCCGAACTCGTCGGGCGCTCCATTCTGGAGAAGAACGGCCGAGTCGAGGCGAATGAAGCGGTCATCACGCTGCTGTCCGAACGTCAGCGTCTCGCTCATCGAGAGGATTACACGCATTCTTATCCCCACTGCTGGCGGAGCAAGACTCCGGTGATCTTCCGGGCGATGGACCAATGGTTCATCCGGGTGGATCATGAAGGATTCCGGGAGCGGGCGGTTGAGGAAATCTCGCGCGTGCGGTGGATCCCGGATTGGGGACGCAATCGCATCGAATCCGCAGTAAAAGCCCGCCCGGACTGGTGCATTTCTCGCCAGCGTTCCTGGGGTGTACCCATCCCCGCGTTTTACGACTCCGCGGGCCAGCCTATCCTGGACCCGCGCATCGTGCGGGCCGCCGCCGGTCTGTTCGAAGAAGCGGGTTCCCATGTCTGGTTCGAAAAATCCGCGGCGGAACTCTGGACCCTCCTCCGGCCCGCAAACTGGACCGGTCCCGAAGCGGCCTCCAAATCGCAGGACACCCTCGATGTCTGGATCGACTCCGGTTCCTCCTCCCGGTCTGTGCTGCAGCAGCGGCCGGAATTGCGGGCGGACCCAGGCGGAGACTGGCGGGCGGAGATGTATCTGGAGGGCAGCGATCAACATCGCGGTTGGTTTCAATCCTCCCTGCTCCTCTCGCTGGCCGGCCACGGCCAGGCACCCTACCGCACGGTGCTCACTCATGGTTTCATGGTGGATGCCGACCGCGAGAAGATTTCAAAAAGCAAGCAAGGCCAGGGCGGCTACGAAAAGCCGCAAACGGCCGAGGCTTACGTCAAGAAATACGGCGCGGACGTGGTCCGGCTATGGGTCGCCTCGCAGGATTTCCGCAACGACATCGTCGTCAGTGACGAGCGGATCCAGAAAGTCGGCGAAACCTACCGCCATCTACGCAATACCCTGCGCTACCAACTGTCGAATCTGTACGATTTCGACCCCGCCCGCGACACCGTGCCCGACGCGAACCTGGACCCGCTCGATCGCTGGATCCTCGGTGAATTCTCGCGATTGGACGCGCGCGTGGTCGAAGCCTACGACGCCTCCGCATTTCACGAGGTTTATCAGGCCATCGCGCAGTTTGCCGCCGTGGAGCTCTCCGCCATTTACCACGATCTTGTCAAAGACCGGCTCTACACCGATCCCGCCGGGAGCCCGCGCCGCCGGTCCACTCAAACCGCATTGCATCGTCTCGCCGCGGGCCTCTGCCAAATGCTGGCGCCCATCCTCGCCTACACCGCCGACGAAGCTTGGGAAAATCTGCCGGGCCGCGCCGGCACTTCTGTTCACGAATCCGACTGGGTTCACGCCGCGTTGGCCCGCGCCGAGGAGGAGCAATCCCAATGGGCTTCGTTGCTGTCGCTGCGAGAGGCGGTCCTGCCCGAACTGGAGAAGGCGCGCCAGGCGAAAACCATCGGCAAGGCCCTTGAGGCCGAGGTGGTCCTGCGCGGCGGCGACGCGAGGGTTGCGCAAGCGGTCCGGATGGAGCAGTCTATGCGCGAATTGCTGAACGTCTCCCAACTTCGCCTGGAACCGTCCGCCGCTCCAGGGCTCGAAGTCGGAGTAGCCCCTGCTCCCGGCCAAAAATGCGAGCGTTGCTGGCATCGCGAACTTGAAGTGGGCCGCGACCCGCGGCACCCGGCGCTCTGCCCTCGTTGCGTGGCCGCGGTGGAGGCGGGCGCGTGAGTTCCCCCGTCCTGGAACTGCGGAACGTCACCAAACTGTACGGTGACTTTCGCGCGGTGGACGACGTGAGTTTCCAACTCGAAGCGGGCGAGGTCTATGGATTCCTCGGTCCAAACGGCGCGGGCAAAACCACCACGCTCCGGATGATTCTCGACATCATCCGCCCCACCGAAGGAACCGTCCAATTGCTCGGCGCTTCCTCGGCCCTCGAGGTGCGTCATCGCATCGGCTATTTGCCCGAAGAAAAGGGCCTCTACAAAAAGATGAAGGCCTGGTCGGTGATCGCTTATTTCGGCACGCTGAAGGGAATGCCGAGGCGCGCGGCAAAGGAAAAGGCGCACGCGTTGTTGGAACGTTACGGACTGAAAGATTTTGCGGAGCAAAAAACGGAGGCGCTTTCCAAAGGCATGGGACAAAAAGTGCAGGTCCTGGCCTCGGTCGTGCATGATCCGGAATTCGTCATTCTCGATGAGCCATTCTCAGGCCTTGACCCCGTGAACCAGCAGGTCATGGAGGAAATCATCCACGACCTGGCCCAGCGAGGACGCACAGTCCTCTTCTCCACGCACGTCATGCAGCACGCGGAACGGCTGTGCCGCAAGATCCTGCTCATCGCCCGTGGGAAGAAGATTTTCGACGGAACCATCGAGGCCGCCCGCCGCACCCAGCCACGACGGGTGCGCCTGGCCACGGCCGACTCGATTCACCCCTTGGAAACCCTCCATGGGGTAACCCGCGCGAACGCGCTCGACGAACCCGCCCCGGGAGGAGAGCGGCGATGGGAATTGCAAGTGCGGGAGGGATTCGACGCGCAAGAAATCCTCCAAGCGGCTTTCCGTTCCGGCATCCGCCTGCGCTCATTCGAACAAAACGATCCCACTCTGCACGAGGTGTTCATGAATCTCGTCGGCCCCGAAGCCCGGGAAGCCGCCTTCCGCTGAATCCCTTTCCCTTCCACTCATGCGCTACGCCTGGCTCATCGCGGTCCGCGAGTACGTGGAGAACGCCAAGACCAAGGGGTTTTGGATCGGACTGCTCTTGTTTCCCGCGATTCTGTTCCTTTCCATTCAAGTGCCGATCCTGCTCGAAAAGAAGGGCTCTCCCACGCGCTATTTCGTCCTCGTCGATCAATCGGGCGAATTCGAGGGCGTCGTGGACACAGCGGTTGACCGGCACCAGCAGTGGCAATTGCTGAGGTCGCTCACCGATTACGCCACCAAGAATTCCCGCGCCCAAATGAAGTCCGGGAAAGGGGTCGATCTCGAGTCTGTGCCCGCGCCCGGGGGAGGCGCCATCGAGGAATTCCTCGACGCCTTCGCCGAGACCAATCCGCAGGCATTGGACCGGTTCTCCCAACAGGGCGGACAGGAGGCGTTCTTGAAGCAGGTGCGGCCGTATCTGAAAACCAACGCTCCGCCCTTCGAGGTCCCCAAACAACGATTTGGCAAGGTCCCTCTGCCCGACGGTGTCTCCGCCGGCGACAGCTTGACCAACATCGCCCGCGGGCTTCGACCCTACTTGCGCGGCGAGCGCAAAATCACCGTGGACGGCAAGTCGGTGGACCTCTACGCCGCCGTGCTGATCCCGAAAGATGTGGCCAAGCGAATCGTCCGGCCCGGCCAAATGGCCCACCTCATGAGCAAGGAGCGCGGGGTCGAGTACTGGAGCGGCAACCTGGCCGATCTGGCCTTGCGCAACGAAATCGAGCGCGGCATCAACGCCGAAGTGCGCCGCCGCGAATACACCGCCAAACAGATCGACGTTCAGACGATCCGGCAGGTCGAACGCACCCATGCCCCGTTCTCGAACCTCAATCCCAAGAAAGAAGAGGGCAAGGAAGGCGTCAGCATGGCCGATTACATCCGGCAATTCGCGCCCAGCGGCTTCGTCTATCTGCTCTGGGTGGCCATTTTCAGCATCGCCCAGATGCTGCTCAACAACACCATCGAGGAGAAATCGAACCGCATCATCGAAGTGCTGTTGTCCTCGGTCACGCCCGGCGAATTAATGCTCGGGAAACTCATGGGCATCGCCGGCATCGGCCTGACCATGATCGGCAGTTGGATTCTAGCCCTGGTCGGCGTGCTCCTCTGGAAGGCCGGCCCGCAGCTCGAATTCGCCCAGCAACTGCTCGAAGTGCTCAAGACATCGAATCTGTTGCCCTGGTTCGCCTTCTATTTTCTATGCGGCTACGTCCTCTACGCCGGCGTCATCCTCGCCCTGGGCAGCGTCTGCAACACCATCAAGGAAGCGCAGAATTTCATGGGGGTCATCACGGTGGTCATGATGGTTCCGCTCTTCACCCTGACGTTCATTCCCAAGGATCCCAACGGCCCCATCGCGCGCGTTCTTTCGTGGATCCCTTGCTACACGCCTTTCACCATGATGAATCGAGCCACCGCCGACCCGCCCCTCGTCGACCAGGTCGGCACGGTCATTCTCATGCTGGTTTCCGCCGGAGCTTCCATCTGGCTTTCCTCGAAAGTCTTTCGTATCGGCATCCTTCGGACAGGCCAGCCGCCGCGCGTGATCGAAATGATCCGCTGGATCAAAGGCGGGTCGCATTGAACCTAAACGGAACAGTTGAGCGTGTCGAAGGTGCGCAAAGGCTTGAGCAGATTCGGCAAGGGCAACTGCTCCGTTTAGGTTGAAAGGCCACCATGATCCTGGTTCCCGCGCGCGTCGCCCCCAGCGGCATCCATGGCAACGGACTGTTCGCGCTCGCAAGCATTGCCCAAGGCACGCCCATTTGGCGGTTTCTGCCGGGGTTCGACCAGGCCTTCTCGCCTGAAGCTTGGGCGGCACTGCCCGAACCCGCCCTCAGTCACACCCGCCATTTCTGCTTCGTTCGTCGTGGAGATCTCCACGTCGTTCTCAGCGGCGATCACGCCTGCTTCATCAATCACTCCGAGCATCCCAACACGGGATTGCCCCACCCGCCTGACCGCACCCTCCACGGAGGCGGTCCGTCCGGTGAAGCCTCGTCCGCGGTCACCACCGTGGCGTTGCGCCCGATCGCCGCCGGGGAAGAAATCACCTGCAACTACTGGAACTACGACGCGGATACGCCTTGGAAGCTGGGGCGTGTACCCCGTCACGCCCCCCTCGGAGCGTGTCCACCATGATCGCGGCTCGCTTCGAGGCCTTTTGCCTTGCGTGGCTCCTCGCGGCGCCTTTCGAACCGCGGCAAACTCTTTCCGCTGCCTCGTTCACCACCGCGCCCGGCTGGACGGTGACGACGGCGGCCGCTCCACCGGACGTTCGCTTTCCAATGTTCGCGTGTTTCGATGAACGCGGACGCCTCTTCGTCGCCGAGTCGTCCGGTCTCGACCTCTACGCGGAGCTGCAAAAGCTGACTCGAAAGTGCCGCATCCGCGCGCTCGAAGATCGCGATGGCGATGGACGATTCGAATCGGCTTCCAACTTCGCCGATCAGCTCGTGTTCCCCATGGGACTCGCCTGGCACGAGGGGAAATTGTTCGTGGCCGATCCTCCCCTCGTCGTCTCGTTGGAAGACACCGACGGCGATGGACGGGCCGACCGCCGCACGCCTATCCTCGGTGACTTCGGTCATCAGGACAACGGCAGCCTGCACGGCCTGATCGTCGGACCTGACGGCTGGCTCTACATGACCATGGGACAACCCGACGGTTACCGGTTCAAGAAACCCGATGGAACCGTGATCGAAGGAAAAACCGGCGCGCTCATTCGCTGCCGGCTCGACGGCAGCGACGTCGAGGTAGTCTGCCGCGGTTTCGAGAATCTGATCGAAATCGATTTCATGCCCTCGGGCGAAATCATCGGAACCGACAATTGGTTTACCCTCCCCGCCGCCGGCGTCCGCGACGCACTCGTCCACCTCGTCGAAGGCGGGTTGTACCCGCTCGCCGCCACGCAAAAGGGAACTCCCATGCTCATCAGCGGCCCTTTCTTGCCCGCCATCGCCTCGTATCCCGCCGTGGCCCTGAGCGGTTTCACGCGCGGACGCAATCCCATGCTCGCCGGACCTTCCCGCAATCAGTTCTATTCGGCCCAGCACAACACGAGGAAAGTGGTCCAGCATCGGCTCGTCCGCGAGCTCGATACCTTTCGCAGCGAGGACATGGATTTTCTGGCGACAGAGGATCCGGACTTTCATCCGTCGGATGTCCTCGAGGACGCCGACGGATCCCTGATCGTCGTGGATACAGGCAGTTGGTACATTCACCATTGCCCCACCGGACGCATCCGTCAGGCGCCCGCCGAGGGCGGCCTCTATCGGCTCCGGCCCGTCGCTGGTTCCGCCCCCTCCGACCCTCGGGGACTGCGCTTGGACTGGAAATCGCCCTCCGTCGAGGCCCTGGCCGAACGGCTGCGCGACCCGCGAGAAGGGGTGAGTGAACGGGCGGCGTTAGCATTGTCGCGGCTTGGCTCGCCCGCGGTATCCGTCCTGACCCAAGGCTTGGAGTCCAACCATCCCCCCGCAGTGCGGGAGAAAGCGACGTGGGCACTCTCGCGGATCCCCGGCGCTCACGAGTCCATCGTGCGAGCCTTGGAGAGCCCGGATCCCGTCCAAGTCGTGTTGGCCGCGCGCGCGCTTGGACGCCAGCGCTTGCCTGCCGCCGCGCCGGCGCTGGTTCGACTGCTGAGCGATCCTGAACCTTCCACCCGTCTGGCGGCGGCGGAGGCACTTGTCTGGTGCGGTGGCCCGGAGTTGACGCCGCGTGTGATCGAAGCGTTGTCGTCATGCCGCGAGCGATTCATCGAACACGCCCTCATTCATTTCCTCCACCGGCACTCGACACGCAGCGAACTCGAGAAGCTTCTCGATCATCCATCGTTCGGGGTGCAACGCGCCGCTCTGGTGCTTCTCGATCAACCACCGTTCCTCGCCCTCGACGGTCGTTCGGCCGTCCGCAAACTCTCGGCTTCGGATCCTGCCCTGCGACACGCCGCACGAGACGCATTGCTCAAGCACCCGGAATGGGTCGAACTGGCATTGCCTTATCTCACCTCCATCACGAGTGCCGCCACACTCACCCCTCACGAGTTGGAACTCCTCAACGAGTTCCCAGCCGCTTTCGCATCCTCGCCTCGGGTCGTGGAGTGGGTCGCGGAAAGGCTCGGAACGCAATCCGGCACGGGACTTTCCGGTCGTCACACGCTGCTGCGTAGCATAACACTCCTTCCCGCGACCCAACTGCCCTTGGCCTGGCGTTCGGCCCTCCGGCAGAATCTCGCTTCTCCCTCGGTCCAAGTCCGAAGACAAGCCGTGGCATCTGCACGCGCTCTGCAAGGAGCTGACCTCGATCAGGAACTCATCGGCCTGGTTCGAACTGCGGCGGAATCTCCCGAGATACGAGCCCAGGCCTTGTCCGCTGTCATCCTACGCCATCGGCGCTGGCCTGAAGAAGTCCTTGAATTCCTCTTCGAACGATTGGGGCCCTCTGAGCCCGTTTCCACTCGACTGGAATCCGCAGAACTGTTGAGCCAGACTGAGTTGCCCTCCACGTCCTTCGCGCGATTTTTGGAACTCGCCCGCCGAGATGCCTCTCTCCCCCCCTCGTTGATCATAACCGCGGCGCGACGAGCCGATCAAAACGCGGCCTCAGCTGTAAAAACAACGCCTCCGGAATGGAGCGGCCCATTCCTGGATTTTGTTGAATCCTGGACGCAAAACGGTGGACACATCGAAGCCCTCGATTTGGAATGGATGCGACTGCGCCTCGGCGAACCACAGCGCATCGCTTCCCTGCATCGGCAACTCGAACGCCGCACCGAACACCTGTCCGGACTCCTCAGCGAACTCCTTCCCTTGCTGACGGGCGGCGATCCAAACCGCGGACAGGGACTGTTCCTCGGCAAGGCGATCTGCGCGACCTGCCATCGTGTGGGGAATCAAGGGGGCATTTCCGGACCGGACCTCACCAAAGTTGGGGCCATCCGAGCCGGTCGCGATCTCTTGGAATCGCTGCTGCTTCCCAGTTTAAGCTTCGCCCAGGGCTACGAACCCTATCATGTGGAGTTGAAATCAGGTGAATCATTGTCCGGCATGAGAGTTCGCGGTCCGGACACCTTGTTCATCCTACGCGACGCGAGCGGACGCGAAACGCGGCTGGATTCGATCCAAATCTCACACGTCCGCCGCGGCACCGTAAGCGTGATGCCCGAAGGTCTGCTCGCCGCCCTCACCCGCGAGGAAATCCGCGACCTCCTGTCATTTTTGCAGCAGTTGAAGTAGACTCATCCTCAAGACGCCAGTTGAACATGGTCAAGATTTGCAAAGGCCTGGATGAGAAAGACAGGACGAAGAACGAGACCTATCCTTTATGGATCTCGTGAGTGATTCGTCTTCGGAGCGCGAATGGGCTGAAAGCCAGTCGCAGCAGCTTCTTTTGGGCCTGAAGGGAGACTTCTCCCACACCCGCTCCAGGGGAGAACAAGTGGTGCCGATTAGTCGGGAGCATCCTCCGCTCGGGCAATCCCACGCAGCTCTTTTTGCTCCAGCTTCAACGAAACCACCCGCGACGCTCCCAACGACCAGTACTTGATGGGACCGCCTGAATCCCTTAGCTTACCCTTCGCGTCGCGCGAGTGGCGAAATGGCAGACGCGCCAGACTTAGGATCTGGTCCCGCAAGGGGTGGAGGTTCAAGTCCTCTCTCGCGCACCAATT
>Ga0194132_10010144_pt1 | contig 12630 bp, 4 predicted proteins | sample TA2KigOf80mmetaG_FD_148612 | JGI IMG/M metagenome (GOLD analysis project Ga0194132, IMG submission 148612) | Freshwater microbial communities from Lake Tanganyika, Tanzania - TA2015054 Kigoma Offshore 80m | ecosystem: Environmental > Aquatic > Freshwater > Lake | place: Tanzania: Lake Tanganyika... | reverse complement strand
TCAGGCGGTCGAATTGGGCGTTGAGCCGGAGCGGCGGCAGATCCCCCCGCTCCTCGAAGTCGAACAGATCGTCGCTGAACGGACGGAGATCGAAGCGGGCGCCACTGGCACCGATCACCAGGCCGCCACCTGGGATGGGCCGCAGCGAGGCGGCGAAGTCGTTGCTGCCGAACCGGACACTCTTGAGCGTGGCTCGCTCGAAGCGAGGGCCTGACGCAATGGCAACCTCGCCTGCCGCCGTCAGATCGCCGAGGCTGGCCGCGATGTCGCGGACGAGGAACCCGCCCTCTGCGCCACCGCTGACGCTGAACGCGACGGTGCCCGGCGTGCCCGCCGGCTTCGCCCAGCGCAGCTCCGGGACCGTCACGACGGCGGCGGCGAGATCGAGCTGCGCGCTCGCTTCGATCAGAGCGCCTGCCTGCGCCCGGGCTGTCGCGGCCGCGAGGATGGGGCCGGTGAGGTAGGCTCCGGTTGCGAGGTTGAGGGCGGCGCGACCTTGATCGTCGAGGCGGCCCGATAACTCGTAAGTGTCGGGGGCGCCGGAAGCAGCGAGGTCGCGCCGCCACCGCACCGTCAGGGGCACGCCGTTGAGCGCGGCCTCGCCGCTGGCGGCAATGCCGTCGCGGCCGATGCGGACCTCGAGATCGCCATCGGTCAGGGCGTAGCCCGCGAACACCTCGCCGAGCGCAACGCCCTGCGTGTTGGCGGCGGCCGCGTAGTTCACTTCGCCGGGCGTGAGCCCCCGCTTCACGGGCATGACGAAGCGCGCCCGCGCCGCAACCTTGCCCGCCAGCGCGTCGCGATCGAGATCCAACTTGGCGGCGAGGTCGAGCGGCGGCCGGTCGAGCAAAGCAACGAAGTCGCCAAGGCCGCCGCGGCCGACGAGGTCGAAACTCGCGCGGGCCTGGGGCTGGTTCACCCCGGTGATGACCGCGACACCTTCACTCAGGGCGATCGCGCCGATCCGTCCCGAGTGTATCTCGGTGCGCAGTTCGGCCTCGGTCAGCGTGCCTGAGCCAGCCGCATTGGTGATGGGCGGAAAGCCCATGAAGTAGCGACCACTCGCGCCCTCGAACGCAAACGCGATGGCGACGCCGCCCGCGGGGATCGGCGCATGGGCGAATACGCTCGGCGGCAGCGCGAGGTCCATCGTCGCCGTAGTGATGAGGCCGCCCGCAATGTTGGTGGCGAACCACTCGCGCGCCAGCGGCCCAACGGCGAGCGGCCAATAGCGCGGCAGGTCGTCGACACGCAGTCGCGCGATGGCAGCGTGCAGGACGACGTCCGGCCCGTCGGCGGTGCGTCTGAGCTCGCCGACGAACGTCGCTTCCGTATCGTCTGCCTCCAGGCGCACTTCATCGATGGTGATGCGGTCGAACCCCGGCGCGATCCGGACGCGCGCGGCCGCCGACGCGAGCGGAATTGGCTCTGCGAACTCCTTGGCCAGGGTAAAGGTGCCCGGTTGCTCGCTGGCGACCACGAGCGTGACTTCCGAGAGCGTCCCATCGAGCCCAACGACAAGCTGGGCCGTCCCCGAGAACACCATGGCTGCGGCAGCGAGCGGCGCCAGGGGCGCGTTGGCCGATGCGAGATGCGGCGGGCGCACGCCGGCGAACCGCATGTCGATCTCGATCCGCGCGCCGGGCTCGTCCAGCGAGCCACGCGCACCGATCTCGGCGGGAGGACCGGCCCCCTGCTCGAGCTGCCCCGAGAGATCGCCGTGAACGCCCGAGTGGTCGCGGAGCAGCACCAGGTCCGCCTGGCGCAAACGCCATTGTGTGCCCGTGGCCTCGTCGCGAAACGTGATGTCCGCATCGAGCGCGCTGATCCGCCTGAGGTAGCCGCTCGCCCGCTCGGGGTCCGGCGGGCTGAGGATCTCCTTCATCGCCGTTAGATCGATGACGCTGCCCTCTTGCGTGGTGTCGACTCGGAAGTGGCCGGCCGCGGTGCGTATCACGCGAAGCCGCGATGCCAAGAGGTCGAGGGTCTCGGGTGCCACCAGTCCCCGCAGCAGCGCCGCACCGCTGAGCGCGAGCGACAGTTGCGGCAGGACAGCGACAGGCCTGCCTTCCGCATTGATCAGTCTGACTTCCTTCGCCTGCAGCTCCAGCGTGCGATCCCGGCCCGCCCACGCCAGTGCCGTATCCAAGACCTCGACACGCAGCGTCATGCCGCCACGATTCAACGCGTCTTGCAGATACGGCGTCAGCAGGGTCAGCGAGATCGGGCCGCTGGAGAGGCGCCAAGCGAGGATGGCGAGCGCGATCGACAGCGCTGCGATGGCAGCGGCGATCAAGCGGACAATCAGGCGGATGGCTGGCGGAAGCAACGGGCGCTCGACCGAGCTTGACCCTGTTGTGAGGCTCCCGCAGTGTGCCTGAAAGCCCCAGCGGACGGAATGTCGGATTTGATGTCTCCTGCCGACCCGGTGGCGCCGCCGCCGGTCCCGTTCGATTCCGCACGTGCCGACAGCGCACTGTCGCAGCTCGAAACCGCCGGCGCGGCGCCGGATGGCCAAGCGCGCGCCGTGCTGCGCGGGGCGTTCGGCGGCAGCCCCTTCCTGACCCAGTGCGCGCTCGCCGAGCCCGCGATCACCAGCGCGATCATCCAGACGCCCCCGGCTGAGTTCACCGCGCGCGTCTTGAGCGAGCTGGCGCGGACGCCGCTCGACGACCGCGCGCGATTGATGCGCGATCTGCGCGTGGCGCGCCGGCGGATCGCTCTGACCGTGGCGCTGGCCGATATCGCCGGCGCCTGGACACTCGAGCAGGCGACGGCGGCGCTGAGCACGCTTGCCGAGGTCACGGTCGGGCTTGCCGTCCGCCACCTAGTGGGTGCGGCGATCGCGGCGGGCGAGCTTGCGCAGAAGCCCGGCACGGACGACCCGGCGGCGGCCTCAGGGTACGTCATCCTCGCCATGGGCAAGCTCGGCGCGCGCGAGCTCAACTACTCGAGCGACATCGATCTGATAGCGCTTTATGACCTCGAGCGGGTCGCCTACAGCGGCGGCGACAGCCCATCGCACTGCTTCATCCGCCTGACCCGCGAGCTGGTTCGGCTTCTGCAGGACCGCACAGGCGATGGCTATGCGTTTCGCACCGACCTGCGCCTGCGGCCTGACGCCGTCGCGACCCCGATCGCCGTGTCGGTCGCGGCGGCCGAGAGCTACTACGAGAGCGTCGGCCAAAACTGGGAGCGCGCGGCGCTGATCAAGGCACGCCCGATCGCCGGCGATATCGCGGCGGGTGAGGCATTTCTCAGCGGTCTCGCGCCCTTCATCTGGCGCAAACACCTCGACTTTGCAGCGATCGCTGACATCCACTCGATCAAACGCCAGATCGCGGCACATCGGGGTCACGACACGATCGCGATCGCCGGACACAACATCAAGCTCGGCCGCGGCGGTATCCGCGAGATCGAGTTCTTCGCCCAGACCCAGCAGTTGATCGCCGGCGGGCGGGACGCACGCCTGCGCCGCCCCGACACTTGCGGCGCAATTCAGGCGCTCGCCGACACCGGCCGGGTCGCCCCCTCGGTCGCCGTCGAGTTGATCGCCGCCTATCGCTTCTTGCGCCGCGTCGAGCACCGCCTGCAGATGATCGCCGATCAGCAGACCCACACCATCCCGCGCGTGCCGGCCGAGCTCGCCCGGCTCGCCGTGTTCCTGGGCTTCGGTGGCGTCGATGAGTTCGGGACGACACTGCGCGCCCACCTCAGCACGGTCGAGGCCCACTACGCGGCGCTGTTCGAGTCGGCGCCGCCGTTGGGCCGCCCGGGCAATCTCGTCTTCACCGGCACCGAAGACGATCCCGAGACCCTGGCGACGCTCGCGCGCATGGGCTTCGACGAGCCGAGCAAGGTCGCCGGCGCGGTGCGGGTGTGGCATCACGGCCGTTACGCCGCGACCCGCAGCGCCCGCGCGCGCGAGCTGCTGACCGAGCTGGTTCCGGCGATCCTGGAAAGCCTCGCCCGGACCGCCGCACCAACCGCAGCGCTCCTCCGCTTCGATGAGTTCCTCGCGAAGCTGAGCGCCGGGGTGTCGCTCTTCGCGCTGTTCCGCGCCAACCCGATGCTGCTGGACGTGGTCGCCGAGATCATGGGCAGTGCGCCGCGCCTCGCCGAGTACCTGAGCCGGGCGCCGCAACTCCTCGACGGTGTGCTCGGCGCAAGCTTCGGCGAGCCCCTGCCGGACGCGGCCGTGTTACTCCACGAGGTACGCGAAAGCCTGGCGCACGCGCGCGACTATGAAGACGTGCTCGACATCGTGCGCCGCTGGGCGCGGGAGCGGCGCTTCCAGGTCGGCGTTCAGCTCTTGCGGGGTGGGCTCGATGCGGGCGCGGCAGGCAGCGCCTGGACGGCCATCGCCGATGCCGCGATCCAAGCGCTGTTGCCGGCGGTCGCCGACGAGTTTGCGCTGCGTCATGGCCGGGTGTCCGGTGGCGAGCTGGTGATCGTCGGCCTGGGCAAGCTCGGCGGTGACGAGTTCTCGGAAGCCTCGGACCTCGATCTGGTGTTCATCTACGACTGCGCCGGCGAGGCTCAGTCATCCGGAACCAAGCGGCCGCTGCCGGGCGCCCTGTTCTATGCCCGGCTGTGCCAGCGTCTGATCAACGCCTTCACATCCCACACCGCGGAAGGCCCGCTCTACCGGGTCGACATGCGGCTGCGTCCGTCCGGCAGCAAGGGACCGATCGCGGTCAGCCTGGCCGGCTTCTTCACCTACCATCGCGCCGAGGCCTGGCTCTGGGAGCACATGGCGCTGACACGTGCGCGCGTCGTCGCCGGCGATCCGGCGCTGGCCGTGCGCACCACGGCGGCGATCCAGGACGCGCTGTGCCGCCCCCGCTCCGGCCCGGCGCTGGTAGCGGCGGTCGCTGACATGCGCGAGCGCATCGGACGCGAGCACGGCACCGCCGATCCGTGGGCGATCAAGCACGTGCGGGGCGGGCTCCTCGATGTCGAGTTCCTGTGCCAGTGGCTGCAGCTCGGTCACGCCGCCGAACACCCCGAGGTTATCGACACACGCACCGATGTCGCCCTCGAGCGTCTCGCCAAGGCAGGTGCGCTGTCCATCGCGCTCGCCAACGACCTCGCCGCGGCGGCCCGCTTCCTGCGCAGTGTCCAGGTCCTGCTGCGGCTAACGGTGGCGGGCGAGTTCGATGAGGCAGCGGCGCCGCCGGGCCTCAAGGCGATCCTGGTACGGGCGACCGGCGCTCACGGTTTCGCCGACCTGCGGGCCCGTCTGCTCGCCACCGAAGCGGCGGTTCATGCCCACTTCCGCACCCTCATCGCCGAGCCGGCCGCCGCTGCGCGCGCCAGCCGCCCGGAGCCGCCGCCGCGACCTTAGGCCGCGCCGTGGCGGGCGCTCTCGGTCACGCGCAGCGAGAGCGCTGCGTTCATGAAGCGGTCGAGGTCGCCGTCGAGCACGGCGGCGGTGTTGCCGGTCTCGATGTCCGTGCGCAGGTCCTTGACCAGCTGGTAGGGGTGGAGCACGTAGGAGCGGATCTGATGCCCCCACCCGATCTCGGTCTTGGCGGCGTGCAACGCTTGGCGCGCGGCCTCGCGCCGGCGCAGCTCGGCCTCGTAGAGCCGCGCTTTGAGCATCGCCATCGCAGTCGCCCGGTTCTTGTGCTGGGAGCGGTCGTTCTGGCACTGCACGACGATCCCTGTCGGCAGGTGGGTGATGCGCACCGCGCTATCGGTCCGGTTGACGTGTTGTCCCCCGGCACCGGACGCGCGGTAGGTGTCGATGCGCAGGTCCTTGTCGAGGATGTCGACGGCGATCGCGTCGTCGACGACGGGGTAGGCGCCGACGCTGGCGAAGCTCGTGTGCCGGCGCGCATTCGAATCGAAGGGTGAGATGCGCACCAGGCGGTGCACTCCGCTCTCGGTCTTGAGCCAGCCAAAGGCGTTGCCGCCCTTGACGATGATCGTCGCCGACTTGATGCCCGCCTCTTCGCCCGGGCTTTCCTCGACCCACTCGACCGTGTAGCCGTGACGCTCGGCCCAGCGCACGTACATGCGAAGGAGCATGGCAGCCCAGTCCTGCGACTCGGTGCCGCCGGCGCCGGCATGGACCTCGAGGTAGGCGTCGTTGCCGTCGGCCTCGCCCGATAGCATGCTCTCGAGCATCCGCTGCCCAGCCTCGTCGCGGAGCTTCGCCAGCGCCACGAGGGTTTCGCCCGTCACCGCCTCGTCGCCCTCGGCCTCCGCCAGAGCATTCAACTCGAGGCAGTCTTCTAGCCCGCGCGCGAGCCGCTCATAGCCGGCAACCGTCGCGCTCACGCGCGTTCGCTCGCGCATCAACGCCTGCGCGGCCCGCGGGTCGTCCCACAGGTGGGGGTCCTCGGCGCGGGCGTTGAGTTGGGCCAGCCGCCGTTGCGTGGCATCCCAGTCAAAGATGCCCCCTTAGCCGCGCCAGCGACTGCCTGATCTCGTCCGCCAATTGATCGACCTCGGTCCGCATCCTTTCCTCGCTCCACGCACCGCGACCGCGGCGCCCCTGCTCCTCAATATAGTCCGCCGGTGCCCTCATCGGCAGCGGCGCCGCCGACGCCGGCCTGGGGCACGCCATCGAGCACCGGGGCCGCCTGGTCGCCCGGCTCGGTGCCGGGCTTGAACGCCTCGAGGATGACGTTGCGCTCGCCGGGCCGAGCCAGCCGACCGGTCTCGGCGTTGACGCGCACCAGCCGCACCCCCGAAGGAATGCGGAACGGCAAGGCCGGCTGGTCGGCCAGCGCCTCGGCCATGAAGTCGCGAAAAACCGGCGCTGCCACGCTCGCCCCGGTCTCGCCGCGCCCGAGGGTGCGCGGCTGGTCGAAGCCGCAGAACACGCCGACCGCGAGATCCGGCGCGAATCCGACGAACCACGCGTCGCGGCTGTCGTTGGTGGTGCCGGTCTTGCCGGCGAGCGGTCTGCCGACGTCGGCAATGATATGGCCGGTGCCACGCTCGACCACACCCTGCAGCATCGAAACGAGCTGATAGGCGGTCGGCGCGTCGATCACCCGGGAACGGCCGTCGGGCAGCACCGGCTCCGCCTGACCGCGCCAGCTCGCCGCGGCACAGCCCGGGCAGTCGCGCGCATCGTGGCGGAACACGGTACGCCCGCGCCGATCCTGCACCCGGTCGATCAGGCTCGGCACGATGCGCTTGCCGCCGTTCACCAGGATCGCGTAGGCGGCGGTAAGCCGTATCAGCGTGGTCTCGCCGGCGCCGAGCGCCATGGCGAGCTGCGGCGGCATTCCCTCGACGACGCCAAACCGCTCCGCCACCTCGGCGATACGCTCGATGCCGACGAACTGGGCGAGCCGCACGGTCATCAAATTGCGCGACTTCTCCAGGCCGAGACGAAGGGTGCTCGGCCCGAAGTATTTGCGCTGGTAGTTGGCCGGCTTCCACTTGGCGAGGCCGGGCCCCTGATCGATGACGAACGGCGCATCGAGCACCAGGCTCGCCGGCGTGAAGCCGCTCTCGAGCGCGGCTGCGTAGACGAACGGCTTGAACGCCGAGCCCGGCTGCCGCCGCCCCTGCACCGCGCGGTTGAACTGGCTGTGCTCGAAGAGGAATCCACCGACCAGCGCAAGCACCCTCCCGGTATGCGGGTCGAGCGCCACGACCGCGCCCTCGATGGCCGGCCGCTGCTCGAGGCGATAGCCGCCCTGCTCGGCCGGCGAAACGGCAACGACATCGCCCGCGGCCAGCACATCCGCTGGCCGCCTGGGCGTTGGACCGAGGCCGCCTCCGGCAAGCTGCCGCCACGCCCACTTCAGTTCGTCGAAGACGATGTGCCCCTCGGTGCCGTCGGCAAAACCGATGCGGGCCTGCGCCGCTTCGACGGTCAGCACCAGGGCGGCGCGCCAATCGGGATGGCCCGGAGCCACGGCGGCCGCGGCCAGGCGAGCGGGCCAGTCGGCGGCGAGGTCCAGACGGGCCAGCGCGCCGCGATAGCCGTGGCGGCGGTCGTACGCGGTCAAGCCGCGGCGCAACGCGCGCTCGGCGATGGCCTGCAGGTGGGTATCGAGGGTGGTGCGTACCGACAGGCCGCCCTCGTAGAGGCCGCGCTCGCCGTAGCGGTCCAGCAGTTCGCGGCGCACCTCCTCGGTGAAGTAGTCGGCGGCGACGATCTCGGGATCGGTCGGCGCGCGCACGGCGAGCGGCTCGGCCTGCGCTGCGGCCGCCTCGGTCGGGCTCGCGAAGCCCTCCTCCGCCATGCGCGCGATCACCCAGTTGCGCCGCGCCTCGGCTGCTGCGCGATGCTGCGTGGGGTGGTAGTTGCTCGGCGCCTTGGGCAGGGCCGCGAGGTAGGCCGCCTCGGCGAGCGACAGCTCATCGAGCGACCTGCCGAAATAGTTGAGCGCCGCCGCTGCGACGCCGTAGGAGCCATAGCCGAGGTAGATCTCGTTCAGGTAGAGCTCGAGGATGCGCTCCTTGCTCAGCGCGCGCTCGATGCGGAAGGTGAGGATCGCCTCCTTGATCTTGCGCCGGAACGAGACCTCGTTGGACAGCAGGAAGTTTTTGGCGACCTGCTGCGTGATGGTCGAGGCGCCCGCCGGCCGCCGGCTCGAGTCGCGCATGTGAATGATGTTGGTCACGGCGGCGCGCACCACGCCCAGGGCATCGACCCCGGGGTGGGTGAAGAAGTTCTTGTCCTCGGCCGCGAGGAACGCCTGCACCACGCGGAGTGGAATCGCCTCCACGGGAACGAACACCCGCTTCTCGCGCGCGAACTCGGCAATGAGCCGGCCGTCCCCGGCGTGCAGGCGGGTGACCGTCGGCGGCTCATAGTCCGCGAGTTGCCCGTAGTCGGGCAGGCCGCGACCGTATTGATGGAAGACGACCAGGGCCGCGGTGGCGCCGGCAACGGCCAGCAGCGCCAGCGCCGCGATCGCCACGCTCAGAAACCGCACGACCCGCATCACGTGACCTTGTGGCCGCGCCCCGTTCGGCCGACGGCCGCGGGCACGCTACCACACCGCGCGCGTGATCCGGCACCGCGGGTCATGGCCGTCCTGCCGATCACTCGCTCTGCCCGCTGAAATAGGTGTCGATCGCGCGCGCGATCGCCTCGACCAGGCCGGCCCGGCCCGCGGGCGTGCTCAGGCGGTGCTCGTCGGCCCGGTTCGAGAGGTACCCAAGCTCGATCAGCACCGAGGGCATGTCGGGCGCTTTGAGCACGGCGAATCCGGCAAACCGGCGCGAGTTGCGCAGCACCTCGGCCGCCGCCTTAAGCTCGGGCAGCAGGTGGTTGGCGAAGTCGGCTGACAGGTTGAGCGTCTCGCGCTGCGCCAGATCGATCAGGATCTCGCTCACCACCGGGTTCTCGTGACTGAGATCGACCCCGGCGATGATGTCGGCGCGGTTCTCCTTGGCCGCCAGGGCTGCCGCCTCCTCGTCCGATGCGGTTTCGGAGAGGGTATAGACCGAGGCGCCTTGAAGCGCCGCGTTGCGATGCGAGTCGGCGTGAAGCGAGAGAAACAGCTCGCCCTGCGCGGCTCGCGCGAGCGCGACGCGGTCGCGCAGCTTGAGGTAGATATCGCGCTCGCGCGTCAGCACGACGACGAAGCGGCGGCGCTCCGCCAATCGCTCGCGAACCTCGAGTGCAACCGCCAGCGCGACGTCTTTTTCCATGGTGCCGGCGCCGCCGATCGCACCGGGATCCAGCCCGCCATGCCCCGGATCAATCACGATCACGTGGCGGCGCGGGCGCGGCATGGGCACCGGGCCACGCAGCGTCCCGATGAGCGCAACGGCTTCGTCGTTCACGGTCTCCGTCAGCGCCGACGCCGCCGCGCCCGGCACGAAATCGACCACGAGGCGATAGCCGAACGGGCCCTGCGGCGGCAAGAGGAAGTGGTGCAGCACGCGCGCCGGCACCGCCATGTCCAGGACCACGGTGGTGCCCGCCGCATCGGTTTCTAGCGCGAAGTAGCGAATCAGACCGCGCCCGCGCCCGCTGTCGCCGACCGCCACTCTCCAGTCGCTCGCGGGCAGCTCCAGCCGCGCCGAGTTCGGGGCCGGGAAACCGATCCGATAGTCGACGGCGGCATCGAGGTCGAGGACGAAGCGCGTAATCGTACCGTGTTCGCCGATGCGCAGCCCGCCGACCACGGCATCGGCCCACCCGGGCAGGGGCGGCGCACCTACGATCAGGAGTGCCAGCACGCGTGCGAGGCCGGCCCGCATTGATATCAGCTCTCAGGTCCCGTCAGGACGCGGATCCGGTTGCCGAACTTACGTGCTCCCCTACTATACCGGTCGAGAAGGCCGATCAACCGGGGGTTTCTGGGGCTCGGCCGCGGCAAGAAACCGATTGTCCCGGGCGCCATCACCGACTACCATGGTTGACGGCGAACGTTCGCAGCCGCTCGTCAATCACCTGCGACGGACGACGGCGTGGCATCTTGGTCTCCGCGGCGATACCCGCATCGGAGGCTGGTTCGCTGCGTCACATGGCAATGCGAAACACCCCAATCCGAAGTCAGCTCCCAAATACCGGAGCGAGGGCAGCCTTGCGGCGGCCTGCCTCGGGCAGGTCGGGCTGGCGCCTTGACCATGGCTTCATAGTCGGCAGCGCTCGCGCGTCGTTCGCCGGACCGCGACCGCGTGCCACGGAGAACAAGCACTATGACCACACGCATGCTGATCGACGCGGCCCATCCGGAAGAGACCCGGGTCGTCGTCGTTCATGGAACTCGTCTTGAGGAGTTCGATTTCGAGTCGTCGACCAAGCGACAGCTCAAGGGCAACATCTACCTCGCGAAGGTCACGCGCGTAGAGCCCTCGCTCCAGGCAGCGTTCGTCGACTATGGCGGCAACCGCCACGGCTTCCTGGCGTTGAGCGAAATCCACCCCGACTACTACCAGATCCCGATTGCCGACCGTAAGGTGCTCCTCGACGAGGAGGCTGCCGAGGAGGAGGCGCTCGGCGAGGCGGCCGAGGGCTCACGAGGAGAGCCGATGGCGCCCTCCGACGAGGCGGCCAGGGCTGCGGCGTCAGAGGGGGACGCCCCCGCACCTGAACCGGACGCGTCGATGGCGGCCAGCGAAGCATCCCCCGCCGCGGCATCGGCTGCCCTACTCGGCGAGGATGGAGGCGCCGCCACGACCGGCGAAGCAGCGCGCGCCGCTGACGCCGAGAGCAGTGCCGTCGGAACCGACGCAGCGGCCGCCGGCGGCTGCGAGGAGGCTGCGGCCGGCAACGAGGACACGGTGGCGACCCGCGAGTCGGTCGACACCATGGGTGGCGACGATCTCGAGGATGCGGCCCGGGCGCGGCGGCAACGCCTGCTGCGACGGCGCTACAAGATCCAGGAGGTCATCCGGCGGCGCCAGATCCTGCTCGTCCAGGTCGTCAAAGAGGAACGGGGCACCAAGGGCGCCGCGCTGACCACCTACCTGTCGCTGGCGGGCCGTTACTGTGTGCTCATGCCGAACACGCCGCGGGGCGGCGGCATCAGCCGGCGGATCGCCGCCGGCGTCGATCGCACCCGCCTGAAGTCGATCATGGAGAGCCTCGAGATCCCCGCCGGCATGAGCCTGATCATGCGCACGGCCGGGGTCGAGCGCAGCCGGGCCGAGATCAAACGCGACCTCGAGTACCTGCTCCGGCTCTGGGACGAAGTCCGCGAGCGGACGCTCACCTCGACAGCACCGCGGGTGGTTCACGAAGAGGCGGAGTTGATCAGGCGCGCGATCCGCGATCTCTACAGCAAGGACATCGAAGAAATCCTCGTGGAGGGAAGCGAGGGCTACAAGCGCGCCAAGTCATTCATGCGCATGCTCATACCGAGCCATGCCAAGGTCGTGCAGCCCTACGAGGAGCGCATTCCGCTGTTTCAGCGCTATCAGGTGGAACAGCAGCTCGATTCGATGCACAGCCCGACCGTTCAGCTCAAGTCCGGCGGCTACATCGTCATGAACGCGACCGAGGCCCTGGTAGCGATCGACGTCAACTCCGGCCGGTCCACGCGCGAGCGCAACATCGAAGAGACCGCGCTCCGCACCAATCTCCAGGCTGCGGAGGAAGTCGCCCGCCAGCTCCGGCTACGCGACCTCGCCGGGCTGGTCGTGGTCGATTTCATCGACATGGAGGTGGGCCGCAACGTCCGCTCCGTGGAACGCCGGTTCAAGGAATGCCTCAAGGCCGACCGGGCGCGCATCCAGGTCGGACGCATCAGCCCGTTCGGCCTGCTCGAGATGTCGCGCCAGCGCCTGCGGCCGAGCCTGATCGAGACCTCGACCGAAGCGTGTCCGCGCTGCGCCGGCACCGGCGTCGTGCGCTCCACCGAATCGACGGCACTCCACGTGCTGCGGCAGATCGAGGAGGAGGGCCTGCGCGAGCGCAGCCGCGAGATCAAGGTCCATCTGGCGACGGCGCCGACGATCTACTTGCTCAACGAGAAACGCCAGGCGCTCTCCGCGATCGAGGCACGCTATCAGATGCGGGTGAGTATCGCCGTCGACGACTCGCTCATCCCGCCCAACAGCCGCATCGACCGGGTGGCGGGCAGGACGCCGCAGGAGGCCGAGACGCGCGGAGCGCGGGAGCTCGTCGAGGTGGCGGCCGAGCCAAGCGAAGCGGTCGAGGCCGCCGAGGCCATGCCGGCGGCGCCGGCGGCGGTCACGCCT
>Ga0194132_10010143_pt1 | contig 12631 bp, 10 predicted proteins | sample TA2KigOf80mmetaG_FD_148612 | JGI IMG/M metagenome (GOLD analysis project Ga0194132, IMG submission 148612) | Freshwater microbial communities from Lake Tanganyika, Tanzania - TA2015054 Kigoma Offshore 80m | ecosystem: Environmental > Aquatic > Freshwater > Lake | place: Tanzania: Lake... | reverse complement strand
ATTGGCGTTGACGCGCCAGACCAGCGGGAGGCCGTGGGAGGGCCGCGCTGCGTCGACCGGCGGGCCCTGCTGCTGGAAGTGGCGTTGCGCCAGAGTGCGTAGCCGACCGGCGGCGGGCGTGATAAACAGGGCCGTCACCGCCATGTAGAGGGCGAACGCCGCGCTCAGCGCTACGATCTCAGGCATGGTTACTCCGCCTGTACAGGTCTGCCGTTTTGCCCCGACCGAAAGTCGAGTGCTCGCGTACGGCGCCAGTCTCACCGGCGGCGGCCGTCGACCGAGGTCGTTGAGCCGTCGTATTCCCATGTCGTCACCACCGATGGCCAGTCCTCGTTCGTAGGGCGAGCGGCTTGTCCCTCGCCGAAACTGACGGCTGACATCAAGGCCCGGTTCAACGCCCGCAACCCTGCGGCGGGGGACGAGCCCCCGCCCTACGACGTGGCTAACACCAGCAGCCGTGGCAGTTGACCCAGGTCAGTTGGCCCAATACAGCTTGGTGGGGTTATCCACCACGATGGTCTTGAGAGTCTGCGGATCGGGCGCCATCATGCCCAGGAGGTTCACCAAGTGCCCGTCGTTGGGCATGTGGCGCACATTGGGATGCGGGAAGTCGGTGCCCCACAGCACCCGGTCGGGCGCGGCCTTGATCAGCGCCTGGGCGAAGGGGATGGCGTCGGTGAAGGGCGGTCCCTGGGTCGAGATGCGCTCGGGGCCGGTGACCTTCACCCAGGCCTTCTCCTCCTTCATCAGGTCCAGCAGTTGCTTGAACGCCGGCTGGTCCAGCCCCTCGGCGGCCTTCACCCGGGCCATGTGGTCGATGACGAAGGGGATGGGCAGGCCGAGCAGCAGCGGCGCCAGCTCCACGATGTCTTCGGCATCCAGGTGCACCACTAGATGCCAGCCCATGGCCTTGATACGCTCGGCCATGCGGCGCACTTCGGCCGGCTCCGGCACGCTTTCCAGGTGCTTGACGAAGTTGAACCGCACCGCGCGGATGCCGCCCTCGTGGTACTTCTGAAGCTGGGCGTCGGTGATGTCAGGCTCCACGATGCTGGTGCCGCGGTACTTGCCGTTCGACCACGCGATCGCATCTAGCGTCGCCTCCATGTACGAACCGTGGCAACTGGCGTGCACAATGACCGCCCGCTCAATCCCCAGGTGATCGTGCAGCTTCTTCAGCGTCTCTTTGCCGGCGTCGGGGGGCGTGTAGGAGCGGTTGGGGTGATACGGGAAGCGGTCGCCGGGGCCGAACACGTGGCAATGGGCGTCACACGCGCCAGGCGGCAGCTTGATGCCGGGCTTGATGGGGTTGAGGTCGGGCGCGGGGATGAGCTTTGGAGTGGTCACTCTATGGTCGTTTCCTTAGTGGATTCGTCAACGCTGATTCGGTGCTCATAGATAATCGTATCAGTCACGCATTATGAAGCTGCCTCAAGTTCGAGTCGGACTGGACTCCAAGCCTGCTCCGCGATGTGGGTGTAGAGCTCCTGCCGCACGTCCATGTCCGCCTTCTTGAAGTGTGGATGCGGACGGAAGGCTAAACCACTGCCCTCAAGGAAGCGCCTGACGCCGGGATTATGGTCGTACGCTTGCTCATGAAGGGAGCGAGCCAGGAGGTTCTGCCCGAGGTAGTGCTCGCGCTTAGTTTCGTAGGCCAAATCTCCGTAGCTGGCGTTGAAGCTCTTCGGCAGCAACAACAGACCTCCAAAACGGTTCCGGTACTCATCGAAGTCTGCAGGATGCCCGAACTCATCTCGATGCCGCTCCGGATGCGCTGCCCAAATATGCTCGATCTCGTAGGCTCCCCGGCCGGAGCGCTGCATATACTCACTGATGCGCGAAGGCATGCCCGACCGCGTCTCGACGAAGTCAGTGATTCGAGCTAGGAGAAGGTGGATCTGGCGCCCGTTCATGCCGTGCAGCCGAAAGCGATCGTTGCTCGCGAAGGTCTCTTCCTCATCGGCCAGTCGCTGCTGCAGCCCCTTAACCAGCGCATCGAGACCCAAGCCCCGAATCTCCCGAATGAGCAGGAACATATTGTATTGAACCGTTGAATAGTCGGTTGCTCTGAAATTCCAGATGCGACGGTGAATTAGACAGTCAATATAGGTGGCAACAACTCGAAGCTTCTTCCGAATAGTGACCTCGTCATCGTCGAGAACGAGAGGTGCCAGCAGTACAGGGTACTGAAGGGTGAAGTTGTGTAGAGCATTGTAATGAACGGTTTCCAACCCTGCCGTTAGGTTGTCAGCCGCATGCCGTATTCGCTCGTACCAGCGTGTGTAGAAAGCGAAATCTGTCTCTATGAATCGGGAAAACTCTCCGCTAGACCCTAAGCCAAGAACGTCTTGGTTGTTTCGTACCCAACGGTGAAACTCCGTTCCAATCTTCTCGAAATCTCTCGGTTCTGCTCCGCTCCTTCGTTCGCGGATACTCTCAGCGTGCTTAGCGCGCAGCCAGGACTTGATGCCGTCTGCATCCTCGTCCTTTCCAAGTTCGCCTAACGCCTGTGTTCGTTGCTTCCAGATGCGCCCCGCGTGCCCACGTTTCTCGCTATCCGTAATATTAGCGAGCAGATAACCTTTCAGCATGTCGGCGGGCGTCAGCGATAGCCCGCGATCATTCATAGTCTCAAAAATCGTATAGGCATCTTCGTCTGAGTAGGCGGTTATCTCCACTAGGTGGACATTCTCCACAAGCCAGTCTACGAAGAAGGGCAAGGCCTCCCCACCGAGCTCTTCTGGGAAGTCTTGCTCAAGTTCTCGGGACCGAGTAAGGATGTTCTGAATCGATTCGGAGGGATCTTCCTCGTCGAACTCCCGGCCTCGATAGAGCGCCTCCATACAAGGCGTCCGCTCCGGAATATCAAGGTTAAAGGAACGCTCTCCATACCTGGAAGAGAATATAAGGTCGGCTATTTGACCCTGCTGTTCTTGATCCCGGAGTTGATGGTGCAGGAAGATCAACAATAGCGTCAGCGTCGTCAACCGCTGCTGTCCATCAATGATGAACTTCTGCCCGTCCTTGTCACTCGTGATGATTGATCCAAGGAAATAGTGCCCATAATCGACAACTGCCTTCCGTTCATGTCCAGGCGCATACGAGTCAAGAAACTCCTCTGCCAGGTCTTCGAGGAGCTCCGAGACTTGCTTGCGCTGCCACTTTTAATCGCGCTGGTAATAGTCGATAGAGTACTTCCTGCCAGCCAGGAGTTCTCGAACAGTCCGACCCTTTCCGTCGATCTCCCTCGATCGTTGAGTAGTTGTCACGGACACTTCCTTTAGGCCGTTCCGGTGGCGGGACCCTACCTTCTGCCCTGACCCTGCGGAAGGATAGCCAAGTCGCTACCTGGTCGCGGTTTCGAGTTCCTTGCTAGCCTTGCCGTCCCATACGTCGCCGGGCACCAACACCTTGCCCTCGAATAGACGACGGGCGGTGCGCAGCAGGGCGGCACGCTCGATCTTCGGCTCGTCCTTGGTGCCAGACACCTCGATCTCGACGGTGAAGTAGCCGGTGGGGTGCTCCAGTTCCAGCAGCTTGCGGCTGCCCTCGGGCACGATGGCAAGGCCATCGGCGACGGTGCCGGGGAACACGCAGGCGGTGGCAACAGTGACCGCCGCCAGCACGCCGATGTTGGCGTGGGCCACCTTGGGGATGAACGAGCGGGTGCTGATGGCGCCGCCGTCCTTGGGCTCGGCCAGCAGGAACATTTTCGGCACCACTTTGTCAGTCACGTCGCCCAGGTTCATCATCGGGCCGACCTGCAGCCGGATCGACTCCAGGCGCGCCTTCAACTCCTCGTCGTTGTTCAGCGCGTCGCGGGTCTCGTAGCCGGTGCGGTTCAGGTCCTTGGCCCGCATGGCCACCACCGGCATGCCGTTGTCCATCAGGCTGCACTCGATGCCGTCGATGACGTCGATGCGGTTGCCGGTGGGGAACAGCGCGCCGCAGAAGCTGCCGGCGGTCTCCTCGACGTCGATCATGATCGGGGCCGAGGTGCCGGGCACACCATCGATGCGGGCGTCGCCGTCGTACTCCACCTCACCGCCGGGGGTCTTGACCCGGGCCACGGCCTTGTCGCCGGAGTTCACCATGTGGATGCGCACCACCGTCTCGCCGTCCTGCGCCGGGAAGATACCCTGCTCGATGGCGAAGGGGCCGACGCCGGCCAGCATGTTCCCGCAGTTGGGGGAGATGTCGACGGTGGCCTCGTTCACCACCACCTGCGCGAATAGGTAGTCCACGTCGCAGTCGGGCCGGGTGCTGGGCGCCGACACGATGGCCACCTTGCTGGTGAGGGGGTCAGCGCCGCCCACGCCGTCGATCTGGCGGATGTCGGGGCTGCCCATCACCGCCAGCAGCACGGCGTCGCGCAGGGCGGGGTCGGAGGGCAGGTCGCTGGCCAGGAAGTAGGGGCCCTTGGAGGTGCCGCCCCGCATGAGTACGCAGGGGATCTTCGTCTGCATCGTCGTAACTCCTCGTGGTGATGAGCGGGTGATCCGTGCGCCCACGGTAGCGCCACGCCTGAAGTGCGTCAAGCCGACGGCTCTTGTGGGTATTTTACACCGGAGGGGGCAGCCTACAGGGGACGTGGACCAGGTTGCTCTCGATCCGGCCTTGAGCCCCGCACAGCCTGCGTAGGCCGCCAACCCTTGAGTAGCCTGCGGGCGCGGCTCACGGCCAGAGGCGCTTACTGGCGATGGCGGCGCCCTCGGCCAGGGTCTGGAGCTTGGCCCAACAGATGCTCTCGTGGGCGGTGCGGGGGCCCAGGCCGCAGTCGGTGCCGGCGATGACGCGGTCGCGGCCGACCACCGAGGCGTAGCGCTCGAGCCGCTGGGCCACCAGCTCCGGGTGCTCGATGGTGTCGGTGACGTGGCCCACCACGCCTGGCACCAGCACCTTGTCATCGGGCAGCTTCACGTCTCGCCACACCGTCCACTCGTGCTCGTGGCGGGGGTTCGAGGCCTCGATGGCGTACTGGCCGGTGTTGACCCGCAGGATGAGCGGCGCCACGTCGGCCAGCGGAATGTCGTACTTGTGGGGTCCGCGGTAGCTGCCCCAGCACATGTGCAGCCGCACCCGATCGGCCGGGATGCCGCGCAGGGCGTGGTTCAGCGCCTCGATACGGAGGGCCGCGTGACGTTGGTAGTCGGCCACCGACATCGAGGGGTAGATCTGCCAGCCGTCGGCGAGGTCAGGGTCGTCGATCTGCAGGCGGAAACCGGCATCGACGATGGCCTGGTACTCGGCGTGCAACGCGTCGGCAATGGCGAACAGGAAGGCCTCGTCGTTGGGGTAGTGGCGGTTGGTGAGCCAGTGCTCGATGGCGCCAGGAGCGATGGCGGGCAAGAAGGCGTCGGGGGCCGGGTGCTGTTGCAGGGCAGCGCGCAGGTTCTGGATGTCGGCCTGCACCGCCGCATGGCCGGCGTACACCAGGGGGCCGGTGCACTCCATATGGGTGACGGGGGCGGGCGCAGCCCCGTAGCCACGGCCGCGACGCGACACCTGATAGTCGGGCGTGTCGAAGTAGGGCGCGAACTCGGCGAGGTCGCGGCCGTTGATGCCGCCGTGCGCGGTGGAGGGGCCCGGCAGCTCCTGGATGCCCTGGATGCGGCTGTGGACGTACAGGAACCACGAGAACTTGCCCACCTCGCCGTCATTCACCGAATCGACCCCGCAAGCGCGCTGTTGGGCCACCACCCCAGTCGTGGCCTGCTTGACGGCAGCGGCCAACTCCGCGTCATCGAAGGGCAGGCCGGCTTCGCGGGCGTTCACCAGGTCACGCAACGCGTCGGGCCTCGGGAGCGCTCCGGCATGGGTGACGGGGATACGGTGCAGGTTGGCTTCAGGCATCGCTTTCTCGCTGGCGACCGAGTATTGCTACCATGGGGTTGCGCAGGCGGGCCCCCCGCCCAGCACTCGCAGTCTACCCCGCTGCCGGTGGCGAAACCAGCAGCCATTGCCTTTTCGTGAGACGTATTTCATTGAATGCCCCGTCCTTGGCGTGTTATACACGTAGTAGGGGCCCGGCAGATTACCCACCGGCAGCGGCCTCAAAGACCAAGGGTCTCACGGAAATCGTTAGGGAGCGCATGGTGAACCACCGCTGGATGAAGCTTGTCGGGTATGGTGCGCTGGTGCTGGGTATGGCAACGCTGGCACCCAGCGAGACTGTTATGGGGGCGGCCGCAAACGGTGGCCCGGTTCAGCCGCTCGGCCCCACTGCAATCACTGTGGGCGGCGGGTGGCGCGCCTTTAGCTGGGGCGCCGGTGCTCCGGTTACCGCACCCGACAGTCCGTTCACGTTCTCGCACTCGTCCTCGGTGGTGGTGACCGTGGTGGACGTGGCCTGCGTGGGCGATGAGTTCACCATCGTGTCGCAGGGCGTGCCGCTGGCGTACTCCACCAAAGTGACGCAGGACCCGGAGTGCAACGACCCCTCGCCAACCCTCGACCCGGCCGTCGCACTCGACCGTGTGGAGTACAGCCGCGCGGTGTTCCTGCTGTCGGCGGGGACCCACAGCCTGGACGTGCAGATTACCACCAACATGTCCGGTACCCGCACCGCTCACATTCGCGTCGACACCGGGAGCTGCGAGGGCAGCGCTGGGGCGGGGGCTCAGGCTGCCAACCCCAACCGCGGCCGCGCCGGGCGGGTGGGCCCCATGGCGACGGCGCTCACCGTGGGCGGCGGCTGGGTACCGTTCCAGTGGGGAGCCGGGCTGCCTGCCTGTGCCGAGGACGGCCCCTACACCTTCAGCCACACCGACAGTGTGAAGGTGACGGTGGTGGACACCGTGTGCCGCGGCAACCGGTTCCGGGTGCTGGAGGGCACGACCCTGGTCGAGTACACCTCGCTGGTCGGCGTGGCCTTCTGCCCCGACGCGGCCGATACCGAGGATCCGGACACGGCGTTGGCGGCGGGCACCTACAGCAAGGGCACGTTCACGCTGCCGGCCGAGGCGCACGCGCTGGCGATTCAAGCCATCGCTAATCCGCACGGCGCGGGGCTCGGCTTCATTCGAGTCGATGCGCAGCCGGCGAACCCGTGCACCTTCGGCTCGGGGCGCTCCAGCTCAGCCGGACGCGGTAACGTTGGCCAAGGTGCAGTCACTATCAACGGTGGGTGGGCGCCTTTCGTCTGGGGCACAGGCGCACCCGCCTGCAGCACCGACGGGCCCTTCACCTTCACCTCGACTGCTCAAGTGGATGTAAAGGTGACGACGGCGGGATGCCGCGGCGCGGCGCTGAAGGTGTACAGCCAGAGCGGCGGCACGCTGCTGCAGACAACACCCGGCCGTGGCCGTGGCCCCTGCCCAGCGCCGGGTGACACCACAACGGCCGACACCGCCTTTGCCGATGCGAGCTACAGCCACGCGGCGTTCACGCTGCCGGCCGGGACCCACGCGCTGGCCATCGAGGCGACGGCGAACCCCTTCGGCGGGGGCAGCGGCTTCCTGCGGGTGGATGGACCAACGGGAACGGTGGGTGGCAAGAACCTGACCATCACCACCGGCAACCCCGACCTGAGGTGGGACGCGGGTACCGCGCAGACCGCCTACTACATTGTGCGGGCGCCTATCACGCCCCCGGCGGCAGCTGAGCTGCTCGGGCCCGTCGGCCCGGCCGAAGTCAGCTATGACGACGCTACGGTGCCGGCCGGCACGTTTAACTGCTACCTGGTGGCGCCGTTGGATGGGAACAGTACCCTGGGGCTGGGCGACCTGTTGTGCGCCTTCGATGGTCTCTCCGCAGGGTCGATTATTCCCGGAGCATTCACGCTGGGGCTCAACCAATCGCCTACGGCCACGCTCTAGTGGACGGTGCCCGCGGGCGGCGCCGATAGCTACACGTTGCTGGCGATACCGCTCACCGGGGCGCCGGCCACGCCCATCAGCTTGCCGGGCACGGCTACGAGCACCACCCATGCCACGGGCGGTCTGCCCTACTGCTACGTCTTGGCGGGCGTGCGGGGGGGGGCCTTCGGCAGCACGAACCTGCTGTGCGGCTTCCCGGGAGTGTCCACCCTTTCGGCCGCCGAGAGCGCCTGGGGCCAGCTGCAGTCGGCCATTGAGGCCGGCGCGCTGGGCGGGCACTCGCTGCAGGGTTCGACCACATGGGCAGCGGGGCCGGACCTGCGCTGAAGGCTTCGGTCGGGAGCCGGCGCAGGCGTTGACCCACGCCACACACCCATGCTAGCGTCACTGTGCGCCCGATGGAGGGAGACCTCTGGGCGCACAGTTTTGCATTGGGAGCCGGCACCACCCATGGCTATGATGACCCGCGGCGTCCGGGGCGCCACCACCGCCGACGAAAACACCCAGGCCGCCATTCTTGGGGCCACCCGCGAACTGCTGCAAGAGATGATCCGGCTCAACGGCTTCGCTCCCAAGGACGTGGCCAGTGCTTGGTTCACCGTAACGCACGACCTGAACGCCGCCTTTCCAGCGGCGGCCGCCCGCCAACTGGGCTGGGACCTGGTGCCGCTGATGGACGCGCTGGAGATTGACGTGACGGGTGCCACCCCCATGTGCATTCGGGCACTGGTGAACGTGAACACCGAGAAGCGGCAGGATGAGATCCAGTTCGTGTACCTGAAGGGGGCAGCTGGGTTGCGCGCCACCCTGCCGCCGGTGCGTTAACCCATGACGCTTCCCGCAAGTTATGTTCAGTTTGCGGTGTATGAGACCTTCGCCCCCACCATACTGCGTGGCAAAGTGGTGCTGGTGAGCGCCGACGACGCTGCGTGGGGCGCCGGACTTCCGGCAGTGGTGGCCATGGAGTGCGCCCGTATCGGTGCGCATCTGGCGTTACATGCTGCGACCCCGGTGTATGAAGGCGTGGCGCGAGACATTGTGGCCTATGGACGACCGGTGGCAGAACTCGCCGGACTGGCGGGCGCCGATGCGGCGGCCGCGGCGGCCATACATTACGGACGCATCGATGTAACCGTGCATGTCGGCGAGGATGAGGCGACGGTTGCCGCGGCTTGTCGGCAGGCCGTGGCCCAGGGCGATGGCTGCGTGGTGTGGCTTGCACCCGTTGCGGCCGAGCACCGAGTGCCATCGCAGGTGACGGCGCTGCAGGCGGGAATGGCGACGGCCGCCCGCATCAACGCGGTCATTGCCACGCTGCCGGGCGACGCCATGCCCGGGCCCGACCCGCAAGAACTGGCGTGGCAGGCGATCTTCCTGGCCTCGGCGGCAGGGGCTGGGTTGCGGGGCCACTGCCTGCGTCCCGTTGCCCGAGCCGTACTCGACGCAACGGGGTGACTCAGGACATGGCCGTGCGCGAGCAGGTGGCCCAGAGCTTTGAGCACGCACTGGACCTGCTGTACCAGGACAGTTGGAACCGGGAGATAGGCCGGCACCGTTCGAACGAGGTGTTTCGGGGACTCTCCGACCAGGGCTATGACCTGCTGACGAGCCTGCAGCGGCTGGGGGGCAAGTTCGCTGAACTCGAGCGGCACCTACTGCGCAACTTCCGCAAGTACGCGGGTCTGCAGGAGGCTGCCTTCGACTATTCAGACTGGCAGTGGCTGACGCTGGCGCAACACCACGGCCTGCCCACCCGCCTGATGGACTGGACGATGTCGCCGCTGGTGGCGCTGCACTTCGCGACCTGGAGCATCAACCGCTACGACGTGGACGGGGTGGTGTGGTGTGTGAATCTGCCCAAAGCCCACGATCTGCTGCCCATCGACCTGCGCAGCGAGCTGATCGCCCAGGGGGCGCACGCTTTCACCGTGCCTATGCTGGAGCAGGCAACCCCCGACCTCGCCTCGTTCGATCAACTTCGGCGCCACGGCGACTTCCCGGTGTTTCTGGAGCCTCCATCGCTGGATGGCCGCATAGTGAACCAGTACGCCCTGATGTCGGTGATGCCGGGCGCCACCTGCGACCTGGGCGGTTGGTGCAACCAGCAGCCGACCTTGGTACGCCGCGTCATCATCCCAGGCGCCATCAAGTGGGAAATACGCGATAAGCTAGACCAGGCCAATATCACCGAGCGGGTGTTGTTCCCAGGGCTGGACGGGCTGGCCCAATGGCTGCGCCGGCACTACAGTCCCGCCACGCAACCCAGCGACAGCCGCTAGCCCGCGACGCTGTTAGCCCCGTCTCACAGTGATGCAAGACATAACGCTCTTCACCATCTAGCACTCGGCGCACCCTGCCGAGCGCTTCCTGATGCTTCTGCTGCAGCACGGCGTCAAGACGTTGGTTGACGTGCGGACACTGCCATACTCGCACTACCACCCACACTTCCGCAGGGCGGCGCTGGAGGACCTGATCCCGGCAGTAGGCATGACGTATGTGTACTTAGGACGGGCATTGGGTGGCCGGCCCGCGGGCGCACACCTGATGACGGCTGACGGACGGCCCGACTACCCACGCATGGCCCAGGCCCCGGCGTTCAAGGCCGCTCTGGAGCAGGTGCTGGCGCTGGCGGCAGCGGCGCCCACTGCGGTCCTGTGCTCTGAGGAAGATCCGCTACGGTGCCACCGGCGGAATCTCATCGCCAACGAGCTGCGGGGGCGGCCCGTGCGCGTGCTGCACATCCGGAAGTACGGGAGCGCAGAGGAGGAGCGCTGGGAGCAACCGCAGCAGCTACCGCTGCTGGCCGACCAGCCGGTGACGGTGCGCGGGAACCGCAGCCGGGGCCGCTAGCGCGGGCGCGCTTCAACGCATCGGTGGTAAGTAGCCCTAGCGTATACTCTGTACTCAGCCGTGCGTGCAGCTACCTTCATTGCTTATTTGGCTCATGCGCAACATTTTAGCTGCAACAAGGCTCAGTTTAGCAAACTCTTGCAGATGTGCTCGTTCTTTGGCCAAAACTTGGTAATTCTGCTCCAGCAGCACAGTTGTTGCAGCTAACCTTATAGGTTAGCGCTACTTACCCTATGGTTGTGTCTACGCACTGGGGTTAGTAAATGAGTTGCCGAGCTGCCTGGATGGGTTGGGGCTGGCTTACGGGCCGGGTCGGGTCGGGTCGGCCAGGGCTCGGCCCTTGGAGCGCGTCGGGCGGGTGCGCGTGAGCACGGACGAGCGGGGGCAGCGAAGGGGCCGGTGCATTGCACCGGCCCCTTGTCAGTGGCGAACGGGTGTTGCGTTAGCGGGTGGCCTTGATGAACTCTGCATGAGTCCACACTGCGACCAGCGAGCCCGGCAGGTCGTACTCGGCCACAACCTTGGGGTTGTAGACCGCGACGGCAGGGATGTAGAACAGGGGGATGTTGCCGTGACGGGTGAAGAAGAGCTCGCCCAGCTCCTTCACAATCGGGCCCCAGTTCTCCTCGCGCATCTCGCGAGCCAGCTTCTCGTTCAGGGCATTCGTGTCTTTGTCGAACCAGCTTGCGCCGCCCCGCTTGGCGGAGAAGGCGAAGAAGTCGCTGGCCCGGTTCGGCCACCCCAGCACCTGCTGGGTCGCACTGGCATCCAGGTACATGTGGTTGTGCCAGGCGTGGGCACGGATCTGGGTGTCCTGCGTGGCGATGTCCTGTTGCAGCAGCGTCACGTCGACGCCCACGGCCCGCCAGTTGGCGGCGATGGCCTCGCTCATGTCAGCCGCATTCGGCAGCAGTTGATTGGGACGGATGGCAATCGTCATCTTCAAGGGATTTGCGGCGGTATAGCCGGCTTCGGCCAGCAGTTGGCGGGCCTTTGCCTGGCTGAAGCCATAGAGGTCAGGGAACCGCTTCTCCCAGGTGGGGTCCCAACCGGGCCAGGTCTGGTACATGTTGAGCACGTACAGCGGCTCGCTCTTGGGCGGGAAGAAGGCCTTCTGGAGCGCGTTGCGGTCGATGGCCATGTTGAGCGCTTGGCGAACCTTGGCGTTCAGCAGCGGGCCGTCGTTATTGCGGTAGTACTCGCCGCCCTCGGTGCGAGAGCAGCAGACGAATTGTCCCCAGGCCCGGGTGCCCGGCACGCTGGAGAACTGCACCTTCATACCCGCCTTCTCAGCCGAGTCGAACAGGTCGTTGGGCAGGCCGGCGATATGGGCTTCGCCTGCGAGGAGCGAGGCCAACCGGGTGGATGCTTCCTTCACCCAGCGGTACTCCATCTCGGGGAAGTCGGGAGTAGCCCGCCAGTGCTTGTCCTGGTCACGCTTGTAGCGGATGTATGAACCAATGGTCCGCTCGGCGAAGTCATAGGGGCCGGTGCCTGCCTGGGGCCGGGCCGGGTTGTCGCCAGGAGGGCCGTCCTTCTCGAAGCCCGCCTTGGACATGATCCACATCGGCACGCCGTTGTTCGAGGCGTTGTCGATGAAGGTGGAGTCGGGCTGGACGAAGTGGAAGACCAGCTCGTAGTCATTGACGATCTGGACTTCCTTGATGGTGCGCTTCCACCAAACCGCAAAGGCGTTTGGCTGGGGCAGGGTGTCGGTGAAATGCTCGAAGGTGAAGGCTACGTCCTTGGCGGTGAACTCGCCGAGGCCGCGGTTGAACATGGCGCCCTTCTGCAGCTTGAACCGGTAACTGTTGCCGTCGGGCTCCAGCTTCCATTCAGTGGCCAGCTCGGGCATGTACTTGCCGGTCTTGCGGTCGACACCAATCAGCGTCTCGTACATGGGCCGGGCAGCGGGCACGTCCCAGCCGCTGACGCGCCGGGTATCGTTGTACTCGCCCGGAGGC
>Ga0194132_10010142_pt1 | contig 12633 bp, 7 predicted proteins | sample TA2KigOf80mmetaG_FD_148612 | JGI IMG/M metagenome (GOLD analysis project Ga0194132, IMG submission 148612) | Freshwater microbial communities from Lake Tanganyika, Tanzania - TA2015054 Kigoma Offshore 80m | ecosystem: Environmental > Aquatic > Freshwater > Lake | place: Tanzania: Lake Tanganyika... | reverse complement strand
GATCCACTCGCTCGAGCGCGACGTTTTCCTTGTAGCCGCCCGGCAACAGCTCGACGCCGACGTTGATGATGCCGCCCGCATTGATCACGTAATCCGGCGCGTACAGGATGCCGCGGGCCTGCAATCGGTCCGCATCCTCCGGATCGAGCAACTGGTTGTTCGCGCACCCGGCGACCGCCTTGCAGCGCAGCGTCGGAATCGTGTCCTTGTTGAGGCCGGCCCCACGCGCGCAGGGCGCGTAGATATCGCACGAAGTGGTGTGGTGACCGATCTCGTCGACGACTTCGAAACCGTGCTGCTTGGACAGTCGGGCCACGGTCTCGGCGTTGATGTCGCTGATCAGCACGTGCGCGCCGAGCTCCTTGAGCATCTCGGCGATGCGACCGCCGACCGCGCCCACGCCCTGGATGAGCACGCGCCGGCCCTTGAAATCCGCCTTGCCGTACAGCTCCTCGAGAACGGCCTTCATGCCCTGCACGCAGCCGCGCGCGGTGTACGGGCTCGGATTGCCCGAGCTGCCCGACTCGCGCGAGAGCCCGGTCACCCAGCGCGTCGACTCGCGCACGTACTCGAGGTCGCGGATGCCGATGTTCATGTCCTCCGCGGTGATGTACTTCCCGCCCAGCGAATCGACGAAGCGACCCATCGCGCGGAACAGCTCGGGTGACTTGGCGGTGCGCGGATCGCCGATCAGCACCGACTTTCCGCCACCCAGTCCGGTCTCGGCGACCGCCGACTTGTACGTCATCCCGCGCGAGAGTCGCAGCACGTCGAACAGCGCCTCGTCCTCCGACACGTAGGGCAGCATGCGCATGCCGCCGAGCGCGGGACCGAGGGTGGTGTCGTGCACCGCGATCAGCGCGTGCAAGCCGGTAGCGCGATCGTGGCAGCGCAAGACCTTCTCGTAGCCGTCGACCTGGATTTCGGAGATTTCCATGGATGTAGCGCGGGGGCTGGCGGCCGGAGCTCTGGTTCACCGCGTCGGATGGAGCGGCGCGCCCGCCGGGGCCACGGGGGGGAAACAGTTTAGGGACCACGGACGAGATCGTCGAGCGGCCACGGGTAGCATGGCGCTCGTCGCGTGATTCAGCGAACGGACACAAGCCACTTCCGCGCCGGCAACCCGCTTCGCGCCCCATGGGCGGAGACCGGGCTGGAGGCGATCCGCTGGTCGCTGCAGGACTGCGCCGCGGAGGCCTCGGGCGGGAGCGGCGCACCCCTGTGCGTGCTCGAGCGGACCGGGCTCCCGCAGGGGCTCGACGAGAACAGCGGGCGCGGACCGCTGCTCGCGCTGGTCGAATGCGCCGAGCTGCTCTTTCCCGCCCAACTGCCCAGGTCCGGGGCGGAACTCCTGTCCACGCTGCTCGCGGACGCGAGCGCGACCCCCGAGCCGGCCCGCCTGCGCGCGGCCTTCGGCGAGCTCGTGCGCCGGTTCCTGACGGGCCCGCGCACGCCGCGACGCGTGCTCGCCTGGGCCGCGGGCCGAGCTCTGGAACGGCTGCGCGAGTCCGACCCGAAGGCGGCCCGCGACCTCTCGTTCGCGCTGGCGCTCGTCGACGAGCCGGCGCGCTGGAGCGATCTACCCGGCATGCCCGCGGGCGGCGCGCTGAGCGAGGAGTGGCCGACCGGCTCGAAGGCAGCGCCGCGTCTGGAGAACCTGGCGCCGCGCTGGGGCGCGGAGTGGGCCGAGCTGCGCAGGCGCGATCCGGTGCCGGTCCAGCAGGAAGAGCCGCGCGGCCTGGACGAGCCCGACCTCGCACTGGTCGATCGGGTCTTCGAGCACGCGCTTCCGCGCGCGCTCGCGGTCGCCGGCCGCGCGGGCAGCTACCGCTCCAGTCAGCACGAGGTCGCGCGCGGCGTCGCGCGCACGCTCGGCTGCGAGCGGCTGCTGCTCGTGCACGCGCCGACCGGAACCGGAAAGACCCTCGCCTACCTGGTGCCGGTGATGATCTGGGCGCTGCGCTCGCGCGTGCGCGTCGGGATCGCGACGTTCACGCGAGCGCTGCAGGAGCAGGCCATGGAGCGCGACGTGCCCGTCGCGCTGCGCGCGCTCGAGGAGGCCGGCGCCGGCGGCCTGCCCGAGGTCGCGATGCTCAAGGGCCGCGCGAACTACCTGTGCTGGCGTGCACTCGCCACGCAGGCCCCCGAGGCCGCCGACAGCGCGGGCTGGTGGCTGGCCTGGCTGCAACTGGCGATGTTCGGATTCCACGACCGCGACGGCGATCTCGATCGCTTCGGAACGCGCTGCCTGCTACCGGGCGGCAAGGGGGCGGCAGCCTCGCGCGAGCTCGAGCGCCTGCTGGCCGAGGTGCGCGCGAGGGTTTCCTGCTGCACGAGCAAGGAGGACCGCGAGACCTGCGCGGCCGAGGCCGCGCGCCGGCGCGCCGAGCGCTCGCACGTCGTGATCACGAATCACTCGTTCGCGCTCGCGCGACGCGAGTTCTTCCGCCACCTCGTCTTCGACGAGTGCGAGCACCTGCACGACCAGGCGCGCAGCGCGTTCTCCAGCGAGGTCGCCTTGCGCGACGTGCGCGAAACGCTGCTGCAGCTGCGCCGGCCCAAGGGGCCGCCCGAGCGCTCACCGCTCACGCGCATCGAGCGCGCGGCCCCCGCCGGCGGCGAGGCGAGCGCCTGTGCCGGGAAGGCCCTGCTCGCGCACGAACGGGCCGGCGCGGCGCTCACCGCGCTGGACGCGGCACTGTTCGACTTCCGGGCCTGGCGCGAGGATGCGCTGCGCTCACGCGAGGAGAAGGACAGCCATTCGCTGTTGCGCGAGTACGCGCTCTCCGCGGAAGGCGCGCCGGTGCTCGAAGCGCAGGCGGTGCTGTCGAAGGAACTCGATGAACTCGGGGCGTGCCTGGCGCAGCTGTCCGAGCACCTGGAACTGCTGCCGATACGCGGCGCCGGCAGGCTGCGCCGCGCGCTCGATCTCGCGCGCGGGCGCCTGCTCGAACTGCTCGAGGGCATCCTGGCCTGGATTCCGCGGCAGGAGGGGCTCCCTTGTTTCGCGCCGGAGACCTTCTACGACGCGGAAAGCGACGGCGGCGGAGAAAGCGTGCTCGTCGCGCGCGTGTTGCTGCCGCACGAGTATCTGGGCCGCGCGTACTTCCCCGATCTCGACAGCGCCGTCTGCATCTCCGCGACGACCTGGCTGCGGGGCGGCTTCGAGCTGTCCGCGCGCTACCTGGGGCTGTGGCGAGCCGCCCATCCCGCCGAGAACGAACAGCGAGTGCCCGAGACGCTGGAGTACCTGCGCACGCCGGAGATCTTCGACTACGGACGCGTGCTCGTGCTCGTGCCGCGCGATGCTCCACTGCCGTCGTTGCAGGGCGGCGCGCCGTACTCCCAGTACGTGCAGCAGTTCGTCGCGCACCTGGCGGAGCGAACGCGCGGACGCATGCTCGTGCTGTTCACGAACGCGGATGCCTGCGTCGGCGCCGGGCGGCGGCTGGCGCCGTTCTTCGCCGCGCGCGGGATTCCGTTCTGGTATCAGCGCATGCCCGGCACCGGCAAGGAAGAGCTGGCGGAGCTGTTCCGCGAGCGGCGCGACTCGGTGCTGTTGGGACTCGACACCTTCTGGTACGGCGCCGACTTCCCGGGTGAGACGCTCGAGTACCTGGTCCTGGTGCGCCTGCCCTACGGCGTGCCCGATCGCTATCACCACGCGCAGTGCGCGAGCATCGGCGCCGACGAGCAGCGCCGGACGATCTACATGCCGCGCGCGCTGGCCAAGTTCCGGCAGGGTTTCGGGCGCCTGATGCGGCGCGAGACCGATCGCGGCTGCGTGTTCGTGCTGGACGGTCGGGCGCTCGAGCCGCGGCATCGCGTGTTCCTGTCCGAACTGCCGCTGCAGCAGCTCGCGGCGAGCCCCGAGCAGCTCGCGCGGTTCGTGCGACAGGATTCCGACACCTGCGTGCGTGAGGCGCTCTTGCACATGGGGCGCTGGGACGAGGTGCGTGAGCGCGGGCTCGACCGACCGCTGCGCGAAACGGCGCTCGACGCGGGTTCGGCACCGCGCGCGGCTCCGAACGCGGAAGGCGATGTCCCGTTCTGAGGTCGCGAAGATGAGCGAGTCGACGGCACTGCCGGGCTGGACCGAGATCCTCGTGCTTGCGCCGCTGGAGTGGCTGGAGCTGGTTGGCGAGCAGATCTGCAGCGCGACGTGCGCGAGCGTCGCATACGGCCCGCCTTCGCTCGGCACGCCCAAGGCCAGGGCCGGCTGCGACTACGTGCGGGCGTACGTGATCGACAGCATGGACACGGCCGCATGGCGCGCAGCGCTGCAGGCGCGTGTCGCGGCGCTGGCGAGCTTGACCGGCGCCCCGGAGCTAGCCGGCCTGGAGCTGCGCTTCCGGCGCCTGCCGCCGGAAGACTATGCGCGCTCGTGGGAGAAGGTGTGGCGCCCGTTTCGCGTCGGACGGCTCGCCGTCTTGCGCCCGACCGACTCCCGGACGCCACGGCCGGGCGAGATCGACTTGCGACTGGAACCCGGCGCGGTCTTCGGAACGGGCCGCCACGCGACGACGCGACTCTGCCTGGGGCTTTTGCAGCGGAGCGTGCGCGCCGGCGATCGCGTCCTCGACGCCGGCACGGGCACGGGGCTGCTCGCGGTCGCGGCCTGCAAGCTCGGTGCGCGCTCGGCGCTGGGCTTCGACATCGACCCGGCCTCAGTGCCGCATGCGCGGCACCTGGCCGCGAGCAACGGCTGCTTGGAGCGCACGACCTGGCGTTGCGGCGGCTTCGAGGTGTTGACGCGCGAGGATCGGTCCTTCGACGGCGTGATCGCGAACATCTACTCCGACATCCTGCAGGCGCACGCGCAGGAACTGGGCGAGCGACTGCGGCCGGAGGGCTGGTTCGTGTTCTCAGGCGTGCCCGAGGCTCACGCGCTCGCGACGCGCGCGGCCTTCGAGTCCGCCGGCCTGCGCGTGAGCGAGGAGCTCGTGCGCGGCCGCTGGCATGCGTTCGCGGGTCGCGCTTGCTAGCGGAAGAACACCCAGGTCACGACCAGGAAGATCGGAATCAGGATCCCAAAGGACCAAGCCATGTACCCGAAGAAGCTCGGCATGCGGACCTTGTTCTCCTCCGCGATGGCCTTGACCATGAAGTTCGGGCCGTTGCCGATGTAGGTGTTCGCGCCCATGAACACGCTGCCGCACGAGATCGCCGCGAGCAGCATCTCCGCGCCGGGCCCCTTCTCGATGAACGGCGCGAGGAAGGACCCCTCGGCCGGCACGCCAAGCTTGCCCGCGGCCGTCGCGGTGAACGTCAGATACGTGGGCGCGTTGTCGAGGAAGCTGGAGAGCATGCCGGACATCCAGAAGTACTGCCACGGCTCGCTGGCCGTGAAACCCTGGCCGAAGACTTGGCGCGTGCCCTGTCCCCAGGAGTTGAGGATCAGCAGCGCCGGCGCCATCGTCACGAAGATGCCGGCGAACAGGATCGCAACCTCGGCGATCGGTCCCCAGGTGAATTTGTTGTTCGCGCGGTTGGTCGACTGAGTCGTGAACCAGGCCGCGGCGCAGACCGCCAACATGGCGGCTTCCGGGGCCCCCATCGGCCAGGGCTTGCCGCCGGTGCCGATGCCCTCGCCCGACGCGTAGATCACGCCGACGATCGCGAGCAGCCACACGAAGTTCAGCATGCCGTCGATGCGGAACGGCTCGTGCTCCATCACGCGCTCGAGCTGCGGACCGGCGCGGCGCTTCTCCTCCTGGTTCAGCACGCGCTGGTCCCAGATGTTGAAGACCACGAGCAGGATCACGTTCACCAGCGCCCACTCCTTCCACAGCTGCAGCGTCCAGTCGAACGGCACGCCCTTGAGGAAACCGAGATAGAGCGGCGGATCGCCCAGCGGGGTCAGCAACCCTCCGCAATTGCTCACCGCGAAGATGAAGAAGATCACGATGTGCGTCGTCTTCTCGCGGCTCTTGTTCGCGCGCAACAGCGGGCGGATCAGCAGCATCGAGGCCCCGGTCGTGCCGATGAAACTCGCCAGGCCGGCGCCGATCGCCAGGATGGCCGTGTTCACGAGCGGCGTGCCCGACAGCGAGCCGCGGATGTAGATGCCGCCCGTGATCACGAACAGCGAGCCGAGGAGCACGACGAAGGACACGTACTCGTGCAGCTTCTCGCCCAGCACGTGGCCTCCGGCGGCTCCGTGCGCGAACAGCAGGTAGGCCGCCACGGGAACCGCGAAGAGCGCGGCCACGAGGGCGCGATTGCGGTTGTGCTCCCACCAGTGGTGCGCCACCAGGGGCAGCACGGCGATCGAGAGCAGGATCCCGAGGAACGGGATCACGGTCCATAGGCCGAGCGTTGCTCCCATGTCGGCCGCCGGGGCCGCGCTAGGAGCGGCCAGCGATACGGTGGGCAGCAGGGCCAGGGCGAGCGCTGCCGCCGACATCCGGGGGAGACGCGGAGGCGAGGTGAGGAGCTTCATGAGATAGGCAACCATCGGTGGGAACCGCCTTCGGGTTGAGTCCCAGGATCCGGACAGCCATGTCGCGGGAGAGCGGAATCGACGCGGGATCGCGATGGGACCGCGCGAGCGCCGCGAGCATGCCTGCGAGCCCGCGCTGGTTTCTACGAGGTTGCTTTGGTCATTGCGCACCCCGTTGGCGGATCCGGCGCTCAGTCGCTTTCGGTCAGCACTCGAGCGTCGACGACCGGGCGAACACTGCCGTGGTCGGCCGCCGCGGTCAGCCAGCCACGCGCGTGGATCAGCGTGGGATCGGCATCGTGCTCGTCGATCAAGTAGGCCCGCACGGCCTCGGCGCGCTCGAGCGCCAGGCGGGCGCTGCGGGCGTCGTCGGCATCGGCCTCGCCGTGGCCCTCGAGCACGAGCCGGCGCTTCCCGCCCGGCAGCAGCGTCGGCGCCATCAGATCGAGATAGTGCTTCGCCTTGGAGTCGAGTTCGGCCGTGCCGGGCGTGAAGATCGCGACGGACGGTTGCACGATCTCGAAGCGCGGCTCGAGCGCGTCCGCGGATGCGGCCCTCAACACCTCGAGCGCGGTCGCCTCGTCGTAGCCCTCTGCGGCGAGCGCGAGATCGTCCACCTGCGGCAGGCCGAAGCGTGAGCGGGCCTCGTTGTAGATGACGAGCTTCTCGCTGTTGCTCATCAGCCCGGGCATGCCGAGCGACTTGAGCCTGATGACGAACGCCCCGGACCCGCTCGCCAGCAGGGCGAAGTCGCGCTGGCGCGCCATCGAGACGAGCAGGATGAAGAACGTCAGGATCAGCGTCATCATGTCGCCGAACGAGACGAGCCAGGCCGGGATGGTTGGTTTCGGGTCCTCTTGGAAGGCCATCTGGACCTACTTGTCCGAGCGCATTTCGAGCGCGTTCGAGCGGGCGAAGGAGGGGGCCTGCACGCGCACCTGCACGGTGCGCTGGTCCCAGTCGGAACTCGCCGTGTTCAAGGTGCGCTGGTACTTGCGACCGAGCTCGACCTGAACGAGCGCGGGGGGGAACTTGCCGGTCTCCAGCAGGGCCTCGGCCGTCGACCGAGCGCGCTCGAAGGCGAGCGACCTGCGCTCGTCGGTGCCGCCTTCCGCGGAATCGGCGAATCCGGAGACAACGACGACGGACGGGTAGTGCTGGAGCACGTCGGCCAGGTTGCCCAACGACTTGCGCAGTGCCAGTGGAACGATCGACGAACCGGATTCGAAGGCCCCCTCCTCGGCAAAGGAGATCAACAGGCCGTCTCCGAGGTTGGTGAGATCCGCCTCGCAGTGCCCTGGCGCTGCCTTGAGCCCCATCTCCGCGACGTCCTTCGCCAGTCCCTCCGGCGGGCGCGTGTGCTTCTGAGACGAGCCGCGCACGAGGAAGTCGATCGTCAGCGGGTCGGGTGACTTGTCCCAGCCCGTGGGGACACGCTTGGGAGAAACGACGCCGCCCATGCCCTGGAAGAGGCTGTTGTGCGTGGTGCGCAGCGCGTCCTCCGGCTCCATCGTGGAGAAGGACATCAGCATCACGAAGAACGTGACCAGCAGCGAAACCATGTCCGAGAAGGTCACGATCCACTCCGGCGCTCCAACCGGCGGATCTTCCTTGAATGCCTGTTTTCCCATCGCCCCGAGTCCCCGGGGTCAGGCCGCCATGGTCGCGCGAACGCGCGGCGCGACGAAGCTGCCGAGTTTCTGCTTGATCAGGGCCGGCTTCTCGCCCTTCTGCAGCAGCATGATCCCCTCGATGATGAAGTAATTGATCTGGGCTTCCTGCTTGGAGCGCACGTCCAGCTTCGCCGCCAGCGGCATGAACACGACGTTCGCGGCCACGGCGCCGTAGAACGTGGTCAAGAGCGCAACGGCCATGCCCGAGCCGATCGCGGACGGATCGGACATGTTCGCGAGCATCTGGACGAGCCCCACGAGGGTCCCGATCATCCCGAAGGCCGGCCCATACGTGCCCATCGTCTCGAGCATCTTCTTCCCGTTCGAGTGACGCGCACGCATGTTGTCGAGATCCGCCTCGAGGATCTCGCGGATCGTCTCGGCCGGGAAGCCGTCGATCGCCAACTGCACGCCCTTGACGAGGAAGGGATCCTCGACCTTCTTCACTTCTTCTTCGAGCGCGAGCAGCCCGCTCTTCCTCGCCAGCGTCGAGAACTCGACGATCGTGGCGATCGTCTTCTTCGAATCGCGCGGCTTGAACAGGAACGCGCGCATGAACACCTTCGCGAAGTCCTTGATGTCTTCCATCGGGAAGCACATCAGCGTCACGAAGATCGACCCGCCACCGACCATCAGGACGGAGGGCGTGTCCCAGAACAGCATCAGGCTGCCCCCGATCAGGATCGAGTAGAGCAGCAGGCCGATCGCCGCGAAGATGCCGATGAGGCTGGTGAGGTCCAAGGTAGGAGCGGGGCCGGGGGAACGTCGGGCGAATTGCCCACGAATGCGACCCTTATCGATCGCCCCGACCATCCCCTTGAGCCGCCCCCCCGGTGCGAGCCAAGAGCCCGGGGCAGGGTGCCCTTGGGCACCAACGCGCCCTCACCCGTGCAGCAGGCCCGCGGCGGCCAGGCCGGCGAACACCGTGCCTAGCAGGGCTTCGCCGGCGATGAATCCCGAAGCCAGCGGGATCAGGTACTTCTCGGCAGTCTGCGGACTCGAGCGCTGCCAAATCTCGCCAACGATGCCACCGAGGGCCATCGTTGCGACGACGCTGAACGGCACCAGCATGCCGATCCCCATGCCCGTCGGCGACGGCAACAGCCGACGCAGCTCCGCCTTCTGCTCCAGGACCGTCAGCAGGATCCCCAGCAGCGTGAACACGATCAGCGCGACGAACGCGCTCTGTGGCACGGCCTCGACGCCGCCGGCGAGGATCTTGGCGAAGCCCTCCCACTTCTTGGAGATCGGCGAAGTCAGCGTGCCGGCCTGCACTTCGGGCCGCAACAGCGGATAGATCAGCGATACCGCGAGAGCGCCGACCGGGATCGCCATCAACTGGATGTAGGTCAGGTAGCGCGGCGTCGTCCCGAGGATGTGGCCGGCCTTGTAGTCCTGCATCAGGCCTTCCGATTCCGCGCAGACCGAACCGGTGACGCCGCTCGCGACCATGTTCGCGCTGATGTCGCCGGGCTTGATCATCCCGAACACGCCCTGCATCAGGTTCGACAGCGCGCTGATCGGACCCCAATTCGTCTCCCCCAGCACGCGCAGGCCGACCAGCATCAGCGGCAGGCTGAGCACGATGGCGAGGGCGGTCTGCCACCAGGCCTGCCCGAGGCTGTAGTGCTGGAACGCGATCAGGCCGACGGCCAGCACCGGCACGCCGATGGCCACCCAACGCAGCGGAAAGTCGCGCGCGTCCGAAGTGGGCCCGGTCAGTTGCTGGAACGTGCGCCGCAGCACCTTCCACTTCAGGAAAAGCGCCGTCAGGCCGCCGGCCGTGAGCATGCCCGTGGCCGGCCACATCACCCACAGCAGCACGTCGTTGCGCTTCCAGCCTTCCTTCAGGATCGCGTGCTCGACGAGATAGCTCGGCGTGATGCACCAGGCGAGGATGCCGCCGACGATCATGCTCAGCGTCACGCGCAGACCCACGATCATCCCGGAGCCGAGCGAGAGCCAGCCCAACTCGAGCCCGGCACCGACCTTTTGAAAGTGCGGCACGAACGAGAAGTGCACTTCCTCCGCGATCGACTTGCCGCCTTCGAAGAGGCGGTGCAGGTTCGCGGCGACGAACCGCGCGGCCGACACGAGCGCGGCGAGAACCATCGCCAGCGCGGACAAGCGCGCCTGGGGTCCACGCGAGTCGAGCACGATCATCGTCTGCGCCGCGGCAATGCCGTCGGGGAACGGCAGCTTCTCGTCCACCACGTAGTGCTGTCGCATCGGCACCGCCAGCAGCACGCCCAGGCATCCGGCGAGGCTCAACCAGATGAAGCTCTGCAGCGGCGAGAGCGAGATGTCGATTCCCAGCGCTTCGTCGAAGGACAGGAGATCGAAGGCCACCATCAACGTGCACAGGAAGGCGGTCTGTCCGGCCGCCGTGCCCGCCGTCTCGATCAGGTTGTTCTCCCAGCGATTGAAGTTGCGGAACACGAGCCCCAGCGCGAGGAAGCCGAGGAAGGCCGAGACGACCGAGATGTTGGGGCCGAAGCCGAGCTTCAGCACGACATACGGGTACGAGCTCGCGATGATCGCGGCCACGACGATCGAGACGAGGACCGCGCGCAGCGTCAGCTCGCGTGCTCCCGCCGGTTTCACGCCCACGACGCCGCCGATTCCAACCGTCGAGCTGTTCGAGCTGCTCATGCGCGCAGGCTAACCGACCGCCTCGGCCGAGAGGAAGGCGCGCCGATCGGCACCTGCCGATTCGCCGACCGCATCGCGAGCCAGCAGGCGCTCCCCGAACCGAAGGCTTACTTCACCACCGCCGCCTCGAGCCGCTCGACGAGCTCCTTGCGCTTGGCATGGCTGGCGTCGGCTTCCGCCGTGGCCGCCAGCGCCGCCCGCGCGAGCTCGAGCGCAACGGCCGTGTGTCCGGCCTTCTCCTCCACCTGCGCGAGCTGCGTCTGCGTCGTCAGCGTGTTCGCGTGCGCGTCGCCGAGCACGCGCCGTCGCGCGGCGAGCGCTTCGCCCAGCGTGACGCGGGCCTCGTCGAGCTGGCCGGCCCCCTGCTGCCAGACACCCAGGTTGTGCAAGGCCCGCAGCGCGTCGGGATCGTCGGCTCCACGCGCCGCGCGACACAGCTCGAGGTGCAGGCGGCGCGCCTCCCCTTCTTCCGCGACCTTGCCGCCCTTGCGACAGTAGGTCGCGACGTTGAGCGCACCGGTCAGCGTCTGCGGGTGTGCGGGCCCGTAGACCTCGCGACAGCCGGCCAGGAACTCCCGACCGACCGCGATGGCCTTGTCGAACTCGCCGCGCTGTTCGTGCAGGCGCGCGAGATTGCCGAGCGACGACAAGGTGTTCGGGTGCTTCGGTCCGAGCACCTCGAGCGCGAGCTTGCGAGCGCGCTCTGCTTGCGGCGCGGCGCGTTCGAGGTCCTTCGCTCCGATCAGCAAGATTCCGTAGCTGACCTCGAAGAGCACCGTCTGCTCGTCGCGCTCGCCGTGCGCGGCCCGTGACTTCTCCAGGGCGTCGGCCATCAGTTCGACGGCGACGGCATGGTGCTCGAGGTCCATCTCGCAGTACGCGAGGTTGTTCTGTGTCGACAGCGTCATTGCGTGCGCGGGTCCGTTCACCTCGCGTCGGCCCGCCAGCGCCTGCTCGAAGAGGAGGCGCGCCTTCTCGAACTGCTTGCGCGCGCGCCAGGCAATCGCGAGATCGTTCAGCGCCGCGAACTCGCGCTCGCTGCCCGCCCCATGCGTCGTGCGAGCCAGCTCGAGCGCCAGCAGCACGAGCGGCTCGGCGCGATCGATCTCGCCGCGGCGCAGGTACACGTTGCCCAGCGCGCTGGCCAAGCGTGCGCGCGCGTCGGGCTCCAGCTTCTCGCTGCTCGTCACGTGCTGGGCGCCGAGCGCGAGCACCTCGCTGATCGTCAGCTCCGCACCTTGCGCCTCTTCGGGGGTCGCGCTCCGGAACAATTCGATCAGGTAGTCGGTCACGCCGTCGGCGGCGTCGCGCTCGGATTCGGCGTGCACGAGAGCTTCGATCGCCTTGGCTCGTTCGGCCAGGGCGGCGGCCGCCTCGTTGCGCGCGCTCTCCTCCGCGTGGTTCGCGCGCTCCTGTTGCTCGCGCGCCTCGGAGAGCGCGACGTCGAGCTGCGCGTTCTTCTTGGTCATCGCGCTGACCGCCCTGCTCTCCTGCACCGCCCAGGACGTCGGCAGACCGATCACCAGCAGCGCGCCCAGCCCGAGCGAGGCGGCGGTGGTCGGGTGCCGCTGGATCCAGCGCCGCGCGACCAACCAGGCCGGCAGCGGGCGGGCGGCGATCAGTTCGCGCCGCGCCACGCGCTCCAGATCGGCCGCCAGGGCTCCCGCGCTCTCGTAGCGGCGCGCCGGGTCGCGCTCCATGGCGGTCGAAACGACGAGCTCGATGTCGCGTCCCAGCCTGGGATCGCGCCTGCGCAGCGGCACCGCCGCGCCGGACAGGATGCGCGCGCGCAGCTGCTCTGTGTTGGCTCCTTCGTGCGGCAGTTCGCCGGTCAGCAATTCGTACAGCGTCACCCCGAGGCCGTAG
>Ga0194132_10010141_pt1 | contig 12635 bp, 5 predicted proteins | sample TA2KigOf80mmetaG_FD_148612 | JGI IMG/M metagenome (GOLD analysis project Ga0194132, IMG submission 148612) | Freshwater microbial communities from Lake Tanganyika, Tanzania - TA2015054 Kigoma Offshore 80m | ecosystem: Environmental > Aquatic > Freshwater > Lake | place: Tanzania: Lake Tanganyika... | reverse complement strand
TACCGTCAGCACAGGGGACTGAGCACGAACAATCGCTATCAGTATTTCACTTGGTACTTTTACCTTGTACCACGCTGATCACACATTTTCTGCAAATATGCCCATTCTCGGCCAAAAGAGGCGTTGCGCCGTACAAAAACAAACGACGCGGCAAGGCCTGTAACGGCTATCAGCAGTCCAAAGGCGAACACCACAGTGCCGACTGTCGCGAGCATGATAAACGAGCTGCTGGTGGGGAAGATAACCATGGGGTGACGCCCGGCGAGGCACTAGTGCCAATCGTGCGATTTGGGCAGCCTGGAAGGCACGTCAACGGGCTCCATGTGCGCCACGATCATGTTGACGTTGCCGTCATCCGACCGTGAAATCCGGCCGCTGGCCTTGATGACCGGGCTCCGCAACGTGTTCCTGTACACCTGGAACACCTCCGGCCTCACGATGAGCTGCGTGTAAAAATGCTCGTCCTCGATGGTGATGAAAGTCGTCCACTCGGCGCCGCGCGGGTGCTGCCTGGCCACGACCATGCCGGCGACCGAGGCGTACTGGCCATCCCTGGCGTTTTCCACCTGCTGCGTCGTCCAGACATTCCTCAGCCGTGGCCGCAGGAACTCCATGAGGTGTCCCTGGGGGTATATCTCCAGGACGATGTACTCTCCCAGCGCCTTTTCATAGGGCGAGAAGTCGGGAAGGGCAGGGACATTCATGTCCATGTTCAGCGGCAGGCGCAGCTGGCTGGCGGACGGGCCGTCATAGAGCGCGGCCTCCCACAGGGCCGTCTTCCTGTTGCGCGAAAGCGAGTCGAATGCGCCTGCGAAGACGAGAGATCTCATTGCCGACGGTTTGAGGCTGAGGCGCTGAACGAAGCGGCCTATGCTGTCAAAGCGGCCGTTTTGCCGGCGCTCATCCACAATGCGCCTGGCGGTAGCCTCGCGGATATCCTTGACGAACCGCAGGCCCATGAGCATTCCGTTTTCAAGCGGGCGGCATTCTACCTCGCTGGCATTGATATCCGGGTTCAGGTACTGCACGCCGAAGCGCCTGGCATCTTGCTTGATCACCTCTCGCGGGTAGAAGCCCATAGGCAGGTTGTTCATAAGGGTAGTGAAGAATTCGAGCGGATAGTGGGCCTTTAGCCACGCCGCCTGGAGGGCGTTGATTGCGAAGGCGTAGCTGTGGCTCTCCGGGAACATATAGTGGCCGTTGACCATTCCCCAGGTCTTCTCCGCGGCCTCCGGGTGGACCCCCTTGAGGGCCGCTCCGGCCATGAACCGCTTCTTGTACATCTCCAGCAGGTGGGCGTTGTTCGGCTTGGCGAAGGCGCGCCGCACCTGGTCCGCCTCCGAGGTGGTCATCCCCCCCACGTCCGCGATTACCTGCACCACCTGCTCCTGCCATACGATGATGCCGCAGCCTCGCTCCAGCGCGCGCGCCTGGAGCGGGTGGTCATATTCCCATTTGATTTCCGGGCGCCGGTAGCGCGTGATGAATGTGCTTACAGCGCTGCCCTGTACGCCTACTCCGGGCCTGATGAGGGCAACCTGGTAGGCCATGTCTTTCAGGTTACGCGCCTTGAACCGGATGGAGGTCTTTATCTGGGCGGGTGACTGTATGAGGAACACGCCGATAGTCTTGCCCTGGTTGATCATGTCATACAGCTCGGGATCGTCCGACCCGGCGCGGCTGAGGTCCGGGCGCTTGCCGGTGCGCTGCTCCACCAGGGTGAGGGTCTCATCCATCTGGTCAAGGACGGGCAGAGACAGGACATCTATCTTGGCGAAGCCGGCATCGTCCACGCTGTCCTTGTTCCAGTCCATGATGAAGCGCCCTTCGATTGCGCTCCTGCGCACCGGCACCATTTCAGGTATCGGCGATGAGCTGAGAATCATACCGCCCACGTGCTGCCCCAGGGCCTTCGGCGCCTGCAGGAGCTGGGGCGCGACTTCGATGAGGTCCCTCCAGCCGGGCGAGTCCACTTTTTGGGCAAAGTCGGCCATCTGGAGCATCTCTGCCCGGAGGTCGCCGGTGTGGATGCTGTTTGCCAGGCGGCGCAGCGCCTCGCTCGGGAGTCCCAGCGCCTTGCCGACGTCTGCGATGACTCCCTTTATCCTGTAGGTGCTTATCGCCCCCACCAGGACTGCCCGCTCCTGGCCGAACTCCTTGTGGATGCGCTCAATGAGGGTCTCCCGCAACTGCCTTGGGAAGTCGAGGTCGATGTCCGGGAGGGATGTCATGTCCTCCGGCAGGAACCTCTCCAGTGTGAGATCGAAGGCCGTGGGATCGACGTGGGAGATGCCGATAAGGTATCCGGTGAGCAGCGCAACGGAGGAGCCCCGGCCGCGGCCTGGAGGGCGGTTTTCCATGGGTGTCTCGGGGGGAGTCAGCCCCTTTTCTATCATGATGCGGTGCGCGATCTGCGAGATCTCGCGGTACAGGAGAAGGAAGCCGAAAAGCTTGTGCTTCCGGAAGAGATAGAACTCGTCATTCAGCCGGTTGTGCACCTTCTCAGGGACTGTGCCGTACCGCCTCTGGGCGGCCTCGTTGCACAGCAGCCTGAGATACGTTTCTGGGGTGTAGCCCGGAGGCACTGCAGGCTCAGGGAGCCCGTACCCCAGGTCTTTCGACAGGTCGAACTCGCACATCTCCGCAACGGTCAGTGTATTTCGCAGGGCGTCAGGGCGCTCCTTGAAGATCCTGGCCATGTGCTCCGGGGAGCGCAGGTAGAAGTTCTCGTTGGGCTTCAGCAGGTCGATGCACTCATTCAGGGTGCAGTTGTTCCTCACTGCGGTAAGGATATTCTGGAGCTTGTGCCGCTCCGGGACGTGGTAGTAGACGTCGTTCGTCGCCAGGAGGGAGATGTTGAGACGGTCCGCAATTTCGATGAGCTTGCGGTTGCGGGAGGTGTCCCCATACACCCTGTTTTGCTGCAGGCCGATGTAGACCGAGCGCGGGCCGAAGGCGTCTGCATATTCCCGGAGGAGGGCCTCGGCATCCCCGGTGTGGCCCCTGGTAACCAGGCGTGAGACGGCGCTGTCGGCGCAGCCTGTGATGAGGACCAGCCCGCCCGCGTGGGCCGGGACCAGGCGAGGGTCCAGGAGGGGGTTGCGCCGGTCCACGGAGTTGGCCGTGGTAAACATGCGGGAGAGGTTGGAATAGCCTTCCCGGTTTTTGGCGAGGAAGGTGAGCCTGGAGCCGTCGGTGAGTGTGATCTGGCCGCCGGTGATTGGGCGCACGCCGAGGTTATGCGCAAGCCGTGCGAACTCGAGCGCGCCGCACAGGTTCGTGTCCGTAAGGGCGAGGGCGGCATACCCGAGTCCGGCGGCGCGCGCCAGCAGGTCGTGGAGGTGGCTGGCGCCCTCCCCGAAGGAGTAGAAGCTTCTGACCCGGAGCTCAACGTAGGAACTCATATGGAGTGGCTAGTAGGACTGCTCGAACCATTCGCCGGTGCCCAGGTCCTGGAAAACGGTAATGCAATTGCCGTCCGAGCAGCCCAGCTTGTAGTACAGCCGCTCCACCGGCTGGGCCATCCACCAGAGCTTTATCTTCCAGGAGTCCAGGACCGACGAGATGCGGACGGTGCGCTCTCCAACATGTAGCCTTTTGGGTATGGCGGCGCCCTCCAGCACCTTGAGGGGAGACGGGCGCTGGAGCGTTTTCACGGTGCTCCCGGCGCTCGGGTCCACGGACACCTGTATGGCCCTCATCTCCGGGACCGGGTGGGCAGGGTGGATAGGGAGGATGTGGTACAGCGCGGACCGCTCCTTTGTGCGGGCGCGCAGCAGGCGGTCTATCTCCGCCAGGTCGCGTTTTATACCGTTAGCGCGGGGGACAAGGCCATCCTGCCTGCTGGGCTCTCCACGGAAGTCGGACAGGGTGACGGCAACGGTCTCAAACGGGCCGTCCGGCCGGTCTGCCCCCAGGGTGCCCTTGACGATTTCGAACGCGCGGGCGGCGTCTCCGATGCCTTCGCGGAGGTGGAATGTCTTTGACCAGGTGGGGGTGTTTGCCCTGCTGCACTGGATGACGGTCTTTACTGGGAATTTGCCGCGCATTTCCGGCCTGCCGAACGCCTTCCGGAGCAATACGTCAAGAGCGGAGAGCAGGGTGTCCATGGAGCTTACCTCGTACGGGAAGCCAAGGCTCTCGGTAACCGACTCTTCCGGCTTCATGGGGATGACGGGGCGGTTGTCTGTGCCGTTGGCGAGCTCCCAGATGAGCTTGCCCTGTGGGCCGAACTGCGATTGCAGCGGCCCGACGCCGATATCGGCGACGTCTCCCAGCCGGTCCAGGTGCAGCATGTGGAGCCTCTGGCGTATTTCCATGTCCACGGGCAGGCAGTCTACAGGGAAGCTGCGGATGAAGGCCGCGGGACCATCCGGCGCCTTGTATGCGCCGCATGGGGCAGCGACGCCGGCGGCCAGGTACGCCACGAACTTGTTGGGGCCGGTCCCGATGCGCGCCCCGAAGGGCGAAGGGACTGCGTTGCAGAACGTGGCGACCATGCGCGCGGTTTCGCCGTAGAGGAGCTCCATCCCATCCATCTCAGCGTAGGCAATACCCACCTCTGCCTGTTCCACGGCAGGGTTGTAGCGCAAAAGGGAGACCAGGATGTCATTGAACGCCTTCTGGTAGTGGTCGTCGTCGGCCTCCACCACGTGCACGTTCGACCAGGATGAGAGCGCCTCGCTCAGGCGGCCGCCCCTGTGCAGCCCTTTGAGGTCAGGGGAGAAGTCTACGATCTCGTTCTCCTTTCTTGCGGTGCGCGCGACGATCACGCTTTTGCCCTTGAGGTCCGGGCGGCGCTGCAGCTCCACCTTGAGGGGGAAGTGAGTTATGAGGACACACGCTATGGGCATGGCACCGCTAGTTAATACAAACGTTCTATTTCCAACATAAAGAACAAATGTTTTAACACGCAAGGGAGTTGACCGGCAGTTTTGAGGCAAAAAGTGTTTAGCAGAAGTTTAAGAAACGGTAGGAGCAGGAGGCAGGCTGTGCGGGATCAACAAGCAGCCATTGCATTAACTTCCCAATCGGTTAGAATGGATTTTCACGAAATATTGTGCTTGAGCATTAAATTTCAGGAACAAGGACTGTTTTTCATGAGAAGAGGCAATAGCATCAAGTTTTCAGGGCCAGTGACCGTATTTCGGGAACGATGGCTTCCAGAGAGTGCCACGCCTGCTGGTTACAGCGCCCTTGTAGAAGCCTATGACCTCTCCGCGCCTTTGCCACGCACCCTTGCCGCCATTGGCGAGCGCCACAGGGTGATAGAAAAGGACGGTTGGCGCATCCTGACACCGCGCCACGCGCCCCACCCAACTCTGGAAGGGCATCTGACATTTGCGCTCAAGTACGAAGGGTTAGACCTCGCCATTCTCAAGCGCCTCATTCTGGCCATTGGCCCCGGGGCCTTTGAAGCACTGGTGCGTGCTAGACCCACGGGCGTGTACTCTCGCCGCTTATGGTTTCTCTACGAGTGGCTGACAAGCACACGCTTGGACCTCCTGGACGCAACTACGGGCCGCTACGTCTCGGTGGTTGACACCGATCTGCAATGGGCTGCCTCTGGGGCTAACTCCCCTCGGCATCGAGTCAGAAACAACCTACCCGGCATACCCGGCTTCTGTCCTATGGTGTTTCGTACCGAGACTTTGGACCGATACGTTGCACTTGGGATGCAACAGCGCGCTCTGGAGGCCGTCGCAGACGTTCCGCGCGACATAATTGCCCGGACCGCCGCATTCTTGCTCCTTAAAGACTCGCGTGCAAGCTATGCGATAGAGGGAGAGCGGGCCCCCCATGACCGGATGCAACGTTGGGCGCGCGCCATTGGCGAAGCCGGCAAAAAGCCCCTTGAGCTCCGGGAATTGCTGCGGCTGCAACGTATCGTCATAGGAGATGCCCGCTTCGTGCGGTTGGGGCTGCGGACAGACGGAGGATTCGTGGGGGAGCACGACCGCGACACGCGAATGCCGCTGCCGTACCACATCAGTGCCAGGCCCGAGGACCTGCCGTCCCTTGTCAATGGGCTCATTGCTTTCGAGAAAGGCGCCGTCCAGCAGCTCGACCCCGTCATCGCGGCAGCGGTACTGGCTTTTGGGTTCGTGTATGCCCACCCCCTGGAGGATGGGAACGGCCGGCTCCATCGCTATCTTATCCACCACGTGCTTGCCCAACGCGGCTTCAACCCGCCCGGAGTCGTATTCCCGGTGTCGGCTGCTATTCTGGATCGGATCGAGGAGTATCGCAGAGTGCTTGAGGACTATTCGGCCCGTCTCCTGCCGGTGGTCGATTGGGAACCCACCGCCGAGTCCAATGTTCGAGTCCTAAACGACACAGGAGACTTCTACCGGTTCTTTGATGCGACGCCACACGCGGAGTTTCTATACGCCTGCGTCCAGCAGACCGTCGAGGAGGACCTTCCTAAAGAGACAGACTTCTTGCGCCGCTACGACCGGTTCCGCAGCCAGGTGGCGACAATTGTAGACATGCCGGACATGACGTCGGACCTGCTTTTCCGGTTCCTCCGTCAGAACGATGGGCGCCTTTCCAGGAGGGCGCGTGAAAGGGAGTTCAGCGCGCTGACAGACGCCGAGGCAGGGCAGATCGAGGACGCTTACCGAGAGGCATGGCAGCGGAGCGATTAGGGCACGACGCTCGCGGCACGATCAACGCAAGACCGCCAACTGCCCAATATAGGAATACGGGACTGATCAGGCAACGTTGAAGTGCTGCCGGTAACATACCATTGGAACTCAGGCGGGCTCTTCGCCCCAGACGCGGGCGAGGGTGGCCTGTATCTTCCTCTCGAAGCGCGCGATGAGCTCGCGGTTGGCGGCGACGAGCGCCTGCTCGGCCTCGATCTCGGCGACGATGGCCTGCTGGACGGGGAGAGGCGGGAGGGGGATCCGGAACTCTCCAAGTAATTTACCGTTGATTCCAGCCTGACCTATCCATTTATTCGCACGCTCAAGGAAATCACCTCGTACCCATGCGGCATGGAGGCTGATTGCTAAAAAGTGACTATCGCAACGTTCTTGTTTAACACGTATACGAGTCATGTGATTCGAGTAGCCGCCGCGTATTGCTTCCTTGATAAGGCAGGTCTTGCCCACCAGTTCCTTACTATTAGTGTTATTAAAAAGGACATCACCAGGCTGTAGTATGAAGTCCTCCCTCCCTAGGAATTCATCTTCCTCGATGCATTTGACGCCATTCCAAGTGAACTCGCCAAACTCTGTGACATTCATGGGGCGTATATGTGGCACACCATTCGTTTCAACGCTTGATTTGCCACTGGCGAAACCTGCCTTGACCTCTCGGGAAAGGTCAGCAATGGCTACCACCGGCCATTCCGGCTTGACTGGTATCTGAGGCCGGTAGTTGTCCACCACCGCGCGCGCGCCGTCGATGACCTTCTGGTAGCCCTCGATCTCCGATACGATCTCCTTTTGCAGGTCTAAGGGAGGGAGGGGAATTGTCACTGACTGCACGTCTGTCTGATTAATACTGGGGTAAGCGCCTTTCCCCATCATACCCACCATTTGGTCGACCGCCTTGTCATGACGCAACATATCAATAAGAAAATTCGGAAGGACCCGCTCTGCCTTGGATCGTAGGACGGCGAAACCAGTTGAAGCCACCGCCCTTTCCGGAACCTCCGTAAGAATTGTGAAAGCTCTTAGATTCGGACGTACAGTAGAAATTAAAACGTCACCTTTTCTCACCGGCCGGCGCGCTCTATCCGGTGCTTCAAGCGTGGCTATCCTATTTGCGCCAAGGAATTTTCCTGATCGGTTTTCAACGCAGGAAATATCGATATAGTTGAAAAATGAATTGGAGTACTGTTGCGACGGATTTACTGACTCGGGATTGATCTCGCATATGTCGGCAACTGTGGCATATGGAAAGTCTGACGACGCAGCTCCCCCCTCCCTATACCGCTCCCCGCTCAGGTTGTACTCGCCGTTTGCCGCGATCTTCTGCTCGGGCACGATGAGGCCGCGGGTGAGCTGGAGGTCGGCGGTAGGTTGGCGGGTGCGGAGGGCGTGGAGGTAGGACTTCAGCTCGGTTTTAACCTGGGGAAGGTCGTTCTTGGCTATCTCCCGGCGCTGGGCGCCGAGGCTGAGGCCGTCGTTCTCGACCTTGAAGAAGGCGATGGTGTCCGCCTTGCGGGCGAGGGACTTGTCCAGGATAAGGATGGAGGTCTTTACGCCTGAGTATGGGTTGAAGATGCCCGCGGGCAGGGAGACGACGGCGACGAGGTAGTTTTCGACGAGCATCTTCCTCAGCTGCGTGTATGCCGTCTGGCTCTGGAAGATGATGCCTTCCGGGACGATGATTCCGGCGCGGCCGTTCGGGCGAAGGTGTTCGGCGATGTAGTCGACGAACAGCACTTCGCTGCGCTTGGCCTGGATCGAGAACCGCTTGTGGGGCTTGATGCCGCCCTTCGGCGACATGAACGGCGGATTGGCGAGGATGACATCGAAGGCTTTGTCCCAGTTGTCTTCCTGGGTAAGTGTGTCGTATTCCTCAACGCGCGGATCCGGGAAGCGGTGAAGGTACATGTTAACAAGTGACAGCCGTACCATGTCGGGCGAGATGTCGTAGCCCGTGAAATTCTTGCCCAGGCGCTCCCTGTCCTCCGCGCTCAGTGTGTCGCGTCCCCGAGCGTCGGTGTTGGCCTGCAGGATGTGCTTGTAGGATGAGATGAGGAAGCCGGCCGTGCCGCACGCCGGGTCGAGCACGGTCTCGTTCTTCTTCGGATCGACGATGGACACGATGAAGTCGATGATGTGCCGTGGGGTGCGAAACTGGCCCGCATCGCCCTGGGAACCGAGGACTGAGAGCAGGTACTCGAAGGCGTCGCCGAGTTTCTCCGAGTGGTCGTAGGTGAACTCGTCGATGATCTTCAGGAACGCCCTGAGCGTCTCCGGGTCCCGGTAGGGCAGGTAGGCGTTTTTGAATATATCCCGAAAGAGCGACGGAAGGCCGGGGTTTTCGGGCATTTTGGCAATGCCCTCGTCGTAGAGCTTCACAACATCGTGGCCGCCGAGGCCGGAGCGCATGAGCTTTGCCCAGCCGTAACGCTCGAAATCGTTCGCGAAGAATTTTCGCTTCCCGCCGAGCGATTCGGCGTCGGCGTCGATGTCATCCATGAACTTGTAGATCAGGGCGACGGTGATCTGTTCTACCTGGGACTTGGGGTCGGGGACCTTGCCCACGAGGATGTCGCGGGCTGTATCGATGCGGCGTTTCGTCTCGGAATCAAGCACTGGCGTTCCTTCAGGCGGCGAACTGCGTCAGAGAGACGTAGTCCTTGATATATTCGGGAACCAGGGCGCGGTACTTGTCAGGCACGGCCCTGAAGTCGCGCGTGGAAAACACCGGGTTCGTCGCCAGGTCGGTGTACTGCTTGTTGTCGATGATCTCCCGCACGCGGGTGCTGGTGACGTATGCCTTGAAATATGTCCTGATGGCCGGAATGGATTTGACGTCTGCCGGCTTGTAGTCGGCCACGAACTTCGAGAACTCCTCTTCGAGCAGCTCGTCCCGGGACTTGAATCGCGGGATGAGGCGGAACACCTTTTCCAGTATTTCCCGGAGCGTCAAGCGGCGGTCAACGTCCGCGGCCATTTGCAGCTTGTCGAGCGTGTAGTACTCCTCGGGCTTGTAGAATACCTCGCGATTGACGTAGTCGATCACGCGGTCCCACTGGCCCGCCTCGACCGCTTTCGCGATCGTGCTGTCCGCGCGCATGGCATCTTCGAACCTCTCGAAAAACATCCGGTCGATCTTCATCCCCTCGGGGCCGATCTGCTGCTCGCGAATCGTCGAGAGAATATCCTCGCCGCCGTGCTCGTAGGTTTCGGCGTACACCACGGGGCCGGTCGGGACGGCGTCTTCGCGCGGCTTGCCTTTTGGCTTCGGCAGCTTCAGCACCTGATCGTACTTGAACTCCTTCTCAAAGTACTCGCAGTTGGCGAAGAAGTCGAAGAGTTTGAACGACGTTTCCAAGGGCTTTGCGACGCCGCTCCTGACGCTTTCGTCCATGAGCTGATCGAGGAAGTTTTGAGTGCGGGTACCGCGGCCTTTGATCTGGATAAAGTCCGTAGGCGAAAAGATCGGACGAAAGAGGCCCAGGTTGAGGATGTCGGTGCAGTCGTAGCCAGTGGTCATCATGCCGACGGTGACGCAGATGCGGGCCTTGCTGGTCTTGTACTCCGGCAGGAAGTTCGCGCAGCCAAGGAGATTGTTGTTGCTGAAGTTTATGGCGAACTGCTGGGCATCGGCCACCTGCGACGTCACCTGGACGGCGAAGTCCGACTGGTACTTGCCGGGGAACATGCGGTCCGCCATCTGGTTGAATATCTGCGCGAGCTTGGCGGCGTGCTTCTGGCTTACCGCGAAGACGATCGACTTGCCGATCTCCTGGCTTACGGGGTCGAGAAGCGCGTTCTCCAGGAAGGTCTTGCAGAAGACCTTGTTGGTGGCGTCTGCGAAGAAGCGCTTTTCAAACTCGCGCTGCTTGAAAGTCTCTTCGTGGTCCTGACCTTCCTCGTCTGTGAACGACACCGCGAAGCCCTGTTGGGAAAGCAGGTCTGTCGTGATGCCGGTGCGGGCGTCCACGACCGTCGGGTTGATCAGGTATCCGTCCTTCACGCCGTCGGTCAGCGTGTACTTGAAGGTCGGCTGGCTGTTCTCGCACCCGAAGGTGCGGTAGGTATCCAGGAGCTGGCGGCGCTCCGCCTCGCCGGGGTCGCGGACGGCCGGGCTGGTGGCCTCAAACCTTTTCAGATAATCTCGCGGCGTGGCGGTGAGGCCGAGCTTGTACCCGACGAAGTACTCGAACACAGCGCGGGCGTTGCCGCCGATTGAGCGGTGCGCCTCGTCCGATATCACGAGATCAAAGTCCGTCGGCGAGAACAGCTGACGGTACTTGTTGTTGAATAGAAGCGACTGGACGGTGGTGACGACGATATCGGCTTTGCGCCACTCCTCGCGCTTTTCCTTATAGATGACCGTATCGTAGTCGGCGGAAAGGAGTCCCGCGAACGCCTTCCTGGCCTGGTCCTCCAGCTCTATGCGGTGGACCAGGAAGAGGACGCGCCCGGCGTTCCCGGTGCGGAGGAAGAGCTTGATGACGGCGGCGGCGGTGAGCGTTTTGCCTGTTCCGGTGGCCATCTCGAACAGGAAGCGCTCCTTGCCTTCCCTAACCGCGGCCTGAAGGCTCTTGATTGCCTCGACCTGGTAGGGGCGGAGAAAACGGAGTTTGTTTGTCTGAACGTACCCCTTGCGCTCCGCCGCGTTCTTCCACCCGGCCTCCGAAGCGTAGTTTGGCCTCTGGGTCAGGACGATATAGTCCTCATCGACCTCCTCCAGTAGCAGGCGATGTGGGTCGGGGATGACCTTTCGGTAACCTTCCATCGATGTGGGAGTTGGAAATGCCGTGACGATCTGCGGGTTACCCTGTTCGAGGTCCCAGAAGTAGTGCGCATTGCCGTTCGAGAGGATCACAAAACGGCAGTATTGGGAATTTGCGTACTTGCGTGCCTGCTCCTTTCCGATCAAGGGGTCTTTCGACTCGGCCTTGGCCTCCAGGACGATGATAGGTGCGCCGCGCTCATTGAGAAGGAGGAAGTCTACGGCGCCGCGCTTGACCTTCTCAAAGTCGCTACCCAGAGCGTCTATGGCGTGGGTCTGGACGGCGACGCCGGCTTCGAGCTGGATGTTTGCAGGGCCACTGGAATCGGGGAAGAAACGCCAGCCAGCCGCCTCCAGGAGCTTGTTAATTTTGATCCTTGCAGCAGCTTCGTTGGTCGCCATCCATATATCCTTGCGCCAGTTATGCAGACGCACAGGGAAATCAAAAACAGGGCGATCTTGGTATGCGACATAAGGTCGCCTGAATCTAAAGCCAAGCCCTGCTGGTGATGGACATAATAGTAGGGGCTCAGGAACAAAACAAGGGGGTTGTGCGCCGAATCTGATCGGACGGACATGGTGGGGCAGGCCGAGCAGCGAAGGCCCCCAAAACGCAAAAACGCCTCCGCCGCACAACGATGCGACGGAGGCGTCTAAGTGTTTCTGGTGGAGACGGGGGAGGGTCGAACTCCCCGTCCAAGAGGGCCCCTGACCAGGACTTCTACAGGTTTAGCTGATTTTCAGTTCTCGCCCCCGCGGCTCCCGATCAGCACGGGACTCCGCAAGGGCCAGCCGATGTTTCTTTTGTCCTGGGTATCGGCGTCCTTCGGACAGCATCCCGATTTGCGTCGCCCAGTCGCCTCCATCGGGCTAGGAGGCGGTGGACGCAAGCGGCCCTTAGGCCGCGAGAGCTAGCTTGTTATTGCCAGTTACTTGTTTGCCCACTTTTAACGAGGTGGTAGGCGCCTCGACCTGCAGCCCCGCAGTGACCGCCCCTGTCGAATCCACGCGTCCCCATTGGCGAGTCTCTGAAGACTACTTCCTTATTATATCAAACGCGCTGGCGATGTGTTTTTCAGTCGCCCGGGCGTTCGTGTCAAGGGGCAGTGAATCTGTCAGTGTTTAGGGTGCAGTGATTTTGTCAGTACGGTTCGTCTCCATGGGTGGTCTGCAGCCGGCTTATGGGCGGTGGACTTAGCCGGATAGGGACT